>WNGB01009343.1_pt1 | contig 13771 bp, 11 predicted proteins | sample 5400681 | NCBI WGS metagenome assembly WNGB01 (sample SAMN13153367, study PRJNA577476) | soil metagenome | isolation source: 115 cm soil or saprolite under grassland replicate 2 | place: USA:California | collected 2016-06-15 | reverse complement strand
CCGAGGCCGAGCGCGAGGAGCCGGTATTTCATGACGCGCCCCCATACGCCGCGACAATCGCCGTCAGACACGCGACGGCCTCGCGCGCGTCGCGGTCGTCCGCGCGCCGGCCGCCGTAGCGCACGCGCTCGAAGAGCCGTGTCAGCTGTTCGATGTGCGCGTCGTGGAACCCCGCAGCGGCAAGATGCTGGGCGAACTCGCGCGGGGTCATGGCGTGCTCGCGCGCGATGCCCTGCTGCTCGCGCAGCACGCGGCTCATCTCGCGGTAGCAGCGCAGAACGGCATCGTGCAGATCATCCCCGGCCTGGATGTCGGCGAGCGCCGCCTGCGCCAGCGCCACGAGCCGATCGTCCTGCCGCCCCCGCCGCCAGAAGAACCAGATGCCGGCAGCCAGCAGGGCGGCGATGACCGCGCAGATGGCGAGGATGAGCCACCAGGTTGGGGTGGCGGTGAACGTCGGAAACGGCTCGCCTGGTGGCGGCGGTGGTGCTGCCACGAGCGGGGCCTGCTCGGCGACGCCGGGGACGGCGCGCCACAGGCTGCTCAGGAGCGCCAGCAGCGCCAGCACGAGCAACAGGGCGCCAAGCCGCCGCAGGATGGATCGCCAGTTGGCCGCCCGGATCGCCAGAATCAGCTCGACGAGCAGGTAGACCAGCAGCGCCGCGCAGCACAGGAGCAACAGCACGTACAGGATCGCGGCCCCGCCCAGCGCGGTGGCGGGCGCGCCATCCGCTGCGCCGAACAGCAGCTGCCCGTCGCCAAAGGCGAACGACCGGCCGGGCCGGAAGGTCAGGCCGGTCAGTCCGGAGGCCAGCAGCAACAGCGCCACCGCCGCGCCGCCCAGGTAGACCAGCCGCATCCGCTGGCGCATCATCATCCCCTCCCGTTCCAGCCGTCGCACCCGAGGCCGTACTGCCCGGACATGAGGTCGACCGCCCGCGACCAGGAGGTGCCCTCCGCCCCGGTCGGCTCGCCGGCGTAGCGGTGGTCGTGCTTGCGAATGAACTCGTCCAGCTCGCCGGCGAGCCGCCGCCAGATCGCGAGCTGCGCGGCCTTCAATTGCTCGAAGGCCGCGGCGTCCGGCACGCGCTGGAGCGCCAGCCGGAGGTGCGGCAGGCACAGCCCGGCCGACTCGCGGAAGCTGGGCAGCAGTTCGTCGTCGCGCAGGTGCTGGAGCAGCATATCGACGTAGGCGGCATCCATCTCCTGCCGGCGCGCGCAGGCCGGGCACGCCGCCTGCGGCGCCAGGGCATCGGCGCGCTCCGGCCCGTTGGCGCTAGTGTCACCGCCGATCGCCTGGCGCAGCCGGTCGCCGAGCGAGGCCGATCGGAACCGGGTTTCCCCAAGCGCGTCTGAGACGGTGCTGAGCACGTCGCGGTGGATGATCGCCGTGCCCTGCGCATCGCGCGCCTCGCGCAGCATCCGGCCGTGGACCTCGCAGAACCCACGGGCGGCGCGGACGGCATTGCGGATGCCGGGGTCGTTCACGCTCTCGTAGCCCAGCGCGTCGAAGTAGCGCCGCATGCTCCGCAGCGCCAGGGTGCAGAGCGCGCAGCCGGGGCCGCCCAGCGCATCCCGCAGCTCAAAATACACCGTGTGATGGGCCTCCGCCATGCGCTCACGCTCCTCCCCTGGATGGCGCCCACGGGCTTACAAAAAGAGGGCGTAAAGCCCAGGAGCTTTAGCCCTGGGATAGAAGCCCTTCACTCGCTTTAGCCGCTTTAGTCGTGGGGTTCGCACCTGACATTCCTTTCATCCATGAGGCGTGCTAATGGGCTAAAACGCTTGCATTAGCACGCATGGTCTGGTACAATAGACGCACCTGACAAAGCCGGTCGTTGCACTGAAAACAAACCGTGTCCGCCCCTGTGGCGCTGGTCGAGACCTCCCAGCGCTCTAGCAGACCAGGCGTGCTACTGGCAGGCTGCAATCGTGGAAAGGCCGCTTCTGTCATGGAGCCTTCCTGGCGATGTTCAGGTAGAGCAGAATATGGAGTTGCATGTGGATGAGCATGCATGGGTGCAAGTCCCTAGAAGCCCACGTGCCTCGGCCGTGGGAGTCATCACAGCCCGGTGCTCAATCGCTCGACCAGGTCGCGCAGCAGGGCGGGCGGCGCCGACGATTTCATCTGGTGCCAGACCGCGCGCCGCTCCACTGTCACCGGGTAGCGGCAGCGCCGGAACACGATCGTCGCCTGTGCCGGATCGATCAAGAGGTAGGCCGCCCGCCGGTTGCCGTCGCGCGGCTGGCCGACGCTCCCTACGTTGACCACCAGGCGCTCCGGGCCGATCGGGAGCACCCCATGCATGAGATGCAGATCGACCGGCTGCCATTCGCCATCCTGCCCGACAAAGGCCTGGGCGAGATGGGTATGCCCCACGACGATCAGCTGGCACGTCGTGTCCTGCGCCGCCTGCGCTGCGTCCACCGGTGTGCGCACGTAGTGCCAAAGCGGGTCAGCCGGGCTGCCGTGCGCCAGGGAAATGTCGATCCCACCGACACGAATCTCGCGCACGAGTGGGCGCCCGTGCAGAAACGCCCGCTCTTCGCTGGACAACTGCGCGCGGGTGTACGCCAGCGTCGCCTGGCCGTACTGGTTGATCTGTGCGGCCTCGACCACCCCGACGACGGCCGCATCATGGTTGCCCAGCAGCCAGCACCCGATATCCGTCCGTGGGTCATCCCGCAGCCGTGCGAGACACTCGTGCGGGTGGGCGTAGTAGTTCACCACGTCGCCCAAACACCAGATCCGCTCGACATCCGGGGGCAGGTCGCGCAGGACTGCCTCCAATGCCGGCAGGTTGCTATGAATATCACTCACGACGGCGATGCGCATACCGCCACCTCCTGCGTCAGCGCCAGTGGGTTCGCGATGATCTGGCGCAGCATCCGGTAACACGTCTGAACGCCAAAGCCGGTGCTGGGAAATGGGATCTCGACTCGCTGCACGGTGCCGTGGTCCGGGATCCAGAGCGCGAGCCAGGAGCCGAGGATCGAGGCGCGCAGCTCCAGCGAACTAATCTGCGCCAGCGCATAGCTCCGGTCAAGATGGGGGGCGGCGTCCGCGAGCAGCAGCACGCGCGCGGTCGTCACGGCCAGGAGCTGGGCCTGCCCCGGGCCATACTCGAACCAGGCCGGGATGAACGCCTGCGCCAGCGCGACCTCGTCCAGTGCGCGCACGGCCTGCAGCCGCGCCGCGAGCCGCGCAATGGCCGGCTGGGCGTCGCGCGGGTCGTTGGCCGCCGGGTCGCGCAGGTCCGGCGCGGCCGGCTCCGGCGCGTAGATCCGCCGCAGCCGCTGGTCGGGCTGCCGCGGCAGGTAGGCCGCGAGCCGCGCGCGCAGCTCGTGCAGCTCGTCGCGCCGCGCCGCGGAGAACGCGATCTCCACCCACTCGGCCCCCGCATCCGTTGCCGTCGCCCAGCGCAGCATGAGCATGCTCCTGCGGTCCTCGAGGGTCACGTCGACGAGCCGCTCGATTGGCACGCCGCGCACCAGGTAGCCGTGCGGCATCTCGGTGACGTCCGGCGGCAGCACCTCCTCCAGGAAGAGCACCTGCTCGGTCGTCAGGATCAGGATGCCCTCGGCCAGCCGCTTCCGGCGCAGCAGGCGACGCTCGACGCCGCTCAGCATGCGTGGGCGCGGCACGAAGAAACGCACCCGTTCCAGTGGAGTCAGGTAGTCCGCGACGTACTTCTGGAAGCGCAGCGGCAGCGTGGCGAAGGCGTACTCGGCGCGGCTGTGGCGCACGGTTTCGGGCGCCGCGCCGTTCTGCCGCGCCGCGCCATCCGCCTGGTCGGGCCGCCAGGCCGGCCCAGCCGTGGGCCGGCGTTCGCCGGCCCGCGCCAGCCGCGCCGCCTGGCGGGCCTGGTGGACTATCGCCCAGGCCGCTGCCCGGTCATCCCAGGTCAGCTGCCCCAGCATGCCGAAGTATCCCTGAAGCTGCGCGCGCCAATCGCTGGGGATCGCCGCACCACCGTCAGTTACGGCGAATGCTGAGTCGACCGTTGCCGCGGCAACAACGTAGGCCATCGCCTGGTGATCGTGCGCGACGGTGAGCAGGCCCAGCGGCCGCGCATCGACCAGGCAGTCCGGTGGGTGCGCAACATCGCCCAGGAGCAGCGCCTCCAGCTCACCCCCCTCCGACGTATGTGTCTCGGGGATGATGGCCAGATCGGCAGGGCCCGGCTCGGCGGGATACTGGACGGCGCGGAGCCGCACCGCATCGGCGCTGGCCGCATACAGCCCGTACGCGCGATGCGGTGCGACGATTCGCACCGTGATGGTCGGCGTCTCGTCCATCGTCCGCCCCGCCCGATGAATCAGGCTGCCCGCGTGAAGGCGGCCAGGCCCGCGTATGCAGCGCTCTCGCCGAGCTGGTCGGCGATCCGCAGCAGCTGGTTGTACTTGGCGACGCGCTCGGTGCGCGCCGGCGCGCCGGTCTTGATCTGGCCGCTGCCCATCGCCACCACGAAGTCGGCGATCGTGGTGTCCTCGGTCTCGCCCGAGCGGTGCGATACCATCGCCGTCCAGCCGGCGCGCGCCGCCTCGCGCATCGTCTGGATCGTCTCAGTCAGCGTGCCGATCTGGTTCAGCTTGATCAGAATGCTGTTGCAGCTCCGCTCCCCAATCGCCCGCCGGAGGAACTTCACATTCGTCACGAGCAGGTCGTCGCCGACGATCTGCACCTTCTGGCCGAGCCGCTCGGTCGCCAGCCGAAAGCCCTCCCAGTCGTTCTCGGCCAGCGGGTCCTCCAGCGAGATGATCGGATATTTGTCGACCCACCGCCCGAAGAAGTCCACCAGCTCGGCGCTGGTCAGGCTGCGCCCCTCGCGGGCCAGGTGGTAGCGGCCGTCTTCGTAGAACGAGGTCGCCGCCGGGTCGAGCGCGATGAAACACTCTTTGCCGGGGGTGTAGCCGGCGCGCTGGATCGCCTCGAGAATGACCTCCACCGCCGCCTCGTTCGAGGGCAGCGATGGCGCGAAGCCACCCTCGTCGCCGACGTTGGTACTGGCGCCCTGGTCGTGCAGCACCTGCTTGAGCGCCTGATAGACCTCGGCGCCGCAGCGCAGCGCCTCGGGGAACGAGCCGACGCCTGCCGGGACCAGCATGTATTCCTGGAAGTCGGTCGAGTTCTGGGCGTGTTTGCCACCGTTGAGAATGTTGAAGCAGGGCACCGGCAGGATGTGCGCGTCGACGCCGCCGATGTAGCGGTAGAGTGGCATGCCCAGCGCGGCCGCCGCGGCCCGGGCGCAGGCCAGCGAGACGCCCAGGATGGCGTTTGCACCCAGGTTGCCCTTGGTCTCCGTGCCGTCCAGCGCGATCATGGCGCGGTCGATCGCGCGCTGGTCGCCGGCGTCCATCCCGACGAGCGCCTGGGCGAGATTGGTCTTGACGTGCTCGACGGCCTTGAGCACACCCTTGCCGCCGAAGCGCTGCTTGTCGCCGTCGCGCAGCTCGACCGCCTCGTACTCGCCGGTAGACGCGCCGGACGGCACGATCGCCCGCCCGGTCGTTCCATCCGCCAGCGTGACGTCGACCTCCACCGTCGGATTCCCGCGCGAGTCCAATACCTCGCGGCCCGTGATTCCCTGGATATGCAGATCCATGCCGACCTCCTCTGACGCGCCAACAGCAGGGTGGCGCTAGCCCTGGTCCCGATGCCGATACAGGACAATCTCGACTGGCTCTACGGTGATTAGCCCCTCGCCGACCATCGGCATGATGATGGGCAGGATACGCGCGACAATCGCGGTCGCCAACTGCTCGTACTGCCGCTGCTCCGCCGCTTCCACTACGATTGTCCTACGCTTGCCCGGATTGGTGTGAGTCTTTCGGGCGCGCCTGCTTCCTGTCTTCAGGCAAATAAAAAAGCTTCCACTGGCGACCAGGAGCTGGTCGCGCCAGTAGAAGCTATCAGCCGGAACAGGCCGGCGCTACGCGAGCTTCATCGCGTTCATTTGGCTGCCGCTATTATAGCTCACGCGCAAGAAAACGCAAATCGCCCATAGTGAGAGCAATGTGTGTTCGCTGGTTGGCACAGCAGCTGACGGTGGCCCTGCCGGATGGCAGCACCTACCCGGCCACCCTGGTCGGCGCGGACCCCTCCACCGACCTGGCGGTGTTGAAGGTCGACGGGAAGAACCTGCCCATCGGGCGGTTCGGCGATTCGCAGCAGCTGCAGGTTGGGGATTGGGTCGTGGCGATCGGGAATGCGCTGGCGCTGCCCGGTGGCCCGACGGTCAGCGCCGGCGTGGTCAGCGCCCTGGGTCGCACGGTGCAGGAGCCAGGCCAGACGGACGCGCCGATCAATCCCGGCAACTCCGGCGGGCCGCTGATCGACCTGCAGGGTGAGGTCGTAGGCATCAACACGCTGGTGGCCGGGCAGGCTGAGCCAGGGGTGCAGGCCCAGGGCATCGGCTTCGCCATCTCGATCGCCAGCGCCAGGCCGATCGTCGACCAGCTCGTCGCGACCGGGCATGCCGTCCACCCGTACCTTGGCGTCCAGCAGATCGCCCTGAACCCGGTGATCGCGAACCGGCTGGGCACGACGGCCAAGAGCGGCGTGGTGATCGTCGCGGTTGGACCGGGCACGCCGGCTGCCGCCGCCGACCTGCGATCGCGCGACGTCATCACCGCGATCGACGGCGCCGCGGTGGCGGACGACTCCGCCTTCGCCAAGATCATCGACAGCCACAAGCCGGGCGACACCATCGTGCTGACTGTCGCACGCGGCCGGCAGACCGTCCAGCTCAAGGCGACGCTGGCCGCGCGGCCGGCCGCATAAGCGGAACGACGTGCAGCGGCGCGGGCAAGCCGATCAGGCTGGCTGCGCCGCTGCATACCGGCGTCTTCGCGCCGCGGAGGCACAGCGGACACGGAGGCGCTTATGCTTTGCCACATCTCAGTCGGCTCCGTGTCTCGTGAGGATTCTCTAGCGATGCTCTAGTCAGTGACTGCGCCCAGGCTGCTGCTGGAGACCAGCCGGGCGTACTTCGCCAGCACCCCACGTGTGTAGCGTGGCACGGGCGGCCGCCAGGCGGCGCGCCGGCGGGCTAGCTCCTCGTCCGAGACGTTGAGCTGGAGCTGGCGCGCCTCGGCGTCGATCGTGATCGAGTCGCCCTCCGCAACCAGAGCGATGGCCCCTCCCACCGCCGCCTCGGGCGCGACGTGGCCGACGACCAGCCCATAGGTGCCGCCCGAGAAGCGCCCGTCGGTGATCAGCCCGACCGAGTCGCCCAGCCCCGCGCCGATGATCGCCGAGGTGGGCGCCAGCATCTCGCGCATCCCAGGGCCACCCTTCGGCCCCTCGTGGCGAATCACCAGCACGTCGCCCGGCCGGATCTGGCCCGCCAGGATCGCGTCCAGGCACGCCTCCTCGGCCTCGAAGACGCGGGCTGGGCCGGTCATGCGCTGTGTCTTCACACCCGTGATCTTGGCGACACAGCCCTCCTCGGCCAGGTTGCCGCGCAGGATCGCCAGGTGGCCCTGCGGGTATAGGGGCGCGCTCCACGGGCGAATCACGTCCTGGCCGGCGGGCGGCTCATTCGGCACATCCGCCAGCGACGCGGCGATCGTCTGCCCGGTGATGGTGAGGGCATCCCCATGCAGCGCGCCGTTCGCCAGCAGGATCTTCATCACCTGCGGCACGCCGCCGGCCTGGTGCAGGTCAGTGGCCACGTAGCGGCCGGAGGGTTTCAGCTCGCATAGCACGGGCACGCGCGCGCGGAGGGTCTCGAAGTCGTCGATCGTCAGGGACACCTCGGCGGCGTGGGCGATCGCCAGCAGGTGCAGCACGGCGTTGGTCGAGCCGCCCAGCGCCATCACGACGGCGATGGCGTTCTCGAACGCTTCCCGCGTCATGATCTGGCGCGGCAGGAGCTGAGTGCGGATGGCCGCGACCAACACGTTGCCCGAGCGCGCCGCGCTGTCGGCCTTCTCGGGATCCTCCGCCGCCATTGTGGACGAGCCAGGCAGACTCATGCCCAGCGCCTCGATCGCCGAGGACATCGTGTTGGCGGTGTACATCCCGCCGCAGGAGCCGGCGCCAGGACAGGCGTGCCGCTCCACCTCCAGCAGCTCGATCGCGTCGATCTTGCCGGCGCTGTACTCGCCGACCGCCTCGAACGCGCTGACGATCGTCAGGTCGCGGCCGCGGTAGTGTCCGGGCTTGATCGTCCCGCCGTAGACAAAGATCGCCGGAATGTTCAGGCGGGCGATCGCCATCATGGCGCCCGGCATGTTCTTGTCGCAGCCGCCAATCGCGATCACCCCATCCATCGCCTGGGCCTGGCAGACCGCCTCGATCGAGTCGGCGATGATCTCGCGCGAGACGAGCGAGTACTTCATGCCCTCGGTGCCCATCGAGATACCGTCGCTCACGGTGATGGTGCCAAAGAGCTGGGGCATCGCGCCGGAGTCCCGCAGGGCGTGCTCTGCCCGCAGCGCGAGATCGTTCAGGCCGGCGTTACAGGGGGTAATGGTGCTGTAGGCATTCGCGATGCCGACGATCGGCTTGTCGAAATCGGCATCGCCGAAGCCGACCGCCCGCAGCATCGCGCGGTTGGGCGCGCGCTGCACGCCCGCGGTGATCAGCTTGCTCCGGGTGTTGTCGGGCATAGGGCACCTCCTCTGACATCGGGAGATTCATCCGGTCATAGCAATGCTGGGCGTGGTGGAAAGGCTGTAGTTGTATGATAGCACCAATCATCGGGCAAGCGTGACGAAACGGCTGATGGTAAGAAGTATGTGAGCGACGTCAGGAACGCCTGGGGCGGAGGACGGGACGCTAGGCTGGTTGCTGGCGTGCCAGCGGTATGCGCATCGCACTTTCCTGCTGGTGGGTCGGCTGGAACACGGGCAAGATCACCGTGAAGCTGCTTCCCTGACCGACGACACTCTCGACGGTAATGCGCCCGCCATGCGCCTGTGCGATGCTCTGTGCGATCGCCAGGCCCAGGCCACTCCCGCCCTGCGCCCGGCTGCGCCCACGATCGATGCGGTAGAACCGGTCGAAGACGCGCGGAAGATGCTCGGCCGCGATCCCTGGCCCCGTATCCTGGACGCGGATCACTATGGTGTTGCCCTGACCGGCGCAACTGAGGGCAATGCGACCACCGGCTGGCGTATAGCGGATGGCGTTGTCGAGTAAGTTCATGATCATGCGAATCAGTTGGTCCTCGTCGCCCTGCACACGCAGGGATGGAATTGGCGCCACCGAGATGGTTTGCGCCTGTGCGCGCGCCAGCGGTTCAACCTGGTCGACAATCGCCGGCAGGAGGCTGCCCAGGTCGATCCGTTCGACGGTGCCGAGCGGCTGGTGTGCATCAGTCCGCGCGAGGAGCAGCAGGTCATTCGCCAGTCGCGTCAGCCGCTGGGCTTGCTCCCGTACGCCGGCCAGTGTCGCGCGATAGTACTCCGCGCTCTCGGGCCAGCCAAGCGCCACGTCAATCTGCCCAATCATGGCCGTCAGCGGGGTGCGCAGTTCGTGGGAGGCATCGGCAGCGAACTGGCGCTGCAGGATGAACGCTGCTTCCAACCGCACGAGCATGGTGTCGAAGGTCCGTGCCAGGCGACCAACCTCGTCGTCCGGCACTTGCAGGCCAATCCGGCCGCTCAGATCTTCCGCGCTGATCCGCTGGGCTGTCCGGGTCATCTGGTCGATCGGCGCCAATGCACGATTGGCCAGGAATTGTCCACCACCGCTCGCGAGCAGAAGGGTGAGCGGCGCCATCACCAGTAAGATATGGAGTAAGGTGCGCAGGGTGGCCTCGATATCTGCCAGCGACACGCCGACTTGGAGCGCACCCACGATCCGCCCCTCATGCAGAATGGGAAACGTCGCGACCCGTAGACCGTCGCTGCCCGTTTGCACCTCCGTCAAATCTTTGTCGCCACGGAGCGCTTTGCTGACCGCTGCTGGCAGATCAGGCACGTTTGGCCCGTCCTGCGTATCGTCGAAGACCAGGGCGCCGTCGGTGCGGTAGAGCCGGGTGAAGTGGTCGTCGTTCCGATGGCCCGAGAGCAGCACTTCTTGCTTCAACTCGGGCATGCCATCGTCCACATCGATCGCCTGCGTGACCAGCGATGCCTGATCGACGAGCACTTCGTCGAAGTTCTCCATGAGCGCCGCGCGCGACGCGAAATAGGTTCCGGCGCTGAAGAGCAGCAGGACTCCAGCAAGCACGAGGACGTACCAGCCGGTCAGCCGCCAGCGCAGCGAGCGAAACATAGCGTCTCCTTTACGCGGTGTTCGTCCCAAGGCGATAGCCGACACCCCGGACCGTATGGATCAGCTTGGTGTGCTGCCCGTCGTCCAATTTGCGCCGTAACGCACTCATATGGACATCGATGAGGTTGGTCAGGTTGTCAAAGTCGTAGTTCCAGACGTGCTCCGCGATTGCCGAGCGCAGGACGGTCTGGTTGGGATGGCGCATCAGAAACTCCAGGATACTATACTCCTTACTGGTGAGCGTGACAAGATGACCGGCGCGGTAGACCTCGTGCGTGATCGTGTCAAGCGTGAGATCGGCTACGCGCAGCACCGGACCTTTGACCGCCGGTTCACGGCGCAGCAGCGCGCGGATACGCGCCAGCAGCTCGGCAAACGCGAACGGTTTCACCAGGTAATCATCCGCTCCGCTATCCAGTCCCGCCACGCGATCCTCAATCCCATCGCGCGCCGTGAGCATGAGTACGGGCGTCTGCACCCCACTGCGGCGTAGTTTCGTGCAGATCGTCAGTCCATCGATATCGGGGAGCATGATGTCCAGCAGCATGACGTCATACGATCCGACGGACACCCAATGGAGCGCCTCGTCGCCATCCACCGCCAGATCCACCGCGTAGCCGGCTTTGATCAGGCCATCCTGAATAAACGCGGCGATCGCCGCCTCGTCCTCGACCACCAGGATACGCATGCCCACCCTCCTTGGCTTCGGCGGTGCAGGTGCGGCAAATTGCTCACGGACTGCCCGGCATCAGCACGGTACCTCATGATCCGTCGCGGAAGCGCTCACCTGCGTCAATCATCAACCCGTGACGAGGGTCGACCACCAGCAACCGAGCCATTTGGTAGACCATACTTTCCGTACTATAGTTTGGTTTCCTGAAAAAAAGGTGAAGCCGCGCATTACCACCTTCGGCTGGTCCACACATGGCAACAGCCCGGATGCGAATGTGGTGTACACCCCATGGTGTGCTTCACCTTTTCTTCAGGTTGGAAGCGTATGCTCGTCAAGAAGCAACGCACCACAGCCGCATCACTCAATGCGTCTCAGCCCCAAACGATCTGCCAGCATCTTTGCCGACGACCGCATCGGCACCGGGCATACGCGCGTGCAGCGAGAGAATCATACAGGATTCCACAATAGAGCGCGATGGTGCCCTTCTCCGTTCGCAGCCGGGCAGGCTTCGTCGGGCGACTCTGTGCGGCACAGTACATGAAGGAGACAAGCGAATGTCGGTCACTGCTTCACAACGAGCGCTGCTCCCCTGGGCGACTCTGCTCGACAGTGTGCAGACGTTCGCGCTCCTGCCAGACTGGCTCGTTGGCGCGATACAATCGGAGCAGGTCCGCAGCGCCCTGACGCGCAGCATTCCCGAGTTCGCCTCGGGAACACTGACCCTGCAGGACTGTCGGGCCAAGCACGTGCGATTGTCCGACGACGGCACCGGCTGGACCGGGAGCTATTACTGCACGATCGCCGACCCCGCTGCGGGGCAGCGCCGTATCGTATTGTTGCTTGGCAGGCTGATCCCACCCCATCAAGCCGCGCCCGATCAGAGTAGGACACCTGTCCCCTTCGGATCAGCGGGCTGGCGCTGGTATGTCCCGGAACTGCACGTGGCGTTCGAGATGCAGCCTTCCGATACGCAGCTCACTGCACTGTCGCAGTTGACCGATTCGGAACAAGCGCGCGCACTCCTGGAGCAGAGCATACCACGTCATGCCCCGGCCTCCCATGAACTGCACATTGAGTCCTGCCGCTCGGAGGTACTCCGCTACCACCCTGGTCTCCGTTGCACGATCGGATATCACCTGACCTACCCATCCAATCTGGCGACACGCCACCATTGGCCCACCTTCGTCGTCGCCAAGACCTATGAAGGCAAGAAAGGTCAGAATGCCTATGACAGTATGCAAGCGCTGTGGGATTCGCCGCTTGGCACAAGTGGTGCGGTGACTATCGCCGAGCCGCTCGCCTATATTCCCGAGCTGAAGCTGCTCGTGCAGGGACCGATCCATGAGGAACAGACGCTGCAAACGCTCATTGGAGCAGCGCTACGAGCCCAAACCGCGGAGGCGCTAGCGGATCTCGACGACTATATGCGCAAAACTGCCGTCGGCCTCGCCGAGCTCCACAGCACGGGGGTGTCCATCGGGGACACACATCGTTGGGAAGACGAACTCACGGAGGTGCGTACGTTCGCCCAACGACTGACAGTCGCCATTCCAGACCTCGCTGGCGCAGCGGCACAGCTCTGCACTTGCCTCGAATCGCTCGCCAGCGCGTCCCCGCCTGACCCGCAGGTACCCACCCACGGCACGTTTCGGCCGGCGCAAGTGCTCCTCGACCGCGGTCGGATCGGCTTTATTGACTTTGACAGCTTTTGTCAGGCTGAGCCGGCGATGGATCTTGCGCTGTTCATGGTCGCAACGATTGATATAGGGATGAGCGTCTTGTGCATAGAGGAGCATCAGGCCACGGATCCTGCGTTGGACAGCTACCACATGGGCCTCCTCACGCAATTAGAAACCATCGCGAACCGATTCCTGGCCCACTACGCAGCCCTTCGTCCGGTTGCTCGGCAGCGTGTTGTGGTATGGGCAGCGCTGAACATGATGGAATTGATCGTACGGTGCTGGGAGCGAGTTAAGCCAGTGCGCCTCAACCACATTATGCTCATGCTCGAACATCATCTGCGCGTCCATCTCGCTGAGTAGGCGTTGAAGCCAGAACATCCGCAACCACGATGCATCAGGAGGAGCGCACGAGGCGAATGCAGGGACGGCGCCGCCTCCCATGTCCGCCCCGTGTGTTGAGGAGCGGAAGAACCATTGAACACCTTTCAGACATGGTTTACCCATAAAGGGGTCTACGCGCTTCCTGATGGAACACGGGTCATTGCGCTGTGGATGGAGTTGGGCGATCGGCCACGATGGTGGTTTGTTGCCGAACAGGGCAGCAGCCTGAACCGTTGGGGGGAATTAATCCTGCTCGTCGCACCAACTGGACGTGTCTACAACTATGTCGCGGAAATGGATGGAGCGTAGCCTGCCGTGTGTATCCCCTGTCCGTCTGACCTGTGCATCGAGGATATTTGCGCGGTTGCCTGCGAACCGGTGCAGAGCACCGGGTAATCGGGCGGAACCGCCCACGCACCGGAGGGAGGGGTCTCCTGGCGCGATGTGGTATTCCTGCGCCGAATGGCATACAATAGCCGGGCTGAACCGCCAAGCGAAGGATGGTACATGACCGCGCCGTCACCTGCGCCACCCCAGCGCATCATACCGCCGCCACTGCGATACTGGTATCTGGGCATTCTGGCCCTCTCCGGGTTTGTCACCTCCTTCGGCGCCCACATTGTCGCCACCAACCTGCCGGCCTATGCCGAAGCGGTCGGGGTCGGCGCCTTCGTGATCGGCCTCCTGATTGGCGTCTATGATTTCGCTGAGCTCTTTGCCAAGCCCATCGCCGGCTTCATCGCCGATCGGCGCGGGATGAAGCTGACGCTTTTGGCGGGGCTGGGCATCTTTATTGCCGGCACGCTG
>WNGB01009342.1_pt1 | contig 13772 bp, 10 predicted proteins | sample 5400681 | NCBI WGS metagenome assembly WNGB01 (sample SAMN13153367, study PRJNA577476) | soil metagenome | isolation source: 115 cm soil or saprolite under grassland replicate 2 | place: USA:California | collected 2016-06-15 | reverse complement strand
TGGCACGCTGATCGCGAGCGTAGTCGGCACCACCGGCGCGGCCATGATCCTCGTCCGCCCGCTGATCCGCGCCAACGCGGCGCGGCTCAACAACGTGCACGTCATCGTGTTCTTCATCATCCTGGTGGCTAATATCGGCGGCGCGCTGTCGCCGCTCGGCGACCCGCCGCTGTTCGTCGGCTTCCTGCGCGGTGTCGACTTCTTCTGGACCACGCAGAAACTGCTGCTGCCGACCGCGCTGGTCGCCGGCATCGTGCTCGCGGCCTTCGTGGCGCTCGACCTCTGGTACTACCGGCAGGATCGCCTGGTCACCACCGTGGGCGAAACCATCCCGCCGGTCGAGCTGCGCATACGCGGCACCATCAACCTCGTGCTGATCGCCGCCATTATCGCAGCGATCCTCGGCGCCGCCTGGTGGAAGCCCGGCATCGCCTTCGATGTCTACGGCACGAAAGTCGAGCTGCAGGACGCCCTGCGCAACACCGTCCTGGTATTCATCGCCCTCCTCTCGCTCAAGCTCACGCCCGAGGAGCACCGCGAAGCCAACGATTTCACCTGGGACCCGATCCTCGAAGTCGCGATCCTGTTCGCCGGCATCTTCGCCTGCATCATTCCGGTGCTGGCGATGCTAAAGGCCGGCAAGGACGGCAGCTTCGCCTGGCTCCTGACGGCCGTCACGGCGCCCGACGGCGGCCCCTACGAGGTCGCCTATTTCTGGCTGTGCGGCACGCTCTCGGCGTTTCTCGACAACGCCCCGACCTACCTGGTGTTCTTCGAGCTCGCCGGCGGCGACGCGGCGCGGCTGATGGGCCCGCTCGCCACCACGCTTGCCGCGATCTCAATGAGCACGGTCTACATGGGCGCCCTGACCTATATCGGCAACGCGCCCAACCTCATGGTCTACGCGATCGCGCTCGAGCGCGGCGTGAAGATGCCGAGCTTCTTCGGCTACATCGCCTGGGCCGCCGTCATCCTCATCCCGGCGCTGGCGCTGGTCACTTTTGTCTTCGTCGGGAGGCCTTAGCGTGACGCGTCGGACGCAGCGGCCGGTCCAAAGCGGGACGGCCGGGGCCGTTAACCTCCAGCACAAGGAGTCGCCGCAAGCTCTTGAGATTTTCAAGCGAAATTAGGAATCTGTGGCGCCGGGCGCTTATCGGTCGTTTACTTTCGATTGGTAGGGTTCGTGCCGCTGGGGCTTGGGGGTCGTTTCGGGGGTCTTTCGAAGCAATTCCTGACCATTCCGCAGCCTGCCGCAAGCAGGCCGCAACTTTTCCATACTGGACGCGTTGTGTAGGTAGCACGCGCGGCCAGAACGGCGCGTGTGTATGGAGTCGGCCGTGATCACCCCTCATCGCAGAATTGCTGCGCGTGCTTGTGGACGCGTCCTGACGGCCGGTCTCGTCGTGCTCGGGGTGGCGTTGCCGGTGTCGTCCGCGTCCGCGCAGGGCCTGTTCGACTTCTTTTTCGGCGGGCCGCGCCGGCAGGGACCGCCGTCGTCGGCGAGCTCCTACGCCGATCCAAATGCCCCGTTCGGCTCGCGGGAGCAGGCGCCGCGGGTCGAGTCTGGCGGTGCCCTCGCCTTCTGCGTGCGGCTGTGCGACGGCCGCTACTTTCCGATCCAGCGCTCGAGTGGAGCCAATGCCGTGCAGGTCTGCGGCTCGTTCTGTCCGGCAGCCCGCACCAAGGTCTTCAACGGCGGCGCCATCGACTATGCCTCGGCCAGCGACGGCTCGCGCTACAAGGACCTGCCGACCGCGTTCGCCTATCGCGACAAGGCCGTGGCGGACTGCACCTGCAACGGCAAGGACTCCTACGGCCTCGTCACCGCCGACGCGCAGAACGATCCGACGCTGCGCCAAGGCGACATCGTCGCGACCGAACAGGGCTTCGTCGCCTACCGCGGCGGGCGCGGCCAGCGCAATGCCGAGTTCACCCCGATCGAGTCCTACAGCGGCCTGTCGGCGGACGTGCGCCAGCGGCTCGCGGGCACCAAGATCGTGCCGCGCAACGCCACGCCGGTGCCTCCGGGCGACACCTCTGCGGCGACCGGCGACCGGCGCGTTCAGCTCGACAGATAGCCCGCCACTTCCTCGCCGAGCGAGAGCGAGGACGTCAGCCCCGGCGACTCGATCCCGAACAGCTGCACCAGCCCCGGCGCGCCGTGGTCCTTGGGCGCATCGATCATGAAATCGATCTGGGCCTCGCCCTTCCCGGTCAGCTTGGGCCTGATCCCGGCGTAGTCCGGCACCAGCGAATTGTCCGGGAGCGCCGGCCAATATTCGCGCACGCGCGCGTAGAACGCCGAAGCACGGGCGGGATCCACGTCGTAGTTCTCGTCCTCGACCCACTCGACGTCCGGGCCGAAGCGCATGCGCCCGGCCAGATCGAGCACCACGTGGACGCCGAGCCCGCCGGGGATCGGCGTCGGATAGACCAGCCGCGAGAACACCGGCCGCCCCGCATAGGCGAAATAGTTGCCCTTGCCGTAGAACAGCCGCGGCACCCGCTCCTGCGGATAGCCCTCGGTGGCGCGCGCGAGCTGCTGGGCGCCGAGCCCGGCCGCGTTGACCACGGCGTCGACCGTGATCGACTGCGGATCGGCGCCGCCGAAATAGACTTGCCATCCGTCGCGGCGTTGCGCGACCCGTTCGATCTTCGTGTTGAGCGCGACCATGCCGCCGCGATCCTCGAGGTCGCCGCGCAGGGCTCGCATGTAGGCGTGGCTGTCGATGATGCCGGTCTCCGGCGACAGCATCGCGGTGATGCAGAACGCCTCCGGCTCGATCGTCTTGGCCGCGGCGGCGTCGATCAGCTCCACATTCTCGCAGCCGTTGATCTGCGACTGCTTGTAGATTTCCTCGATCCGCTTGACCTCGCGCTCGTTGGTTGCGACCACGAGCTTGCCGCATTTGCGATGCGGCACCCCGTGCGAGGCGCAATACTCGTAGAGCATCCGCCGCGAGCGCGGGCAGTGATAGGCGCGCTTGGAACCGGTCGGATAGTAGAGCCCGGCGTGGATCACCTCGCTGTTGCGCGAGGACGTCACGGTGCCGACCGCGTTGGCGGCCTCCGCCACGATCACGTCATGCCCGTCCAAAGCCGCGGCACGCGCGCACGCGAGTCCGACTACGCCCGCCCCAACCACCAAAACCTGCATGGAACCCTTTTCTACTGTGGCGTCATGTCATTTCCTGCGCCAATACGTCGCGAACGCGCCGTTCAAATGCCGCCGGGAAGCCGCCTTGCAAGCGCGCCAATGCGGTCCTGCAAGCGGCCAGACCATTGTGCTTTGCAACTGGCGGCGGTGCAACCGCGCCGGTGCGGCGGCGAACGAATGGATCGCTCGGGCGTTAATGGAGTGTCGCGGTGGGACGCGTGGAGAACATCCGATGCTCGCAGCAAGCCTCCGTATCGGGGCGGTAGGCCTCGTCGTCGCAACCGCCATGGCGACCGCCGCGGCGGCCCAGGGCGATCCGAAAGGCCGCGCAGCGCCCGCGGCGCGGCCGGCACCTGCCGCACGTCCGGCGCCGGCGGCGCGTCCAGCGCCAGCCGCACAACCAGCGATCCGTTCTGCGCCAGCCGCGCGTCCGGCTCCGGTGGCACGCGCGCCGCAGCCTCAGCCAGCGCCATCCGTGCGCCACGCACCGCCGGCACCGCGCCAGGCCGTGACGCCGCCCAAAATCCAGCGCGCTCCTGCGCAGGTCGCGCAGCCGCGCGGCAATGGGCGGGACCAGGCCCACAGCCAGGCCAATGTGCGGCGCGTCGATCCTGGTCGGGCAGCCGCGCAAGCGAAGCAGGGCGACCGCACGGTCGGCCGCGGCGACGTCGGTCGCGGCCCGCGCAACATCGTCCGCGAGCAGAATGCGAACCAATCGGGCGTCACGCGTCAGCCACAGGGCATCACAGGCCAGACTCCCGGCAATGCGCGCCAGAACGGCGGCAATCGCGACCTCACGCCGCGCTCCGCCCGCGCGCCGGCGCTCACCGGCGACCGCAACGCCGCCATCCGCAGCTCGGTGCTGCGCAACCAGGCCTTCGCCGATCCAGGCGCGCGCAATGCGTCCTCGCCGGCGCTGGCGCGCGCGACCTTCCGCGGCCGGTTCGCGGAGCGCGGTACACGCTTTGCGGATCAGCGCGGACGTTTCGGGCGCTTTCGCCACGGCGTCGTCATCGGCTGGATCGGCCCGCTGTTCTGGCCCTACGCCTATGACGATTTCGTCGACTACACGTTTTCCTCGTATGCCTACGACACGTTCTGGCCTTACGCCTACGACGACGTCTATCTGAGCATGCTGAGCATGTTCGGCCCCTACGCCGCCGCGGGCAGCGCCTATGCCAACGTGCCCGCCTATGGCGAGGGCGGCAGGGCGCCGGTGCGCGTGCCGCCGACCGGCGTCGCGCAGGTCTGCTCGGAGCAGGCGGCCGGTCTGACCGGCTGGCCGATCGAGCGCATTGCGCAGGCGGTCGAACCCAACGACACGCAGCAGGCGGCGCTGGCAGGGCTCAAGGACGCCACCGCCAAGGCGGTCGAGCTGATGAAGTCCGCCTGCCCGACCGAGCTCCCCGGCACGCCGACCGGGCGGCTCGCCGCCATGCGCACGCGCATCGAAACGATGCTGCAGGCGGTCGCGGTCGTACGGCCGGCGCTTGAGCGCTTCTACGATTCGCTCAACGACGAGCAGAAGCAGCGTTTCAATGCACTCTCCGAAGAACAGCCGGCCGGACGCGCCCAAGCGGCCAGCCGGCAAGGCCCGGACCTCACGCAGGTGTGCAGCGGACAGGTGACCGCGAGCCTGCCGATCGATCGGGTCCGGCAGGCCGTGCAGCCGTCGGCGGAGCAGCGCAGCGCCCTCGACGAGCTCAACCAGGCCTCGCAGAGGGCAGCCGAGCTGTTGAAGGCGAGCTGCGAAAGCGACCAGAGCCTGACGCCGACCGGGCGCCTGCAGGCAATGGAGGGACGACTCAACGCCATGCTGGAAGCGCTCAACACCGTGCAGCCGGCGCTCGAGCGGTTCTACAGTTCGCTGAGCGACGAGCAGAAGGCTCGCTTCAACCGAATCGGCACGCGCCGCCAGGGCTGAGCCGACAGACTATTGGTCTCGCGTCAACCTGATCGATTTGCCATGCTGCATGAGCGTCATCGCGACGACGGCGGGGCTGTCGCTGATTTCGAATTGCACGAACAGGTTCAGCACCGTGGCGTGGAACGTCATCTCGGAGCTGGGGACGACCGGCACTGGCGACTGCTCGCCAAGCCGTAGTTCGAGTCCATCGGCCGTCTGCATCACCTCGACCGTGACGCCGGTCTCGTGCCGGAAGCGCCCCGCATAATCGATGGCTGGCATCGCGATCGACACAGCGCGCGATGGCGAGACGGGCCAATCGTATGCGCGGCTAATCGCCTTGAGGATTTCGCCAGGCAGCGGCCAGCTGTTGGCATTGATGATCACGGCAGCGGCCTTCCCGCGGGCGGGAAAGACCTGCAGCTCCGCCAGGAAGCCGACGTTGACACCGGAATGGCCGAAGCAGAAACCGTCGCCCTCCCCGCTGCAGTACCAGCCGAGACCGACGAAGTGCTCGCCCGGCTTCTGATCGGGCAGCTGCGGCTTCAGCATCGCCTGGACCGTGTCAGTCTTGAGCGGCAGCGCGGAGCGCTCGCCGCGCAACGTGCGCACGAGCGCGACCGCAAGCCGCGCGAGATCGCCCGCCGTCGTCCATAGTCCGGCCGCCGCCATTTCGGCAAAGACATTGGCGCCGCCGGCAAGCGGCTGCCCGTTGACCGCATGCGCGGTGGCGGCGCGCGCCGCCATGGCGGCGGGCAGCGGCTGTTCGAACGTGCTGTCCGCCATGCCGAGCGGATCAAGGATGAACTCCCGCATCAGTTCGGGGAATGGTCGCCCGAGCACGTCGACCACGACCTGCTGGGCGATCGTGGTACCGCCGCCGGAATAGCGGAACGTGAGCCCGGGTAGCAGATCGACGATGACTTCCGGCGTACGGGCGGGCGCGACGCCCTGCAGGACCTCGACCGGCGTCGGCCATGGCCCGCTCGCCGGGTAGCCGCCAAAGCCGTGCACGGTCGTGCCGGCGGTGTGGCTGAGCAGTTGGCGCAGCGTGATGCGCGGCTGCCAGCCGCCGTTCGCCGGCACCCGCCACGACGTGAGATAGCGGTTCACGTCGGCATCGAGATCGAGCGTTCCGTTCTCGACCAGCCGCATCACCGCGAGCGCGAACACTGGCTTGCTGATCGAGCCGGACTGGAACGGCGTGGTGGCCGTCACCGCGTCGGCCGCCCCCATCCTGCGCACGCCAAAGCCGCGTACCCACGCGATCTCGCAATCGTCGACTACGGCGATGCTGGCGCCGGGCGTCGCGTGATATGCCATGCGCTGCGCCAGCGTCTGCACCGCGCCTTCCCGCGCCGGCACCGCCGCCTCGGGCCGCACGTCGCGCAGCGCGTGGGTCATCCGCTCGTCAGAGATTGGAAGCATGGCCCTCCCGATCATACTTTGTCGGCCTCCGCAACAGTGCGATGCCGACCGCGCCCAATGCACTGGCAGGCGCAATGAAGAAATCACTCGCTTCCATCGTCCAGAGCGTCGCTCCGGTGACAGCGCACCACAAGAGCGGAATGATCATGAGCAGCCATCGGACTCGCCCACCGGTGAGAGCAAGCACCGCGAGGGTCGCCACCACGGTCGGGTCGGGCGCCAGTCCGAAAATCTCCGCAGCCGGCCACGGCCGGCCCATGACTGGCGCGAGCAGCGGATAGACGGCGAGGGCAAGCGCGAGCAGCCCCACGCCGGCAAAATCCGCGATCTTGCCGTTGCGGCCGAAACCGAGAGGTCCCCAGAGCGCACTCCCGATGAGCAGGAGTCCCTGCAGGCCAAACACCGGCGCGACGTAGACCGATGCCCAATTGATCGTGGCGTAGCGCTCCCAGAAGAACGCCCACGCGATCCACATCCAGAGAACACCGAGCAGCACTGGGATGATACGCTCGCGCGCGCGGACCGGCCGCAGCAGCATGACGAGGATGGCGAAGCCGAGCGCCGCGGTCAGGACCTGCGCGGGCCAGAGCGCGCGGTTGTGCAGCTCGAACAGACGGTAATAGACCCGCGGCGAGAACAGCAGGAAGTCGGACAGCGTATACGTCCACCACTCCGACATTCAGAGCTGCCTGACGTAGTCTGCCATGCGGCGGCGCAGCGCTTCGTCTGGAAGCGGCCCGCTCGCGGCCGCCATGTTCTCGCGCACATGGTCGACGCGGGTCGTCGCCGGAATGGCGCAGGTAACGGCTGGATGCGAGACGATGAACCTCAGAATGAACTGCGCCCAACTCGCCGCGCCGGTCTCCGCCGCCCAGGCGGGCAAAGGCCGTCGTGCGAACCGTCTGATGAGCTCGCCTTCGCGGAACGGCCGGTTCACGATGACCGCGATGCCGCGTTCGCGCGCCAGCGGCAGGATGCGCGCCTCGACCTCGCGGTCGAGCACGTTGTAGGTCACCTGCACGAAATCGATCGGCCGGCTTGCCATGATCTGCTCGATGTCGCGATGGCGGCGGCCTTCCGATGTGGTGATCCCGACATAGCGCACCTCACCGGCCGCCTTCATGGCGAGGAGATTTTCAAGGTGCTGCTCCCACGACAACAGATTGTGCACCTGCAGCAGATCGAAGCGGGGCACGCCCCAATAGGAACGCGACTGTTCGATCTGCCGGGGTCCGCTCGCGGGATTCGAGATCCAGACCTTCTCGGCCGCAAACAGCGCCGGCGGATAACGAAGCTTCTTGAGGCCATAGCCCACCGTCGGCTGTGACGATGCGTACATCGGCGAGGAATCGATCGTCCGGCCGCCGGCCTCGAAGAAGGCCGCGATGACGGCGGCGCATTCGTCTTGCGCGCGTCTGTCGTTGCCGACGTTGAACGTGATCCAGGTGCCGAGGCCGACCACCGGCAATCGCTCACCGGTCGAGGGAATGGGCTTGGTCGCCGGCCCGCCGCCCTGTGCCCGCAGATCGAGCGGCGGCAATACGGCGGCGGACGTTGCCGCGAGCATTCCCTGCAGGAGCGTTCGTCGCGTCGCGCTCATGACGGTCTCCATCGCACCGCGCGAGATCCTACGGACAATCCCTCATGTAGTATCGCACAGGCGGCAATTCAGCCGTCACCGCAAAATGAAAAAGGGCGGCGCTGCGGCCGCCCTCAACCATCGCCGCGCAGTCGCCGCTCACTCCGCCGCGATGCGCACCTCGGGCGCCGCGGCGCGCACGTCGGCGTCGACGTGCTGCTCGTACTTGACGAAGTTCTTCTGGAACATGCCCACGAGCTTGCGGGCGGTGGCGTCGAAGGCGGCTTTGTCCTTCCAGGTCTTCATCGGATAGAGCAGATGCGGCTCGACGCCAGGTACAGAGGTCGGCACCGCGAAGCCAAAGTAGGGATCCGTGCGGTAGCTCGCGTTGCGCAAGCTGCCATCGAGCGCGCCGGTGACCAGCGCTCGCGTCGCCTTGATCGGCATGCGGCGCCCGACTCCGTAGATGCCGCCGGTCCAGCCCGAATTCACCAGCCAGCAGTCGACCTTGTGCTTGGCGATCAGCTCGCGCAGCAGGTTGCCGTATTCCGCCGGCGGCCGCGGCAGAAACGGCGCCGCAAAGCAGGTCGAGAACTCTGGCTCGACGCCGACCAGCCCCTTCTCGGTGCCGGCGACCTTCGCGGTATAGCCGGAGAGGAAGTGATACATCGCCTGCGCCGGCGTCAGCTTCGCGATCGGCGGCATGACGCCGAAGGCGTCGGCGGTGAGGAAGATGATGTTCTTCGGTTGCCCGGCGCGGCCGGTGCGCGAGGCCTTCGGCATGAAGTCGAGCGGATAGGCCGAGCGCGTGTTTTCGGTCTTGGACTCGTCGTCGAAATTGCACACCCGCGTCTCCGGGTCGAACACGACGTTCTCGAGCACGGCGCCGAAGCGGTTGGTGGCGGCGTAGATTTCCGGCTCCGCGTCCTCCGAGAGCCGGATGCACTTGGCGTAGCAGCCGCCCTCGAAATTAAACACACCGTCCGGGCCCCAGCCGTGCTCGTCGTCGCCGATGAGGGTACGGTTGGGATCGGCCGAGAGCGTGGTCTTGCCGGTGCCGGAGAGGCCAAAGAACAGCGCGACGTCGCCGTCCTTGCCGACGTTGGCGGAGCAGTGCATCGGCATCACGCCCTGCGCCGGCAGATAGAAGTTGAGGGTGGTGAACACCGACTTCTTGATCTCGCCGGCATAGGACGAATTGCCGATCAGGATGATCTTTCTGGTGAAATCGATGGCGATGATGGTTTCCGACCGTACCCCATGGCGCTTCGGATCGGCCTTGAAGCTCGGCAGATCGACGATCGTCAGCTCGGGAGCGAAGCTTGCAAGCTCGGAGCGCTCCGGACGGATCAACAACTGGCGGATGAACAGTGAATGCCACGCCAGCTCGGTAAACACCCGGGTCTTGATCTGGTATTTCGGATCGGCGCCGCCGTAGAGGTCCTGGGCATAGAGCGTCTTGCCGCGCGCATGCGCGATGAAATCCTCGTAGAGGAGCTGGAATTGTTCCGGCGTTATCTTCCGGTTGCCCTCCCACCACATCGACTTTTCAGTGAGCGCATCGCAGACGGTATGCTTGTCCTTGGGCGAGCGGCCGGTGTGTACGCCGGTCTCCGCGCAGATCGGGCCGCCCTGGACGACGGTGGCTTCGCGCGCCGCGATCGAATGTTCGTAGAGCTGGGGAGCGTCGAGATTCCAATGGACTGCAGCAAGCTCTTTGAAACCGAATTTGTCGGCGCCGTGAGCACCGTTCCTCAGACCCGTCTCCCGCACGAAAACCTCCACTCGAGCGCCCGGCGACCGCCGGAATTCCTCGCCGGCGCCATGTCTAAAGCACGGCTGAGCCCACTATAGCGCCCCTCCGCAATATCCGCGACCTATAGTGGGGATCAGGCGCCCTGCCAAGTGCTCGCGCGATGTTACAGTATATGTCGCGACGTCTCGCTTGCTGCACTGCAATGAAGCTCAATCGACGAGGCCTTTGCGCGCCAGCCAAGCCTCGATTAGGTCGGCGATCTTGGCGTTGTTCTGCTCCATCATCGGAAAGTGCGTGTTGCCGGGCAGCCCGACCTCCGGAAGATTGACGATCTCGATGCTGCCACCGGCGGCCTTGTGCAGTGCCGCCATCTCCTGATTGATCTTGCGCTGGTTGGAAAACATCGGGCTCTTGTCGACGTTGTCGCCGTAGAGGACGAGGATCGGGATGTGCTTGAGGGCGGCGGCGGTCGCGGCGTCCCCGCGCAGCGTGCCCTCGACGTTGACCAGCGCCTTGACCTTGTCGGGGCGCGCCAGCGCGGCGCGGTAGCCGAAGGTGCCGGACTGGCTGTGCACCACCAGCACGCAGGGCCCGACCTTGTCGATCAGCGCGAGGTAGGCCGCCATGATCGCTTCGTTGGTGGTGATCCAGCGCGGCACGATCTGCTTGACGAGGTTCTCGTAGGCCTCGGGCGGGAACTGGGTGCCGGGAAACGGCTTGCGCTTCGCCGGGTCGTCATTCCATGAGCCGGCATCGCCGAAGCGGTACGCCTCCCAGGGCGCGCCGAGCGGCGTGAACACCGGCTCGCCCGCGAACACGTCGGACGACGCCCAGCCGGCGCGTCCACGCTCGACCGCGTCGGAGACGTACACGTCGAAGCCCTTGCGCACGAACAGGTTGAGCCAGCCCTCGCGGCCGTCGGGCGTGGTCTCGTAGGTGACGCCGGTGAGGCCACCGCCGTGCCACATCAGCAGCGGCACCTTGCCCTTGCGGTTCTGCGGCAGGAAGTACTGCACGTACATCTGCTCGACGAGGTAGCGGCCGTTACGGTCGATCTTCTGGGTGCCGCCGCCGGGCAGCGCGACCTCGCGCACCGGCTTGCCGCTGATCTCGACGACGCGCCCGCCGACGTGGAACGAGCCCATGTCGCGCAGCACGATCGGCGGTGTCTGTGCCATGGCGGTTGATCCTGCGAACCCGAACAGCGCGGCAATGAGCCATCGCGGCATGGCGTCCTCCCGTTGACTTGCCGCGATTGTGGCGCAAGCAGATGGCGCGCGCCACCGGGCTCATGTGGCGGCGGGAATGAGCCAGCCACGATAGGCCACGATCGGCCCGGTGAACGGATGGGCGATCTCAACGTGGAAGCGGAAGCGCCCGTCCTCCACGAATTCGTATGAATCGCCGCGCGGCGCGAGCGCCAGCGGCAGCGGAATGCCGAACAGGCTCCATCGCCGCATCACGAGCCGCAGCCGGCCGCCGTCGAGCACCAGCGCCATCGCGGCGTTGAGCGGGCCGAAGCGTTCGCACAACAGTCCCTCGTTGCGGCCGCGGCCCTCCTCCTGCGTGCTTTCGAATTCGCGGCCGGCGAAGCTGCGCCGCCAAAGCTCGCGGCCGTCGCGCACGCGAAAGCTGACCTTGACCGGAACGCTCTCGCCCGCGGGCGGAAAGCCGATGATCCAGGCGGCAAGGCGCGACAGGATGCTGGTGCCGCGTCCGACCGTGGCGACGCCTTCCGCAGTCAGCTCGCGGTCGAGGTCGTGCATCTCCTGCAGCGGCTCCGGCAGACGCCCATAGGCATCGCCGAGGATGCGCCGATAGAGGGGCACGCGTTCGCCCGGCGGCAATGCCTGCCGCGTGCCGGTGACAATCGCCTCGCGCGCAAACAGCGGCTCGTAGTCGGTAAGCTCAAGATCGGTCGGAGCAGGTCGCGCGCCCGCCGCCGGCACTTGTCCGGCGAGGCAATGGCGGATGATCGCTTCCGCGGCCATCGACGGGATCAGCGGACCGGCCTCCTTCTCGGCCACCAGGTGCCAGGAACGCTCGATCTTTTCTCCGTCGGCGCCGCGGCCCTCGACCGCGACGAACATGCCGCCGCGGTGCTCGCCCCACGCCAGCGCGTGGTTGGCGCGGTGCATGAGGCCGGCGAAGGGCACAAGCGACGGCAGCAGCTTCAGGCGCACCGCGAAGGCGAGCAGGCTCAGCGCGCGATGCCAGATCGCCGGCACCGGACCGGCGCCGACCCAGACCGAGCGCAGGCCAGGCCACAGCTCAGGAAGCAGCTGGAGGTCCGGCACGTCTACCAGCGAGAATCGGATCGGATGGAGCGGCAGCGCGCCCGGCGGCGCGATCGTGAAACGGCGCGAATCGATCAGCGCCGGGCGGGTGACCCTGCGCCCGTCGTGCAGCAGCGTAACGGGTTTGCCGGCATAGCTCGCGACGGCGCGGATCACGTTAATGCCGACATTGGCATAGGGCGACGGCGCGATGCCGCCGGCGACCGCCTCGACCTGCGCCATGCCCTCAGCAAGGTGCCGCACGACGGCGGCGGTCAGCACCGGCAGGCTGCTGACGCCCGAGAGCACGAACATGCCGCGGGCGCGGGCCTCGGCGTCGAACCGTGTGATGCCGCGCACGAAGCCCGGCGCGTCGGCGAGATCGAGATAGTTGACGCCGAGCGCGAGCGCCGCCTTCACCACGCGGTAGGGATCGTCGCCGTAGGCCTGGAACGGGCCGGTGGCATCGACGACGATATCGGCCGCGGCGTCGCGCAGCTGCCGTTCGGCGTCTCCGTCGCGGTCGAACGCCAAGGGTAGGCAGGTCGCGGCCGCTTTCAGCTTCGCGCAGAACGCCGCAGCCTTGGCGCGCGAGCGTCCGGCGATGATGAGCGTCAGCCGCGGCTCATCGGCGAGGAGCTGCGCCAGCCGTCCGCCGAAGGTCCCGTAGCCGCCGAGGATGAGAACCCGGCTCATGCCAGAAATCGATCCTCGTATTGCTGCTGCGGACGATAGCAGGTCGCGCGCTTGCCGAAGAAGCGAAGCCGATTGCGCGCGATGAAGTCGTACATCGGGTCGCGCACGAGGCGCGGCAGGATCCGGAAGATGGCTGCGAGCGACCACGGCAGGCCGAGGCCTTCGAGCATGCGGATGCTGCTCTCCGACTTGAACCAGGCGCGGCCGTCGGCAATCAGGATGTTGGTCTCGTAGTCCTGCGGATCGAGGCCGTAGTGCAGATAGAGCGCGTGACCGAGCGGCGACTGGGCGCTGGCCAGCCGGAAGCGGCCGTGCGGGTCGTGGCGCAGCACGAAGTTCGCCCAGCCGGAGCAGAGCGCGCAGTAGCCGTCGAAGATGATGATCGGCCGGTCGTCCGGAAACGGTGGGACGGCAGGATCGCGTCGATAGCTGTAGGCGTCGCGCGCGCTCACGCGGCGCGTGCCTGATCCGCCAACTGCTTGAGCATCACGCGCAGCACGCCGGGCGCGCGCACGCGCTGCGGGAACGGCAGCCGCAGCGCGGTGCGATCGAGCTGCAGCTCGAGTCCTTCGGGATCGCAGCCGACGCAGCGCCAGGCGCCGTCGGGGGCGCCGAGCAGCTTGGTCGCGTAGAGCCGGCAGGTGTCGGCGTGGTCGGCATTCACGTGCTCGAGGATGCCGGGCTCGGCCGCGGTCAGCTCCGTCGCATCGTCGACCGGCGTGAGAACATCCTGCGGCTTGAGATCGACGATGCGGCCAAAGCCGGCGACCAGATGCGCGCCCTTGAGCACGATCCGGTAGAACGCGAAATCGGCGAAGCCCGCGAACATCTCGGCCTCCGGCTGGCGATCGAGATAGCGGCGGCGGACGTCCTTGTCGTCGCTACCCGCCGCGGTTCCCGTCAGCATCACCCGGCCGCCCTGCAGCGGATCGCCTTCCTTGCGCTCGTCGATCATCAGCGAGACGCGCGCGTCG
>WNGB01009341.1_pt1 | contig 13772 bp, 10 predicted proteins | sample 5400681 | NCBI WGS metagenome assembly WNGB01 (sample SAMN13153367, study PRJNA577476) | soil metagenome | isolation source: 115 cm soil or saprolite under grassland replicate 2 | place: USA:California | collected 2016-06-15 | reverse complement strand
GCAGCGCGAGCGGGCTGCTCGGCAGCGCGCCCGTCCGCCGGTGGTACGGGATGCCGGCCAGCTGGCGAAAGCCCGCCTGTGGAAAGAGCACCTGGTCGGCGATGCCGAGCTGGCGCGCGATGCCCGGCAGATCCCAGCCGTTGAGCCAGGGGTCCTCGTCCTTTGGCTGGCAGTGCAGGTACAGCACGACGTCGCCGGCCCGCCCCTGCTGCTTGAGCTGCTGCAGCGCCAGCATCACGCGCGGCTGCTGCTTGCGCTCGACGTTGCGGCCGAAGACCCCGACGACGAAGCGGCCCGCCAGCCCGGCCGCGCGGCGCAGCTCCGCGCGCGCGGCCAGCGGCCGAAACACCGCCGGGTCGACCGGGTGCGGCGCGGCGATCACGTGGTCGAGCCCGCGGCTGCGCGCGTAGCTTGCCGCCGTGTGTGTCGGGGTGATCGCGACCGCGACCGTGCGCAGCACGTCGAGATAGTCGTCGGCGAAGGGGATGCCGTCGATCACAAAGTGCGCGGCGATCGGCCCGCGCCAGCCGGTGTCGCGTGCGGCCGCGATGAATCGGCACGCTGCGGCCAGGTCGTAGTGGACCAGCAGCGCGTCCGGCTGCTCGTCGCGCAGAAAACCCGCCAGCAGCGGCAGCGCCTCGCGCTGGTCGCGCGGCATCGGCACGATCCGGCAGGGGTAGCGCGCCGGGTCCAGCGGCTGCCCGAGCGCGCAGACCCCGAAGCAGACCACCTCCTGCCGCAGCTCCGCCAGTAGCCTCACCAGGTGCCCGCAGTTGATGCCGAAGCCGGTTGTCACCGAGGGAGACTCGGAGATCAGTGCGATTTTCATCGTCTGCTATTATAATGCTTCATAGTATTCTTGCCGGAAGGCCATCACAGGTTTCGCTATGCCCAACGATATCAGCGTACGCGGGTACGTCACAGTCGTGCTGGTTATGAACATGCGCCGGTTTGTTGTGCCGGAGCACCATAAGCGATTCGAGACGCTGCGAGGCGCCCGGGGTCTGCTCGACGTGTTGCGCAACGTGTGGCCGGCGAAGATCGAGCAGCAGCACACGTTTTGTGCAGCCGGACACCCGATCGAGAACGGATCCGTGTCTTCGCGCATGTCTACCGACGAGGTCGCGTTCTTGAGCGGAATATTTCGCTCAAGCGTGCTGGAAGACTACTCTGTGCCTGTCTACTATCTGAAGAATAAGGGCAACGTCGATTTCCCCGAACACGTTCGCGATAATCTGCAGTTCAAGAACGTTTTTCTGGAGGTCTGGAAGCACTGGGATGTCTACGTCAGGCCAACCGTGACCGGCATGTTCGTCATCAGCCTGCGCAGGAAATACGATCGCACCACATCCCTGTTAAGAATCGCATCGGATGTCGTCTCGCTCCAGACCGCCTTCGACATCCCTGGCGCAAAAGAGCGATTGCAAGGACTTGCATCCAACCTCGAAGATGGGAACATATCTGTTCAGGAAAAGAAGCGCTCGATCGAAGCATTTCTGACCTGGCTGGACGTCGATCCGGAGTCGAGCTGGCAGCCGCAGTATGCGCCCGTGCAGTGGAAGCTGGCAATGGAGGTCTGCCGCAAGCTGGTGCTCGACGCGGGGATGGAAATCGGCGGCGGCTCCAATGCGATTCGCCTGCAAGTGCCGGATCGGACGACCTCGCCGCCGCTGCACGACTCATTCATTATCTACCACGTCGACGAGCTGATCGCCCCGGAGCCGATCGTGCATCGGGCCAGAGCCGGAGATGGCGACGAACATTCCTCCGGCGAGCCATCGCCCTCCGCAGGCCAGGATGCCACCGCCGAGAAAACAGCGCTCCCGAGAGGACAAACGAAGATCCTTGTCAGGCCGCACGACATTCTGCACTCCGATGGGCTGCAGCAGCAGATCGTCGCCCTGCTCGAGGGGGCGGTCCTGCGGCGATCGAGCGCGGCCGCGGACCCTGCCCAGCGATCGTCGGCGCCTGCCAGGCCGTCGGGCCAGCCCAAGGGCTATTTTCCCGAGCACCGCCAGCACCACATCCAGGATACGCTCGGCGGCAACCTGGCGACATGGCAGGATGAGCTGTGCGTCTTGACCTCGCGCTCGGCCCTGATCATGCCCGGACGATATTCCCGGCACGACGAGCTGCTGCTCTCCAATTTTTCGGCCTCGACCGGCAAGGTGATGTACCTGTGGTACTGGGAGGCGATGGAGCGCATGCTCGAGTTCGTCGTCGAGGTACGCGTGCTCACCCAGATCATCGAGCGCAGCAGCGCCGACCTGCTGGAGGGGTTCGAGATGGAATTGACGCGGGTGCGGCACGGCATGTCGCAGCGGAATATTCGAGTCAACTATGCGGTGCTGACGGATAAGGTCGAGCGCGTGGCGAATATGAGCCGCCTGCTGGGGCTGGGGCGAAGCCTGACCGCCCCGAGCGTGTGGGGACGAGCGGAGTTCGCGGTGGAGAAGGCCCGCCTGCTGCTCGCCCGTCAAGACGTGCCGGTGCTGATGCAGCATGCCGAGAGAAACGTCAGCAGCCGCAACGAGCTGATCAATCATATCGACGAGCTCTATCTCGCCGACCTCTCGGAGAGCAATAACCGGCTGTCCTTTTATCTTTCGATTTTGCTGGCGGGCCTATCGCTCAGCGTCGTCGTGTTCGCCGTCATTTCCTTCTGGGCCGACTCAGAGCAGCTCGTTCAAGGCAGCGTCGCCAGATCGGCGATCGCCTGGGTTCCCGGCATTGTTCAAGTTGGAAACGTTCTTTCCCTGGTGCTCTCGGTCCTCGCGATCCTGATTATCGCCCTGGGCATCGCGTCGTTCGTCCGGGATGTGGTGCGCGGGTTTCGGAGCCGAGCGAGCCGCCGCCGGCGTCCATCAGAGAGCGGTCGTCAGTAGCCAGTCGTCAGGAGTCAGGAGTCAGGAGTTCATTAGCCTCAATACCTTTGAAATACGGCTGCGTTGTCCGTTTATCACGAAGGTACGAAGGCTCGAAGATGCATAAGACGGCCGCGAACCTTCCGTCCGGCAGAATCCTCGCCATCCAGGGCTTCAGCCGCTCGTCGTTCCACCCCGGCCACCCGGCCAGCTCCATGATGTTGTAGAATCGCGGCTCGTCTCCGCGCCGGTACGCGCGCAGCGCATACCCGGGCGGCAGCCGCACCGCCGGCGGCGACCTCAGCAGGTGCTCCGGCCAGACCATCTGCAGCTGCGCCGAGGTTTCGTTCGCGCTCATCGTCGCTCCGCCCTTCTCTGCATTGTGTAGAACGACGTTCCTGGTAGCCAGACATTTTGGGATGGGGTGGGGCGAGAGCAGCCCCTACCCCGAACTCAATATTGTACCACCGTAGGTGGCGGGGAAACTTCCGTCATCCCCGGTATTTCGATCAAAAATGCCAGAGCCATCGTGTGCCTCCTTTTCAGCGCTCGGAAGATGCCAGATCTCGTACGCGCCGCGTCACAATCGCCAGCGATTCCACCTAACGCTTGACACTCTCCAGCCTCCAGCCTCAAGGAGGAGCTGTGAGCCACTACACGATCGACGAGCTGATCGCCCGCTGGAAGAAAGAAGAGCTGACGGCCGAGCAGGCGATCGGGCAGATCCTGCTGGCGCTGAAGGAGCTGGAGCGCCGGCGCCCGCGGGTGGCCGCGCGGCCACCCGCGGGCGCCGGCGCGGCGACGAGGGCAAAGCGCGGGCCGTGAGCGGTGAGGCAGCCAGCTTGGAGCTACCAGCTACTCTACATCGCGATACGCCAGCGCAAGCATCCAGGCGCCGAGCGCGATCTCGGCCACGCCGGTGGCCCGCCCGACCGTTTCATGCTCGGCGAACCAGCGGACGAGCCGCTGCCACACCGGCAGCTTCAGCGCTTCGACCCAGATCAGCATATGGCGGCGCGGTGCGAACAAGAAAGCGAATCCGTCGCCGACGATCAGCGCGCCAATAATCTCGTACAGCCGGCGTACTAGCATAGTGGCCTCCATCCAGGGCCATGTCAAAGTCGGAACGCACAGCATCGAATTGCGCGAATGACGCGCATATGTGCCAGCCTTTTGGCGCAATTCGTCCAATTCGGTGCACGGAATAAAGGCCGAATCGGACTTTGACATAGCCCTGCCATGCCGCCTTCCCCGACCTGCATATCACCATTGATAATATGCTTGCCGAAGGTGACCGGGTTGTGACGCGATTGACGGTGCGTGGGACGCATCAGGGCGACTTCCAAGGCATTCCGCCGACTGGGAAGCCGGTGACGGTCAGTGGGATCAATATTGACCGCATCGCCAACGGCAAAATACAGGAAAGCTGGGCGCAATTCGACCCAGACCGACCTGGAATGGTAGCTCTCGACAGTGCGGACTGCCTCCGCAGCCAGTAGGATTGGTTGGTGCCACGCAGAACGAGTGCAGACGGCAGAGGTGCTCAAGCAGGCAGCAGCAATCGTGCTACCGATTCCCTGATTCAGCAAAATGACTGCCTCTCGGACGTTTTGCGCATTTTCGTGGCACGCTTATTGAGTAGTGTTGCACTCTGCTATACTCTTTTTTACCTTCTTCTCCCGTCTCCAGTTGAACGTGCTGGCGACTTTGGTATGCGCATCACCGCGGCGGTTTGTCGCTGTCGTAGCGATGAGTTGCGGCGTAAACATGTGCGGCTCAGGAGGAGCGTATGCTACACGAGCGTCCTCTGATCATGGTCGTCGATACCGATTCGCTCTTTGTCGAACTGTTAGCCGATCTGTTCGCCGAGGCCGGGTATCAGATGATTACGTGTCAACACAGCGGTGCGGCACCAACCATTATTCGACGGGAGCAGCCCGATCTGATCGTGCTGGACACATGGATCGAGCATCCAGATTCAGGCTTGCTGCTACTGGAACTGCTGCGGCGCGTCCCGGCGACGCAGGCAATTCCCGTGCTCGTCTGCACCGCCGACAGTTGGTTGCTCACGCAGGATGCAGAACACCTCCGTTCGTTGGGTTGTACTGTGCTACCCAAACCCTTCGATCTCGATGCGTTCCTGACAATGGTGCGGGCACGGATCGCGATTGGCCTGGCCAGCGCGGTCGGCGTGTAGGCCGCATCGATAGACGGGACACGTGCGCGACCTGCATCGCCGCGTGAGCTGCAAAACAGCCCATCTGCGTTGATCGGCTGTTTTGTATGCACATATGGTTCCCCTAATCCCTCTTATAAGCCCTCTGTAATCCATAAAGCGCGCGCGGCCTTTACCTCACCCGGCATTGTGATATAATTCACGTATATGGATGGGGAAAGTTATACAAGAGTTGCTCCTGCTTGTCGGTATCCGTTTCCGGGATATTATCTACGTTCGAAGTTGTCCGTATATCGGCTTCGGCCGGACTCTCGTGATGCACGGTGTCGCCGTCAACTTCGACAACCATTGCCACACCGCTTTGTTAGTCCTCGCACGCCGAGGCGCGGAGAGCACAGAGATGCGGGTTGATCGGAAACTCCTCTGCGTCCTCCGCGTCTCTGCGATGAGCAATGCTGGCAAACCGACAAAGTAGTAGTAAGGAGCGTTTATGCACGTCCTGCCCGAACTCTTCGCCAACAATCGCCGCTGGGCCGCCGAGATCCAGCGCGACAACCCCGACTTCTTTCAGACGCTATCGCAGCAGCAGACGCCCGGCTATCTCTGGATCGGCTGCTCCGACAGCCGCGTGCCCGCCAACCAGATCGTCGGCCTCATACCCGGCGCGCTGTTCGTCCAGCGCAACGTCGCGAACCTGGTGCATCACACCGATCTAAACTGCCTGTCGGTGATCCACTACGCTGCGAGCTGAACGTGATCGAGCAGGTCCATAACGTCTGCCAGACCACGATCGTCCAGCGCGCCAGGCGCGCTGGGCAGGATCTGACGGTGCACGGCTGAATCTATGGCCTGCACGACGGGCTGCTGCGCGATCTAGGCATCTGCATCACGCAGCCGGCCGACATCGCCGACGAGTACCAGCGTGCGGTCGGCCTCGCGATATAATGTGGTTGGTGAGGGTGGGGGTGTGGGGGCGGGGCGCAGCCCCGCCCCCACACCCTCACGTCAGAATCGTTCTAATTCTTGGCACCTTGGCGTCCTGGTGGTCTTACGTCGAGGCAGCGCTCAGTCCGCCGGCAGATCCTGGTGGGACGGCAGCCACGCCAGCAGATAGTCGTAGGCGCTGAGGGCCGCGCGCGCACCGTCGCCGATCGCGATCAGGATCTGCTCGCCGAAGGTCGTCGTCACGTCGCCGGCCGCGAACAGCCCCGGCACCGTCGTCGCGTTGCGGTCGTCAACCCAGATGAAGCCGTCCTGGTTGGTCTGGCCGATCTGGCGAACCATCTCGCTGTTCGGCCGCAGACCGAGGTCGACGAACACCGCGTCGACGTTCAGGCGGCGGACCTCTTCGCCGTGGGCGACGACCAGCTGATCGACGCTCTGCGCGCCGACGACCTCCTGCACCTGGTAGCCGCCCAGCATCTCAACGTGCGGGTAGCGCCGTAGCGCGCGGGCGTAGGGCGTGTCCAGCCCCTGCGCGTCCGGGGCGACCAGGTAGACGCGCGTCGCGGTGCGCGCCAGCTCGGCCACGCCGCGCAGCGAGCGCACCGTGGCCCCGACCACGGCCACGGTCTTGCCGGCCAGCAGGTGCGCGTGCGTGGCGACCGAGTAGCCGATGCCGTAGCCGGAGAACTCGCGCCCGCCCGGCACATCGAGGGCGATCGGCGACGCGCCGGTGGCGACGATCACCGTCGGGCTCTCGTGGATGCCGTGGCCACGCGTCTCGACCCGGAAGATGCCGGAGTCCTTGACCACGCCGACCACGCTGTCGTTGATCATGCGGTCGGCATACGTCGCCAGCTGGCGCTCGAAGAGGCGCACCGCCTCGGCGCCGGAGAGGAACTCCTCGGCGACCTGGCCGCTCAGAGTCTGGCGGCGGCCGGCCTTGCCGCCCAGCTCTTCGTAGATCACCAGGACGTTCATCTGCTTGCCCAGCGCATAGGTGGCGGCCGATAGACCGGCCGCCCCGCCGCCAACGATAATCAAGTCACGCATGGGACCCTCCTCGTGGCTGCTACATTCGGAAATCGCGCACGAATTATCGCGGATCAGGGGCGATTCGCGCAAATCGCCGCTGCCGCTCTTCGTGGAGATGGCACAAGCGCTGGTGGGGGTGCCGGCGCGGCTCCGCCGCGCACCGGCACCCCCACTACCCCGCACCTACCCTACGCGGAGACTATTCGCGCCAATCTGCTCGATCCGTGCCCGTGCACGGTTTACAACATGGGTCAGAACGGTCGAGCCGGATCAACAGCGCACGATCGCCTTCAAGCGCGTCCCTGCTCCTGACTCCTGACTCCTGACTCCTGCCTCCTGCTTAGGGCAGCCGGCTGTCGAACGAGTTCAGCACCTTCATGTAGTTGGCCCGCTCGAAGGCGGCCGGCACGGCCACCGACTGCTGGCTCATGCTGCCGCGCATCTGCTCGATCGACTCGTACTCGTGCTCGACCATCCAGGCCTCCAGGTCCTTCAGGATGTCGCGCACGCGCGAGATCCCGTTGGCCAGCAGCTCGGACGTCAGCATGGCCACGTTGGCGCCGGCCATCATCGCCTTGAGCACGTCCTCGGCAGTGTGCACGCCGCTGGTGAGCGCGAAGTCGATCGGCACGCGCCCGTAGAGCAGGGCGATCCAGCTCAGCGGCAGGCGCAGGTCGGCCGAGGTGCTGAGGTTGAGGTTGGGCACCACCTCCAGCTGCTCCAGGTCGAAATCGGGCTGATAGAAGCGGTTGAACAGCACCAGCCCGTTGGCGCCGGCCGCGGCGAAGCGGCGGGCCATGTTCGGCAGCGAGGTGAAGAACGGGCTGAGCTTGACCGCGATCGGGATTTTCACCTGCGCGCGGACGCTCTGGAACAGCGACAGATAGGTGTCCTCCAGCGCGGCGCTGTCCACGTCGGGGTCGGTCGGCAGGTAGTAGATATTCAGCTCCAGGGCGTCGGCGCCGGCCTCTTCGATCCGGTGCGCGTACTCGACCCAGCCGCCGTCCGAGACGCCGTTCAGGCTGCCGATCACAGGAATTCCGACCGCCTGCTTGACGCGGTGCAGGTGCTCCAGGTAGGGCTCCGGCCCAATGTTGTAGCGCTCCAGGTCAGGAAAGTAGCTCAGCGCCTCGGGGTAGTGCTCGGTGCCGCGGCTCAGGTAGTAGTCCAGCTCGCGGCTCTCGTGGACGATCTGCTCCTCGAACAGCGAGTACATCACCACCGCCGAGGCGCCGGCCTCCTCCAGCCGCTTCACCCGGTCGACCTTCTTCGAGAGCGGCGACGCCGAGGCGACCAGCGGGTTCTTCAGGCGCAGGCCCAGGTAGCTGGTCGTCAGGTCCGGAGGTGTGCTGATCAGATCAGACATTGTTCGACTCCTGTTATTGTTGGAAGGTTGGAACGGTAGAAGGTTAGAACGTTCCAACCTTCCAACGTTCTAACCTTCTAACCTTCTAACGTTATCTACGAGGTCTTGCCGTTGCCGTCGTGGTGCGGCTCGGCCGCTAGCTCCTGGTAGTGCTCGTAACGCTCCTTGACGCCCTGCTTGGCCCGCTGGATCAGCGCCTCGGAGCGCGCCTCGTCGCTCTGCAGCAGCATGCGGTAGCGCGTCTCGTTATAGACGTACTGCTCCAGCGGGATGCTCGGCGCCTTTGAGTCGATCGTCAGCGGGTGCTTGCCCTGCTCGGCCAGCGCCGGGTTGTAGCGGTAGAGCATCCAGTGGCCCGACTGCACGCCGAGCTTCTGCTGCTCCAGCCCCTTGCGCATGTCGATGCCGTGGGCGATGCAGTGGCTGTAAGCGATGATCAGCGCGGGCCCGTCGTAGGCCTCGGCCTCCAGGAACGCCTTGAGCGTCTGCTGGTCGTCGGCGCCCATCGCCACGCTGGCGACGTAGACGTTGCCGTAGGCCATCGCCAGCATGCCCAGGTCCTTCTTCGGCGTGGCCTTGCCCTTCGCGGCGAACTTGGCCACCGCGCCGAGCGGCGTGGACTTGGACGACTGGCCGCCGGTGTTCGAGTAGACCTCGGTGTCGAGCACCAGCACGTTGACGTTGCGCCCCGAGGCCAGCACATGGTCGAGCCCACCGAACCCGATGTCGTAGGCCCAGCCGTCGCCGCCGATGATCCAGACATCCTTGCGCACCAGCACGTCGGCCAGGCTGAGCAGGTCGCCCAGGCGGTCGTGGACGGTGCCTTCGTGATGAGCATCATCCGCAGCTACGAACGCGCTGCTGTCCACGATCTGCAGGCGCTGTTTGAGCAGCGCCACGCGCTCACGCTGGGCCTTGATGCCCGCCTCGGTCGACTGGTCAGCGTGCAGCAGCGCCTCGACCAGGTCGTGGCCGACAGCGCTGGCGACCAGCGGCAGCAGCTCGCGCGCGTACTCCGCCTGCTTATCCAGCGTCAGCCGCATGCCCAGCCCGAACTCGGCGTTGTCCTCGAACAGCGAGTTCGACCAGGCCGGCCCGCGCCCCTCCTTGTCGCTTGCCCAGGGCGTGGTGGGCAGGTTGCCGCCGTAGATCGAGGAGCAGCCGGTGGCGTTCGCGATCACCGAGCGGTCGCCGAACAGCTGCGAGACCAGCTTGACGTAGGGTGTCTCGCCGCAGCCCGCGCAGGCGCCCGAGAACTCGAACAGCGGGATTGTGAGCTGCGAGTTCTTGATCGAGCTCAGGCTGACCTGCGCGCGGTCGACCTCCGGCAGATCCAGGAAGAAATCCCAGTTGGCGTTCTCGCGCTCGCGGATGGGCGGCTGATCGGCCATGTTGATCGCCTTGCGGCCGACCTGGCGCTTGTCCTTGACCGGGCACGCCTCGACGCACAGACCGCAGCCGGTGCAGTCCTCCGGCGAGACTTGCAGCGTGTACTTCATGCCGGGGAACTCTTTGAAGCGTGCGTCGGTCGTCAGGAATGTGGCGGGCGCGCCCGCCAGCGCGGCCGGCTCGTAGACCTTCATGCGGATGACGGCGTGCGGGCAGACGAACGCGCACTTGCCGCATTGGATACAGATGTCCGGCTCCCAGACCGGAATCTCCAGCGCGATGTTGCGCTTCTCCCACTTGGCCGTTCCGGAGGGATAGGTGCCGTCGATCGGCAGCTGGCTGACCGGCAGCAGGTCGCCCTCGCCGGCGATCATCCGGCCAAGCACGTCTTTCACGAAATCGGGCGCCTGCTCGGGCACCGGCGGGCGCCGCCGTAGGGGCGAGGCAGGCCTCGCCCCTACGGCGGTAACGTCGACCTCGTGCAGATTCACCAGCGTCTCGTCGACCGCGCGGAAGTTCTGCTCCACCACCGCCTCGCCGCGCTTGCCGTAGGTCTTCTTGATGCTGCGCTTGATCTCGTCGATCGCCTGCTCGGGCGGCAGCACGCCGCTGATCGCGAAGAAGCAGGCCTGCATAATCGTGTTGACGCGCCCGCCCATGCCGGTCGCGCGCGCGACTTTGTAGGCGTCGATCACGAACAGGCGCAGGTGCTTCTCGGCGATCGCCTGCTGCACCTCGACCGGCAGCTCGTCCCAGATCTCGTCGGGGCCGAAGGTGCTGTTGAGCAGGAAGACCGCGCCGGGCGAGGCGTACTTGAGCACGTCGACGCGCTCCAGGAACGAAAACTGACTGCACGCTACGAAGGTGGCCTGATTGATCAGGTACGGCGCGCGGATGGGACGCGGCCCGAAGCGCAGGTGCGAGATCGTCACCGAGCCGGATTTCTTGGAGTCGTAGAAGAAGTAGCCCTGGGCGTGGTTGTCGGTCTCCTCGCCGATGATCTTGATCGAGTTCTTGTTGGCGCCGACCGTGCCGTCGGCGCCGAGGCCCCAGAACACGCAGCGCACCGTCTCGTCGGCCTCGATCGCGAAGGCCGGGTCGTAGTCCAGGCTGGTGTGGGTCACGTCGTCGTTGATGCCGACCGTGAAGTGGTTCTTCGGCTCGCCCTGCTTCAGCTCGTCGAAGACACCCTTAACCATTGCAGGCGTGACCTCTTTCGAGGAGAGGCCGTACCTACCACCAACCACTGTTGGGACGTTGGAACGTTCAAACGTTGGAACGTTGGAACGTTCGCTCAGCGCCGCGACGACGTCGAGGTAGAGCGGCTCGCCAGCACTGCCCGGTTCCTTGGTGCGGTCGAGCACGGCGATCGCGCGGACGGACGGCGGCAGGACCTTGACGAAGTGCTCGACCGAGAACGGCCGGAACAGGTGGACCTTGATCACCCCGACCTTCTCGCCGCGGGCGACCAGGTAATTGGCCGTCTCCTCGGCCGTCTCGGCGCCGGAGCCCATGACCACGATCACGCGCTCGGCGTCGGGCGCGCCGACGTAGTCGAACAGATGATACTGCCGGCCGGTCAGTTCGGCGAACTGGTCCATCTTCTGCTGGACGATCGCGGGGCAGGCCAGGTAGTACGAGTTGACGCTTTCGCGGGCCTGGAAGTAGACGTCGGGGTTCTGGGCGGTGCCGCGGATGAACGGCCGGTCGGGCGAGAGGCCGCGCGCGCGGTGGGCGCGCACCAGCTCGTCGTCGATCATCGCGCGGATGTCGTCGTCGTTGAGCTGCTCGATCTTGTTGATCTCGTGCGAGGTACGGAAGCCGTCGAAGAAGTGGACGAATGGCAGGCGCGCCTCCAGCGTGGCGGCATGGGCGATCAGCGCCAGGTCCTGCGCCTCCTGGACCGAGTTCGAGGCGAGTAGCGCCCAACCGGTGGCGCGCACGGCCATCACGTCGGCGTGGTCGCCGTAGATCGAGAGGCCCTGGGCGGCCAGCGAGCGGGCCGCCACGTGAAAGACCGCCGAGGTCAGCTCGCCGGCGATCTTGTACATGTTCGGGATCATCAGCAGCAGGCCCTGCGAGGCGGTGAACGTCGTCGCCAGCGCGCCGGCCTGCAGTGCGCCGTGGATCGCGCCGGCCGCGCCGCCCTCGGACTGCATCTCGATCACCTGCGGGACCGAGCCCCACAGGTTCGGCCGCCCGGCCGCGGACCAGGCGTCGGACAGCTCGCCCATCGGCGTCGAAGGGGTGATCGGGTAGATCGCGATGACCTCGCTCAGCTTATGCGCGATGTATGCGGCCGCCTCATTGCCTTCAATCGTCACCCATGTTCGGTGCATTGATTTCCTCCACAGCTTGCGGAATAGCTTCCACGGGGATCTCAGGCCGGTGTCCCGCGGATCGAATCCGCAGGATGAGGCATGGCCTCCGCCTGTATCAAGCGTGTAATTGCACTGTCAGTATATGCGCTTGGGTATGGCTTCGCGTAAAGAAAGAACAACTAGAGGTAGTGGTTTGTTGATTTCAACATTGTCTGAACGCGGAAGAGCGGAAGAAGCGGAAGGGCGCTAGCGCCGCATTCCGCTTCCTCCACCGTTCCGCCGTTCCCCGTTCAAACCCCGCTCAGCACACCCGAATATCCACCACCCGCTCGACCACCGGCTCGATCAGCTCGCGCAGCTGCTCCAGCTCGATGCCGGCGACCTTGCACATCACCAGGCTGTTCGAGGGATCCTCGCCGGCGAAGGTGCCGAGCGCGATAATATTTCCACCCGCCTTGGCGATCGCCTGCGTGAGGGCGGCCAGCTCGCCCGCCTTCTCGGGCACCAGCACCGTGACGCGGACGCCTCGCTCACGCGCGCCCATCATCTCCAACAAGATCTTGAAGAGGTTGGTCTCGGTGATAATGCCGACCACGTGGTCGCCGCGCATGACCGGCATGCCCGCGATCTTGTTGTCGGCCATGAGCCGCGCCGCCTCTTCGATCGGCGTGTCTTCGGTCACGGTGATCACGTCGCGGCTCATCAGCTGCTCGACCGTGATCTTGGTCAGCAGGTAGTTCAGCTCCCAGACGCTGAGGGAGGTGGCGGGCGAGGCCGAGGCGTGCAGCAGGTCGCTCTCGGCGACGATGCCGACCAGCTTGCCGTTCTGCATCACCGGCATGCGGCGGATCTTCTCGCGGCGCATGAGCGCGGCAGCTTCGGGCAGGGTCGTGTCGGGGTGAACCGGGATAACCGGGTGGGACATGCGTTCGCCGACGAGCATGGTTAAACTCCTTTGTTCTACATAATCATTTAGTGGCGATAGAGCAACTCAAGCTGCAAGTCGCAAGTCGCAAGTCGCAGGCCGCGTATCAGCTGGAACCTGCAACCTGCGGCCTGCGACCTGGAGCCTACGGGCAGTGACATTCCGTCAAGACCATTATAACCCAAGATAAGCCGTGCGCACGTGATTGTTGCTCGCGAGCTGGCGGGCCTGGCCCTCGAGCTCGGTGCGCCCCTGGGCCAGCACGTAGCCGTAGTCGGCCACCGCGAGCGCCATCTGGACGTTCTGCTCGACCAGCAGGATCGTCAGGCCGGTCTGCTTGAGCTGCTTCAAGTTCTGGAAGAGCTGCAGTGTCAGCACCGGCGAAAGGCCGAGCGACAGCTCATCGATCATCAGCACCTTCGGTGCGGCCATGATGCCGCGCGCGACCGCCAGCATCTGCTGCTCGCCGCCGCTCATCGTGCCCGCCTTCTGGCGCTCGCGCTCCTTCAGGCGCGGGAACAGCGTGAACACGTTGTCGAGGTCGCTCTCGATCTCCGTGTCGCGACGCAGGTAGGCGCCGAGGTCGAGGTTCTCGCGCACGGTCATGCGCTGGAAGCAGTGCCGGCCCTCGGGCGACTGCGAGATGCCCAGCCGCACGATGTCCTGCGGCGCCATAATCGACGTCTCCTCGCCGTTGAAAACGATCGACCCGTGGCGCGGCTGGTTGAGGCCCGAGATCGAGCGCAGCGTCGTC
>WNGB01009340.1_pt1 | contig 13772 bp, 14 predicted proteins | sample 5400681 | NCBI WGS metagenome assembly WNGB01 (sample SAMN13153367, study PRJNA577476) | soil metagenome | isolation source: 115 cm soil or saprolite under grassland replicate 2 | place: USA:California | collected 2016-06-15 | reverse complement strand
AGCGATTCGAAGGAGCGCGCAGACCGCGTCGCGAATCGAAGAGATGGCCGCCGGTATGTCGCTCATCTCGCCGTCGTCCGCCCGGGCCGCCTCACGGCGTCGCGACGAGCGGCAGTTCGACGAAACTCGCCTGGCCGGGCGCGGGCGAATGGTAGAGCCGCTGGACGGCCTTTCGGTAATCCCCGGGCCTCGCCCAGAAGATGTTGGGCACGAACGTCTGCGGGTTGCGGTCATAGAGCGGGAACCAGCTCGACTGCACCTGAACCATCAGCCTGTGGCCCGGAAGGAAGACGTGATTGGCCGTCGGCAGGGCGAAGCGGTAGAGCAGGGGCTTGTCGGACGCGAGAGGCCTCGCCGTGTCCAGACTCTCGCGGTAGCGACCGCGGAAGATGTCGGCCGAGATCATCAGTTGATAGCCGCCCAGCTCCGGTTGCGCGCCGACCTCATCGGGATAGACGTCGATCAACTTCACCACCCAATCGGAGTCCGTGCCGCTGGTGGACGCGACGAGATTCGCGATCGGCTGCCCGCTGATTTTCACGGGCGCGGAGAGCACGTCGGAGACGAAGACCAGGACATCCGGGCGTCCGGACGCCTCGCGCTGATCGTCCACGAGCCATCGAGCCCAGCCGGCGCCCATCTCATCGATGGGGCGCGCGCGGAAGGGCACCGGTTTGGCCGGGTCGGAGACATACTCGTCGAACTCGGGCCCGCCCTGCTGCGGCGCGGAAAAGCTCAGCTTGAGACCCGTAGCGAAATAGAGGGGCGTCGGCCGGATCGTGCAGCCGCCACCGTTCGCGCAACCGGCCGGCCAGCCGGGCAGGCGCCGCCACGTGTTCGTCCCGGTCTCGAAAGCGGTGACGGACGCGACGTCGGCCTTCGGTGCGCCATCCTTGAGGTATTGATCCAGAAACGGGCGCAGGACCTCCCGGCGGAAGGTCAGCGCCGTGTCGCTGTTGAATTTCAGGGGGCCGAGCGTGCTGCCGTCCAGGATCTCCTGGCCGTGGTGCCAGGGACCCATGACCAGGAACACCCTGTCGTTGCCCGTGTCCTTCGGTTTGATCGCCTTGTAAACGGCGATAGCCCCGTAGATGTCCTCCTGATCCCAGAGGCTGTGCACGATCATCACCGGCACCTTCAACGGCTCCGCCGCGAGCACGCGGTCCACCGCCTGGTCGCGCCAGAAGGCGTCGTAACTGGGATGCTCGAGGATCTTTCTCCAGAAGCCGATCTGCTCCATCCCGTGGCGCCGGCCGAGCTCTCCCGCCGAGCCCGCCTGCAGGAACATGTCGTAATCGTCGAAGTGACTCCTCCACCACTTGGCCTCCGACTTTCGCGTTGCCTCCTGTTCGTAGATGTAGGACATGCCCTGCTCGCGGAAGGCGCCGTTGTGAAACCAGTCGTCGCCGATCCAACCGTCCACCATGGGGTTCATCGGGACGGACACCTTCAGCGCCGGATGCGGATGGACGAGGGCCATCAGGGGCAGGAAGCCGTCGTAGGAGATGCCGAGGATCCCTACCCGGCCGTTGCTCTCCTTCACGTTCTTCACGAGCCAGTCGATGGTGTCGTAGGTATCGGTCGAGTGATCCACCGGCGTCGGGTTCTGCGGCCCGCGCAGCGGGCGGTTCATCACATAGTCCCCTTCGGAGCCGTGCTTGCCGCGCACGTCCTGGACCACGCGGATGTACCCTCCCTCGACGATCACGTCGGTGGCGTTGTCGTAGCCGGTCAGGATCGGGGCCAGATGCGCGCTTTCGGTGTGTGTCGTCAACTTCGTGGCGTCGTAGGGCGTGCGCGTCAGCAGGATCGGAGCGCCTTTCGCTCCCTTCGGCACGAGGATGACGGTGTGCAGTCTGACCCCGTCGCGCATCGGGATCATCACGTCCCGCCGGATGTGGTCGAAGCCCTCCGTCGCCGGCTCGAGCTTCGCCGGCGTTTCGCTCTGCAAGGCCGGGTACTTGGCTTGCGGCGCCGCCACCTTCTGCGCGGCCGCGGCGTCAACGAATAACAGGGCGCCGAGCACCGGCGCGAGAAGAGCCAGCCTGCGAACGGAGTCGGTCGATCTCATGTGAGCCTCTCCACTCTTTTCCTACAGGGAGTTCGTCTTTTTCATACGCGCGCGATCAAGCCGCAATTGAACCATGAGATTGGCGCGCTCCAGTTGAACATACCTTGGCCGGTGGTCGATCCCCGGGCCGACTCCGAAATACAGATTGGTTTCGAACGTGAAATGGCGGCAGAGGAATTCGGACGCCTTTCCCCGCGGGCAAGATTTCGGTGGAAGAAGACGCGCCAGAGGCCCGGCCTACGCGGCCGAGGATTCGTCAGGCTGACGTCTTCGACAGGATGATCGAGCTGACACGCTGAATCTGCTCGAAGTGGACGTCGTGGGTCAGAACGATCGCCCCCACGTTGGCGGCGGTTGCCGCGATCCAGATGTCGTTCGTCGGTATCGGAGTCCCCGCGCGGCGGAGGGCGATCGCAATTTCGGCATAGACCCGAGCTACATCTGCGTCTACGACGAGCTCGTTGACGACGGGGTTCGCCACGAACTCACGAAACTCTGCGATATTTCGTTCGGCGCGGCCCCCGGCCAGGAATCCCATCCACAGTTCACCGAGGACGATGGAGGGCACCCCGATCCACTCCGCGGCCTCCAGGAGACTCACGACGCGCTCTTCACCGCGCTTGAAATGGCTGTAGGCCGAAGTATCGAGACAGTATCGGCTCAACGCCAGAGGTCCTCGTCGATCTCTTCGGTGACTCCAATCGCCTTGGTAAAGCGTTTGAGCTCAGCCTCGCTCCAGGTTCCAGCCAGGCGTCGCAGGCCGTTGTTGCGCTCCTGAGGCAAGCCCACGCCGAGTCCCTGTCCGAGCAACTCGATGACCGTCTTGTTCAGCGACTTCCCTCTGCGCCGCCGCTCCTTCTCCAGGGCCTTCGCGATTGGAGGTGGCAAGTTTCGAACCGTAAGATGCTTCATGGCATGCATTCTATGACTGCCAAAAGTTGCAGTCAACCGAGGCCGCAAGTGGCCAGTAGCCGGCCGATGCGACCGTTGCCGTCGAGAAATGGGTGAATTGTCTCGAACTGGACGTGCGCTAGCGCCGCCTTGACCACTCGCTCCACCCGCATCGGCTCGTCGTGGAGGAATCGCTCCAGATCGCTCATGAAGTCCAGAACTCTTTCAGGCGGTGGCGGGACGAAGTGAGCATTTCCCGGACGGCTGCCGCCAATCCTGTTCTGCGAACGGCGGAACTCGCCGTGGTGTCTGGTCGCGCCTCGCCCCCTCGAAATTCTTGTCCCGCGAAGGAGGTTGGTTAGAATCGCAGAGTTTTTCGAAGGGAAGGAGCGGCGATGGCTGACGTCAAGATCACACCCCGGAAGGATGGACCCCTGAGAGTGGAAGGGGAGGACATCACTCTGGTCGACGAGGCCGGCAACCGCTACGATCTGGCCGGCCGCACCGCCGTGTCGCTCTGCCGCTGCGGGCAGTCCGGCAACAAGCCTTTCTGCGACAGCTCCCACCTCAAGGTCGGCTTCGCGGCCGAAAGCGCCGCCTTCTCGCTTCCGCCGCCCAAGCCCAGGGTGTGACCCCCCGGATCCCCGAAGTTCGTGTGATAGTCAGCTGAAGTCTCATCACTGGGGAGACCCCGGAGGCCCAACTCCCGCCTGGACTCTCTCGGCTGCCGTTCGCGGCCGAATCCGGCGTAGGCGGTTTTACGCGCTCGATGTGTGATAGTCTGAAACTGCTTCACAAGGTCCAAGTCGGCTTCGGCACCTTGACGACGCCGTCCCTCCTTACCTTTCGGATTCTCCGATGAAGACTACTTGTTCAAGGGTACCGGGAGAAGTGTCATGAGATACGCACGCAACGTCCAGCTCCACATCAAGAACGGCAAGGAGGTCGAGTTCAACAATCTTTTCGAGAAGGAAGTCCTTCCAGTCCTGCGCAAACAGGAGGGCTTTCAGGAGGAAGTCACGCTCGTCAACCCGAAGGGCGCGCAATTCATCAGCCTCTGGGACAACCAGAAGAACGCCCAAACCTACGAGACGGCGACCTATCCGCAGCTCCTGGCGAAGCTGACCCCCTTCATCGAGGGAACTCCCATCGTGGAGACCTACGAGACCGCATCTAGCTACGCTCGCGTGTAATCGCGATTCAGGCGGCGCCTACTAAGCGCCGTTGATTCAACGGGGGCCCCGAGGGGCCCCTCTTTTTTTTCGGCGAAGCGATCCGGCCGGGCGCGCGTCAGATCCGAACTTCGTAGCCCGGATAATCCACGGACACCCGGCCGAAACACGCGCATGTCTTTGAGAGATGAGTGTCTATTGCATCGAGATGATCTGACGCCGAGACACACCTTGTTCCCGCGATCCGCGGGATGGCCGGAGTCGTTCGTGAATCATGCGGGCTACATCTTCGCGGGCGCCTTCCCCGCCTCCACCGGCTTGAGGTCGAACTTTCCGTTGCTTTCGGCAAAGAACACGCACTCCGATGCCTTGTCGCAGCTCGTCGTGTGTCGGTAGTTCCCGCCGGGCTGCATCAGGTAAGAACCAGGCCCCAGCCGGAATTCGGGCTTGCCTTCCGGCCCCTGAATGAATGTGCCCGACACGATCACGATCTTCACGACGTTGGTGTGCGTATGGAGGGGAGCCGCGAATCCCGCCGGAAACTTGATGAACGCGCCGTACGCGCCTTTCGCATGATCACCCCACAGATCCGCGATCTTGACTCCCGGAGCACCGGTCGGGTCGAGGTCGGTCCACTTCACGTCGCTGGCCGGCATGACGACGGGTTCGCTTGCCCCCGCCTTCGGAGCGGTCTTCGCCTTCGCCTCTCCGGATCCCTGCGCCAGAACGGCCGTCGCCAGCACGAATGACACCCCAAACGCCATGACGTTTCTTGCTCTCATCGAGCCCTCCTTTGTTAGAAGTCTTGCGGCGAGGCTATCACCAGACGCCGCGGCCGGCTCACGCGAACAAGGCGCACCCAGGAACCCAGAAGGCGAAACCGGCGACCCCTATTCGGACGGCAAGCCCGGCGGGCGGACACGGAGAAAGAAGGGCTGAAAACCCGTGCGGTGGTTTACCTCGATACGTCGTCCGATGGACCCGGGAAGCGCTCCGGATGTTGGAGCGTGTCGCGGACCGACGCCTGCGCGAACAGATTGTCAAACGGGCGGAGAAGTTGACCGACGAGCCGGAAAAGCAGGGCAAGGCCCTCCTGGGTGAGCTCGCGGGCCTGCGGAGCCTGCGTGCTTCTGGTCAGCGGTATCGGATCTTCTACAGGGTGGAGCGGAATCGCGTGCTCGTGCTGATCGTGGCGGTGGGTACCCGAAAGCAGGGAAGCCGTCGTGATGTCTACGAGCTCGCGCAAAAGCTTATCCACGCTCGGTTGGTCGATTAGCCAGCTCGTCCGGCCCGGACTCGAAACCACTTGATTCGGGTGACATGGCGCCATATTTGGCCGATGAATGAATACTTGTAACCCTCGACAAGGATTTCGGCGAGCTGGCCGTGATTCAGCTCGTCCGTACTGCGGCATAATTCGTCTCGTAGGCATTTCTGCCAGACGGCGGGCCGCAACCTGCCAGGAGGGCCTGACGCGGCATGGAGGAGATCTCCTCGGCGGCGCCCTCATCACTGCTGAGCCAACGCGCTTGAGGATCCGAACCCCGGGCGAGGAAGATCCAGCCAGTAGCTGACCTTATTCCGGTCGAGCCCGGGCGTTCCATCCTGTAGACTTCCGCGCCTGAGAGCGGACTTCAAGGAGGTTATTAATAGCGATGAAGAAGACAAAGAGACCTGCCGCCCGGATGGCCGCTGGCAAGAAGAGCAAGCCGGCCGCGCGCCGCGCGCGCGCAAACGTAAGAGCGCGGCCGAAGCGCGCCGCGAAGCCCGGCGCCGCCCGGACCGGCGGAGGACACCTGAAGCGCCAGTACGTTGCCATGTTCGCGAAGGAGTTCCCAATCACGCTGAAGCTCATGAAGGCGTATCCCTCGGGGCAGGATGACTTCAAGCCGCATGAGCGCTCTGCCTCGGCCGCCCGGCTCGCCCACACTTTCTCGATGCATAACGGGATCGTCGTCAAGGCGATCAGCGGCGAGCTGACCATGCCACCCGAATTCCCGCCGGCGCCGACCACGTATGCCGAAGCCGTCGCGAACTACGAGCGCGGAGCGCGGGAGTTGCTCGCGGCCCTGGAGCAAATGCCGGAGTCGCGCTTGTCCGAAACGGTGGATTTCTTCACCGGCCCGCGCCAGATGAGTCCGGTCCCTGTCGCCGACCTCCTGTGGCTCATGCTGATGGACTCCATCCACCACCGCGGCCAGCTCTCCGTCTACGTCCGCATGGCCGGCGGAAAAGTCCCCTCCATCTACGGCCCCAGCGCCGACGAACCCTGGATATAGCACCAGGTCACTTTTCTCAGACGAACCATCTTCGGTACGGGAGGGATAGGTTCGACCGGAACGTCTGACCTACCTTCCCGGCGTGGAAAAGGACATTCAGGCCCTGCCGGGAAGCGTGATCGAGCGAGTGCGCCGCGGTCTCGAGCGACTCGCCGAAAATCCTCGACTCGGTAAGCCCCTTCACGGCGAGCTCGTGCCCTTCTGGTCCTATCGGGGGGGCGATTACAGAGCCGTGTACGAAATCCGGGATGAAGAGCTCCTAGTTCTGGTCCTCATGTTGGGACACCGGCGCGAGATTTACGAGCGGGCCCGCCGCAAGCGAAGATAAACCGGCTTCTAAAGCTCTGACACTCCCTTCGGCCTCATGCGGGGGCCGGACCGCCTCCGAGTCAGGGTTTTCTACACCCGCAGGGGGCCAGCCTCGGGCCGCCGGAGCCGCTCGTTCTCCAGCATTCGCTGGAGGGCCAACTCGGGACACGAGTTGGCGTCGTCACCGAACTCGAGCGGCCGGCCTCCACAGCCGGCTGAGCCATCAGCTCAGGAGGCCAGGCCCCTCGTCTTCGTCAGCGCAACCCGGTCGCCAGGTAGAGCTCGTCGAGCGCGCGCCGGTAAGAGTAGACGTAGGACTTCTCGTCCGGCGCGATCTCGATCGGGCCGACCTGCTGGACGCCGGAGGGATCCGGGGGGCGCAGCTCCTTCCAGAGCGCGCGGCGTCCCGTCTTCACGTCCACCTTTTCGACGCGGAGCGGAGGCGCGGACGGCCGGTAAACGAAGATCGAGGCGCCGTTGTCCGTCCACCGGAGCGGGATGTCGTCGGGCTCGAGGCCGGGCACGACACGAGGCTCGCCGGGCTCGGTCGGATAGATGGCGATCCGGCGGTCCGTCCCCGTCGCGACGATCGACTTCCCGTCCGGCGAAACGGCGTGGAAGAGAAAGCTGACCCCCTCCGGGGTGATGGCGCGGGGCTTGCCGTCGGAGATGTCCTGGACGAATAGCCGGGAACCGTGCCCCGGCTCATTGCCCGAGATGAGGATCCGGCGCCCATCGGGGAACCACGTCGCCGCCTGGCAGTTGATGCCGGTCTTCGGAAGCACCTTCGGCTCTCCCGCGCCGGTCGGCGATAGCACGTATTGACCGGTCGGCGCGTCGCGGAGCGTCAGCACCCACCGTCCGTCCGGCGAGAAACCCCACGCGCCGCCCTCGCCGATGCGGACCGCGGGGGAGCCGTCGAGCTTGCGCAGGTACATGCCCAGCGGCTGGATGTTCTGCTCTTCGATGAGGACGGTCTTGCCGTCGGAGGAGATGCCCTTGGGAAACGACCAGTTGAGCCAGGTCAGGTTGCGCTCCCCCTGGTCGCCCGCCGAAAAGCCCGCGATCTCGCGGCGCGACGAGATCACGTCGCAGATCAGGCGTCCGTCGCGGGCGATGTCGCGGATCAGCCCTCCGGGAGCATTCCAGACGAGCCGGCTCTTCCCCGAGAGCGAAGTCGCCCAGATGCCACGCCCGCTCGACCAGACTTCGTCGCCTCGCGGCGACCACGCGAGCCCGGAGCTGGCGTACGGGCCGGTTACCCGAACCTTGCCGTTCGTATCGACGACTTTCACGTTGCCGTCGTTGTCTCCGCGCAACGGGTGGTCGATGAAGGCGACAAGCCGCCCGTCCGCCGAGACGCGGATGTCGCTGACCCACCGCGGCGCGTCGTAGAGCACTTTTCCGATCGGGTACTCGATGCGGTTGCGGTTTCCCGCCTGGTGCGCCACGGCGAGGCTCTTCCCGTCGGGCGACCAATCGGCGTCCTCCACGTTTTCGAGAACCTCGCGTGGCGCGCCGCCGGCCAGAGGGATCCGCGCCAGGGTGCCGACGGGCTCGTAACCGAACAGGAAGTGACGGTTGAGCAGGATCGCCAGCTCGCCGTCGGAAGAGATCGCGAGGACGCTTGCGCCGGGGAGCCCGAGCGAGCGCGATTCCGAGCTGCCGGCACGCGTCGTGAAGATGTCGAGGGGGAGACCTTCCCAGGCGGCGCCGTAAACGATCGTCTGGCCATCCGGAGCGAATCGCGCGGACACGATGGCGCCGCGCGCGTAGGTCAACCGCTCGAGCCGGAGCGGCGAGCCGGGCCTGGAGCCGGTCAAGCCGCGCAGCAGGAATCCCGCCGCGACTCCGGCCGCGAGCGCCACGGCCGCCGGCAGGATCCAACCGCGCCGGCGCGGCCGGGCGGGCTCGGCCGCCTCCAATCCGCCGGAGACGGAGGTTTCCGAAAGATGGTCGCGGACGCTCTTCAAGTCGCGCGCGAGGTCCTTGGTCGAGGCGTAACGCTCCTCGGGGTCTTTGGCGAGCAGGCGCTCGACGATCCAGCGCATGGGGGCAGGGGCCTTCGGCGCGAGTTGTCCCAAAGACTCGGGCTCCTCCCGGATGATCGCGACGAGCGTCTCGGCGCCGGTCTTCCTCTGGAACGCGCGCTTGCCCGTCGCCATCTCGTAGAGGATCGCGCCGAGCGTGAACTGGTCCGAGCGGAAGTCAACGGGCTGGCCGCTCGCCTGCTCGGGAGACATGTACCCGGCGGTGCCCATGACCGTGCCTGGCTCGGTCGCCGCCGCGACCGCCGTGGGCAACCCGGACGCATCCTGCGGGACCGTCTCCGTCAGTTTCGCCAGGCCGAAGTCGAGGATCTTGACGTAGCCGTCCTTCGAGACCATCAGGTTCTCGGGCTTCAAGTCCCTGTGGACGATCCCGGCCGTGTGCGCCTTGGCGAGGCCCTCGGCGGTCTGCACAGCGATGTCGAGGAGCCTCTTTGTCGGGAGCGCTTCTCCCGAGACGACGAGCTCGCGCAGGGTCTTTCCCTCCACGAGCTCCATGGCGATGTAGGTCGTCCCGTCGGCTTCACCGATGTCGTAAACGGTCAGGATGTTGGGGTGGTTCAAGGCCGAGGCCGCGCGCGCCTCCTGCTCGAAGCGCTGGCGCCGTTCGGGATCGGCCGCCGTGGCGGCCGGCAGCACCTTGATCGCGACGTCGCGGCCGAGCCTGGGGTCGGTCGCGCGATACACCTCGCCCATCCCGCCGGCGCCGATTGAGGCGGTGATGCGGTACTGGGCGAGGCTGCGGCCGATCACGGTGGCCCCGGTCTCCTTGCACGGCCGACAGCCGGCCGTGGATGTCCAAATGCGACAGAGGTGCGGATTCTACAGCCGGGACCAGCATCAGAGACGTTCCAGGACCAGGACAGTTGCTCGTTGACGACGTTGCCCGTGTTGAGAGTGAAGTCGGGCATGCGTCCGGGGAAGAGACGATCACGGAAGTCCGGCCTATCTTTGCACTGGCGGAGGAGGAGGGATTAGCGGCGGCGGACCCGCCGCTGCCTACTGCCGTGGGTCTGCCTTCGGTGGCCGGCTACGAACCCCCGGCCTCGGGCCTCCGATGGCGGAGGAGGAGGGATTTGAACCCCCGGTACCATCACTGGTACAGCGGTTTTCAAGACCGCCGCCTTAAACCACTCGGCCACTCCTCCGGGGTGTCCAGTTTAGCCGACCTCGCTTGTCGGAACAGCGGCACAGCGGTTTTCAAGACCGCCGCCTGAACCCGGATTCCTTCCGATCTCCCGGCCAGCTCGCGAGAGATTCTTCGTCGAGACGAGGAAGCCCGACGACGACGATGCCGGGGTGCATCGCCGAGGAGGGATGACGAAGTATTCGGCGGAGAAGATCCGCGACGGCCGGGTTGATCGGGAGGAATGCGGGTTGACCACTCGGCCACTCCTCCGGGGTGTCCAGTTTAGTGGAGCGGGGGAGAGGAAGATGACCCGAATTACTTCTTTTCTCCGCTTCTCTTCTTCTGGATTCTCCGGGCTATCGCGGTCACGAGGCGCCGGGGCGAAAAACGGACGCTCTCCTTGAGCAGCTTGTTTCCGAAACCGGGAACGACGATCCGCTTGCCCCGTCTCGCGCCGGCCCATCCGGCGCGGGCGACGCTTCGAGCGTCCATCACGAGCGGGCCGCGAAAAAGCCACGTGTCCTCGATGCCGGCGCCCTCCTGGAATTCCGTCACGGTCGGTCCCGGGCAAAGGGCGGTGACGCTCACGCCTGTGCCTGCGAGCTCCTCCGCGAGAGCTTCGGAGAAGGAAAGGACGTAGGCCTTTGTCGCGTAATAGACCGCCATGTAGGGTCCCGGCTGGAAAGCGGCCGTCGAGGATACATTGAGGATCTTGCCCCTTCGCCGCGAGACCATGCCGGGCAAGAAACGTCCGGTCAGATTCGTCAAGGCCGTCAGGTTGACCTGGATCACGGCGAGCTGGCGCGCAAGATCGGTCTCCCAGAACCGGCCGTAGATGCCCAGGCCCGCGTCGTTGACGAGAATGTCAACCCTGATCCCCTCGGTTTCGAGCTCCTTGAATATCTCCGCCGGGCTGGCAGGATCCTCAAGGTCCTTCGCGATCACGCGAGGGGAGACCCCCTGTCGCGCCTTGAGCTCGCGCGCCAACTCCTCGAGCCTGTCGCGGCGCCGGGCAACGAGCACGACGTCGTGGCCTTCCTCGGCAAGGAGCTTTGCCAGCTCCCGCCCGATGCCGCTCGAGGCGCCGGTCACGAGGGCGGTCTTAAATGGATCTCCGCTCTTCACCGGGGTCGGATGTTATAGGCAAGTGGCGGAGAGGCCGGGATTTGAACCCGGGGTAGGGTTATTAGCCCTACGGCGGTTTAGCAAACCGCTGGTTTAAGCCACTCACCCACCTCTCCGTGAATGGTCAGGAACCCTGATGTTAGTTGATGGGCGGTCTCTTGCAAACCAGCGGTCGCGGCCTCCGGCCGCCCGCTGGGTTAGCGCCGGCACGGCCGGCGCTGTCTCCGGCCGGCGCTGCCGGCCTCCGGCTCAAGCCACTCACCCACCTCTCCGTGAATGGTCAGGAGCCCTGATGTTAGTTGATGGACGGTTGCAAGCCAACGGTCGCTGCCTTCGGTCGCCCGCTGGGTTAGGGAGAGCAAGCCGAGAACCGGGGCTTGGTCAGCTCCTCCTTGGCGGATGCGCGAGGCGCCCAGGAGAGACTCGAAGCCGCCAGCCGCTGGTTCGTAGCCGACCACCAGCGGCAGACTCACCCTGGAGTTGCAGTTGTAACTTTCGCCCTTTTCCGGGATAGATCAAGCTGGCGCAGCCGATGGCAGACCTGGCCGCCCTCTATGGGAGCTACGCGAAAGACGTGTACCGCTTCGCTTTCTACCTCGCGGGCAACCACGCGGAGGCGGAAGACATCGTCTCGGAGACCTTCCTGCGCGTCTGGACCGCTCGCGACGACTTGCGCCTCGCGACGGTCCGCTCGTACCTCTTCGCGATCGCTCGGAATATTCACCGGCAGGGGCTGCGCCGCAGCTGGCGGCGGGCGCCGCTGTCCGGCGACGTGCCGGATCCCGGTCCGGCCGCAGCGGCCGAGAGCCGGAGCGATCTCTCTCTCCTGCGGAAGGGCCTTGCGAAGCTGGCCGAGCCGGATCGCGCGGCGGTTCCCATGCGAGCGTGCGGTGACCTCTCCTACCGCGAAATCGCTGTCGCGCTCGGCATCTCCGAGGCGGCGGTCAAGGTGAGAGTGCATCGGGCGCGGCTGAAGCTTGCGGGTCTTCGAGCCGAGAAGGAGGACACATGAACGTGACTCGCGACGTCGTCATCGATCTCTGGCCCGCTTACGCGTCGGGCGAGGCGAGCGCCGACACGAAGACTCTCGTCAAGGAATTCTTCCAGCGGGACCCCGAGTGCGAACGCCTCCTGAGGGACAGGCAAGATGCGGTCGCGGGCGGCCTTGTCGGCGAGCCGCTTGCGCCCGACCTCGAAAGGAGAACTCTTTCCATGACCAAGCGACTGCTGCGGCGTCGAGCGCTCTTCCTCGCCCTTGCGATCGTCTTTCTGGCGATCCCACCCGCGATCACTACGGCGCATCTCTACTTTGAAAAGTGGGGACTCACTTCGGCCTTCAACCGGCTGCCAGCGTGGGAGAACTTCCTGGCGCTCGCCTGTACCGCCGTTTCGGCCGCCTTCTGGCTTGCCTCCTTCTCGCTCTGGCGCCGGCTGCGGGTGAAGGGGTTTTGAGGCCCCGCCGGTCGTCGGCATTTCGGTAACATCGCGGCGTGGCAACCGGATTCTGGGCGCGGGTGCGGCGCTATTACCTGGCGGGACTGCTGGTGCTGGCGCCGACGGCGCTGACGCTGTGGGTCGCCTGGACATTCTTCACGTTCTTCGACGGGATCCTCGGAGGGCAGCTGCGCGCGCGGGGAATTTCGGTCTTCGGCCTCGGTTTCGTCCTGCTAAACGTCCTGATCCTCCTGCTCGGCTTCCTGACGGCCAACTTTGTGGGACGGCGGCTGTTCCATCTCTGGGACGCCTTGATGCACCGCGTCCCGCTCGTCAACAAGATCTACTCGACGCTGCGGCAGATCGCGGAGATCCTCCTGGGCACCCGCGCGGAGGCCGCCTTCCGGCGCGTGGCGCTGGTCGAGTACGGCTCGCCCGGAACCCACATGGTCGGCTTCGTGACGTCCACGGCGGTCAGTGAAGCGGGGGAGAAACTCGGCGGAAGGGTCTGCCACGTCTTCGTGCCGAGCGCCGTCAATCCGACGACAGGCTTCCTCCTCGTCGTGCCGGAGGAAAAGGTCCGCTACCTCGAAATGACGCCCGAACAGGCGATGAAAATGGTCGTCTCCGCCGGCGCGATCGTGCCGCCGAGATAGTTATCGGCCGCGGTCGTCTTTGGTTTCGTAGGGGCGGGGTTTACCCCCGCCCGCGACAACGAACAGTCGCATACGACGAAAGGCGGGCGGGCGCAAGGGCCGCCCCTACGGCGCGAGGAGCACGACTGGGCCCGAGGTCGTCAAGCTACTTCCGGATCTCGTCGGCGCCGAAATAGGGACGCAGCGCCTCGGGGATCTCGACCGAGCCGTCCTCGCGCTGGTAGTTCTCGAGGACGGCGACGAGCGTGCGTCCGATCGCGAGTCCCGAGCCGTTCAGAGTGTGCACGAACTCAGGTTTCTCTCCTTCCGCGCGGCGGAAGCGGATTGAGGCGCGACGCGCCTGGAAGTCCTCGAAGTTCGAGCAGGAGGAGATCTCCTTGAACGTCTGCTGGCCCGGCAGCCAGACTTCCAGGTCATAGGTCTTGGCGGACCCGAAGCCCAGGTCGCCGGTCGAAAGCGACACGACCCGGTAGGGGAGGTTCAGTCGCTTCAACACTTCCTCGGCGTGTCCCGTAAGACGCTCGAGATGCTCGTAGGAATCCTCGGGCCGAACAAACGTCATGATCTCGACTTTCTCGAACTGGTGCTGTCGGATCATCCCGCGGGTGTCGCGGCCGGCCGCGCCCGCCTCCGCGCGGAAGCAGGGGGTGTACGCCGT
>WNGB01009339.1_pt1 | contig 13773 bp, 10 predicted proteins | sample 5400681 | NCBI WGS metagenome assembly WNGB01 (sample SAMN13153367, study PRJNA577476) | soil metagenome | isolation source: 115 cm soil or saprolite under grassland replicate 2 | place: USA:California | collected 2016-06-15 | reverse complement strand
GATCAAGGATCGGCGAGCATCGCGCGATAGCGTTCGGCGTCCTTGGCCGGCATGCGCTTCAGCAGCGGACGCATCGTGAAGTTGCCCACGATCTTGCCGTCGCGCCGGTAGGTCCAGTCGGAGATTTCGTTTTCGGCAATTTCGATGCGCTGGCCCCGTTTGATGGTCTTCAGGTCCACCGGTTCGTTGCTGATGACGCCGAAGATCTTTCCATTCTTGCGTTCGATATTGATCGCCCAGATGTGTTCCCTGTCGGTGGCGTTGATCGGCAACGCCACCTTGAGGGCAAAGCCGCCCTCCCCGGGTCCGGGATTCGCCAGCTTGCTCCAGAACTCGACCAGCGTTGCGCGTGCCTTCGATTTCGCCTCGGTCATTTCAGGATCGTCGCTCGGAACTTGCGTGTAGCCGGGGCGGTCTTGCGCCGAAGCAGCCACGATGCCGACGAGCGCCAGCAGCAATGCCAACGTCATCGATGCAAATCTATTGCGCGTCAATGTGGCCTCCTTCAAATTCCGCATCACCCTTTCAAGTACTTGTCGAAGAACGCCATCGAGTCCTTGACCGCCTGCACCTGCACAGGATCGGGGTCGTAGGCGCCCTCGCCGTTGCGCCGGGCGTAGACGAAGCCGTGCACGTCGTGCTCGTAGGTCGCCCACTGGGTATCCTTGCCGAGCTCGACCAGGAGGTCGTAGCAGACCCGGAAAATGCCCTGCAGCTCGTCGCTGTTGCGGCCCTGCACGAAGATCGGCGTCGTGATCGTACTGATCCGCTGCCGGGCGACGTCCTCGGTGATCCGGGCGCGGACCTTGGCGGGCTCGCGCATCAGCATCTTTTCGACGTCGAGCAGGCCGGTCGCCGGGTTGATGCGCGCGGTGGCGTCGGGCTTGAGCCGGAGGAATTCGTGCGCCGCCGGCTCGCACGCCACCATCGCGCGCACGCCGTGATATTCGGATGCGATCTTGAACGCCATCTCGCCGCCGTGGCTCATGCCCATGTAGCCGATGCGGTCGGCGTCGATTGCCGGCAACGTCTTCACGTAGTCGACGATCGCGATGACGTCCTCGTATTCGAGCGGGCCGCGGTTGAGGAGCTGGCGGTTCTGCCGCCGGTCCTCGATCAGCTTGCCGATCTTGTCGTAGGCGTAGTCGACTTCGGCGCGATAGCGCAGCCAGGCGACCGCATAGCCGGCCTTGAGGAACTGCTCCTGCGTCCAGCTCCGGTTCTGCGTGAAGTCGCGCACCACCGCCATGCCGCCGCCGCCGTTGCCGGAGGCGAACAGCACCAGCGGAAAGGGTCCGTTGCCGGACGGCAGCCGCAGCCCGATCGGCGCATAGACGCCGTCGAGCATTTCCACATAGATGAGCTGGACCGGAAACGGCGAATCCTTCACCGGTTCGGTGATGACGACGTTCTGCAGATCGACGGTGACCGCCGGCATGACATTTTCCCCCACGCGAATTCCCCTATTCGAATTTCAGATTCTCTTCCTTGGCGACCTTGCGGTAGCGCTCCAGCGTGTCGGCGATGAACCTGGCGAACTCTTCCGGCGAGTTGCTGGCGGGCTCGACGCCCTGCGCGCCGAGACCCTGGAGCACCTCGGGACTTTTTCCTGCGGCCCCCACCGCCTCGTTGAGCTTGTCGATGACCGCGCGCGGCGTGAGCGCCGGCGCCATCAGGCCGAACCAACCGGACGATTCGGCCGCCGGCAAGCCGGCCTCGATCAGGGTCGGCACCTCCGGCAGGCTCGCCGAGCGCGTCTCTCCGGTGATGGCGATCGCCCTGACCTTGCCGCTCTTGATCTGCGGGACCATGCCGGGGATCGGCCCGAAATAGAACTGGGTCTCGTTGCCCATGGTGGCGATCATGGCCGGCGCGCCGCCCTTGTACGCCAGATGTACGGTGTCCTTGCTGATGCCGGCCGCGCTCACGAACAGCGCGACCGCGAAATGGCTGGTCGAGCCGTTGCCGCCGGAGGCGTATTTGAGCGTGCCCGGGCTCTTCTTGGCGAGCGCAATCAGGTCCTGCACGGTGTTCACCGGCAGTTCTGCATTGACCACGAGCACGTTCTGCACCACCGCCATCATCGAGATCGGCGCGAAGTCCTTGATCGGGTCGTAGGGCAGATCGGGCGTCATGATCGGCGCAAACGAGTGCGTCGACACCGAGCCGGTCAGCAAGGTGTAACCGTCGGGCGCAGCGCGCGCCGCCAGCTCGCCGCCGATCACGCCGCCGGCGCCGCCGCGATTATCGATGATGATGCGCGTGCCGAGAATGCTCGACATGCGCGCCGACATGATGCGGCTGATGGTGTCGTTGGCGCCGCCCGGCGGATTGGGAGAGATGAGCCGGATGGTGCGACTGGGCGTGGGATAGGTCTGCGCGAACGCAGGCGCGGGTGCGAGCACAAGCAAGGCTGCGATCAAGGCATGAGGCTTCATGGCTGCCCTCCCCGCCGATGGCATGGCACGCCGCATGCGTGCCGAAAACTGGGTGCCGCAGTCTAATGACACCCAGCCGAGAGCGGAAGCGTGCGCACGTTGCGTGGCCAAGGCGCTCTCGTTCATTCCAGATCCCGAACAGCATTGCGGGAAGTTCCCGCTATTCCGAACCGGCTGTGAATAAGCGCACCGGGTTTCGACTGAGGCTCGACCACTCAGGCTTTTCGTGCTTTCACGGCTGACGCGTTTTCCGCACATCCGACCAGACGTGAGCACGCAGCTGTCATGATTCCGGCTCCCGTTCTTACGCCACATGGTTCGCTGATCCTTGCGGATACGGGGGAGACGCTGGCGTTGCCGGCCGAACAGGGCGCGCGTCTGGCGTACGCATTTTCACGGGGCCCAGGGCACGGACTGTTGGGGCTCGGCATCGAGGAGATCGGCACCGCTCTCCCCCCGGTACTGTCGTATTGGCGGGAGCTCGGAACTCACTACGTGACCGCACTGTGCGCGCTCCCCGGCATCGGCGAGAGCGGCGCCAAACCCCCTGTGCCCAGTCCAGTTGATGGCACCTTCGACAGGATGGCAGCGGCCGTCCCAGTAATGACCGGCGCGGAATACCTGACGGCCGCTGTGCTCGCCGATCTTTGGCGGAGCATGGATGCGGCCTTCGATACCGAGCTGAGCGAAGCCAAGCTCCCAGTGCAAGAGTTCCTCAAACGCCGTCAACCGGCCTGGAACCTGGTTGGCCGCGTGCATTTCAATCTTGCCGAGAACCGGAAGGACGAGGAAGCGCCGTTCGCGTTTCTGGCCACCTACACGACAAGGCTTTCGACTGCTGCCAAGGCCCAGCACCTGCCGCTCGGCAAGGCTCTGCAAGAGTATTCGGGCGCAAAGAACCGCGAGCGTCTCCTTTCGCTGCTGATGCCGGTGCAACGCGCGGCCGAGCATTGCCCCTGGTTGAAGGGGATGGTCGACGCCGGCGAGATCTTTCATCCCCTGCGCTGGACGCCGCAACAAGCAGTGCAATTCTTGAAGGACGTTCCTGCGCTTGAGACCGCCGGGGTGATCGTGCGGATGCCGGCGAGCTGGCGCATGAACCGCCCCGCCCGCCCGCGGGTGAAGGCGACCGTCGGCGGCAAGGCGCCGTCCAAGCTGGGAATGGATGCCCTGTTGGACTTCCGAATGGAGGTGACGCTCGACGGCGAAACCCTCTCCCGGGCCGAGATCAAGCGGCTGCTGGCACAATCCGATGGACTTGCCTTCATCCGCGGCAAATGGGTGGAAGTCGACCGTGAACGGCTCACCCGAACGCTCGAGCAATTCGAAGCCGTCGAGCGCCACGCCGCCTCCGGCGGCCTGTCATTCGGCGAGGCCATGCGCATGTTGGCCGGAGCCGGCATTGCCGAGGATAGCGATCAAGCCGACCTCGACTGGAGCCAGACCGTCGCCGGTCCCTGGCTGGCGCAAACGCTCGCGGGCTTGCGTGGTCCCGAGGGACTGGCGCGTGTCGATCCCGGCCGATCGCTGCAAGGCACGCTGCGGCCCTACCAGCACGCGGGCGTGCAATGGCTCTACCTGCTTGTACAGCTCAGGCTCGGGGCCTGCCTTGCCGACGACATGGGACTCGGCAAGACCATCCAGGTCTTGTCGCTGCTGCTGGCCCTGAAGAACGAGGAGAGCGATAAGAGCAAGCCCTGTCTGCTCGTGACTCCCGCCTCATTGCTGGCCAACTGGGCCGCGGAGATTGCGCGGTTTGCGCCAACCCTGAAGGCGCTCATCGCGCATCCGTCGGCGCAGCCGAATGAGAAGCGCAGGGCCGACAGCCCGGACGCTCTCGGCAGTGTCGACCTCGTCATCACCAGCTACGGGTATCTGGGACGCACGCCGTGGCTCAGCGACGCGCCGTGGCGCATCGTGATCCTCGACGAAGCCCAGGCCATCAAGAACCCGGCCGCCAAGCAGACCAGACTGGTGAAGCGTCTCACAGCCGAGGCGCGCATTGCCCTTACCGGCACCCCGATCGAGAACCGGCTCGGCGACCTCTGGTCGATCTTCGACTTCATCAATCCCGGACTCTTGGGATCGTCCAAGCAGTTCTCGTCCTTCGCCAAGGGGCTGGCCGAGCGGCCTCACAATCCCTACGGACCGCTGCGCGAGCTCGTGCGTCCCTACATTCTGCGGCGCCTCAAGACGGATAAGAGCATCATCGCGGATTTGCCCGACAAGACCGAGATGAACGTGTTCTGCCCGTTGAGCCGCAAGCAAGCGGCGCTCTACCAGCAGGCGGTGGAAGAGCTCAAGCGTCAGCTCGATGATGTCGACGGCATGCAGCGCAGGGGCATCGTGTTGGCTTTCCTCATGCGCTTCAAGCAGATTTGCAATCATCCGTCGCAGTGGCTCGGCGACGGCGCCTGGACCGAGGAGGACAGCGGCAAGCTCGCGCGTCTGCGCGATATCGCGGAGGTCGTCGCCGCCCGGCAGGAGAAGGCGCTGATCTTCACCCAGTTCAAGGAGACGACCGCGCCGCTGGCGGCTTTCCTGGGCTCGGTGTTCGGACGGCCCGGCGTCGTCCTCACCGGCGAGACCGAAGTCAGGAAACGCGCGGATCTCGTGCGCCAGTTCCAGGAGGATGAACGCGTTCCGTTCTTCGTACTGTCGGTCAAAGCGGGCGGGAGCGGACTCAATCTTACCGCTGCCTCCCATGTCGTTCACTTCGATCGCTGGTGGAATCCGGCTGTGGAGAACCAGGCTACAGACCGTGCCTTTCGAATCGGGCAGAATAAGAATGTACTCGTGCACAAGTTCATTTGCCGCGGCACGGTCGAAGACAAGATCGACCAGATGATCGCGTCGAAGACGCAGCTGGCCGGCGACTTTCTGACTGGCGGCGCGGACATGTTGCTGACCGAGATGAAGGATGCCGAATTACTCAACCTCGTAGCGCTCGATCTCTCGGCGGCGATGAAGGAGGCCTGACGGATGAGCTGGTACGAATTTCGGCCTTATGTTCCGGTGGCAAAGAGGCGGCGCCAGGCCCAGCAAGAGCTGAAGAGGCTCAAAAAGAAGGGACAATCGGTCGCGCCGGTGACGATCGAAGGGCGCACCATCGCCAAGAGCTTCTGGGGCAAGTCCTGGTGCGACAATCTCGAGCGCTACAGCGACTATGCGAACCGCCTGCCGCGCGGCCGGAGCTATGTCCGCAACGGCTCGGTCGTCGACCTGCAGATCGCGAAGGGCAAGGTCTTGGCATTCGTCGCCGGCTCCGATCTCTACAAGATCAAGATCGGCATCGCGCCCGTCAAAAAGGGTCGTTGGAAATCGATCTGCCGGGATTGCGCGGGAAGCATCGATTCCCTCGTCGAACTGCTGCAGGGCCGCTTGGCGAAGGGCGTCATGGACCGGGTCTGTCGGGAGGGCGACGGCCTGTTTCCGTCTCCCGATGAAATCGAGCTGTCCTGCAGCTGTCCGGACTGGGCAGACATGTGCAAGCACGTCGCGGCGGCGCTCTATGGCGTCGGCGCCAGGCTCGACGAAAAGCCTCAGCTCCTGTTTGTGCTCCGCGGCGTGGATGAAAGCGACCTGCTCGCTGGGGCAGGAGAGGACATTTCCCTGACGAAAGCTGCGCCCGCCGCAGCGAACGTGCTCGACGACAGCGATGTCGCCGCCTTGTTCGGGCTGGAAATGGCCGAGACGGCCGGTTCCGAAGCTCCTCCTCGCTCAAGGCGAGCGAGGATGGCATCAAAAGGAGCCGAAGCGGCTGTTAAGACGAAAACAGCGGCGACAAAGACAAAACGAGCAACATACGCCAGCTAGATCACGATGCTCGGGTTGCGCAGGTTCTGGTCGCAGTCGATCAGATTGACCTGGCGCACGGCAATGAGCCAGCGTCCGCCCTGCTCGACGAAGCGGTGGCCGCACCAGCCCGACAGGAAGCGCACGCCGTCGGGCCGAAACTCGCTGATCAGAAAGTTCGAGCGCACCATGCGCGCGCTGCCGTCGGCCGCAAAGACCTCGACGTTCGAGATCATCCGCACGGTGCGCGACTTCGGCGCCTGCGACCAGGCATAGCCGGAGCGCAGGCGGAAGATGCGATCCTCCATGCGGCGGCGATCATCGAACGAGATCGAGACTTCGCGTCGCGGATCGCCGACGTCCGGCGTCGACGGCACCCAGTAGATGCATTCGGGCGAATACATCGCCAGCCACTCGTCGAACTTGAGCTGGTCGAGGAGCCGCGCCTCCTGCTCGATCAGCATGCGGAAGCGCTCGCGCTCGGCCGGATCGGCGATCGCGCGCTCGTCGCGCTGCCAGTCGGTGAATTGTTCGATCAGCGCGCGGTAGAACGCGTCGGTGACGTAGTAGGAGCTGGAGGACGGGTCGTGGACGAGCTGCGTTGTCATGTGATTCCGCGTGTGATGCGTCCACTTACTCCGCCCTCATCCTGAGGAGCCCGCGAAGCGGGCGTCTCGAAGGATGAGGCCCGGTGGAGGTGAAGGTCGCCAATTTATTCACGGCTCGCGCTTCACCGCAATGTTGGGCTGTGCCTTCATCAGCCGTTTCCATTCCTTGATGTATTCGCGCATGAAGGCTTCGTCGGTGGCGGGCGCGGTGATCACGCCGTCGGCACCGGTCTTCACGCGGCCCGGGATGCCGAGCCCGCGGTGCATGTAGATCCACTCGTCCTCGAGGCAGGCGAGCCCGCGCTGGATCTCCTCGAAGTTGGCGAGATCGTCGACCTCGCCGAAATTCGGGAACTGCTCCATGGTGCGCATGCGCAACGCGTTGATCTCGTCGACCGCGCCGCCGAGCGCACCGTCATCGTCCACCACCGCCGTGCCGAACCAGGTGACGTTGGTCTCGTCAACCGATACCGGATCGAACACCTGGATGTGGTTGCCGAGCAGCGAGAAGTTCGGAAACACGTTGATGTTGACCGGCTCCGACGAGGCGAGATCGAGGATGTCCTCGGCCTTGGCGCCGTAGCGGCGGCGCAGCTCTTCTTGATAATGCTCGGTGCCGGGCGCCGGCCCTTCCACCGCCCACAGGCCGCCGGAACGCTTCTCGATCGCCGGCCGCTTGTCCTTGAAGTGGTGGCCGTTGCCCATATAGGCCATGTACATCGGCGCGGTGTCGGGCGAGCTCTTGTAATAGGACATGCCCTTGTTGGCGACGTCGGCCTGGCGGTTCTCCATCTCCAACAGCGAGCGGTGCGAGAACACGACGTGATAGCCGTCGCCGGAATTGTCGTAGGCGAGCTTCCAGTTGCCCTTGAACTTGAGCCGGTTCGCTTCGCACACCGCGATCCGGCCCTTGGGCTGGCGGTCGAGCCACTCGTCGATCGGCTTGACGATGCCACCGAGATAGTCGAGCAGCGGCGGCGCATCGAGATTGAGCGTCGCGAAGATGAAGCCGCGATAGCTGTCGACGCGCGGGACCTGCGCAACGTTGTACTTGGCGTCCTTGAAGTCGCAGGCGTAGCCGTCGGGCCACGGCACCGTGCGCAGCTTGCCCGAGTTGAGATAGCTCCAGCCGTGATAAGGACAGGTGAAGGTGCGGGCCGAGCCCTTGTCCTTGCGGCAGAGCGTGGTGCCGCGGTGGGTGCAGCGGTTGAACAGCGCGCGGATTTTGCCCTGCGAGTCACGCAGCAGGATGATCGGGCGCAGGCCGAGCCGCGTGGTGATGAAGTCGTCGTTCCTGGCGATCTGGCTCTCGTGGCCGAGATAGACCCAGACCGCGCCGAAGATGTTGGTCATCTCGGCCTGGAAGATCGCCGGATCGGTGTAGATCAGCCGATGGACGCGGTCACCCTGGACCAGTTCGTCCCAGTCGTAGCCAGGCGCGGCGTTGATTCGTTCAAGCATGGCCGACGTCCTTTGATGCAGGCATCGTCATCATAATGCGAGCCGGGCGCTGGGTAACACCGGGCGATCGGGGTAATCCGCGCCGGAAGCGGCTCATGATGGTCCATATTGATATTATTGGTGATTTTCCATTGGTGGGTTCGTTTTGGCCAAAGTGTACGGTGCTTGATTACCTCCAGCTGGCTCCCGGCACCCGCCTCCCGTGAATCTCGGTCCCGCATCGCTCCGCAATCACCCGCCGCCTTCACCAACCGCGGGCCGATCCCCCGATCATTCACCCAAAGTGATGTAGTGCTTCGGCTCAGTCTCTGCAAGCGGCGCAGTCTCTGCAAGCTGAACGTCACGACTGTTCATCAGGCACTCGGACCGGCAATGGCGAGCGCACCGGCAAAAATGATGAGCACGAGCGTAAGGAGGCGGGCGATAGCGTGGAGCATGGCAACGTCTCCTCGTGTGACGTGGCGCGCGAGAACGTCATTGCCATCGAAATCCGCGCTGGCAGAGTTAGCATCGGGACCAGCCGGAAAAAATCGCAACGCCGCTCGGTCGCTTCGTCGAACCCGCCTACTGCGCCTTGAGCCAGGCGACGACCTTGCCGGTGCCGACGCTTGGCGTGTTGCCGTGGCCGGCCTGCACGGTCACGATCTCGCCGCCGCGCGCGGCGGCACGAGCTCCGGGATCGCCGGTTCCCACCACCCAGAGGAGTTTCGCGCCCTTGAGACTTCCGGCGTTGCGCGCCATCAGCGCCGGCCCGGTCGGGTCGAAGAAGCTCACGTAGGCCCCGGCCGTCGTACGGATATCAAACGCTTCGCCCTGGTTGATGTCGCGGAAGGTAGCGACTTCGCTGCCGTGGCCAGCGGCCACGAGAGCCTTTGCGCGCGCCAGACTCTCGGCCGTTCGCGCGGCAAAGCGATCCGGCTGATGCCCGGGAGCCAGGGCCACGACGGCGTCGATCCCACCGCGCTGCGCGCCGAACCCAAGCGCGATGTTGGCGCCAAGGCTGTGCCCAATGAGCGCGATGCGCTTGAGTCCGTTGCCACGAAGGGCTGCGACATGGCTGCCGACCTCGCCCAGCGTCTCGCCATAGGTGCGATAGCGGCTTGTCCACGACATCGTCGGTTGAACGACGGTCGCGCCCTCTTTCGACAACACCGACGCAAGGCCCGCAAGATTGCCGGTGTTGCCGCGCTTGCCATGAATCAACACGACGCCCCAGCCGTCGAGGCTTTGGGCGATGGCCAACGGCGATGCCCCCGCCGTCAGCCATAGAGTGGCGATGAGATAGAGCGCGAGCCGGCGCATGATAATTTCCCTCGCCCCCTAAGGCAGCGTAAACACCAGCATCTCGGCGGTCACGCCGGCGCCGCCGCGCGTGCTCGATCCGCCGGGGAAATAGGCGTGGGCGCCGACCGCCGCGGCGCCGAGCCCGTGCCGGCCCGTGGGCGGAGCCGTAAGCTTTACCCACTGGCCGGTCTTGAGGTCGTAGCCTTCGTTGTCCTTGAAAGCGCTGCCGGGACCGGTGGCGTCACCTTCGCCACCGAGCACGACGATCATGCCGCGATACTCGGTCACGCCGATGCTCGAGCGTGGCGTCGGCATCGGAGCGGCCGGCGTCCACGCATTGGTCGCCGGATCATAGACCTCGTGCAGCGTCTGGTTCGTGTTGGTGCTGGCAAGGCGGCCGCCGATCGCGTGGATTTTCCCGGCGACGACGATCAGCCCGAAGTGGTCGCGCGCTTTCGACAGCGGCGCGAGCGTGGTCCACTGCCCGGTGGCCGGGTCGAAGGCCTCGTGCGTCGCCAGCGTGACGTTGTCCTTCCCACGCCCGCCGATGACATGAGCCTTGCCATTGAGACCGACCGCGGCCGGCGAGCCGCGTGGGCTCGACAGCTTGGGCAGCGCCCGCCAGCTGTCGGCTTTGGGATCGTATTCGAAGGCGACATCGACCGGGGCGCCGTGCGCCGGCGCGGTGAAGCCGCCGAACGTGTAGATCTTGCCGTTCAGGAGTGCGGTCGCGATATGGTGGCTGCCGAACGGCATCGGGGCGCGCGTCCGCCAGCGGTCGGTCGCGGGGTCGTATTCCTCGGTCTTGACGATCTGGGAGTCGGTGCCGGCGTTGCCGCCGACGACAAGAATGCGGCCGTCGAGCGCGATGACGCCGTGGTTTTCGCGCGGGCCCGCGAGCGGCGCTTTTGCCGACCAGGCGCCCGGCTCGGCCGCAGCGAGCGGTGATGCCGCGGCGGTCACCAGACCGAGAACGAACAGGGCTGTGGTTGCGCGTGCCGCCATCGCCGGCCTCCCCGTGGTCGCGGCTTGGGCGCCGCTTGCAGGCAAGCATAGCATGCTTTCGGGGTTCGGCTGCGCGTCGAAACGCCCGATCATGCTCTAGAAAAAATCGAAATACTCACGCTGCTCCCAATCGGTGGTCTCGTCGCCCAGGTCTTGCGTGCCGGTCTCCTCGAGCCAGTGCTGGAAGCGGCCGGCCTCGTTGCGCTTGAGCTTGAGAAAATAGTCGACGAACACGTCGCCAAGCTGCTGGCGAAACAGCGGCTCGCGCTCGAGCGCCTCCAGCGCCGACCACAGGCTCTTCGGCAGCAGCGGATGCTCGGAGGTGTAGGGCTCGTCGCACTGCGGTCCGGGATCGAGCTTGTTGGCGACGCCGTCGAGGCCGGCCACGACCTGCGACGCGATGAACAGATACGGATTGGCGGCAGGCTCGCCGACGCGGTTCTCGATGCGGGTCGCGGGATCGCCGACGCCGCCGAGCGCGCGGATCATCACGCCGCGGTGGTCGTAGCACCAAGTGGCGCGGTCGGGCGCCAGCGAGTTGGGGCGGAAGCGGCGATAGCCGTTGACGGTCGGCGTGGTGAACGCGCTGCAGGCCGCGGCATGCTTGAGCAGGCCGGCGACGATCATGCGGCCGAGTGGCGAGAGCACCTCGCCTGCGCGCTCGGGCGCGAACAGGTTGCGGCCACCACCGTTGCGCTCATTGCCGGCATCGACCACCGACTGGTGCAGGTGCCAGCCGCTCGAATAGCAGCCCTTGAGGGCGGGCCGACACATGAAGGTCGCGAAGTGATCCATGCGGCGGCAGATCTGCCGGGTGGCGGTACGAAAGAGCAGCAGGTTGTCGGCGGTAGTCATCGCGTCGCCGGCCGCGAACGTGCATTCGACCTGGCCCGGCCCCCACTCGTTCTCGATCGAGCGCAGCGGCAGGCCGAGCTTGGTATAGGCCTCGGCGAGCGCAGTGAGCACGCCCTGCATCAAATCCATGTTGGTTTCGGAGTGATAGGAGAAGCCGGGCTCCGGCGGATAGGTCTTGATCGGGCGCCCGCGCACTCCCGGCCCGCCGACATGCTCGTCGCCGAGGCGCTCTTCAGCGACGCGCAGCAGATACCACTCGACCTCCAGGCCGACCATGAGGCTCATGCCATCGTCGCGCAGGCGCTTGAGCTGGCGGCGCAAGAGGTGGCGCGACGAGAAGTGGAACGGCACGCCGCTGTTGAAATATTCGTCGCACAGGACCCAGCCGACACCGGGCGCCCATGGCAGCACGCGGAAGGTCGCGGGGTCGGGAATAATGGTGAGGTTGGGCGAGCCGGTCATCTCGGCCAGGCCCATGCCGCCGCCACGCGTGAACGAGGCGAAGGTGCGCGCATTCGCGGAATCGAGCGTCGTGGTGGCGACGTTGATGTTGTAGCCGTCGGCGAGCGCGCCGAGGAACGCCGGCACCGTCACCGCCTTGGCGCGTGACGCGCCGTGCGGATCGGCCCAGGCGAGGCGGATGAATTTCAGGTCGCCCTTCTCGAGGCGGAGCTTGAGCTCCTGCGCCTGCCGTTTCTGGTCGTCGGTCCAGAGGCCGTGCTGTTCGATGAAGGAGGACATGGACCGCTTCGGAAAGACGCCGGGATGCGCATTGTGGGCGAAGCATTGACCGTTAATCAATTGAAATGTCGGCCGAACTCTTGACGGGGCGCGCGCCTACCCCCATTGCTACAGTGTCAGTCGGCCGGACGGCCGCTCCGGCAAGGACCGAAAGGTCGCCGGGGAGGAAAGTCCGGGCTCCATGGACGTACGGTGCCGGATAACGTCCGGCGGAGTGGGTCCCCGCTCGCGGGGACAGGCTTCAGGGACAGTGCCACAGAGAGCAGACCGCCGCGGCGCGTAGTGTGTTGGCCGCGGCAAGGGTGAAAGGGTGCGGTAAGAGCGCACCGCGCCGGCGGCAACGTCGGCGGCACGGCAAACCCCACCGGGAGCAAGACCGAATAGGGACGGCGCGGGGCCCGCAAGGGTCTCGGGATCGATGTCCGGATCCGGCCGTCCGGGTAGGTTGCTTCAGGCGCCGGGCAACCGGCGTCGCAGAGGAATGGCCGTCACGCGCGGCACGCAAGTGTCGCGCCCTACAGAACCCGGCTTACAGGCCGGCTGATATGTGAAGGGGGCTCGGCGGGATGACCGCCGGGCCCCCGCCAATTTTGTGCGAAGGACGCCAGCGCGACGCGCAATCACGAATTTGCAACTCGCACTTATCTGAGGCGTAGTAGGCGAGGCGCCAAGGCACCACGATGAACGGCACGCGACCCTGGGACTTCTGGATCGACCGCGGCGGCACCTTCACCGACATCGTCGGGCGGCGGCCGGACGGAACGCTGATCGCGCACAAGCTCCTCTCGGAGAATCCGGAGGCCTATCGTGACGCGGCGGTCCATGGCATCCGCACGCTGCTCGGCCTGAAGGACGGCGAGCCGGTCCCGCCAGGCACGATCGGGGCGGTGAAGATGGGCACGACCGTGGCCACCAATGCGCTGCTCGAGCGCAAGGGCGAGCGCACGCTTCTCGTCGTGACAAAAGGATTCCGCGACGCGCTGCGGATCGGCTACCAGGCGCGGCCGAAGATTTTTGCGCGCCACATCATCAAGCCCGACATGCTCTACGAGCGCGTGGTCGAGGTCGCCGAGCGGGTGCGCGCCGACGGGACCGTCGAGCAAGCCCCTGACCTCGCCGCGCTGCGGCGCGAGCTCGAGCGCGCCCGCGCCGACGGGTGCCAAGCCGCCGCGATCGTGTTCATGCACGCCTATCGTTATCCCGAACATGAGCGCCGGGTCGCCGCGCTCGCGCGCGAGGTCGGCTTCGCGCAGGTGTCGGCGAGCCACGAGGCCTCGCCGCTGATCAAGCTGGTGTCGCGCGGCGATACGACGGTGGTCGATGCGTATCTGTCACCGATCCTGCGCCGCTACGTGGCACAGGTGGCGGGCGCGCTCCGTACTGACAGTGCCGCGAGCACGCCCCTCGACGGGGAAATGGCTAGCGCCGCAACGTCCCCTCCCCCGCTTGCGGGGGAGGGACAGGGAGGGGGCACACACGCTCCAGTCCCTCTAGTCACCCCCTCCCCACCCCTCCCCCGCGAGCGGGGGAGGGAGCAGACCGCCGCTCGTCAGCCGAGTGTGCTCGAACGAGAGTCGACGCGCCTG
>WNGB01009336.1_pt1 | contig 13774 bp, 16 predicted proteins | sample 5400681 | NCBI WGS metagenome assembly WNGB01 (sample SAMN13153367, study PRJNA577476) | soil metagenome | isolation source: 115 cm soil or saprolite under grassland replicate 2 | place: USA:California | collected 2016-06-15 | reverse complement strand
CTGTGCCGATCTCGAGCTCGAGCAGGACGTCGAGCTCGTTCGCCTCGCGCAGTAGCCCCGCGGAGAGGCGCAGGTTGTCCGCGAGCGGCAACTCCGAGCCGTCGAACATGTGCGAGTTGAAGAGCGGCTGCTCGCCGCGCTCGCGGCGACGCCGGCTCTCGAGCAGTAGGGGGCGGAGGAAGTCGTCCACGTGTTCGGCGGTGGCGTGATCGGTGTGCAGCGCGATCAGCACCGGCGCCCGCGCGGCGAGCACGTGCGCGAACTCCGCGAACGCTTGTGCGCCTGCCGCCATGTCCTCGGTCGGCCCGGACAGGTAGTTGGCGGCGCTGGTCGTGATTTGGACGATGCCGTCCGAGCGCGCGTCGGCGAAGCCGCGCAGCGCGGCGTTCAGCGTCTCCGATGAGCTGACGTTGACCGCCGGATAGGCGAAGCCTCCGGTGCGCGCGGCGTCGATCATCTCGCGGTACTGCTCTGCGGTTGCGAGCGGCATTGCGTCGAGGCCTATGCCGGCTCGCGCACGTGCAAGCTCGATTGTTGGCTTGAGCGCGCTCGGGGCGAATAGCCGAGGAGCGCGGCCGGGGTGACCGCGAGCTTTTCGCGAAGCGGCATGCCCGAGGCCATGAGTAACGCCACACCGGCGGCGGCGATGAACGCGGTCGGAACCGCCATCCACAGCAATCCCCACGGACCGGCATTTGTCGCCTCAAGAAGCAAGTGAACGACCAGCACCCCGTAAGAGCCGACCGCGCCGAGCACGATCGCGACGAACGGCCACCACGAGCTCGGCTCGACCGTGCTTACCCCGGGGCGATCTTTGCGGGGATCGGGTTCTGTCGGTGGCATCGCATCGACCGTACGTCGCCTAAGCGGTCGACTGCGGCCACCGCGAGGGACCCCGGGGACGCGCGCGACTCCACTCCAGGCCGCGCTTTCTCAGGGCGGGAACCGTGACGTCCCCCGGCGTCGCAGCGGTGTTTTCGCTCGCCGGAGGCCGCCTCGATCATCGAATCATGACAACTACAACACTCTCTCCACCTGGCAGTCGCACGGAGCTCTGGCGCGAGCTCGGGCAGCAGCTGCGCGTCGATTCGATCCGCGCCACGGCCGCCGCGGGTTCGGGCCATCCCACCTCGGCGATGTCGGCGGCCGACCTCATGGCCGTGCTGCTCGACAAGTACCTCCGCTACGACTTCGACCGCCCCGACGACCCCAACAACGACCACCTGATCTTCTCCAAGGGGCACGCGTCGCCGCTCCTGTACGCCCTCTACGCCGCGGCCGGCGCGATCGGCGACGAGGAGCTGCTCACCTTGCGCCGCCTCGGCAGTCGGCTCGAGGGCCATCCAAGTCCGGCGCTGCCCTGGGTCGAGATCGCGACCGGCTCCTTGGGCTTCGGCCTCCCGGTTGGAGTCGGGATCGCGCTCGCCGCGAAGACCGTCGATCCACGCCCCTACCGGGTCTGGGTGCTGGTCGGAGACAGCGAGATGGCCGAGGGATCGGTCTGGGAGGCGTTCGACCACGCCGCCTTCTGGCAGCTCGACAATCTGACCGTCGTCGTCGACGTCAACCGGCTCGGCCAAAGCGGCGAGACGATGCACGGCTGGCACCTCATGTCGTACGCGGAGCGCCTGCGCTCGTTCGGCTGGGAGGTGTTCCCGATCGACGGGCACGACGTCGAGGCGATCGACGAGGCCTACGCCGCCGCCATCGAGACGGTCGGCCGACCATCGGTGATCGTCGCCCGCACGCTGAAGGGCAAGGGCGTCGCGGCCGTCGAGGACAAGCCGGGTTGGCATGGCAAAGTGCTGCCCGATCCCGAGGCCGCGATCGTCGAACTCGGCGGCCGCCGCCACATCCGCATAGCGCCAGCGGCACCTTCGGCGGGGCCGCCCGCGCGAACATACATGGCGAGCTCGCCGGTGCTTCCGACCTACGAGGTCGGCACGCAAAAGGCGACGCGGCGCGCTTACGGCGAAGCGCTCGCCGCGCTGGGCTCGACGCGCGAGGACGTCGTATCGATGGACGGCGAGGTTTCCAACTCGACCTTCTCCGGGCTGTTCGCCGACGCCCACCCGGCGCGCTTCTTCGAGATGTTCGTCGCGGAGCAGCAGATGATCGCGGCCGCCGTTGGCTTTGACGTGCGCGGCCTCACCCCGTTCGCGTCCGCCTTCGCGGCCTTCTTCAGCCGCGCCTACGACTTCATCCGTATGGCAGCGATCAGCCGCGCCTCGATCCGCATCGCCGGCTCGCACGCCGGCGTCGCCACAGGCGAGGACGGTCCCTCGCAGATGGCACTCGAGGACATCGCCATGTTCCGCGCAGTTCACGGCAGCACCGTGCTCTACCCCAGCGACGCCAACCAGACCGCCAAACTGGTCGCGCTGGCTGCCGACAACCCCGGCGTCACCTATCTGCGCACGACCCGCGCGGACACGCCGGTCATCTATCCGCCCGAGGCCCAGTTCGAGATCGGCGGCAGCCGGCTCGTGCACGCGTCGCTGCACGACGAGGTGACGATTGCCGCCGCTGGGATCACGGTGCACGAGGCGATCAAGGCCGCGCTCCGACTCGCGGAGGACGAGATCTACGCGCGGGTGCTCGACCTCTATTCAGTCAAGCCGATCGACCGCGAAGCGTTGCTCGACTCGCTCACGGCGACCGGCGGCCGGCTTGTTACTGTCGAAGATCACTGGCCGCAGGGCGGACTCGCCGACGCGGTCCTGGACGCGGTCGCCGACTCTGGTCTGCCGCTGCAGGTCGTCAAGCTCGCCGTCAGCGATCTTCCCGGCTCGGGAACACCCGCCGAACTGCTGCACGCCGCCGGCATCGACGCCGCTGCGATCGACGCAGCGGTTCGATCCCTGATCGACCGCCTCGCGACCCGATGATCCGACGCATCGACAACCGCTCCCGACTTCAGGGTCTCGCACGGCTTGGCCAGTCCGTTTGGATCGACTGGCTCTCGCGCGATCTCCTCCAATCCGGCGGACTGCAACGGCTGATCACTAGCCACGCGGTTACCGGCGTGACGACCAACCCGACGATCCTCGACCGTGCGATCGGTGCCGGCGGCGCCTACGACCGGCAGATACGGGACCTTCGCGGTTTCGGCCTCCAGCCCGTCGACAGCTTCGCCGAGATCGCCGCGACCGACGTCAGCGACGCCGCCGTGCAGCTCCTGCCTCTCTGGCAGGCCAGCGGCGGCGCCGACGGCTACGTCTCCTGGGAGGTCGATCCGGCCCTCGCCTGGAACGCGGACGCGACGGTCACTGAGGTCCACCGGCTGCAGCGCCGGATCGACCTCCCGAACCTGCTGGTCAAGATCCCCGCCACCGAGCCGGGACTGCGCGCGATCGAGGATGCGATCGCCGCCGGCCACAGCATCAACGTCACCCTCATCTTCTCGCTCGAGCGCTACGCCGCCGTCGCCGAGTCCTACCTTCGCGGGCTCTACCGCGCCGCGGATGCTCGGCTTGACCTGTCGCGGATTCACTCGGTCGCCAGCCTCTTCATCTCGCGAATCGACACTGCCGCCGACAAGCTGCTCGACCAAGACGGCTCCGGGCGTGCCTTGGCGTTGCGCGGCCGGCTTGGGATCGCCAGCGCCAAGCTTGCCTACCAACACTTCCAGGAGGTATTCACCGGTCCGCGCTGGGAGGCGCTGCGCGCGCACGGTGCAATGCCACAACGTCCGCTCTGGGCCTCGACGTCCGCGAAAGACCCTGCGTATCGCGACGTGCGCTACGTCGAGCAGCTGATCGGCCCGCACACCGTCACGACACTGCCCGAGACGACCCTGACCGCGTTCGAAGACCACGGCCGTGTCGCGCCGACGATCGAACGCCAGGTCGAAGCAGCAGCAGAGGTCATCCACGCCTTCGCAGATGCGGGCATCGACCTCCGTCGGCTAACCGACGAACTCGAGCGGGACGGGATCGCCCAGTTCGCCCGCTCGCTCGACGCTGTCGTCGAGCGGATCCGTGTGCTCGGTCAAACATCGCTCGCGGCGTGAGCGATGCGCCTCTTCGTCTTCGCCCGCCACGCCGAGTCCGCCGCCAACGTCGCACACGTGATCAGCAGCGACCCTGCCCGCCCCGCAGCGCTCACGAGGCGAGGACGCCTACAGGCGCGCAAGCTCGGGGCGCAGCTCGCCAACCTCGAGATCGACGTCGCCTTCTGCACCCGCTTCCTGCGAACGCGGCAAACAGCCGACCTCGCCCTGCGGGGCCGCGGTATCCCGGTCCTGGTCGAACCGCGCCTGGACGAGGTGCAAGCCGGCATCTTCGACGGCGCGCCGATTCAGGCCTACTGGGCCTGGAAGGAGCAGCACGCCCCGAGCGAGCGCTTCCCGCACGGTGAAAGCCTCGACGAAGCGGTAGGCCGCTACGCAGACGCGCTGCGGCGCCTCTTGGCACGCACAGAAGCCGTCACGCTCATCGTCGCGCACGAGCTCGGGCTGCGGTACATCGCGACGGCCGCCGCTGGGACTGCCTCAGCCGCATTAGCGCCGACGAGCGTCGCAAACGCCGTTCCCTACCTCTTCGACGAGCCCTCCGTGCGCCGCGCCCTCGATTGCCTCGATGCGTTGACGCCCTCTACTCCTCGCCGCCTGTCTCGCGCAGAAGCCGCATGACCGCGCACGCACACGCCCAGGTCGCCGGGTCGGCGGCGAAGGCGCGGCCGGTGCCGCCGTCCGGTAGGGCGCTCGCGCCGGCTCGCGTCGCTCGCTTGCTCTCCACTCGCCACTCGCTCCAGGTCGAAGCGGTGGCCCTGCTCACCCTGTACGCAACCTACGAGGCCGCCCGCGGCCTTGTCGCCGGCAATCGGCGCGTCGCGATCGAGCACGCCCACACCGTCGCGTCGCTGGAACGCAAGCTGCATCTGTTCGTCGAGGCGAACGTGCAGCACGCGGCGGGCGCCGTACCGGGGCTGCTCACGCTGCTCGGGAACGCCTACCTGACGCTTCACCTCTCGGTCACGGCCGGGCTGCTGCTCTGGCTGCACCAGCGGCGACCAACGATGTTCGCGCGCACTCGTACCACGCTCCTGCTCGCGAGCGGACTCGCCCTGATCGGGTTCGTCGTCTTTCCGACCGCACCGCCTCGCTTGGCGGAGCTCGGGATCGCCGACACCGTTTCCGGCGGCCTCGTCGACCTCAACAGGGGATTGGTCAGCTCGCTCTACAACCCGTTCGCGGCCGTGCCCAGCATGCACGTCGGCTATGCGCTGATCGTCACTCGTTCGGTGTGACAACAGGAGGATCGTCCAGCTCACTGGCCTCGCGTACCCGCTGCTCGTGGTGCTCGTGATCGTCGCGACCGGCAACCACTTCCTCTTCGATGCCGCAGCGGGCGCGCTCGTGGTCGTGATCGCCTACCCGTTGGCGGCGGCGATCAGCAGAGCCGGGGCGACGGACGCACCGGAAAGGCCCGAGGCAGCCGCCCAGGTCCACCGACTACCGACCAACGTTCGAGACGTCCAAACGGCAGAGGAACAGCCCGCCGCTTAGCGCAGTCTTCCTTCCAAGGGTCGCCGTTCAGACCTGTCACGGAACGAGACGACGGCGCCGCGTCCATCCGCAAGCGGGACGGGGGCAGACGTATAGGCGACCGGTACGAGCGATCCGTCCTGGCGGACGAACCAGTCGTCGTCCACGCGCACCGTCTCGCCGCTCAGACGCGGGCGCAGCAGCGGGCACTCCGCCGCCGGAAACGGTGTCCCATCCCCGTGGAGGTAATGAATCGTCTCGTGGCTGTTGCGGCCAAGCAGTTGCCGCGCGTCCTCGTATCCGAGGATCCGCAGAGCGGCCGGGTTCAAGAACCTGATCCGCCCTTGCGCATCGACGATGTACAGCGCGTCCGCGCTTGCATTGACTGCGGCGCGCAGCGTCTCAGCGTCCGCCAGTTGCGGCAGCTCTGCCGCCGAAAGCTGATGGCTGTCGCTTCGGTCTGCCACTCGAGCAACATCGTCGGCCGGCGGCGCGGTCCGCGGCAGCTCGATCGCGATCCTTGTTCCGTGACCGGGCGGACTGTCGAGTGCGAACCGTCCGCCGAGCGCCTCGACCCGATCAATCAGCCCGACGAGCCCCGATCCCGCGCTTGCCTCGGCGCCGCCGACACCGTCGTCTTCGATCGTCGCCCGGATGACATTTCCTGACGTCCGGAGCGCGACCGAGATCTCGGACGCATGCGCGTGCTTGACCACGTTGGCGAGCGCTTCCGAGATCGCGTAATAGACGGCGATCTCGATCGATTCCGACGGTCGCTCGGCAACGCTCACGTCCAATGTCACCGGAACCGGGAAGTTCCGCGTCAGCGCTCGTAGGGACGGTCCCAGCCCGGCCTGTGAGAGCAGCGCGGGATGAAGACCGCGGGAGAGCTCGCGCACGTCCTCGAGTACGGCTTCGAGGTCGCCGCCGATCCGCTCGACGCCGGCGTGCGCATCCGTCAGCTCACTCGGGATCCCCGCACGGACCGCCTGCAGATCCAGACCGAGGGCAATGAGCCGCTGCTGCGTCCCGTCGTGGAGGTTGCGCTCGATCCGCCGCCTTGCTTCATCGCCAGCGGCGACGATTCGTGCGCGCGACGCGATCAATTCGGAGCGCGTGGTCGCATTCGAAACCGCGGTCGCGATCAACTCTGCGAAGCTCGCTACCCGTCGCTCCGCACCCGCCGGCAGCGGTTCGTCGGCGTCTGTGCCGGCGATTAGCGCTCCCCAGAGATTGCCTTCGACGATGACCGGCGCACCGACCTCCGAGCGGACCCCCCGCTCCCGAATCAGCGCCGCCAGTTCACCGGGAACGTCCTCATAGCTGTCGACGCGAGCCGGCGCGACGGTCCGCTGGATGACACCGTTGATCGTGTCGGCCCCGAGCGGAAGACGCGTTCCGGTGGGCACGTGCGTGTCGCGCAGGCTCCAGCCGGCCATCGTCAAGTTGAATCCGTCAGGCGTGAAACGGGCGAGATTGACGCTGCTCGCGCCGATCAACTGACCCGTCTCGCTGCAAACCGCGTCGAACACCGCGGGCGAGTCGGTCCCGCGGGCGACCAGCGTCGCGACGCGGCGCAACGCCGCCTGCTCCTCGACAAGCTGGCGCAACTCGTCGCGTGCCTGGGTGTTCGCGATCGCGGTCGCGACCAGTTCGGTGAACGCAGCCAGACGATCCTCGGTACCGGCAGGAATCGGCTTCCGCGCCGTCGACAGCGCCATCATCACACCCCACGGCTTGCCGTCGACGAGCACGGGTGCGCCGACCGCCGTGTGGATCCCGGCTTCACGCGCCAGAGTTGCGGCGATGCCGCCGGAGATCTCGGCGTAGTCGTCCACGCGCGCCGGTCTGCCTGTGCCCCAGACTTGGCCGGACACGCTCTGTTCGTCGAGCGCCCAGGAGGTACCGAGCGGAAACGGGTTCTCCTCCCCCCAAACGCCCACCTGGGTAGCGGTCCCGTCGTTCTCGTAGCGGACGAGGGCCGTCAACGGCACGCCCAAGGTGTGCGCGACCTCCTCGGCGACCGCGCTGAAGACGTCCGTCGGCGTCGCTTGCGCCGCGATCAGCGTCGCGACTCGACGCAGCGCGGCTTGCTCTTCGGCGAGCCGCTGCACGTCGTCGCGCGCCTGCGTGTTCGAGATCGCCGTTGCGACCAGCTCCGTGAAGCGAGCTAGCCGGCTCTCCGCGTCGGCCGAAACCGGTTCTGGATCGGCTGAGAAGGCGATCACGACGCCCCAGCTCTTGCCGTCGACGACGATCGGGGCGCCGACCCCCGAGCGAATCCCCGCTTCCCGGACGCGCTCTGCGTGGGCCCCGGCGACCGCCTCGTAGTCATCGATTCGCGCCGGGCGGCCTGTCCCCATGACGGAGGCCATCACGCTGGGGTCGTCGAGCGTCCAACGCGTTCCGACCGGGAAGGGACTCTCGCCCCAACCGGCGATCTTGGTTGCCGACCCATCGGGTTCGAACCGGATCATGCTGATCGCGGGGAGACCCAGAATCTGGGCGACGCCTTCGGCGACCCCAGCAAACACCTCCGCGGGCTCTGAACGCTGCGCGACGAGCGTCGCGACCCGCCGCAGCGCCGCCTGCTCGTCGGCAAGCTCGCGCCGCTCAGCTTCCGCCCGCTTCGTCTCGGACAGGTCGCGCACCGCCCCGCAGATCAGCAGCGGCTCACCTTCAACCTGGCTCAGGACGAGTTCGACCGGGAACTCGCTCCCGTCTGCGCGCATTCCCGTCAGCTCGAGCCGCCGCCCGAACAACCGCTGTTCGCGCGTCTCGGCGAAGCGGGCGAACGCGCGGTTATGGCGTTCCCGCAGCGACGGCGGCACGATCAGCTCCGCCAGTGTGCGCCCGAGCGCCTCCTCACGCGTGTAGCCGAACGTGCGCTCGGCGGCCGGATTGAACTCGACCACGCACCCCGAGGAGTCGGCCATGATGACGCAGTCGAGCGCCGCGGCCAGGTAGGCGCTCAAAAGCTCGCCCCTCGAGGCGCTGTCGGCTACTGCGAGCCTCACGAGCCACTCATCTTCACACCGGCCGACCGAGATGTCGATGACGGCGCGCGACGGAACTTCTGGCATCGTAAGCTCAATCGAGCATGGCCGCCGGGCGCGTGATCGTTGCGGATGACGACGTCCTCCTGCGCGAGGGCATCGCCAGCCTCTTGGGCAATGCCGGCTACGACGTCGTCGGCCAAGCCGGCGACGCGAGCGCCTTGGAGGCGCTCGTGCGCGAGCAGACACCGGACCTGGTCGTGGTCGATATCCGGATGCCGCCGACCCATACGACCGAAGGCCTCGAAGCGGCGCGCGCGATCCGGACCGCGTTCCCGGAGATCGGGATCCTCCTCCTCTCGGCGCATGTCGAGGTCGAAACGGCGGTGGACCTGCTCGAGCAAGGCGAGCGGATTGGCTACCTGCTCAAGGACAGGGTCATGAAGGCTGCTGACTTCATCGACGCGGTCGAGCGGATCGCTCGCGGTGGGTCGGTCATCGATCCCGCTCTCGTCAAGGTCCTGGTCGGGGCGGGCCGGCGCGACGACCCCCTCGCCGAGCTCACGCCGAGAGAGCGCGAAGTGCTCGCGCTGATGGCCGAGGGCCGCTCTAACAACGGCATCGCGCATCGGCTCTACATCACCGAGGGCGCGGTCGAGAAGCACGTGCGCAGCATCCTGATGAAGCTTCACCTGCCGACGACCGAAGACGACCATCGGCGGGTGCTCGCGGTCGTGACCTACCTCGAGGCGCGCTAACCGAGCAACCTCGCGATCGCCTCGGCGCCGAGCGCCGCCTTCGGCAGGAACCCGGCGGCCGGACTGTCAGCGATCAGTTCTGCGAGCTCATCCTTCGAGTGGCTGGAGATCAGGATCACCCGCGTCGTGGGAACGGTCTCGGCCAGCCGTCGCGTCACCTCGAGCCCGTCCTCGCCGCCGAGCTGGACGTCGACGAGCGTGACATCGGGCTCTAGCTTCTGGGCCAGTCGAAGCGCCTCCGCACCGCATAGCGCGCGCCCCACCACTTCGAGCCCCTGGGCAGACAGCAGACGCGAGGCCGAGGCGAGGAACGCCTCGCTGTCGTCGACGATGAGGCAGCGCAAAGCCACACGACTCAGCCTCGCGTAGAGAACGCCGCCGACGCAATGAAGCTAGCCATACATCGAACTGGCCCGTTGGCGGGCCAGCGACTCGCTAGCTGGCCGCAGAGACATACGCACGTGCCGCTGCGATCGTGGGCTCACTAGCAGCGGAAGGAGTCACGATGGCAAGCAAAGCGACGAACCCGTACCGAGAGCTCGCACACCGAGCGAATGACGGCCTCGAGGTCGTGCTCTTCTGGCACGAGCGCACGGGCGAGCTGACGGTCGCCGTCTCCGACGAGCGCAGCGGCGCCTACTTCGAACTCGCCGCCGCACCGCACCAAGCCCTCGACGTTTTCAACCACCCGTACGCGCACGCCGCCTACCGCGGCCTGCCCTACACGACGGCATCGCTGCCCTCCTGGGCCGCAGCCGTCGCGAAGAGAGAGACCATCACAGACCGGTCCGAAGAGCCGGCCAGGTAGAGGAGGGAGTGCAGGTGTCAGCCAACGAGACACACCGCCCGCCGCAGGTTGTGAGCCTGCCCCGAAACGATCGAGAGCGCGCTCGGCTCGAGGACTTCGAGATGATCGAACGGATCCGCGCCACGCTGGCGCTTCTCGAGGCGAAGTGGAGCGTCGACATCATCATCCTGCTCGCCAGCGGCATGCATCGTCACGCCCGGCTCGTCGACAACATCCCCGGGCTATCAAAGAAGGTCCTCACGGCAACGCTCCGCAAGCTCGAGCAGAACGGGATCGTCTCTCGGCAGGTGTACGCAGAGATACCGGTCCGCGTGGAATACACGCTCACGCCGCTCGGCTGGCAGCTAACCGAGCCGCTGATGGCCCTCTACGAATGGGCGGTCGCGCACGAAGACGAGCTAAACGCATCGCCGCAAAGCGCCGATCAGGTGCACCGACTAGCCCGGCCAACATCGACGCTCGCACAGGCGCCGGCGGCATGAACCGGCGCCACCACAAGCGCCGCACCAGCCAAGAGCCCGTCCGCCCCAGGCTGAGCCTGGTCACTGCGCCGTCGGCGACGACCGGATCGGCGCCGCGTAGCCGGGACACGCAGATGCACGAGCTGAGACTCACCTTTGGCGAGCTCGCCTTGATCTACAAATCGCTGCAGGCGGTGAAGACACTCGGCGCGCTTCCACCGCAGGACGAACTCCTCAATGACACCATCCAGCTTGTCGACCAGGCCCTCAACAGGGCCGCATGAGCTGCGCGGACCTCAAGACCCCATGTGTTGCGGGAAGCCTCTTCCTGCATCGCCCGCCTGGGCAGAACGCCGCGCTTGCCAGAGGTTGAGCGAGGTGCGATCGTGAGGGTCAGCGTGGACGGGGAACTGCGCCGCAGTCCGGCCGAGAGGCACAAATCTTGAGCGGCAGCCCGACGATGGCGCGCGTAGACCAAATCGGTTCGGAGGCGCCGCGCAAGCGAGCGCCGCGCGGACATCACGTCGGCTCTATCCACGAATTGTGGCGATATCCGGTCAAGTCGATGCTCGGCACGACGGTGAACGAGATCTTCATCACCGAGCGCGGCGGTCTCGGTGATCGTGCTTGGGCGCTCCGGGATGTCGAGAGCGGCAGGATCGCCAGCGCGAAGAAGTTCCCACGCCTCCTCGAGTTTCGCGCTACTTACGAAGTCGAACCGACACCCGACGAGCCCGGCCGCGTTCGGATCGAGACTCCCGACGGCCAAGCCCTATATCCGGACGACCCTGACGCGTCGCGACTGATTTCCGGAATCCTCCGACGGACGTTGCGGTTCGAGAACCAGGCGCAGGAAGACGAGAAGACGGGGATCGACCGAACGACCGTCTTCGGCGACGTCCCCGTCGGCGAGATGAAGCCCGACTGGACGCCGGAAACGATGCCCGACTACTTCCAGCTGATGAAGAACAGCTTCTTCGAAATCGGACCGGTGTTCGTATTGGCAAGCGGATCAGTCGAGCATCTCCTCAAGCTCCAAGGCGGCACCGCCCTAATCGATCGGCGCCGTTTTCGACCGAACCTGTTCGTCGACACTACTCCGAACACCGACCGTTTCATCGAGGACGACTGGCTCGGCGGCACCCTCGCCGTCGGCGACACGCTCACGCTCGACGAGTTCCAACCAACGCTCTGGTGCGTCACGTCGACGCTCGCACAGGAAGAGCTACCGCGCGACCTCAGCATCCTCCGGACCACAGCCAAAGAGCACAAAGGCTGTCTCGGCGTGTACGCGTCCGTGAGATCACCCGGGTTTGCCCGCGTCGGCGATCCGGTCACATTGCTGACCTAACGACGCGGGCGGACGAGTCGACTGGCCCCGCCCGCCGACACAGCCACCGTGCCAGAAGAGCACGGCCTCGCCCACCACAGCTAGGGGCTCATGCCGCCCACTGGCGACCGCCGTCACAGCTCGCGGGCCGCGGCGCCGTCGAGGTGACGCGGGGCAGTCGAGGTTCCCGAGGGCCTTTTCGTATGCCAGACCAGCGACTGCGCGCTGCGATCCTCGATGAAGAGATGCATTCCCATCGACAACCCGGGAGGTCGCGCGTGCCGGGCGCGACGGAGGCCCGCACCGCCGGTTTCGCGTGGACTGCGCGACGACCTCCCACGAACGAAGGAGCCGTCATGTCGGGATCAACTACGTCTACTGCGAGAGCGGCGGCCGCTTCGGGGTCGCGCGAAGAGAGCGCGGTGATGGAAGCGCCTTCACGGGTCGCCTGGGGCCACGTTGCCCTGTTCGCGTTCCTCTCCTACGCCATCGCCTGGGCGCTCACCTTGCCGTTCATACCGAACGTCTTCGACCTCATCAGCGCCGACAAGACGCCCGCCGATCTCGACATCTCCATCGTCCCCGTCTTCGCCATATTCGCCCCCATGCTCGCCGCCCTCGTGATGCGAATGTTCGTAAGCAAGGAAGAGCTCAAGGGCTCGCTAGGTTCGCTGCGCAAGTGGCGCTTCTACGCCCTCGCGCTGGTTCTCCCCGCAGTGCTCGTCACTCTCACCATCGTGATCACTGAGGTCGCCGGCTGGGGGGACTTCGCCTGGGACGAGGACGTGCCTTGCCGCTCGAGTACGTCGTTCTCGCCCTCATCGCTCTTACGTTTGGCTCGGTGCTGACCTTCGGCGAGGAATACGGCTGGCGCGGCTACCTCCTCCCGAAGCTGCTCCCGCGCGGAGAAGTGAAGGCCGCAGTTGTCGTGGGGCTGATCTGGGCCCCTGGCACGCGCCGATGCTGGCCGCAGGGTTGAACTACTCGAGCGTTAACCCGCTGGCCGCGATCGGGATCTTCGTCATCACCGCCACCACGCTCTCGCTCCTCCTCACCCGCGCGTACCTCGCCGCCGGTGGCGCCTTGCTCGTCCCCGTGCTCATGCACGCCAGCTTCAACAGGTTCGGGGACAGCCTGACCAACACGGATCACCTCAGCGGCAACCCTCTGGTCGTAACACCGGGAGGGCTGGTCGGGATCGCGCTGATACTCCTGACGGTGGTCATCGCGCACGCCGCCTTCGGCCGCAGGAGACGCGAGCGCCGCTCTACTGCCACAACGGTCGCGCTTCCCGAGCGCGCGGCCTTCTGAGCCTTATATCTGGCCGCGGCGGACGTGTCCCCGCGGCCAGACCGTTTCACCGCGCTCGCCTCGCGGACGCGACGGCGCCGGGGAACGTGGTCGGCACAATCACCGGCGGCCGGCGCCCCTCCGTGGCGTGCACCTGCCGCCGCGACGAGCGGCGTGGCACACGCGCTCGGCGAGCTTCATCCGCGTGCAGAGCTAGCCTGGCTTCCCGATGCGCCACAAGGCTGAAGCGGGTGACAGATGCCCGGGGGCCGGTTGCCGGACTCCGCTCGCCCGTTGCCACCATGGACTACGAGGACGGCATTCGTTGGGGCTAGGTTCTGGGGACAGGTTCGCGGCGTTTCGGGGAGGCTCAGGGTCGTTCAAGGGAAGGGTGCTGAAAGCGGAGAAACCAGCCCGATTGCAGGCAAACCGGGATACCAAGCGCGTTTCTCAGACCACGTAGCCGGGCGCCGAAACCTCCATGGTAAGGAGGGGGTCGACGGTTCGAGTCCGTCAGAGGGCTTACCCAAACTTCCTGCAAATCGGCCAATCGTCCTCCAAGTGGCCGTCTGACGGAATTACACGTCGCCACCTTGGGGACAGGTTTTGGGGACAACTCCATGCTCGCTGCCTGGGCCGTGGG
>WNGB01013805.1_pt1 | contig 13775 bp, 12 predicted proteins | sample 5400681 | NCBI WGS metagenome assembly WNGB01 (sample SAMN13153367, study PRJNA577476) | soil metagenome | isolation source: 115 cm soil or saprolite under grassland replicate 2 | place: USA:California | collected 2016-06-15 | reverse complement strand
CCACCAGAATCAGGATGTGCCAGATACTCAAGTCCGCTAACACACATGCTCCACGAGAAAAAGGTGTTGGCGAGAATATATCTCAACGCCGAGTCTTCGTCTTCTTACCAACGAGCTTCCAGAACTGCCGGTCTCCGATCACCGTCACGGCGTGCCCCTTCTCGGCGAGGCGCCGGATCTCGATCAGCTTCGACCCGCCCACCGCACCGGCAATCTGGAGGACGTTGGGACGGCCCCGGACCAGCACGTCGGTCGTCCTGCCTGGCTTCGCCTGCACAATCGCACCTGCCCGTTGGGCGGCTTTGATCGCGTCGCTGCGCGGGCGGCTCAGGAAGCCCGTGAAGGAGACCCGTTTATCGGCCAGACTGCGCACGCGGCCGAACCCCTGTTCCTTGCGCGGCAGGCGGAGGGCCGCGATCAGCTCGCCTGCGGCCTCGTAACGCTTGCCACGCACGCCGAGGCAGCGGTGAATCACTTCCTTCAGCTGGTCACTGCACGGCAACCGGCGAACGTCGCGGCTGAGGATCGGGCTGGCGATGTCGCCGCGCAGCAGCATGACGGCAATCAGCGCGACCTGATAGATGTCGTCGCGCTGCTGCCAGCGCCGCACCCGTCCCCACGCGATCTCGTTCGGGACGTTGAACACGTTGAACGCATCGGCCGTGACGCCGCGGCGATTGAGCTGGTGCGTGGCGATGCCGAAATCGCCCAGCTTGAGCTGCTCGTCGTCACACACGAACACGTTGAACGGCGTCAGATCGCGGTGCAGCGCCTGGCCGCGATGCAGCGCGTCAAGCACCCCCAGGACGCCGGCGATCTCGCGCCGCACAAACCGCTCCGCCTGCGGCCCTTTGAGCTTGAGCCAGGCGCCCAGATCGCCGTGCACCGCGTATTCCATCGCCAGGCAATAACGCGTGCGCGCGCCATCGGCGATGACGAACCGGTCGAGCACGCGCAGCGCGCGCGGCTCGCGGTCGAGCAGCTCGGCGAAATATGACTCGCGCAGCCACGGCGTAAGACGATCGGTGATCTTGACGCAAATCTGAGCCGGCAGTCCGTCCCGCCGGTTCGGCGTCGCGAGGTAAACCTCCCCGAACCCTCCCTTGCCGACGAGCTGGTGCAACTGATAGGTTCGCCCGCTCTCCGAGCTGTAGACCGTGAGCAGTGCCGCGGCCTTGACCGTTTGCCCGGGACCGGACACCGCGGTCGTGGAGCGGCGTGTCACCGTGCGCGTCACCATGAGGAGCAAGGTACTTGTTTGTGCGGCGCGTTTGAACGACTAGCGGCCCGTGCATAATTGGGACAAAATCGAAGCCCCTCTCATGGAGGTCGTACCATGCAATCCCGAGCCTGTACCCTGATGATCGCCATCGCCCTGGCGCCGCAGGCGCTCACCGCACAAGCGACGCCCGCCACGAAGCCTGAAGCTCCTCCCCCCGCCCCCTCCACCAGCCCCGTCGCCGATGGGCTGCGCGCCATGCACCAGCGTTTCTCGAGCATTCTGATCGCCGCCGCCGAGGCGATGCCGGCGGACAAGTACAACTATCGCCCCACCCCAGGCCAGATGAGCTTCGCACAAATCCAGGTGCACCTCGCCAACGAGGGGAACGACATCCTCTGTGGCAACACCGGCGGCCTCGCGGTGCCGCAGCGCGCGGCGGTAGACACGACCGCGACCAAGGAGCAGCTCGTCGCACGGCTCAAGGAGACGTTCCAGTTCTGTGAGCAGGCCTTTGCACGCATGGACGACTCGAAACTGGCCGACCCGCTCTCGATGTTCGGCATGAACATGACGCGGGCGACCGCAGTCCTCATCACGGTGGCAGACTGGTCCGATCACTACAGCCAGGAGGCGAACTACCTGCGCCTGAACGGCATCCTGCCGCCCACAGCGCAGCGTCGCATGTAGACCGAATCCAACCCCACGTTCCCCCTCTCCGGAACAGCCTGCCCTGAGCCGGCAGGCGAAGGGGAGAGGGGGTCAGGGGGTGAGGACATGGAAGTCATCGTTCAACGAGACTACGCGCAGATGAGCAAGGTCGCGGCGCAGATCGTCGCGGAATTGCTCAACACCAAGCCGAACGCCGTGCTCGGCATGGCGACGGGCTCCACGCCGCTCGGTCTGTATCAGGAGCTGGTGCGGCTGCACAAGAAGGAGCAGCTCGACTTCTCGCGCGTGACGACGTTCAATCTCGACGAATATGTCGGCCTGCCCGTGAACCACCCGCAGAGCTATCACTACTTCATGCACGAGCACTTTTTTCGACACGTCAACATCCCGCCGCACAACATCAACATCCCGTCCGGCACCACCAGCAACTACGCGGCCTTTTGCGAATGGTACGAGCGGCGCATCGGGGAATGCGGCGGGATCGACGTGCAGATCCTCGGCATCGGCACCGACGGTCACATCGCCTTCAACGAGCCGACGAGCTCCTTGAGCTCGCGCACGCGGCTCAAGACGTTGTCAAAGCAGACCATCGATGACAACGCGCGCTTCTTCGACCGCCGCGAGGACGTGCCGGTGTATGCCATCACGATGGGCGTCGGCACGATCCTCAATGCCCGCAAGCTGGTGCTGGTGGCAAGCGGCAAAGCGAAGGCGAAAGCGATCGCGCAGGCGGTCGAGGGGCCGGTCACCAGCATGGTGACGGCCAGTGCGCTGCAGCTGCACCGCGATGCGATCGTCATCGTGGACGAGGAGGCGGCCGCGGGCCTCGCGATGCGGGACTACTACGACTTCATCTACGCGGCCAAACCGGCGGCGCCGAGGGCGTGAGCGAGCATCCGATCATTCGAGTCCAACACGTCGTCAAGACGTTCGGGAAGGTCACGGCCGTGAACGACGTCTCGTTCGACGTGCAAGCGGGTGAGATCTTCGCATTTCTCGGTCCCAACGGCGCCGGGAAAACGACCACCATCAAGATGCTCACGACCCTGCTCCGCCCCACGAGCGGCTCGCTCGAGCTGGACGGGCTCGACCCCACCACACAGCAGACGGAAGTCCGGCGGCGCTTCGGCGTCGTGTTCCAGGATCCGAGTCTTGACAGCGAGCTGACGGCTTGGGAGAACATGGACATCCACGGCGTGCTGTACCACGTGCCGCGCCAGATCCGGCGCCAGCGGTCCGAGACGCTGCTCAAGATGTTCGAGCTGTGGGACCGGCGCGATGACCTGGTGAAGACGTTCTCCGGTGGCATGAAACGCCGCCTCGAGATCGCGCGTGGACTGCTGCACACGCCGAAGGTGTTGTTTCTCGACGAGCCGACACTGGGTCTCGATCCGCAGAGCCGCAATCAGATGTGGACTCACGTGAACACCCTCAATGCGAGCGAGCGCGTCACCGTGTTCCTCACGACGCACTACATGGACGAAGCCGACCGCGTGGCCGATCGCATCGCGGTGATCGACCACGGGCGCATCGTCGCCACAGGCTCATCCGCGGAGCTCAAGCGGCAGACGGGCACCGATTCGCTCGAAGCGGCCTTCCTGGCGCTCACCGGCGCGTCGATTCGCGACGAGAGCGCCACGGCCGCCGATCAAATGCGGCAGGTATCCCGCGTCTGGAGGCGATAGGCGAATGAGCGTCATCTACATCCTCTGGCTGCGGGAGGTGAAGAAGTACCTCCGGTCGCGCGTCCAGATCATCGCGTCCCTCGGCTCGCCGCTCATGTACCTGGGCGTGCTCGGGTTCGGCCTGGGCCCCGTCTTTCAACGGGCCGGCGAGGGCAAGTATCTCCAGTTCATGGCGCCCGGTGTGATCGGCATGACCGTGCTGTTCACCGCCATGTTCTCAGGGATAGCGATGCTGTGGGACCGCCAGTTCGGATTCCTGAAGGAGACGCTGGTCGCGCCGGTGCCGCGCCTCCTGATCATGATCGGCCGCACGCTGGGCGGCGCCACGGTGGCGGTGCTGCAGGGCACGCTGATTTTCGTCGTGACCCTCATCTTGGGCTTCCGCCCCGTCAACATCCTCGCCGTGCCGCTCGCGTTTCTCGTCATCGGGCTGATCGCCGTGATCTTCTCCGCCCTTGCGACCGCGATCGGGTCGAGCCTCAAGGAGATGCAGGGATTTCAGATGGTGATGAACTTCCTCGTGATGCCGACCTTCTTTCTCTCGGGCGCGATTTACCCGCTCGAGGGACTGCCCCGGGTCCTGGCAGCGCTCACGCGAGTCGATCCGCTCACCTACGGCGTCGACGGGGTACGCGGCCTCCTGACCGGGAGGACGCATTTCGGCGTCCTGTTGGACGTTGCGGTGCTGCTGGCGGTTGGGGTCCTGTTCGTGGTCTTCGGTGCGTGGCGGTTCTCAAAAATCGAGGCATGAGGTGCTTCTTCTCATCCTATTCGTCCTAGCTCAACATCCCGACGCTCAGAGGCGCGCCATTGTCTACACGACGGCCGAGAGCACCAGCTTCCGGCTGACGGCCACCGATACGCTGCTGTTCAGGCGGTCGGAGCCGACGTCCGAGGGGAAGGTCTACGTCTTCGTCGATCCGCGAAAAACGTTCCAGGCGATGATCGGCATCGGCGGGGCGCTCACCGATGCCGCGGCCGAGACGTTCGCCAAGCTACCCGCGGCGCGGCAGGATGAACTGATCGCCGCGTATTACAGCAGCGACCGCGGCATCGGATACACACTGGGTCGGACCAACATCAATAGCTGCGACTTCTCGAGCGAGAGCTATACCTACGTCGCGGAGGGCGATTCCGCCCTGACGTCCTTCTCCATCGCACACGACCTGCGCGACAAGATCCCTCTGATCAAGCGAGCGATGGCCGCGAGCGGCAAACGGCTCAAACTGTTTGCCAGTCCCTGGAGCCCGCCGGCGTTCATGAAGGACAACAACGACATGCTGCACGGCGGGCATCTGCGCCCCGAGTACGCGCATTCCTGGGCTCGTTATTACACGAAGTTCATCGAGCACTACCGCAGGGAAGGCGTGCCGGTGTGGGGCATCACGATTCAGAACGAGCCGATGGCGACGCAGACGTGGGAATCGTGCATTTATCAGGCATCGGACGAGCGGGACTTTCTCAAGAACCACCTCGGTCCGGCGATGACGCGGGCGGGACTTCGCGATGTGAACATCATGGTCTGGGACCATAACCGCGATCTCATCATCGAGCGGGCGCTGGCGATTTTCGACGATTCGGCGGCCGCGAAGTACGCCTGGGGGATCGCCTTCCATTGGTACGAAGACTGGTCCGGTGGGACGCAGATGTACGGCAACGTCGCGCTGGTGAGCCGGCTATGGCCCGCCAAACACACCCTGTTCACGGAGGGCACGCCGGCGAACTTCGACTCCACGGGGTACGGGCGCTGGAGCCTCGGCGAGGCGTACGGGCGGTCGATGATCAACGATTTCAACTCGGGGGCCGAGGGCTGGACGGACTGGAACATTCTGCTCGACGAGCGGGGCGGACCCAACCATGTCGGCAACTTCTGCTTTGCCCCGATCCATGCCGATACGCGGACCGGCACGCTCATCTACACCAATTCGTACTACTACATCGGCCACTTCTCGAAATTCATCCGCCCCGGCGCCAGAAGGGTTCTCGCTGCAACAAGCCGGAGCATGCTGCTCACCACCGCCTTCGTCAACCCAGACGGGAAAGTGGTCGTGGTCGTCATGAACCCGACACCCAAGGGGGGCGACTACAACCTCGTCGTCGGCGCGACATCGGTGCAGATCAGCGCGCGGCCACACTCGATTCAGACGGTGGTGTTCTGAAGGCGCTGTTTAGTGCCCCTCCTCCTCGTGATCGTCGTTGCCGTCGTGGTCGTTGTCTTCAAACGCGCGCAGCGACGCGCGAATGGCGTGTTCGATCGCTTCCTGGTTGGCCGAGCTCGTGGGATCGATCACGGCTCCGGCCGCGTCCGTGAACCAGCTGCCGACGTTCACGTCGATCGTGAGGTTCGTCGTACTGGCATCGACCGTAACGGGAGTGGCGAAGTCCAGCGACATCTCCGCCTCGACGTGTGACGTAAACGTGAACGGGTGGTCCGTGCCACCCGCGTCGGTGAACACGCCCACGACCTTTACGCTGACGCCCGCGAATTCGGGGTGCGCCGTGAGGAACGGGCTCCCGCCGTCGTCATCGTTCTCGACGGCGTCGAGCTTCGCCCGCAGCCCAGTGTAGGTGCCCGCCGGAACCAGGGCGTCGAGGATCACCTTGGTGGTCCCATCGAGCGGCAGGTCGACCAGCAGGGGCTGAACGCGGACGGGCGCGCAGTCGTGATCGTCGTTGGTGTCGTCGGGCTCGTTGGCCTCGGGCGGTTCGGTGGCGTCGTCCAGATCGTTCGCCTCGTCAGCGTCGTCAGCGTCGTCAGCCGAGCTGGAGCAACCCGCTTGGTTCGCCAGCTTGATGTGCGACAGCACCAGTTGCGCCGAGGTGATGCGAACCGAGCCGCCGGTTCCGCTGACGATGACGTCGAGGGCGGGGCCCGACTGGGAGGAATGCGCGGGTTCGATCGTGGCCGAGAGGTTGACGCGTTGCAACGCCTTGGGGGCGGTCGTATCACACGCCGTCAGCAGCGCCGCTGGGGCGAACAGCAGGATAGTCCGAGTTGTGTGCATGACACCTCCGGGGTGTGTCGAATACTATTCCGACCAGAGGTGCGTTGGGAGCGTCACCGCGTCACGAATGCGTCGTCGTGTGGGCCAACGCGGCGTGATTCGCGTCACGCGAGCAGCGATCACCGCTCCGCGACGGCCGAGGTCGCCCGCTCGGCCCCTTCTCCGATCACGAGCCCCGTTCCATCCGCCTGCGCCGCGATCCCGCGGCGGAGCTCGCCGATCTCCTCGTCCGTGTGGCCAGCCGCTCGCAGCTTCCGGTTCATCTCCACCGCTTTGACGGCACCCTTGAGCGTGCCCAGTGCGAGCGTCGCGCACTGGGGGCGCGACGCCGCGATGTCACGGCCGAGCAGGTCGAGCATCTCCTCGTAGGAGAAGGCGAGCACCTCCGCGAACGTCGGCGTCAGCCGGTTCGTGCGTTCGGCGAGGATCGAGGCGGCCGCCTGGCTCAACGTGCAGCCGACACCCTCGAAGCTGACGGCCGCCACACGGTCCTCACCCTGTTTCGCCTTGAGGTACATCGTGATGATGTCGCCGCACCCGGGGTTACCGCCCGGTACCGCAGCATCCGCGTCCGAGAGCTTTCCCCGGTGACGCGGTCGTTGATTGTGGTCGACCAGCCAGGCGATCTGCGTTTCTCGGTCCACTACGGCTTCTCGACCGGTGCTTTCACCAGGTTGCCCCACTCGGTCCACGAGCCGTCGTAGTTGCGGACGCCCGCGAAGCCCAGGAGGTACGTCAGGGCGAACCAGGTGTGTGAGGAGCGCTCGCCGATTCGGCAGTAGACGATCACGTCCTCGCCCGGCTTGAGCCCGTGCTCCTCCTGGTAAATCGTCCGCAGCTCGTTCGCCGGCCGGAAAGTATGTGTCTCCGGAGTGATGGCCCGTCCCCACGGGATGCTCCGCGCCCCGGGGATATGGCCGCCGCGGAGCGCGCCTTCATTGGGGTATTCGGGCATGTGCAGCCGCTCGCCGCGATACTCCTCCGGGCTCCTCACGTCCACCAGCCGCTTGCCGCGCTTGACGTGCTCCACTACCTGCTCGCGGAATGCGCGATGGTGGCTGTCATCGCGCTCCTTGATGGTGATGTTTCCCGCGACGAGGCGCGGCACCGCCGTCACGAGCTCACGGCCCTCTTCGGCCCAGCGCAGCCGGCCGCCGTCCATCAGGCGAAGGTTTTCGAGGCCGAACAGCCGGAACACCCAGAAGGCATACGTCGCCCACCAGTTGTTCTTGTCGCCGTAGAAGACGATGGTGGTGCGGTCGTTGATTCCCTTCGCCCGCAGCAGCTGCTGGAATCGGTGACGGTCGATGTAGTCGCGGATCACGGGATCGTTGAGGTCGGCGACCCAGTCGATCTTCACCGCTCCGGGGATGTGCCCCGTTTCGTACAGCAAGACGTCCTCGTCCGACTCGACGATGCGGACGTCGGGGTCGGCGAGGTGATCAGCCACCCACTGGGTCGAAACCAGGACGTCGGGGTGTGCGTATCCGCGCGCCGCGATGTCGGCGACGGGTGCCACAGTCTCAGGCATTGTTTCCTCCAGTCAAACGTTGGCCTTGCGATCCAAAAGCAACGCGACCGGCCACAGCCCAGTTTCCCGGGGCCGCAGCCGGTCGCGCGATTCGTGAAGCCGTTTACGCTATGACGAAACCCACGCCACGCCGGACCCCAAGAACGCGGCCCCGCTACAGAGGCAGGCCTTGCTCGTACGATTCACCATCGTTCGTGGCAATAACCATGAAAGCCGTCGGGATGTCAAGGAAGCCCGATCGAATGCGGGACGACAGCACGCTCAGGGTGCGGAAAGACCCGCGCCACGAGCTGGGCGGCAGACTCCCCCTTCAGGCGTTGAGGGACAGCGGGATGGTGAACGCCGACCGCTAGGAGCCGAGCGAGCGGCCCTAGAAGGCTCGTGGCAACGGCTTCCTCCAGCGCCGGCGCGCGCCCCGCAATTTGGCCTCCCCCCTCCCCCGCTGCGAGGAGCGCCACCGCCTCATCGAAGAGCCTGACCTCCAGCGCTTCCACCATTGAGTCGAACAAGGCGGTGGGAACCGGCCGACCGAGCGCTTTCATGGCTGCGTAGCCTCGGGTCGCCCAGTAGAATTGACGCTGCAGCCGTTCGTAGAGTCCGGCTTCCGGCAGGAGATGGGAACGATCCCCCGTGGTGACCGCGGCTTGCTCCACCAGGGGCCAGGCCAGCTCCGGCTGGCCCTTGTAGAGATAGAGCTCCGCTCGGGTCAGGAGCGCGGTCACCTCGTGCCGCCACAATCCTGAACGCTGCGCAGCGTCCTCACACCTTTGCACGGCCGTTTCCGCTTCCGGCACACTGGCCAAAACCACGGCCAATCTTGCGATGCTGGAGTACGCCTCTACCGACGCGCGCGGTGAAGACAGCGCTTCCAGCGGAGCCAGAGCCCCTCTCCAGAACCTGGCCGACAAATCGAAGAAGGCGAGGTCGTGGTACAAGTTCGCGAGAACCATGCGGCTGTGACCGATGGCTCCCGGATGACCGCACCGTTCGGCAACTGCAACGGCTTCACGCAGGGTTCGTGTCGCGTCGTCGAGTCTTCCCAGACCCTCGTAGCATATGCCCAGGGTGTTCAAGCCCCGGCGCAACTCCACCAGCAGCCCGAGCGATTCCAGAACCGGGACGGCCGCGATGAGTCGTTCCACGCCTTGGACGAGGTCGCCGCGCGACAGCGCACCCTGCCCGAGCGTGAGGTTGGCGAGGGCGACGGACTCGGCGGTTGCACCCGACGCGGCGATTCTGGCTGCCAGTGACTCGGCTTCCGCCCGCGCTGCCAGGTCCCCTCCATCCCAACTGACTTCCAATTGGATGTAGTTCGCTCGGACAAGGAACGATTCAGCGTTGGCTCGTTCCGCCAGCGCAATCGCCCCCTGAGCCGCCGCGATGATGGCCTTGTCGCCGCCCAGACGAGCGCGGTGGAGCGCCTCAGCACGCAGCAAGGCCGCGAGGGCAAGATCGGTCGAGGATGCCGGATCGGGCCGCCACTCCGCGAGGGCATCCAGCCCGCGCTGGTACTGACCGGCTGCGACAAGCGAATGCGCCAGGAGCAAGCGGAGCCTGGAACCGGGCGCGACGTCGTACGCGCGCAGCAACCGTGTCAGGACCCGTTCGGCTTCCCGCGGAGCGCCTTGAGCAATGGCGACCTCTGCTGCCTGAAGCCCGGTCTCCATGGCTTGATGTTGTATGCCCGCACAGATGAAATGATGAACCAGCTCGAGCATCGGCTGCAGGTGACTCCGGTCGTGTGCGCCTGCCAGCCGGTGGGCGAGCTGCGCGTGATGGTATTTGCGCCGATCCTCCCCCATCGCGTAGTACACATACGCCCGGTGCAACTCGTTCTTGAACGAGAGCCGCCCTCCTTCCACGCGACCCACGGCGCGATCCAGCATCTCGAGCGCGGCCCGCTCGACGACGCCGCCGTCAAGCCCCAGCAAGCTCGCCAGCTCGTTCGGTGACATTGCCTTTCCCGCGACTGCGAGCACCTGCAGGACATGCTGGACGTCGGTCGAGAAGCCGCCGTATTGCCGGGCGAAGGCGGCGCGCAAGTCCTCCGGAGGCGTCCAGGAGGTCGCCATGGCGTCTCCCGAACTCTCCGCCGCCACGAGCGACGCAGCCTGGTGCGTCCGCCAATCCGCCAGCAGCATTTCGAGGTGATACGGATTTCCCTGCGCCAGTCGCACAATCGTCTCGCCGATCTGAGGGCTCACCGCCTCGGCATCGGCCGAGAGGTCGCGGATCAGGTTCAGGGCTTGGGAACGATCGAGCGGCTGTAGCTGAAGGCTTTCCTCCCAGACCAGTTCGCTCTGCGCGGCTTCGACACGCGCCCCCGCCACGATGAGCGTGGGCAGCCGCTCCAGCCGCCGCGTGATCAGAAACAAGACGTCCCGACTCGCCGGATCGAGAAACTGAAGATCGTCGAACGCGAGCAGCGTGGGGCCGTCGTCCGCCACGGCTTCCATCATCCGGAGCACCGCCTCCGCCACGCGCAAGCGAATCGAGTCCGTGGGCGCGTCGGGCGCCGGGGGAACGCCGGGATACACCGTCCGCAGGCCCGGACACACCCGGCTTGCCTCGGCCAGCCAGTGCGGGTCGGTGCCGCCGGCGGCAGGATCGCGCCCCAACGCCGTGATGAGTTCCGACACGGCGGCGTAGGGAATGCCCTGGCCGATTTCCTGACACGGCACCAGGAAGGCGGGCGACGCGCGCGCCCCGACGGAGGTGGCGAACCGACGGATCAGCGAGCTTTTCCCGATGCCCGGCGCGCCGGTGATCAAGCAGCTTTGGTGACCGGCGCCGCCCACCACGCGATTCCAGATCGCTTCCAGTCGCCCCAGCTCGACCCCGCGGCCGACGAATGCGTGCGGCCGGATGAGCCGCTCGGGGAGGTGAGACGGCTGAGCCAGAAAGACGGGTCGCTCCCCGCGCTCCAACCGCCGGAGGAGCCGGGCGATCCCGAGGTTCGGATTGGTTCCGAGCTCCGCCTGGGCGCGGCGGACGTGATCCTTGAGTAGCCGCACCGCGGCCACCGTATCCCCGTCGAGCAGCGCCCCCTCCGCGAGCGCGTAGACCGCGTCGGTGCAGAGCGGGTCAACGTCGCAGAGCGACGTCGCGAGACGATGCGTCTCCGACAGATCGCCCCGGGCTCGCACCGTTTGGAGCGCCGCGCGGAGGGCGTCTCGCGCCTGGGCCTTCAGCCGAATGCGCGCGCCGTCCACCCAGTGGGCGAACTCCGCACCGGCGCAGTCGTCGAGTCCCTGCAGCGGTTCCGCCAAGCGCACCGTCGCGGGCTGACTCTGGCGCAGCGCGGACAGGTCAGACGGCAACTCCGTGAGGAGCTGCACGTCGTGCTCTCGACCCGTCACCGCGCCTGTCCCCAGGCGAGTCCGAATGGCGAGCAGGGCCTGCGACAGTGAGTGCCGGCCTTTGTCGGGCGGGACTTCGGGCCACAGCAGATCGACCAGCCGATCACGCGGGATGGAGCGCGCTCGTCCCTCGAAATGGAGGTAGAGCAGAACGGCCAGATGTTTTTTGGTCCGGAAGCGGACGGGCGAGGAGCCGCCGCGAACGAGTTGGGGGGACCCGAACACGTTGAGCTGAAACTGAGCGACCATTTGCGACTCTTAAGCCCCCTAAGCGTTTCCGAAACAACGTGTTGAGATGGCGGTGAGGTCGGCCGGCCACACGTTGCCTTTCGTCTAACGTACCGCCGGGCGTGTGGCGTCGTTAGGGGCCGCTTCGGCCGCCGGTTCGCACTCAGGAAAGGGGGTGACGCTCAATGTCGCTGTTCGCGCTGCTGGTTGAGGCTCTCTCTAATAATTACGCACTAGCCTGGTAACGCGGCCGCCGAGGTCTCCCGAGACTCCCCCCGAGTCTCGGGAGGCTCGAGCACGGCCTTCGCGATTTTCCGGCTACTCAGGCGCGCGCCGTCCCGTTACGATTGGCTGAGAGAACAACGGGAGCACGGCCCATTGGACATCAAGAGAAATGGATCACAGCCCTCCGGCAAAGGACCAGCCGACTGGTTCACCGGCATCGTGCGCATCGACCCGCTCTTCCAAGCCCCAGATCCCGCACGCGTCGCCGGCGCCGCTGTCACGTTCGAGCCCGGCGCTCGGACTGCGTGGCACACGCACCCGCTCGGTCAGACGCTGATCGTGACGGCCGGCTGCGGCCGCGCGCAGCGCTGGGGAGGACCGATCGAGGAGATTCGACCCGGTGACGTGATCTCGATTCCGCCAGGTGAGAAGCACTGGCACGGCGCCGCGGCAACCACGGCCGTGACGCACATCGCGATCCAGGAGCAGCTCAATGGCAAAGCGGTGGAGTGGATGGAAAAAGTGAGTGACGAACAGTACCAGACAGGATCAAAGAACGAATAAGCCCTGAAGGAGCGACGAATGCAGAAGCGCAAATTGGGAAAGCGGGGACTGCAAGTTTCGGCGCTGGGGCTCGGCTGCATGGGGATGAGCCAGAGCTACGGTCTCCCACCGGACAAGCAGGCGATGATCTCGCTGATCCGCACGGCCGTCGAACGCGGCGTCACATTCTTCGATACCGCCGAAATCTACGGCCCGTACACCAACGAAGAGCTGGTTGGCGCAGCGTTGGCGCCAGTGCGCGCGCAGGTGGTGATCGCCACCAAATTCGGGATCAAGATCGAGAACGGGCAGCAGGTGCAGGACAGCCGGCCCGAGCGCATCAAGCAAAGCGTCGAGGGTTCGCTGAAGCGACTCAGGACCGATGTCATCGACCTCTATTATCAGCACCGCGTCGACCCGACCGTGCCGATCGAAGACGTGGCGGGAACGGTCAAGGAATTGATTGCGCAAGGCAAGGTGAAGCACTTCGGCATGTCGGAAGCCGGCGTGCGCACGATCCGCCGCGCGCACGCGGTACAGCCGCTGACGGCGGTGCAGAGTGAGTATTCCCTGTGGTGGCGACGCCCTGAAGAAGAGCTGCTGCCAACTCTGGAAGAACTCGGAATTGGGTTTGTGCCTTTCAGTCCCCTCGGCAAGGGCTTCCTGACGGGCACGATCGATGAGAAGACAACGTTCGTGAAGTCGGATTTCCGCAATGTCATTCCGCGCTTCACAAGCGAGGCGCGGAAAGCGAATCAAACGATCGTGGAAGTTCTGCGCAGCATTGCAGAGAAGAAGCGGGCGACACCGGCGCAAATCGCCCTCGCGTGGCTACTCGCGCGGAAGCAGTGGATTGTGCCGATCCCCGGGACGACGAAACTGGCGCGCCTGGAAGAGAACATCGGCGCGGCGGCGATCAAGCTCAGCTCCGAGGATCAGCGCGAAATCGAGAGCGCCGCCTCACACATCACGATCCAGGGCGCACGCTACCCCGAGCAGCTGGAGAAACGGACCGGTCTCTGATATGCGCATCGGCATCCTCGGTTCGGGATTGATGGGCGGCAAGCTCGGCACGATCTTCGCGCGTGCCGGGCATGACGTGGTGTTCAGCTATTCGCACAGCAAGGAAAAACTGGACAAGCTCGCGCGAGACGCTGGCAAGAAGGCGCGCGCGGGCACACCAAGTGAAGCCGCGCAGGACGCGGATGCCGTCTTGCTAGCGGTGCACTGGTCCCGAGTCGACGACGTCTTGAACCAAGCGGGCGACGTGTCGGGCAAGGTCATCGTGAGCTGCTCACTCCCGATGAA
>WNGB01023276.1_pt1 | contig 13776 bp, 11 predicted proteins | sample 5400681 | NCBI WGS metagenome assembly WNGB01 (sample SAMN13153367, study PRJNA577476) | soil metagenome | isolation source: 115 cm soil or saprolite under grassland replicate 2 | place: USA:California | collected 2016-06-15 | reverse complement strand
AAATACGGACAACAATGAGTTATATAGCTTCTCTTCCCAGGCCAGCATCTGGTTAGCACGTCGTGCCAGGAAAGCCATTCTCATTTAAGAGAAGATGGATGAAGGTTACGTCGAAAAAGTGGGTATAGCCTGAGCAGGAACGCCCAGGCTCATCGGCCCAGAACCCGGTCAATTAGTGTCGCAATCTTCCGGTCCTGGGCTCTTGGAAAACCGCACTCCTCCCTCCAAAATTCTGCCTCTTTCGGCGAGAAATGTCTTATGCCAATGGCATCCGCATATTGGCCGGCAGCCTTGCGAAGTCGGGGCGAGACTCCGTTTTTCTTTGCGTGCCTTTCGAATGCTTGCGCCATTTGTTGGGTGAATTCGACGAGCGAGAGGTAACTGACCCGTGAAAGCTTCTCCAACATCTCCGCGAGCATCACATCGGGGAACGGTAGTTGTCGGCGAAGCAAAAGTCTAACGACTTCAGCGCTGGCGTTGGGAACGTTATTCCGCCGAAACCACTCGGTGATTTTCTTCCCTTTCGGCGTGCCGAGCTTCGCGTAGACGTCGACAACATGCTCGACAAATGCTGCCTGTAATTCCGGTTCGGAATTGAGAATATCCGTAGTGATATTCCGAGTCTTAACAGCCCTGCCCAACATCAGTGATTGGCCCCGATGCCGCAGTTCAAGTTTGCGACTCAATTTTTTAGCCTTTTCCTTAAACGGATTGTTTTTCATGTGGTTCAGCATTTTCTATTTTTCTTTTTTGGCTGTCACCCGGGCGGCAAGTGCTTTCAGGTCCTGCTTTTTGAGCACGCCTTCGATTAATTCCGGAAGTTTGTTGGGCGTGCAACCAAAACACGGCACGCCAAATTCGGAAATCTTTTTTGCCAGGTTCTGATCAAAGGTGGGAACACCACTGTCGGAAAGTGCGAGGAGGCAAATGACGCGCACGCCGGATTCCACCATATCTTTCAAGCGGCGCACGAGTTGGGCCTGGTTGCCGCCTTCGAACAGGTCGGTGATGAGGAAGAAAATGGTCTGCGATGGGTCGGTGACGAACTTCTCGCAGTAGGCGACGGCCTTGTTGATGTCCGTGCCACCACCCAGTTGGACGCCGAAGATCATGTCCACCGGATCACTGCCGCATTGCTCGGTGAGGTCCACCACTTCCGTGTCAAAGGCAATGACTCGCGTGTTCAGAGCGGGCAGCGAAGCGAAAATCGAGCCGGTCACCGAGCCATACACGACCGATTCCGCCATCGAGCCGCTTTGATCCATACAGACGATCACCGTCCAGTTGTTCGAGCGCCGGGCGCGCGAGAAGAAGTACACTTTCTCCGGCACAATCGCCCCGAGCGACGGCTGGTAGTTCTTCAGGTTGCGGCCAATGGTCCATTTCCAGTCAATGGACGCTGTGTGCGGCAGCGGCGAATGTTCGTTGCGATTGAGCGCCCCAATCACGGCCTGACGGATTCTCTGTTCGAGCAGGCGTTTGATTTTCTCCACGACGGCGCGGACGACCATGCGGGCCGTTTCCTTCGTGCGCTCGGGAATGCGTCCCTTCAATGACATCAACGTGCCGACCAGTTGCGGATTCGGCTCAACGTTCTTGAGCATCTCCGGCTCGAACAGAAGCTGCGTGAGACCCTTGCGTTCGATGGCGTCGTTTTGGATGACGGTGACGACATCTTCTTTGAAGTAGCTGCGGATGTCGCCCAGCCATTTGGCGAGGTTCGGGGCGGACGGGCCAAGACCGGCGCTGCGCTGGCCGCGACCGCGTTGATCGCCGCCTTCGCCGGACGTTTCGTCGTAGATGGCGGCAAGCGCTTCGTCTATAGCCATTTGCTCAGGCGAAAGCTGGCAACCGCCTGCGCCGCCCATCTGAGCAAGCGCATCTTGCGCGTGCTGGCCGAGAATCAGCCGCCAGCGCTTCACCTGTTCTTTGTCCACCTTGGATGCCATTACAATTCCTCGAAGTTGAAGTCGGACAACTCGTCCAGTTTCTTCTTCTCCTGCCCAGTCAGTTCAGCGCTCAAGACTTCGCTCACTTGATCCGCATTCGCCCCCCAGATTTCGCCAAGGTTTTCGGTGATGCTGTGTTTCTCCTGCGGCGAGAAATCGCCGAAGGCGCGCCGCAGAAACACCAGCGCTCGCTTGAATTCCTCCTCCGTCAGCGAGCCAACGTAGCTATCGAGTTGCTCCCAGAGAGCAAGCCGCGTCAGCAGCGCGTAGCGATTGCGCTGGGCCAGTCCTTCAAACCAACCCGCGCCGAGATCGGCGGCAATGCCTGGCGATAAGCGGCGCGAAACTTCTTTGGCCAGCTCTTCGTTGGAAATCAAGTTGCGCTCGACCAGCATTGGCCAGCTCTTCGTTGGAAATCAAGTTGCGCTCGACCAGCAGCGCGCAGGCGTAACCCGACAGCAACGGGTTCAGATGATCGGCACGGGCCAGCTTCTGGAGTTCGCCGACCCAAAGTGATTCATCAATCAGCGAGGTGTAATCAAGCGCGACCTTGTTCAACTCGCTGATGCCGGTGACCATCTTCCGGGCGGCGGCCAGGTCGCAATTCGCCGCCCCGACGAGGGAAAGCGCGCCTTCGAGGAACAACTGTTCGAGCAACGGCTTCAGCGGCTCGGCGTCGAAATGGCGAACGTCGCCGTAACGGATCACCAAGCCAAGTTCACTAGTCGCGCTCGCAAGCGCGGTGAACTCCGATGAATCATTCGCGAGGCGCTGGAGGGTCTGCCGCGCCAGCTCGATTGAACCGCTCATTCCACATTCGCAAGCCTGGCGGATGATGGTCGCAGCTTCGGAGATGGACGTGCATTTTTCAAGACGTTGCTTGAACTTGAACGCCACCGCCAGTTCGATGGTTTCGCCCAGCAACACCGCTTCGACGATGGCGATCTCAGCCTCGGGTGTCCATTGCAGCACCCAACGTTCAGCCCACGTCGTTCCTTCCTGTCGCACTTCAAGCTTATTCGCGAATGGAACTTCCAGCACGGCGAGCCGATGTAGAAAACTGGAGCGATGCAGGTCGAGGAACGCCGCTTCCGCAGTCTTTACGCGACGGTTTTCCCGCAGGTCGAGATCGAGGTCGCGCTTCACCCCGGTCTTGAACTGCTCCAGCTTGAGCCGGCTCAACTCGCGATAGAAATCGTCCTGAATGGAAGTCTGACTGACACCCTTGGCGAGCGCGCCGATGGCCGTGCCGACTTCGACGCGCAACAACGACTCGCGCACAACGGCAGGATCTCCCTGGCCGAGCAACGTCACGGCGGAGTCCTGCAATTCGCGCAGTGTGGGCAGAGAATTCTTCATGCCGGCCATCGTCTCGGCGAGCCGGACACCATCAATGACCTCGGCGGTGGACCGGAATGTGCCGGCGGCACGCAGTTCACGGGCGACGCTGGTCAAAAACAAAGTGGGCAGAGCCGCCGCAGTGTTTTCATTGTAGGAATTCCAGACCAACTCGAAATAGGCGGGTGCGTGGTTGCCCGCGCCGTAGCCGGATTGCGACGACAGCTTGAAAAACGAATACGGCATCAGCGTCATTTTGGACTCGCGGCGACGCAGTTTGGCGAATTCCCCGTCGGTCATCGGGGGAGACTCCGGCCCGAGCGCCGTCGCATGAAACGCACCGGTGACCACGACGATTTGCTCGGGTTTGACGCCATCGGCAACGGCCCGCTGAATTTTCCGGCGCATGTAGGCTTCGCGCACCAGATTCTCGACGGCGTGGCGCGTGGAGAAATCTTCCATCGCGCGCAATTCCTCGCCATAGCTGCGTGCGGCGTTCAGGTAAGTGTTGTCGGCGCGAAGCTGTTCGAAGTGGCGTTCCCAATAAGTTTCGTAGTCGGGTTCGCCGGCGAGGCGAGCGACCTGGTCATAGACGGAATCGCGCCTGGACTTCTCCTCAACCACTGGAGCGGTTTCGGCATCCGCGTCATCGTCGATTTGATCCGACTTCGCTGTGTCGTCCTTCTTCTGCGGTTTCTCCTTCTCGAGAACCGCTGTTCCGTCATCACGATCCATCAGGCCGAGAAAGACGGACGACGGCAAATCCATGAAGCGTGCTTTGGCCTTGTGCTCCTGACACCAAATGAGCGCCTGATATTCCGGGCTATAAGTGGCTAACGGATAAACGAACGTGCGAACCGGCGCGTCAGTTGTGTAGGCGAGAATCGCGATGGGCAGCTTGGATTTGGGGCTGACGATGTGCGGAATCAAATCGTCCGCATCATCCGAGCCTTCGATCAAGACGAGCTTTGGCCGGACGCGATCCAGCAACTGCCGCAAATGCCACGCTGCCGCCGGGGAAAGATGGCGGACAGCGAAAATGTGCGGGGTGGCGGACATTGCTTCAGCGCTTTATTCATCCACCTGGGACTGGCACGCGGTGTAAAGCCCCCGCCACGACGCGCCGCGTTTCTTCATCACGTTGGCGAGATAATCCTTCCAGACGATGAGATCCTTGTCGTCGTCCTTGATGACCGCACCTTGCAGGCCGGAGGCCAGGTCATTATCGCTCACCGTCCCATCGCCGAAATTGCCGGAGAGCGCCATGCTATTGGCGAGCAGCGAAATGGCCTCGGCGGTCGAGAGCACACCCGAGGGCGTCTTCACCTTGTTCTTGCCGTCGAGCGTCTGGCCCGCGCGCAGTTCGCGGAAGATGGTTACAATCTTGATGATGGCGTCTTCGTGCGGAATCTCCGACTTCAATTGAAGATTGCTCGCCAGTTCGCCGACGCGCTTGGTAACGATGGAGACTTCCGTATCCAAGTCCGCCGGCGCGGGCAGCACGACGAGGTTGAAACGGCGCTTCAGGGCGGCCGACATGTCATTGACGCCGCGGTCACGGGTGTTAGCGGTGGCAACCACCGAGAAGCCGCGTTGCGCCGGCAGTTCGGTGACCAGTTCCGGAACGGACAGCCGCTTTTCCGAGAGGAGCGAGATGAGTGCGTCTTGCACCTCGGAAGCGCAACGGGTGATTTCCTCGAAGCGCGCGATGCTGCCGGATTCCATCGCGCGGAAGATGGGGCTCTTGATGAGCGATTCGTTGCTCGGGCCGCGCGCTATGAGCATGGCGTAGTTCCAGGTGTAACGAATCTGTTCCTCGGTCGTGCCCGCCGTGCCTTGGACGACTTTGGTGGAGTCGCCGTTGATGGCGGCGGCGAGATGTTCGGAAAGCCAGGACTTCGCCGTGCCCGGTTCGCCGATGAGCAGCAGCGCGCGGTCAGTGACGAGCGTCGAAATGGCGATCTCCACGAGTCGCTGGTGGCCGATGTATTTCGGCGTGATGTCGAGCTTGCCGCATTTGCCGCCGCAAATGTAGGTGAGCACCGAACGTGGCGACATCCGCCAGCCTGCGGGTACGGGGTGCTTCTCGGCCTTGATCAGCGCATCGAGTTCCTCGGAGTACAGAATCTCAGCAGGTTGACGCAGGTCGTTATTGTCGGTTTTGGGCATGAGTTTCAGTTGGTCGGACTACTCGGACCGGTCGGACTTGTCCGACTGGTCTGATCGGTTAGTGGGCGAGTGCCTTTGCAGTTGGGAAACGCGGAACAACCCCAGAACGAAAGACCGCTCCTGGAACCTGTTTTCGCGGTGCGTCGGAACATGGGTTTCCCGCAGGTTGGGCAACGAGGCGTTTCGGAACGAGCGACCTGATCGGAGCTTCGCGCGAGGGTCCGCGCGGTGTGCAGTCTTTCGGTGAAGCCGCCCTCCTCAAGGAAAGAGCGCCCTTGGCTCTGGAGTTGGCGGCGCAACAAGTAGGCTGCTTGGTTCACCGCGCACAGCATGGCATTGGCGGCCAGTTCGGGTGTCGCCTGTGCCACAAAGTCCGACAACCCCGACAGTCCGGTCAAAACAACCTTGCCTGCCGGGGCCCGTTGAACAGGCGCGACATCCCTGGCGAGCCGCGCGCGCATTGCCAGTGCTTCGCGCGAATCTTTGGGCCAGACACGGAGGCCATTCTGAACGAGGAAACTCGAGTAATCGCCAAGCAGCTCGTCAGACAGGCTGGCGCGCGCCACGTTCGTGAGCTTCATCTCGGTTCTGCGCGACGTTGCCGCTGCTCCACTGCCCTCGCTGATGTTCCTGACGCCACTGCGCGCCGCCTGCACCATCTGGTCTGCAAGCCGACGATCATGGGGGAGGAATCGCCGACAGAATGCCACCGTGGCGTCGTAAACCGCTTCGGCTACTTTGTAGCTCCGCAGTTTGCGATAGCCGCTGTGCGGCAGAAACGGGCCGGTTTCTTCCGGGTTCATGCAGGTGCTGCCGTCTTGTTCCTCAACGGCGCAAGCGCTTCAAGGAAGTGATCCACGAATTTCTCATCCAGCCTCGCGGCGAACGCGTCGAGCTTGGGCAAATCGGCCGCCGGCAGGTGACGGGCGCTCTGGAACAACAGTTGCAAATCATAATCAAAATACTGCGCACTCTTGGTCCTCCTGGCGACCAGATCGAGGAAGGCGTCGGTGACCGTCGGGTATTGGCAGCGGGCCAGCGACTGGATGATCAAGCCGGTTTGGGATTGGTTCTTTCCGTCGAGCAACTTCAAGAGATACGTGATCGCACCTTTGTGGCTTGGCCTGGCCAAACAGCAGACGATCATCATCTGGTCGGCCTTTACCGCGGCGTCGAGCCAGCGCGCATCCCACACGAGTTCTTGCGCTGTGCCTACCTCGGTGGAATCGCCGGCTTCGTCATCCAAGTCAAAGAGGTTGCCACGATAGGAAGCCCGGATCGTTCGCATCATTTGCTCGATTCTGATTTTGTCATCACGCTTCTTCAGTTCCAGCAATGGGGCGAACTCCCTGTAAACCCTGTCGGCGGACCATGTGCGGAGGGCGCTGCGCAAGACTTGGGGAAACGCCGCCGGGGGCAACGCATCGCGTTTGGCCAACACCACTTCAAGCGCCCTCGGCGAGCCGCTGTTGTAGAGCAACGCCGCCAGGCGCGCCATCAAGTCAGCGCCCGCCAACGTGGAGTTTTTCGCCGCTTTGACTTTGGCAAGCTTGTCGGAATCGGCCAGACAACCGAGCAGGAACTCTTCGGCTTCCGCATCCTTGCGATGCTCCAGGCAATCGAGGATTTGCCAGTAGCTCGGGATCTGTTCCGAGTCGCCCTTGAGGACGAGATCGAACACGCGTTTGCCTTCGGCGAGCAGCGATTTCAACACCTGCCGGTTGCGCAGCGCGCGGAATGGGCCAACCAGAATGTCGAGTGCCTTGCCTTTGACCAGTTCGGTGAAGAGTTTGTTGATCTCGGGCCGGTCGTGTTCCGCGAGCGCTTCGAGTGCGGCAGCACGCAGGAGTTTGTTCTTGGCGTTCGCCTGTTCCAGCACCAGTGGCAGGCAATCCTCGTGTTTGCCGAGGCAGGCAATGGCGGCGACTTTCACGTCGGGCGAGCCGTCTTCCAGCGCCGTCTTGCAAAGCTCGATGGTGCCGGCGGGATCGAGTTGATGCATTACCGACAACCTGCGTGCGTCGTGTTTCTTGCCCTTGAGGTCCAGGTTGGCCTTGAGCCGAGGGACAATGCCCGGGCCGTAGGCGGGCAGGATTTTCTCTGCCACGAGCTCGGCCAGTTCGGGGTAATTGTCGCCGAGCGCCTGGATAACCGGATCAATCAACCGCAGATCGTTGAACGCGCCACGCTCCCACGCGGACTTGATGATCTCGAAACGCCCGCCGCCGGACGAAGTCAAAGCTTCGACCAACGGTTTGAGAACGCGCGCCGTAGTCTTGGTGCTGGTGCAGTTCGTGGCAAACACTTCGAGCTCGTGATAATCGCCGTCCACGCCCGACTGACCTTGCGTGTAGAGAATGGCATTCAACAACGTGCTCAAACTCAGCAAGTGCGCGGCGGAATCGTCTTCTTTGCCATTGACGACCTCGCTAATGGCCTTGGCGACTTGCGCGAACACGGGAGCTTTCGTGCCCGCTTGTTCCAATGGGGCGACGAGCTTCTTGAGTCGAAAATCGCCAACCGCCAGTGGACTTCCCGCAATGGCAAGACGGCGGACCTCTTTCGCGGATTCCTCAATCAAGGCAATACTCATGGTGGGATGCGGGTTGAATTCAGTAAGTGAACCGGATGACGTCGTCCTCGGTCACGATGCTCAAGGGCTTGGCACGAAGTTTCTGCGAATCGAGGTCGTGGTGGAAGCGGACCAGCATGGCCTGACCGTGACGAACTTCTTTTGGCAGCATCTGCAGCAGCGGGAGCGTCGCCGGATCGCCGGCGTACCCGTCATCGGCGAGCACGAGACGCTCGCCATTCAGATCTTCGATGGTGAAATCATCACCAACCCGTCCCAACGCCCGATACTTTACCAGCACAACCGGATGTCGGTCGCCGAGCGGAGATTTCAACTGTGTCTTCACGTCTTTAAGGACCGCGCGCAAGTCGGGCTTGGCGTGTCCGTGTGCCCGTGCAAAGTCGGCCTTGGCGATGGAGCGCGGCTCACTGGCTTCCCAGCGCACGCGCGGGTTGAGGTTGCCAGGATAAACGCACAACTCCGGACAAACGACAACGTGGAAGCACGAATCGTCTTCGCGAATGAGCTTGGCGGCGTGGTAGGGGCGATAGTTTCGTGTCAGTTGCACCGCGCCGGTCTGGAGGTTGAGCCACACTCCGGTCTCGACGAATTCCTTGCGCGTCCAATCGTCGTGCGCGTTGAATGCCAGTTGCATCAACTCGACGTTGGTTTGAACCAGGCCGGCGTCCTTGAGCTCGCGCAACTGCCAGGCGTGACCAAGCCACGCGGCGATGTCGGTTTCGGTCTCGGGCTTGAGTTCTGGGTCTTCCAACCGGCTTTGCAAATACTTGCGACCTTGTTTGCACAGCGATTGCAGCCGATTCAGTTGATCCAGCGCGGCGCTGTAAACCCGTTCCCGCTCGGACGCTTTTAACTCGTCCTCCGAGCTGATCTCCGAGCGATAAAACAAACCGGTCAAAGCGTGCAATGCATTCTGAGCGCCGGGCAGATAGGCGTTGCCAAGCTGCTTGGCCTGCTCCTCCATCTGCCGCGCCGACTTGGCATTGAGCGTGCCGAGGCCAGCGCGCACCAGGTCGTTCACCAAGGATTCGAGAAGATTGATTCCCTCCAACTGCGTTTGAATCTTTTTATTGAGCGCGCTGACGTTGACCTTGCGGGGCTTGTCCGCTTCTTCTTTTTTCTTTTCAGCGCGCTGCTGGACTTTCGCGCGTTTTTCGGTGATCTCGACAGGCACATCCTTTTCAACGAACCTGGCCCCTTGCGCGTAAGCGTAGAGCAGCGCGAGCGCGTGCTTGCAGGGAAACTGATGGCTGGGACAGGTGCAGCGATAGACAGGTTTGGTCGGATCGGAAAAATCGGCGGACGGGCGATAATTCTCCGCTCCACTGCCTTCGCAATCGCCGAATATCAATGTGCCATCCGGCGAACGGAAAAGTCCGGCCAACTTTTTCTTGATGACCACGCCACGCGCGTTTTTGATGGCGGCAGCATTGGGTGCTTGAGAATCGGCGAATACCTCGTCAATTTGCATGTCGTTCTCCGCTTTGGCGATCCATGAGGCGCCTTTGAAAACAGAAGTTAGCGTAGAAATCGTGCCCCGGGGTGGCAAGGCAAATTGCTGTTGGTGAGCAGACCCAGGAAATCCTGACTTTCGGTAATGCTTCTAGCCTTAGCTCAGGCGACTTTGCTGACGTATTCGCGCAGTTCCGCAAGTTCAGCCGCGAATCCTCCCGACAGGATCGGGAACCGGCACCACGTTTTCGGATCGAGATTCTCGTCGTCGAGGTGGAAGCTGGGCGCATAACGCTCACGCTTCCACTGGTTGCGGCTCCACAGCCGAAAGAATCGCTCGATCCACACACCGAGTTGTTGGACATTGAATTGCGAGCATTCGCCGCGCAAGAGATGAAACACTTCCGAATGGCCGCGCGCTCGATGGCATCCAACAGGGCGTAAGGCATAAGGTCATCCTCATCGGTTTGCTTTGCGCCAGGGGGACGCAGCTCGGCCGTGGGCGCCTGTGCGTTCACGGCCCCAAGAGCCGGGATCGGATGAAGGCTGTCCGGTCCCGTGGTCTCCATCCAGCGGAGCCATTGACGAAGAAATGCTTTGTCGATGCCGGCGATGGGACTCAGCCCGCCGCTCGTGTCGCCGTCCATTGTGGCGTAGCCGACAGCGGCTTCGCTACGGTTACTGGTGGAAAGCAACAGCGCGTTGCGGACGTTCGCCAGCATCCAGATGCCCGGCGAGCGGACGCGCGCTTGGATGTTCTGGAGGGCGATATCATCACTCTTCCAGTCGAGCTTTCGCCCAAGGGCTGACTCGACCGTCTCCAAATAGCCACGATGCAGTTTGCTAACGTCGAGTTCGAAATGTGTCGCACCGACCGCCTCGGCGACGGCTCGGGCCGCAGCGAGTGTGACTGGACCGCTATTCTCGGTCGCCTGGTAAGCTGTAGTGAGGAGTGCGTTTGTCAGCGAACGAGGCGTCAATTCCTTTGGCAGGTTAAGGATGTGCCCCAGCTTGATGCGGACCCCATCCCGTCCCAGTTCGTTGAGCGCGAGTTCACAGGCCAACGACACCAGGCACGATACCGCCGCCGAATCTGCCCCGCCGCTGAGCGACACGACGAATCCCTGGGACCGACTTTTGCGGAGGTAATCGAACAGAGCGAGTGCCTCGGCCCGTGAAAATTCCTCTTCCTTCAAGCGTGCGCTGCTTTCCCACCTGCCGCACTCGGTGGAATTGTTTCGGTCGCGAACAGCTTGCCCGGTTTCCGGACTGACCTCGGGCCATTTGAACTTTGTATGCACACACAACGGATTGCCTCTGGCCAGCTCTGGCTTGAAACTCGCCGTCCGTGCCTGACTCATGCGCGTCGCGTCCACATCCACGACCGCAGTCGTAAGATGGCAGTCGGCAAACCCGAACCGCGACCCCGCGGACAGCAGTTTTCCGCCCGAGGCGATCAGCGCGCCGCCATCGTAAATCGCTCTGCCCGATTCATTGCCGAGCAGATTCGCGTAAACGTAGCTCACGCCAAACGCCCGCGAACCCTCGAGCACGAAGCGTTTTCGGACGTCCAGTTTTCCGAACGCGAAGTGGCTCGCACTCGGATTCAGAATCAGATCGACACCGTGCAACGCGAGCGCTGCGCCGGGCCGGTTCGCCACCCAGGCATCCTCGCAAATCTCAAATCCAAGGCGGATGCCGCCGATCTCAAAGTGCAGGTCACCGATCGGAATCGTCTCACTGCCGGGCCCAACAAATTCGTCGCGCACCCCAGCCGGCCACGGTTTGAACCAGCGCGGCTCATAATGAATTCCATCGCCGGCGAGAAACCGCTTCGCCACAAGCCCAACCAACCGGCCATCCACAGCCAACGCCGCGCAGTTGAACAGCCCGTTCTGGTGCAAGACCGGCAGTCCGAAGGACACAATCATTCCCCGAGTGCCGGGCAGGAGTTCGTGGAGCGCAGCCCACGCGCGTTGATGTGTATTGGCAGCGTGGAACGCATCTTCGCACCCGTAACCCGTGAGGCAGAGTTCGGGCAGGCAAACCACGACCGCGTTTCGATCCCGGACCGCCTGGATCGCCTGACGAACATTGGCCGAGTTGTGCGGCCAGTCGAGCGGTGTCTGATTCAACGCGGCGGCCGCCACATGGACGAGTTTCATGGCATCACTTCTCTCCGCGGGCGCGCAGGACGAGTTCCGTCTTCAAATCGTGCAGACCGAGTTCCAGGCCCACGGGATATTGGTGCGGGTTCACGAACCGTTTCACGCCCCGATGTGTTTGCGGCGCGTCACGTCGAGCGGGTCAACAATCGTGAAGGCGGCGGGCGTTCCGCGTTCAACATCGAAAATGCCGTCGCCGATGAACTCTTTGTCGGAGCGGAATCGTCGCACTTGTTGGATGCCCGGCGTCGAGATCTTCGCGGACTGTTCGCTCAGCTTCACCTTGTAAGCCCAGCGCCCGTCGTCACCGCGAACCGCACCCAACTTGTAAACGCCCCCGAGCGCCGGTTGATCGTAGGCCGTGACCAATTTGGTGCCCACGCCCCAGACGTTGATCCTTGCGCCCTGCTCCTTGAGGCTGGCGATGATGTGCTCGTCGAGATCGTTGCTTGCCACAATGACCGCATTCGGGAAGCCGGCCGCATCGAGAATCTTTCTCGCTTCGACGCTCAACCACGCCAGGTCGCCGGAATCGAGTCGGATGCCCACCATTTCGTGACCCCGCTCGCGGAGCAAGCGACCCGCTTCCACGGCCCGGCGGACGCCTTCCAACGTGTTGTAGGTGTCCACCAGAAACACGCAGTTGTTCGGCATCGCTTCGGCGTAAGCGCGGAAAGCTTCCCGCTCATCATCAAACGACATCACCCAACTGTGGGCATGAGTGCCGCGCGCGGGAATCCCATAGAGCTTTGCGGCGAGAACATTCGAGGTGGCCGCACAACCGCCGATGTAAGCAGCGCGGCTGGCCGCCAGCGCACCGTCCACGCCTTGCGCCCGGCGCAGTCCGAATTCCAGCACCGGCTCGCCCCGCGCCGCCAGGCAAACCCGGGCGGCCTTCGTCGCGATCAGCGACTGGAAGTTGATCAGGTTCAGCAGCGGCGTCTCCAGCAATTGACATTGCAGAATGGGTCCTTGAATCCGCAGCAGCGGTTCTTGCGGAAAGACCGCTGTTCCCTCCGGGATCGCATCAACATCACAGCTAAAGCGCAGCGTTCCGAGGTAGTCCAGAAATCCACGCTCAAAGAGCGGCTGGTCGTCGTTTCCGCGGAGTGTGCCGAGAAACGCCAGATCGTCCTCTGTGAACTGGAACGCCTGAAGAAACTCAATCGTCGGCGCCAGGCCCGCGGTTAGAGTGAATCCACACTGGAATGGCGAATGGCGAAAGAACAGGTGGAAGACCGCTTCGCGCTCTGCCCGACCGGACTTCCAATAGCCGTAAGCCATGGTGAGCTGGTAGAGGTCTGTGAGTAGCGCCCGTCCGCTCAGGGCAACCGGCGAAACGTCAGTTTCACTCTTCATTTCGTGTTATACTTACACTAACTAACCTGGATTGGCAAGCCCTTTGTATCAACGCAGAATAGGCCTTGTCCCGATTAAAAGGGCTTCTGATATGGTCGCAAAGAGCAGCGGGTAAGGTTGTGCGGCAACGATTCGGTTCAGTCGCGGATCAATTGTCATGAAAACAACCGCTTTAAATTGCGGATCGACATTTTTGCCGATCGCATTGAAGCCGGCACCTTCCCGTTCGAGCCAGTATGAGTCGCAGTTGGAATCGGAGATCAACACGGCCTCTCCGGTGGCGAGGAGCTGTCGGCGCAGCCGTTCGTGTTGTGCGAACTTCGCGAGCAGAGCCGAACGCATCACGTCGTCGCAACGCGCCGGCCAACATCTCAATCAATTGATCCATTGCGAAGTCACCGGCGGAGCCGTACCCAGCCTGAGTTATCGCAGTGATACGTGGGCCTTGTCCCGGTTGGTGGAAACCCAGTTAGGCAAGACGCTGCTGTTCACCGATAACGAGGACTGGAGCGACGAGGAGATCGTGCTGGGTTACCGGGCGCAGCATCACATTGAAAGCGCCTTTCGGGACATGAAGAACCCTCATTTCCTGGGTTGGTCGCCCATGTTCCACTGGACCGACAATAAGATTCGCGTGCACGCGTTCTATTGTGTTTTGGGCCTGTTGTTGACTTCCCTGTTGCAGCGAAGCCTTCATGGCAAAGGAATCGACCTGAGCCTGACGCGAATGATGGAAGTGTTGAGATCGATT
>WNGB01014758.1_pt1 | contig 13777 bp, 19 predicted proteins | sample 5400681 | NCBI WGS metagenome assembly WNGB01 (sample SAMN13153367, study PRJNA577476) | soil metagenome | isolation source: 115 cm soil or saprolite under grassland replicate 2 | place: USA:California | collected 2016-06-15 | reverse complement strand
GACGCGGTGAACGTGGCGGCCCGGCTCGAACAGGCGGCCGCGCCCGGGGAGGTCCTGCTGGGCGGCACGACGTACGCGCTGGTGCGCGACGCGGTCGAGGCCTCCCCGGTCGAGGAGCCGCTCACGCTGAAGGGCAAGGCCGAGCCGGTCGCCGCGTTCCGCCTGCTCCACGTCCGGCCCGGCGTGCTCGGCCACGCACGGAGGCTGGACTCGCCGATGGTGGGCCGGGCCCGCCAGCGACGGCTGCTCGACGAGGCGTTCGAACAGGTCGTCGGGGACCGGGTCTGCTACCTGTTCACGGTCCTCGGCTCGGCCGGCGTGGGGAAGTCGCGCCTGGTGAACGAGTTCCTGGCCACCGCGGCCGGCGCCGGCCATGTGGGCACCGTGGCCGGCGGCGCGCGGATCCTCTCCGGCCGGTGCCTCTCCTACGGCGACGGCATCACCTTCTGGCCGCTCGCCGAGGTCGTCAAGGAGGCGGCCGGGATCGCGGACCAGGACCCGCCGGCCGGCGCGCTGGCGAAACTCCGGTCGCTCCTCGGCGACGACCCGGAAGCCGAGACGCTCGCCGCGCAGGTGGCCGGGCTCGTCGGGATGGGGCCGGCCGACGCGCCGGCGGAGGAGGCCTTCCGCGCGGTCCGTCGCGTATTCGAGATGCTCTCGGCCGAACGGCCGCTGGTCGTGGTGTTCGACGACATCCACTGGGCCCAGCCGGCCCTCCTCGACCTCATCGAGCACCTGGCCGACTGGACGCGGGACGCGCCGATCCTTCTCGTCTGCCTGGCCCGTCTCGACCTCCTCGACCAGCGGCCGGCCTGGGGCGGCGGCAAGCTCGCGGCGACCACGCTCCAGCTCGAGCCGCTGTCCGACGACGAGAGCGCCGAGCTCATCGCGAACCTCCTGGGGAGCGCGGGCCTCGAGGAGGACGCCGGCCGCCGAATCGCCGCCGCCGCGGAGGGCAACCCGCTGTTCGTCGAGGAGATGCTCGGGATGCTCATCGACGACGGGCGGCTGGTCCGGCGCAACAGCCACTGGGAGCCCGCGGGCGACCTGCGCGACGTCGCCGTCCCGCCCACGATCCAGGCGCTGCTCGCCGCCAGGCTGGAACGGCTGGGGGCCGACGAGCGCTCGGTGATGGAGCGGGGCGCGGTGGAGGGGAAGGTCTTCCATCGCGGGGCGGTGCTGGAGCTCGCGCCCGAGACCATCCGACGCTCGCTGACCGCGCACCTCATGGCGCTCGTCCGCAAGGAGCTGGTCCGCCCGGACCGGGCCACGTTCGCCGGCGAGGAGGCGTTCCGGTTCCGCCACCTGCTGATCCGCGACGCGGCGTACCAGGCGATGCCGAAGGAGACCCGCGCGGACCTGCACGAACGGTTCGCGTCGTGGCTCGTGCGCGCGGCCGGCGAGCGCTTCCCCGAGTACGAGGAGATCGTCGCGTACCACCTCGAACAGGCGGTCCGGTTCCGCGAGGAGCTCGGTCCCCTGGACGACGCCGCCCGCGCGGTGGCCCGGCGGGCGGCCGAACACCTGGCCGCGGCGGCGAAGCGGGCGAACCCGCGGGGCGACGCGGCCGCCGCGAGGAACCTCCTCGAACGCGCCATCGCGTTGCTGCCGGAAGGCGACCCGCAGCGGCGCTCGCTCCTGCCGCTGCTCGGGACGGTCCTGCTCGAGACGGGCGATCTCGTCGCCTCCGAGGAGCTGCTGACACGCGCGGTGACGGAGGCGGACGCCGCCGGGGACCGGTCGTCGTCGGCGTGGGCTCGGGTGGCGCTCCTCGAGGTCGGCGCGTTCCGGGGCTCGGGCACGTTCGAGGTGGTGACGGGGGCGAGGGAGCTGATCCAGGAGTTCGAGGAGCTGGGCGACGAGGCCGGGGTCGCGCAGGCGGGTGTCGTCGCGGGGCAGTTCCTGTTTTTCCTGGGCCGGGCGCAGGAGGCGGATGAGCTGCTCACCGGGGCGCGCTAGCGGGCGCTCGCGGTCGGCCTTCGTGCGCAGGCGCAGGATGCCACGTGGTGGATCGCGGCGGCCATGTTCTTCGGCCCGGCGCCGGCGTCCGAGGCGGAGGCGCGCATCGACGCGTGGGAGGCCACCCTCCAGCGCTCGCCGACGGTGGAGGCCGCGCTGCTCCGGACCAGGGCCCGTCTCGCGTGGATCCAGGGTCGCTTCGACGAGTCCCTCGCGTGGCTGGAGGCGTGGGCTGGCATCGAACGCGAGCTCGGCCGGAAGGCTCGCCTGTCGGCGCTCGAGGGTCACTACGTCGGCCCCCTCGAGATGGCGAGGGGGCGCTACCCGGAGGCCGCCCGGGCGTTCCGGACCGGGTTCGATGCGCAGCGGGCGTTGGGTGACGTGGGGTACTCGTCGACGGTCGCCGGCGGCCTCGCCCACGCGCTCATCGAGCTCGGCGAGTACGAGGAGGCCGAACGCTACGGGCGGATCGCGCTCGAGGGCTCGGCCGAGGACGACGTCGAGCCGAAGATCGCCGGCGGGGGAGCGCTGGCCGTCGCGCTGGCCCAGCAGGGGAGGCTCGACGAGGCCGAACCGCTCGCCCGCCGAACGGTCGAGCTCGCCCGCCGGACCGACTACACTATGACCCAGGCGGCGGCGCTCATCGACCTGGCGAGGGTGCTCGCTGCACGGGGCGCCCACGAGGAGGCCGACGCGGCGGCCGCGGAGGCCATCGACTTGCTGGAACGAAAGGAAGCCTGGGCCCTCGCAGCACGCGCCCGAGAGGCCGCCGAGGCGCTCCGCCCGTCCTGATGCAGGTGCTGCTCGTCACCGCCGCATGGGGAGAGGCGAAGAGTCGGACCAGGGGAATACTGGTTGCACAACTGCAACCTAGAATGCTAGCGTGAACCCGTCATGGCGACCCTTCACGTGCGTGGTGTTCCGGACGACGTCTATCGTGCGCTGGCCGATCGGGCGCAGGAGCGAAGTTCGTCCATCACCGCCGAGACCATCCGCCTCCTTCGAAGGGCGCTCGCTCTGGAGCGCTCCGGTCAGATCGAGCTCCTCGAGTCCATCAGGGCGGATCGGCGGCCGCTTCCCCCCGGCGCGCCGACATCCGCCGACCTGCTCCGGGAGGATCGGAACCGGTAGTGCCCGGGACGTTCGTCGTCGACGCCTCGGTGGTCGTGGAGTTCCTCGCGCCGGGGAGATGGGGCGCACCGGCAGACCGGTTCATCGGCGGACTGGCGTGGCATTCCCCGCTCGATCTCTACGCCCCGGACCTCATCTTTCCCGAGGTCGCGAATGCGCTCAGGAAGCTGTCGCTCGCGAAGCTGATCTCCGACCGCAGAGCCGGCCGGCTCGTCGAGCACCTCCCCAAGCTCTCGATCGCGACCGTCGCATCGGCGGCGCTCCTCGGACCCGCCTGGTCCTTCCGCAACTGCCCCCTCGTCACGACCGACCGGCGGCTCGCCGCCGCGTGCACGTCGTTCGGTATCCGGGCCTTTCGGGTGGACGACCCCGAGCTGGCGGGGACGCTGGACGCCCTGGAAGCGGCTGGCCGATGAGATAGCGCAGGGCGGCGACGGCTACGAGAGCCGGGCCGCGGCGAAGGCCAGGCCGGCCACGGAGGCGACGAGGCTCGCGCAGAGCACCACGACGTTGCGGAACAGCGTGTGCATCTCGTGCACCAGCGTCTGGAGGAAGTCTCCGCGCATCGCTTGCATCTCCGTGCGGATCGACTGGAACGTGAGCTGGAATTCGCTTCGGAGCGTCGTCTCGAGTGCCTCGAAGCGCAGGTCCATCCGTTCCTCGAGCCGGCGGAGGTCCTCCTTCGTCGCGACGTCCGCCCACCCGACCGGCGGGAGCAGCTCCATCATGGTCTGCGCCGCCTCCGGTCCGAGCTCCTCCTCCATCCTGAGGAACAGCTGGTGCCTGGCCCGTTCATCGACCGCCATTGTCCTCCTCCCTCTCGCGCGCGCCAAGGCGACTGGAGGGGGATGCGACCGACCATCCCTCGAGGCACCGACACGGGCCGCCCACCGACGACGCCGAGTCGGGCGATATTCGCGGCGCGTTCGCCGGGCACGTAGACGCGTGCGCGCCCTCGAGGAGTGCCGTCAGCCGTCCGTGGCCGGAGGTACTGGAACCGCCAGCGCAACCTCGATGGTGTCCGAGCGCAAAGCGCTCAGCGATCGCTGCAGGTGATCGATCCGGGCCTCGAGGCGTTCCTGCTGTCTGCGCAGGTCTCGAAGTTCGCGGTCGACGCGCGACTCGGAGAAGGTCCCAAGGGTGGCCATGCCCATGTCCTTTCGGTGAGCGGGTCCGTCGTTCAACCGAAGGTCTCCGACCCGGAGGCCCCGTCCACGGCGGCGGCCAAGTCGAGCCCGAGATGGACGGCGAGCGCGGCGCGGACGTCCCGGCGGATGCCGGGGTCGCCCAGCGAGCCGGTCACGTCGGCAACCCGCAGGGCGGAGATGGTCCGGACCTGGTGGCACAGGATGACTCCGGCTTCCGTCTGCCCCGCCTCGCCACGGGGGATCGCGACCTCGCCCGGGTAGCGAACCCCCCGCGCCGCGGTGATCGGGCAGATCGTGAGCAGCCCCGATCGGTGGAACGGCTCGTAGGAGACGACGAGCGCGCGTCGGGTCCCGGCCTGCTCGTGTCCCTCGACGGGATCGAGGCGGACGACGACCGTTGCCCACCTCAGTCGCCGGCTCAGTCCGGCCACGCCGCTCGATCGTCGGTTCCGAACCCTCGGCCCAGCTGCTCCGCCTCGGCACCGAACTCGCGGTCGTTCGCCGCCTGCGCCCACCGCTCCCCGTCGCCGGCGTCGCGGACCCGACGGGCCAGCTCGCGGATGGCGACCTCCACCACGCCGTCCTGCGTCGAGGCCACGGCCTTGCCCTCCGCGAGCGCCCTGACGGTTTCGACCGCCTCGGCGGAGAGCTTGTAGGTCCTCTTCACGCGCACGTTCCTACCATGTGCCACCGACACCCGACGTGTCAATCGACACGTCATAGGGCCCTGGCCGCCTTCCTCGGGCTGGCCGACGAGATGTCCCTGTCCGAATTGCAGGCGCGACTCGCGGCGACGGGGACGCGGTGGCGGCGCGTATAGTCGGTCACAGGAGTTTCGAGCATGAGGAATCGAGTCCGACCGCGGTTCGAAGGAGCGCTGGAGAGCGAGAGGTCCCTGGAGGCGCTCCGATCAGAGCTCAGGGGCCTGCTCGACGAGGGCTGGAGCCGTGAGGCGCTCCTCCGTCAGCTGGAGTCGGACCGGGAGATTCTCCGGTCGGAAGGCCGATCCGACGAGGAAGACGTGCTCCTCGAAGCGATGGACTTCCTGTCGGGCTGGTCGAGCCCGCACATGAAGCTGTGAGGCGCACCCGGCGATAGAGTCCCGCGTGATGCCGCGCCCCTGGATGACGATCCGTGTCGAGCTCATCGGCGGCCTCGACATCGAATGCGACCCGCCGCCGGGCCGGACCATGCTCGTCGACCCGCGTCACACGTTCGCCGCTCTCGCGGAGGCCATCGATGCGGCCTTCGCGCGGTGGGACCTCTCGCACCTTCACCTGTTCGAGCTGGCGGACGGCCGTCGGCTCGGTCGACCCGAACCGGATTGGGACGTTCTGGACGACGAAGTGATCGTCCGCGAGGAGCTCGGCGCGGGAGATCGGTTCATCTACGTGTTCGATCTCGGCGACGACTGGACGCACGCCTGCGAGGTCGAGGCGGTCACCGTCGACCCGGCCGAGGCCTACGGCATGATCCCGTCCGGTCCCGTGGCCATCCGGGGGTGGGGCTCCATCCCCGACCAGTACGGGCGACGATGGGACGGGGACAGCGGCGAGGACGACGAGCCGCCGAGCATCCCCCGGGTGGGCCGCGCCGAATGGCTCGCCGGCGGGAACGGCATGCTCGATCGGTGGGGATGAAAGCGGAGGCCGCGCGGGCTCGGCAACGGAGCCGGCGCATCCGGACGCTCCCGGCACGTCCCGGGCGGGTGGGCGCGGAGGTTCGAGCTCAGGGGTAGACCGAACCGCAGCCCAGCAGGACCCACCCCTTCCGGGTTCGTCCGAGCTCGACGTAGGCGTACCAGCCGTCCTGGGCCAGGTCGCTCACGGACCTCGGGACCGCGACCGGGCCGTGGCCGTCGAACCACAGCTTCCCCGGCTCGACCCGGCTGATCTGCATGTGGTCCTCCTGGTAGTCCTCGTCGGAGAGCTCGTTCGGGTCGATCAGGGCGCCCGGGCCCCGGTGAGCCAGCTCGAACAGCGCCTGCGAGAGCCGCTCCGCGCGCGGGAGGTCGTGAGCCGCCTCGGCCGCGCCGAGCTCGGCGACCTCCCCCTCGTGGGGATCGACGTAGCCCCGTTCGACGAGCCACTTCGCCAGCTTCTTGGTGACCGTGCCGGCGGCCTGCATGAGGGTCTCGCCGCCGTATCCGACCTTCCGGATCATGAAGTAGCCCAGGAATTCGCCGTAGTTGTCGAGGATCTTGTCCGGGCCGAACAGCCGGGAGAACGCCTCGGGGTCGCTCGTGTACGCCTTCTCGAACCGCCGCCGCTCGGAGCGGTCGAGCGCCTGGTGGCCGTACTCGTTCAGGCAGTGCGTCAGGAGCTCGACGATGTCCCGGTAGCGTTCGAACGTGCGGGTCGCCAGCCGGGCCCGCTGGTCCTCGAGGAACTCCCCGAGGGCGGTCTCGATGGTCGGGGTCGCCGGTTCCACGGGCGGACATCCTACCGGCGGGCCGTGGCTGGCGAACCCGAGCTGATCCAGCGCGGCCGGCGCGGGCGCCTCGCTGACGATTCTGATGGTTCTGACGGTAAGATGGAAGGATGAAGGCGTCGAGGGCGGATGGGGGGATGGTCTCGACCGGCGAGGTGGGACAGGCGCTCGGCGTCAGCATCAACACGGTCAAGAGCTGGATCAGGGCCGGGGAGGTGGAAGCGATCCGGCTTCCCTCGGGGCATTACCGCATCCCGCGAAGCGAGCTGGAGCGGCTCGTGGGCGGGGGATCGAGGGTCTCCGGCCGCTGGCAGGAGTACGAGCGATGGCGACGCGAACAGCCGGCCGAGGAGGTCGACGTCGACCGGGTCCTCGAGTGGATCGACTCGATCCTTCGGCTCGCCCGCAGTCAGGGGCCGTTGCTCGAGGAGTCGCTCGAGGAGAAGGCGGAGGGAATCAGGCGTCTGCACCACGCGTTGGCGAGCGTGCCGAGGTGAGCGAGCTGGGTGACGCACTTGCGGTGGTCAAGGAGGTGCTGGAGCGACATCGGGTTCCGTACATGGTGATCGGCGGAGTGGCGGTCGTGGTCTGGGGCGAGCCACGGACGACCAGGGACGTCGACGTGACGGTGGACGTCGGGACCCTCGGCACCGGGGCATTCGTCGACGTCGCCGCAGAAACCGGAAGTCCCCGGCCCGAGCACCCGCTCGAGTTCGCGGAGCGCACCCGCGCCCTGCCCGTTCGAACGCCTGCTGGCGTGCCGGTCGGATTCGTGCGCGCAACTCGGCCGTTCGAGATCGACGCGATCCGGCGGGCTCGTCTGGTGACCGTGGAGGGCTGGAAGCTCCGTTCTGCGGGCCCGAGGACCCTCGTCGTCCACAAGATCGTCTCCGAACGCCTCCGCGACCTGGAAGACGTCGTGGGGATCCTCCGGCGGCAGCGGGACCAGCTCGATCTCGCCGGCCTGGACCGCACGGTCGCAGCGGTGGCTCAGGATCTCGACGAGCCCGACGTCCTCCGGCGCTACGAGTCCGCCAGGGTGGCTGCGGGGATCCGCTGACGAACGGACCCGCCGGGAGACGTCCTGGAGCTCCGGCCCGGACGGCGAGAGGTGGCGTCAGCGGTTCGTCGCCCGCGGCCTGACCCCGACGGCCAACGCCACGTGCGTGAGGTCCGACCGCAGGCCGTCGAGGGACGCCTGCATGATGTCCATCCGACGTTCGACTCGATCGATCCGCTGGTCGAGGGCGTCGAACCGCCCTTTGCCGAGCCAGACCAGGAGCAGGCCGACCGCAGCGACGACCCCTGCGTTGACCAGCGTGGCGATCAGGTTCATCGGTGCGTTCCTCTCCGGGGGAGGAAGGCTGACCTCTACCGAACAAGCCTATCAGCAGGCGGCGACACGTCGAGGCCCGAACCAATCGGTGACCAGCCATTGGTCCCTGTCGACACGTCGCTCTGACCCGCGTGGAAGCCGATCACGTGGCCCCGCGAACCCAGCGCGCGAGCTGGCCGATCGGCCTTGTATGACGCTTCGTGATACCTTTGAGATCCATGGCGAGGGCTGTGTCCGTTCGGCTCGACGAGGAGGCGCTTCGGGCGCTGGCCCGTCTGGAGGCGTCCGGGCTGAGCCGGTCGCAGGCCATCCGGAAGGCCCTGGTCGATGCGGCCGAGCGGCTCGCGAGGCGGGAATCCGTCGCGGCCGAGGCGAGGGCACTGGAGGCGGACGAGGCCGACCGGCGCGAGATGCTCGAGGTGGCCGCGCTGATGGAGAGCATGCGTGCGCCGGGGTGACGTCTACGAGTTCCGTCCCCCGAGGGGGATCGGTCACGAGCAGCGGGCCCGTCGCTTCGGCGTCGTGGTGCAGTCGGACGCGCTGCTCCCGCGGTCGGTCGTGATCGTCGCGCCGACGTCCCGGTCGGCCCGCTCCGCGTCCTTTCGTCCCGAGGTCGTGATGGGGGACGAGCCGACCAAGGTCCTCGTCGAGCAGGCCGGCGCGGTCGACGCCACCCGCCTCGGCGACCTGGTCGGCCATGTCACCCCCGAGGAGCTGTGGGGCATCGACGAGGCGCTCCTCACGGTACTCGACCTGTAGCACCGAGCGCCGTCCCGACCGACACCGGAGGGCACGCTAGCTTCCCGTGGGTTCAGACCATCCGCTCCGTGGCCAACCCCGACAAGCTCCGCCACCTCCAGCGGGGCGGACGGCTGACACGCTGATCCGCGAAGGGGCTACGAGAGCCTGGCCGCGGCGAACGCCAGGCCGGCCACGGTGAACACCAGGCTCGCGCAGAGCATCACGAGGTTGCGGAACAGCGTGTGGGTCTGCTCGAACATCGCCTGGAACAGGTCGCCGCGCATCGAGTGCATCTCCGTGCGCAGCTCGTGGATCTCTCCGCGCAACTGGTGGAAGTCTCCGTCGACCTCTGCGCGCAACTGGTTGATGTCTCCGCGGATCTCTCCGAGAAGGCGATGCTCGAACGCCTCGAACCGCAGGTTGAGGTCGTGCTTCGTCGCGACGTCCGCCCAGCCCACCGGCGGGAGCAGCTGCATCAGCGTCTCCGCCGCCTGGGGACCGAGTTCGCCCTCGACCCTGAGGAACAGCTCGTGTCTGGCCCGTTCATCGACCGCCATTGTCCTCCTCCTTCTCACGCGCGCCAAGCGGGGCTGGAGGGGGATGCGAGCGACCATACGCCGAGGCACCGACACGGATCGGCCGCCTTTCCGGATGTCCGCGGGGCTCGGTACCATGACCCGCGCCCGCCCACGGGCGGCGCCGGAGACCCGAGACCGAACCTTCCCCGGATCGGAGCTCGTTCGTCCATGACCACGAACCGGCGAAAGAAGCAGACGGCCAGGACCAGGCAGCGCCACGAAGCGGTCCAGCGCGAACGATCCCGCGCGAGGCGCACGATGGCCGACTGGGCGCTCGAGGAGGCCGCCTCGAAGGTTCGGGCCATGCTCGATCCGAAGACGCCTCCGGCCGAGGTGGCCGCGCACTTCCTGGACATGTACGAGGACGACCGGCTCGCGCCCCACGGGTTCTCGCTGGCTCTCGGGGCCGACGTGGAGGGGAAGGCCGCAGAGGTCGCGGAGGAGGCCCTCCGGATGGCGCCGGGGACGCTCACGGCGCTGGCCCTGGCGGCCGACGTCGCCGAGGTGGCCGACGACCTGGAGGAGGCCGAGGAGCGGTACCGGGCGGCGTTCGGCGTCCTGGCCCTGGCGGCGAACGGCGATGGCGGGCACGACGAGCCGGCGTGGGCCCGCCCGGGCGGCCACGCCCCGGCGGCCGGGGACGACGAGGAGGACGGTTCGTCCACCCGCGTCGCCCTGAGCACGCGCCTGGCCGGCGTGCTGGTCCGGCGGGACCGCGTCGCGGACGCCCTCGACCTGCTGTTCGATGTGGGCCGGGAGGACCTCGGGTACTCGCCCGCGCACTCCTTCCTGGGCGCGGCGCTGGCCGACGCGTCGGAGCGGCGGACCATGGACCCCGCGGAGCCCTGTCCATGCGGGTCGGACCTGACGCACGGTGAGTGCTGCCGCCCGCGCGAGGCCGCGGCGCTACCGAGGTTCGAGGACCGCTCGCCGATGTACGAGCTCCGCGACGAGCTCCGCCCGTTCCTGGAGCGACCGGAGATCGATGCGTTCGTCATGGAGGGGATCTCCGACTGGTACCTCGGCGAGACGCCGGAGGAGATGGGCGACCCGGGCGAGACCGAGGTCCGGCTCGCCGTCGAACGGCTCCTGGTGGTGTCCGGCCCGCGCCCGGACGACGAGCACAACACCCTGCTCGACGCGTTCGCCGACGACCCCGCGGCGCCAGCTCCGCTGGCCCGGCGGGCCCGGGAGTGGCGGACGTTCGTCCGGTTCGGGGCGTGGGAGGTCGCGAACCCGGGGTCGGCGCCCGGGGTGCTGCTGGAGGACCTCGTGACGGGGCGGTTCGTGTTCGCGGCCGTGCCGCCCGAGCAGCTCGAGCACCTGCCCCGGTGGTCGGTCCTGCTGGGCGCCATGCTCCCGGTGGACGGGATCTGGCGGAGCGGCGCGGGGTTCCTGGCGATGACGCCGAACGAGGGCCGGGCGGTGGCCGCCGACGCGCTCCGGATGGGACGGGCCATCCTGCCGGACCTGCTGCCCCGGCGGCTGGTGGGTGAGGTGGCGTCGGAGCTGGACGAACGCCGCCGGGCGCTTCGGGCCAGCCTCCCGAGCGACGAGCTCGAGCCGCTGTCCCCGGCGGCGGCGACGGTGATGGACAAGCTCGTCGCGGCGGCGCTGCCCCAGCTCCGCGACGTCCTCCGGGAGATGCGGGCGGAGCCCGTAGACCTCCGGAACACCGACGGCGAACGGATGGAGCTCATCACCCGCGCGGGTCCGGCTGGGGAACCGGCTGGCGGCCGAGGACGCGATGGAGGCCGACGCCCGGTTCGAGAGCGAGGGCCACGGCTGGGTCTGGTTCGGCGGTTCGAAGCCCAAGGGCGGTCCGTTCGGCCAGGGCCGGTCGGTGCTGGCCGTGGTTGAAGTCGCGGGCCTGGAGCACTTCAAGGTCGAGGTGAACTCCCGGGAACGTCTGGAGCGGTACGTCGACTTCCTCCGCCGGGCGGGAGCGGCGCCGGCGGTCGAGTCGCAGTCCCGGATCGACCCGGCGCTTGACCTCCCGGCCCCCGGCGAGGCGGTCGGGTCGGCCGGGCGCCCACCCCGCGAGCACGAGGACCAGCTCGCGGCGCTGGAGGCCGAGGCGATGGCGGCATGGCGCCGGACCTGGGTCGACGAACACGTCCCCGCCCTCGGCGGCCTCACCCCCCGAGAGGCAGCGGCCGACCCCGACGCCCGCCCGCTCCTGGAAGCCCTCCTCCGCGACTTCGAATATCGAGAGGATGCCGCCCGCCCCGGCAGGCGCCCCCGGCGGGGGCGACGACAGGCGTCGCGGAGCTCCGCGAGACCCTCGGCCTGACGTCGGAGGCGTGGGAGTCCGCCGAGGAAGGGCTCTGACATCGAGCGCGGAATGAGCCGCCTTTTGAGAGTGCTCTCCCCTCGTCCCGCGGAGTCAATTCCGGGACACGGGTGGCCTGGGTGAGGAGCCTGCTGCCAAGCTGCGCCGGACGGTTCTGGCGTTTCGGCGATCAGGCCGGCTCGAGCTCCAGGACGACGGGGAAGTGATCGCTCGGGTTCCGTTCGTCCTCGAGCACATCACAGGAGACCACCCGATTCATCATCGAGCGACTGACGAAGAGGTGGTCATCCATCACCGACGTGTCGGGTCGAAATGTCCCGCGTCGGCGAGGTGGGATCAGGCGATTGCAGTGCCAGAGGCCGAAGTCCTCGATGCGCTCGAACGCGATGGCGTGGCGCCTGGTCCCGTACTTCACGTCGAAGGCGACGTCGGCGTTGAGGTCTCCGCCCAAGACCACGCCGGTGCTCGCCTTCTCAAGGGTCGGCGTGAGGTCGGAGAGGATCCGGTGAAGCATCGGGATGGACCGGCCTTCGCGATCGAGCTCTACGTGCACGCTGATCAGTAGGCGTGCCTCATCCCCCTGTGGTCGGGCCGCACGGACCCACCCCGGCGGGGCCCCGACATCCACGTCGACGAGCTCGCGGTCGCGCGACCATACGACCGAGCCCCATCGGTATCGGCCGCGCGCTCCGTACTTGGCGCTGTGCTGCCCGACGGGCTGCCAACTCGCGAACCCTGCCCGCCCCTCCTTCACCTGGGCCTCTTGGAGCAGTGCGTAGTTCGGGTTGATGACGTCGAGGAGGTAATCCCATGCCCCCCCGGCGGTCCCCCATGTTCCACGTCACGATCTTCATGGTTGCTCTGATGATGCGCGGTTCAGTGTCTGACGTCATCTTCGGTGCCGCGTGGTGAGCGACTACCGGCCAGGTGCGCGGGGCTGTCGAGACTCTAGCGATGCGGCCATTGCTCCTAACTGCGTTCCGCCGCAGAATGCAGGCCACTTTCATGGCGAACTCCTCGACGACGAACTCAGGTTGGGGCTGGACGGGAACCGTGGAGCAGTTCCTGTCCACGACGCTCGAGCGTTGGGAGCAGTCACTCGCAGCGCACCATACGCAACTGCTTGGGTATCGCCCCTCCGAATCGCAGTTCCGTGCGTGGCGGGACGAGTACGACGTGAGTTTCGCTGTGTTTCGCGCATGCGTCCTCGTCCGGCCGAACGCAACAGGGTGGGGAGTGGCGTTCGAGTACGAGCTGCCGCTGGAGGGCGGCCGGCGACCGGACGTCGTGGTGCTGGCCGGCGGGGCGATCGTGGTGCTCGAGTTCAAGAGCGAGCAACGCGCGACGCAGGCGCACGTCGACCAGGTCGAGGCGTACGCCCGAGATCTCGCCGAGTATCACGAACGGAGCCACGGCCGTTCGATCCATTCGATCGTGGTGCTGCCGAACGCGCCGGGATTCGCGGACGAAGTCGGCGACACGGTGGTCACCGGACCGGACGGCCTGGCCGATTACCTTGCCGCGCGCCAGGAGCCGGGCGAGATCGACCTGGTGACGTGGCTGCGTTCGCCGTACACCCCCCTGCCTTCGCTGGTGGAGGCGGCCCGGCGGATCTTTCAGCACGAGCCGCTCCCGCACGTGAAGCGGGCGCTCTCCGCAGGCATCCCGGAAACGATCGACTTGATCACATCGTTGATCGAACGAGCGGAAGCAGATGGCCACCGGCTCCTGGTGTTCCTGAGCGGCGTTCCGGGATCGGGGAAGACGCTGGTGGGGCTGAGGCTGGTGTACGAGCGCTCCGAGACTGCTGGGCGGGCCACATTCTTGTCCGGGAACGGGCCGCTGGTCCAGGTGCTCCAGGACGCGCTACACAGCCGGGCGTTCGTGCGCGACCTCCACGCGTTCATCCGGACGAACGGGATCAACGCCCGGACCCCAGGCGAGCACGTGATCGTGTTCGACGAGGCGCAGCGGGCGTGGGACGAGTCATACATGCGACACAAGCGCGGCGTCGGCCGGTCGGAGCCGTCCCTGCTCATCGAGATCGGCGGCCGTGTGTCGGGCTGGGCCGCGCTGGTGGGGCTCGTGGGCGAGGGCCAGGAGATCCACTCCGGCGAGGAAGCCGGGATGGGACAGTGGCGCGAGGCAGTCCGGGAGGGGG
>WNGB01009329.1_pt1 | contig 13779 bp, 13 predicted proteins | sample 5400681 | NCBI WGS metagenome assembly WNGB01 (sample SAMN13153367, study PRJNA577476) | soil metagenome | isolation source: 115 cm soil or saprolite under grassland replicate 2 | place: USA:California | collected 2016-06-15 | reverse complement strand
GTCCGGTCGTGGCAGCGGTCGCTTTTGACGCTGGTGACGCTGGTGGGGGTGTGGGCGGTCTTTTTGGGGGTGAGCGAGATCTTCGCCGCGTTCACCCTGCGCGAGGGCGCCAAGCGGGTGGAGCGGCTGGTCCGCTGACCCCGCCGCGGCGCCAATAGCCCAACCAGTTTCAGGGGGACAGCCATGGACCGGTACCCGCCCATCGCCGACCACGGTCTCATCGGCGACCTCCAGACCGCCGCGCTGGTCACCACCGACGGCACCATCGACTGGTGGTGCTGCCCGCGCTACGACTCGCCCAGCGTCTTCGCCTCGCTGCTGGACCACGACAAGGGCGGACGCTTCCGCATCGGCCCCGAGGGCGACGACTACGTCGCCAAGCAGCTCTACCTCCCTGACACCGCCATCCTGATCACCCGCTTCATGACCCCCGACGGGGTCGGTGAGGTGATCGACTTCATGCCGGTCGGTGACCCCGATCGGGTGACCGACCGCCATCGGCTGGCCAGGGCCGTGCGGTGCGTGCGCGGCCAGCTGCGCTTGGCGCTGGAATGCGCGCCGCGCTTTGACTACGGGCGGCAGGCCCACGAGCTGGAGCTCACCGAGCAGGGCGCGGTCTTCCACTCCGACACCCTGCGGCTCACCCTGCACGGCGCTGGCGGCGTCGCGATGCAGCGTCAGGGCGACGACGTGCACGCCGCCATCACGGTGCGCGCCGGTCAGGCCGGGGGGGTGATGCTGGAGTCGGCCGCCGACGGCCCACCCCGGAGCATGGCGCCCGACGAGCTCCTGGGGATGGCCGAGGAGACCGCACGGTTCTGGCGTGGCTGGCTGGCCGGCTCGACCTACCGGGGTCGCTGGCGCGAGATGGTCAATCGCTCGGCGATCACGCTCAAGCTGATGACCTACGCGCCCAGCGGCGCGCTGGTCGCCGCGCCCACCGCCGGGCTGCCAGAGCAGCCCGGCGGGGAGCGTAACTGGGACTACCGCTACACCTGGATCCGCGACGCCTCCTTCTCGGTCCACGCGCTGCTGGGGCTGGGCTTCACCGACGAGGCCGAGGCCTTCGGGCGCTGGCTGGGCGACCGGGTCAGCGACCAGGTGGGCGAGGGGTCCGGGCCGCTGAAGATCATGTACCGGGTGGACGGCTCCGCCGACCTGGACGAGGAGCTCCTGGACCACTTCGAGGGCTACGCGGGCTCCAAGCCGGTGCGCATCGGCAACGGTGCCGCCGACCAGCTCCAGCTCGACATCTACGGCGAGGCGATCGACTCGATCTGGCTCGCCGACCGGCACGCGATCCCGGCCGGCCACCAGGGCTGGACCGCGCTGCGCGGGATCGTGGATTGGCTGGGAGAGCACTGGGACCAGCCCGACGAGGGCATCTGGGAGACCCGCGGCGGCCGCCAGGACTTCACCTACGGCCGGCTGATGTGCTGGGTCGCGCTGGACCGCATGATCCGCCTGGCCATGGAACGCGGCCGGCCCGCCGACCTGGACCGCTGGATCCGCCAGCGTGACCTGATCTACCGCCAGATCATGGACCGAGGGTGGAATCCGACCCGGGGCGCGTTCGTCCAGCACTACGGCACCGACGTGCTGGACGCCTCGCTGCTGATGATGCCGCTGGTCGGCTTTGTGGTTCCCACCGACCCGATGTGGCTGTCCACCCTGGACGCGATGGACACCGAGCTGGTCTCCGACAGCCTCGTCTACCGCTACAACCCCAGCGCCTCCCCCGACGGGCTGCGCGGCCACGAGGGCACCTTCTCGATCTGCACCTTCTGGTACGTCGATGCCCTCGCCCGCTCCGGACGCCTCGAGCAGGCGCGGTTGGCGTTCGAGAAGATGTTCACCTACGCCAACCATCTTGGCCTGTACGCCGAGGAGATCGGGCTCACCGGCGAGCAGCTCGGCAACTTCCCGCAGGCGTTCACCCACCTGTCGCTGATCAACGCCGCCATCAACCTGGACTATCAGCTCGACCACGGCGCCGGCCTGGACCCCGTCCAGCGCATCGGCGTCGCAACCTAGCGGGCGCACCCGGTCCTTGCTGGCGGCCGGGATCTGTGCGGGATCTGGAACTCGCGCCAGGCGAGGATCAGCTTGCGGTCGCGTGAACCGCCTGCTCGATCAGCTTCACGAACCGCGCCGCGTAGTGCGTGAAGCCGCCCGCGTGGCTCGCGTCGTCGAACTGGACCGTCGTCGATCCGGCGCGCTGGGCCATGAACCGCTGCAGGTTCGGGTCGATGACGCGGTCGGCGCCCGAGACCGCGTACCACGACGGGAGGGTGTGCCAGGCGCCGGGCCCGGATGGAGCGCCGAGGATGAAGAGGCTCGTCGGGTGCTGGTCCGCTGCCATCTCGGCGGCCAGCTTCGGATTCAGATCCTGGGCGAAGTCGGCGCGGAAGTACTGAGGGTCGATGATGACGTACGGGAACGACGGAGCGAACACCAGATGTCCCGGTGCCAGGAACGCGGGCGGAGCATAGCCAACGCCCAGGCTTTCGATCGTCTCACCGGTGTCCGGGACGTACGCGGCCGTGTAGACCAGTCCGCGGACGTCTGTGCGGCCAGCGGCAGCGTTCGAGATCACGAACCCGCCGTAGGAGTGTCCCACCAGGATCTTGTCTCCCGGGATCGAATCCAGCGTCGCCTGCACGATCGACACGTCGCCCGACAGGGAGTCGAGGCCGAGCGCCGGCGTCGCCGTTTCGTATCCGTCCTTGTGCAGCGCGTCGACCACCGTGTCCCATGCCGCAGGCGATGCGAAGGCGCCGTGCACGAGCACGACCGTCGGGTTCGGCTCCGCCGCTCGGGCGCTGGTGGAGAAGAACAAGAGCGAGAGCATCAAGGCGGCCCCGATGAGGGCGCCGAACCGGAGCGGGCGGGCCCTCCGATCCGCGGTGAGACGTTGGGCGAGACCGTTCATGACGCTCCTCCTTTTGACGAATGACCTGCTCCTACCCCAGGGCCCCGGCAAAGTCAAGATTTGTCTGGTTCGTACCACCCTCGCCACACTGTGGAGCATCCGCCACACTGCAATCAGAGCAGCCGCGACGCATGGCATTCCCCCCCGGTGGATCCTGGAGGTCACAGCGGATGGACATGGAGGAGGTCCTGTCGAGGATCGCCGCCGACGGCGTCGAGCTCGTGCGCTTCGAGCAGACCGACCTGCACGGCATCTCGCGCTCCAAGACCATACCCGCCAGGCACGTCGCCGCCTTCGCCCACGACGGCCTCAACTTCCTGCTCGGCCAGCTCGGTTTCGACGCCCAGGGCGGGGTCGCCCCGGGCACCGGCTACCTGGAGGAGCGCGGCTTCCCCGACTCCAAGCTCTTTCCGGATCCTGACACCTACACCGTGCTGCCGTGGGCGGACGCCACCGCCCGCCTGCTGTGCAATCCCCACTTCTTCGACCGCACGCCCGCGCTGGCCTCACCACGGCTGGTCATGCAGCGGCTCTGCCAGCAGCTCGCCGGCGAGGGCTACCTGCACCTGTCCGGCTACGAGTACGAGCTGTACCTGGTGCGCGCGGAGGACCGCCAGCCGCCGTTCGGCGGCATCCAGATCTTCGCGACCCTGCGCAACACCTTCGACGAGGCCTTCATGGGCGAGGTGCTGCGCTCCCTGCCGCAGGTCGGGGTGGACATCATCACCGCCAACGCCGAGTACGGCCCGGGGCAGATGGAGATCAACTTCGCCCCAGCGACCGGAGTCGCGGCGGCGGACCAGGCCTTCACCTTCAAGAACGGGATCAAGGAGATCGCCCGCCGCTACGGCTACATGGCGTCGTTCATGACCAAGCCCTACGCCGACCAGAGCGCCAGCGGCTGCCACCTGCACGAGAGCCTGCTGGACCTGGACAGCGGCCGCAACGCCTTCGCCGAGGACGACACCACTCCCGGTCGGCTGTCGCAGGTCGGCCGCTGGTGGATCGGCGGCCAGCTCGCCCACCTGCCCGCCCTGACCGCCTTCTTCGCCCCCACGGTCAACTGCGGCAAGCGCTTCAAGCAATGGAGCTTCGCACCGGTTTGCGCCACGTGGGCCTTGGAGAACCGCTCGGTCGCCATCCGCGTCAAGGGGCTGGCCGGCGCCGGGCTCCACACCGAGAACCGCGTCCCCTGCGGCGCCTCCAACCCCTACCTCGTGGGCGCCGCCGCCATCGCCGCGGGCCTGGACGGCATCCGCAACCAGATCGAGCCGCCACCGCCAACCGAGGGGCTGGCCTACGGCCTGGACGACGGGCCCTCGCCCATCCCCACCCGGCTGGAGGCGGCTCTGGACGCCCTGGAGAAGGACGCCACTATCCGCGAGCTGCTGGGCGAGGAGCTGATCCACCTGTTCCTGGCGGTCAAGCGCCACGAGATCGCCAAGGCCACCGAGCACGCCCGCGACTACCCCGCCGACGACTGGACCGACCGCGTGGACGAGTTCGAGGTCGCCGAGCTGTTCGAATTCCTGTAGCGCGCCCGGCGGGCGAACCGGCCGGCTTGCCGCACTCCTCGTCCGCCCGGAGGAGTACGAGGCTGTTGGCCTGTAGGGTGATGTACCGGACGCCCGCTGGCGATACCGTCTGGGCATGAACCAGCAAGTCGGGCGCCTTCGATGGCCACGTGGCGGCCCGCCACCGTTCGACGTGCTGCTCGCGCTCGGGTTGGCGGCGCTCAGCCTGCAGTTGGTGGCGACGGTCCCCGGGCCGACCGGCGCGCCGGCGTACGTGCTCGCCCTGCTGCACACGGCGCCGCTCGCGGTGCGGCGGCGGTTCCCCTATGGGGTGCTGGCGACCAGCGTGGCGAGCGGGCTCGCGGTCGCGATGCTGGGGCTCCCGCCGGTGTTCCTCGGGCCGGCCATCCTTGTCCCGGTCTACACCGTCGCGACCTACCGCGACCGGCCCGGCTCCTTGGTGGGTCTGGCCGTGGTAGAGGCGGCCGTGGCGGTCGTCCAGCTCACACCGGGCGGGACGGGGCCGCCCACATGGGTGGGCAACACGCTGGTCCTCGCCGCGGCCTGGCTGCTCGGCCACTTCGTCCACGACCGCCGCGTCTACGCCGCCCAGCTGGAGCAGCGGACCGCCCAGCTCGAGGAGGCGCGTGAGGAGCTCGCCCGCCGGGCGGTGGCCGGCGAGCGCCTGCGGATCGCGCGCGAACTGCACGACGTGATGGCGCACAGCATGAGCGTCATCGCCGTGCAATCAGGCGTCGGCGCGCACGTCGCGGCAACCCAACCCGAGGAGGCGCGCAAGGCGCTCGCCGCCATCGAAATGACCAGCCGGACGACCCTCAACGAGCTGCGGCGGCTGCTGGGCGTGCTGCGCGAGGATGGCGAGCCACCTGGCAGTCTCGCCCCTGTGCCCGGCCTGGAGGGCCTCGACGCGCTGCTCGCCCAGATGAGCGAGGCGGGGCTTGCGGTCAAGCTTCGGGTGGAGGGGGTGCGGGCACAGGTGCCAGCCGGGATCGATCTGTCCGCCTACCGAATCGTCCAGGAGGCCTTGACCAACGTGCTCAAGCACGCCGGCGCGACACGGGCGGAGGTTGTGATCGGCTACGGCGACCGGGAGATCACCATCGAGGTCACCGACGACGGCCGGGGCACGGCGCCCAATAACGCCGCCGACCGGATGGGCACCGGCCATGGCCTGATCGGGTTGCGAGAGCGGGTGGCCCTGTTCGGCGGCGACTTCGAGGTCGGCCCGCAGCCCGGTGGCGGCTTCCGCGTGGCCACTCGGCTGCCATACGAGCTGCCATACGAGACGGGCCAGCCGTGACGACGCGCGTCGTGGTGGTCGACGACCAGACCCTGGTCCGGGCAGGCTTTCGGCTCCTGGTCGACTCCGCGCCGGACCTCGAGGTCGTGGGCGAGGCCGCCAATGGCGCCGAAGCGGTGGAGCTGACCCGCCGGGAGCGCCCCGATGTCGTGCTGATGGACATCCGTATGCCGGTCATGGATGGGCTCGAGGCGACCCGGCGGATCGGCACGCTTCACGAGACCGCTGCGGCGCGCATCCTGATCCTCACCACTTTCGACCTCGACGAGTACGTGTACCAGGCGCTGCGGGCGGGTGCCAGCGGGTTTGTGCTCAAGGACATCCCCCCGGCGGAGCTGCTCGCCGCGATCCGGGTCGTGGCTGTCGGCGACGCGCTGCTCGCCCCGAGCGTGACCCGCCGGCTCATCGCCGAGTTCGCCCGCCGGCCCGGCCCTACCCCGGTCGCGCCCGCCGCACTGGACGTTCTGACCGATAGGGAGCGCGAGGTCCTGGCCCTGGTCGCCCGGGGCTTGTCCAACCGTGAGATCGCCGAGCACTTGGTGGTCAGCCCGGCCACGTCGAAGACCCACGTGAGCCGGCTGTTGACCAAGCTCGGCGCGCGGGATCGGGCGCAGCTCGTGGCGCTCGCCTATGAGACCGGCCTCGTCACCCCCGGGGCGCCCTGAGCCTTTGGCGTACGCCTCGCGGCCGAGGCGCAAGTGTCATCCGCGGGCCGACGACGGCGGCCGACCCGATTCGTACCTTGGAGGCGTCAAGCACGCCCTCGACGTCATCGGTCTCAACAAGGAGACCGGTCGGGGACGGAGGAGAACGCCATGGCTGTCATCACCATCGAAGGGCTCACCAAGAGCTTCGGAGATGTCGTCGCCGTCGACGGCCTCAGTTTCGAGGTCGACCAGGGAATGGTGACCGGCTTCCTGGGCCCCAACGGGGCGGGCAAGACGACCACCCTACGCATGCTACTCGGCCTGGTCACCCCGACCGCGGGGACGGCCAGGATCCAGGGTCGGCCCTACCGGGAGCTGACCGCACCGCTCCGCTACGTCGGCGCGGTGCTGGAAGCCTCGAGCTTCCATCCCGGCCGCACGGCACGCAACCACCTGCGCGTGGTGACCACCGCCGCTGGCCTGTCCGGCGCGCGGGCAGACGAGGTCCTCGGCCAGGTCGGCTTGGAACCGGCGGCCGACCGGCGGGTCGGCGGCTTCTCGCTCGGCATGCGCCAGCGACTTGCGCTGGCCACCGCCCTGCTCGGCGACCCGGAGACGCTCGTCCTCGACGAGCCGGCCAACGGCTTGGATCCCGAAGGCATCCACTGGCTGCGCAGGTTCCTGCGTGACCTCGCCGACCAGGGCCGGACCGTGCTGGTCTCCAGCCACGTGCTCGCCGAGGTGGCCCAGACTGTCGACCAGGTGGTGATCATCGCCCGCGGGCGGCTGGTCGCCCAGTCCACCTTGGCGGCGTTGAATGCCCGGACTGAGCAGGCCGTGCGGGTCCGCACGCCTGACGTCGGGGCACTGCGGCCGCTGCTTGCCGCCCGGGGCATCCAGGCGGACCTGGCCGGCCCTGACCAAGTTGTGGCCATCGGCACCACCACCAAGGCAGTCGGCCAGGCGGCCGCCGCCGCCGGCATCGTCATCTACGAGATGGGGGCCGAGCGCTCCAACCTCGAGGAGGTCTTCCTCGAGCTCACCGGCCCGAATGGAGGCGCATCATGACCCGACTCGTCCGCGCCGAGCTGGCAAAGCTCCGCACCATCCGTCTCTTCTACGGCGTGGCGGCCGCCATGGCGGCCTTCGGCGTCCTCACCGTGGTGGCCAACGTCACCTCGGCCGGGCGGCAGGGCAACCCACCGCTGTCGGCGCACACCCTGCCCGGCCTTGCCGGCGCCCCGGCGACGATGCTGTCCGGCGCCGCGCTACTGCTCGGCATCCTCGGCATGGCCGGGGAGTTCCGCCACCACACCATCACCCAGACCTTCCTCGCCACCCCCGACCGTGGGCGGGTGGTGGCGGTCAAGCTCGCCGCCTACGCGCTCGCCGGGATCGCCGTGGCCGCCCTCACTTTGGCCGTCACCACAGTGGTCTCGCTGTCATGGCTGTCCGCGAAGGGCGTGGCCGTATCCGTCCTCGACGGCGAGCTGGGGCGCGCGCTGGCCGGGACGCTGCTCGCCGCCGGGCTCTGCGGGCTGGTCGGCGTGGGCGTCGGCGCGCTCGTCCGCAACCAGGTGGCTGCACTGGTCGGCGTGCTGGTGTGGGCCGTGGTGGTCGAGGGCCTGCTCCTCAGCCTGCTGAACGCGCCCAACCTGGGCAAGTGGCTCCCCAGCGCGGCCGCGGCCGCGCTCACCAACCCATCCGACGGCCACCTCTCCAGGTGGGCCGGGGGCCTGCTGTTCGCCGTCTACGGCCTCGCCTTGTCCGTGGTTGGCACGCGCTTCGTTATCCGGCGGGACGTCACCTGACCACCCCGCACCACCTGACCATCCGCTCACCATCGCCACAATCGGTAGCCGGGCGCCGCGATCGGCGCCCGGCTACCTCCTCGCAGGTAGCGAGGTTGCATGGCCCGTCGGGCTGTCGCGTTGCCGTTCAGGTGGAGCGGGGACCGGCCGATGAGAGAAACGACGTTCCGCGACAAGGGCAAACCCGGGGAAACCCGGGGACGCAAAGCCACGGGCCCACCTCGTCGACCGCCAACTGCGGCCGGTGACATGGCAGCCGGGCTGCCGAACGGGAGGCACCCGCCTTCCACGAGCTTCGCCGTTGTGGAGGCGACATGCAATCTGTGCCCAGCCATCACCCCGTCCCGTAGCCATGGAGGAGATGGCGGGCAGACCCCGGCTCTCGTGGGGCCAGCGGATCCTGATAGTGGCGCTGGGCGTGTTGATCGCGGCCGTGCAGGCCATGATCGTGCAGGCCTACCACAACCTGAGCGGCACGATCCGGTCACTGGACACGGCCACCGAGGTGCTGACCGACCTGCACGATGCGCATCGCGAGACCTTCAGGCTCGCGCTGACGGTCGACCGGTTCCAGCTGCCCGACGGGCTGGACGAGATGGAACTGCGTCGGGGTCTGCTGGACCGGCAGCTCGAGGCGACGTTCAGGGCGTCGGACGACCCCGGGCTGCGGGAGGATCTCGCCGGGATCCGGGGCCAGCTCGCCGCGTTCGACGCCGACTTCGCCCGGCTGCGGACGCGCCCGACCACCGCGCGGCTCGACCAGGCCCGGCCAGGGCTGCAGCGGCGCACGGAGGAGATCGAGGCGCTGCTGAAGTCCACCTATGGCCAGGGCGAGACGCAGTTCTTGGGCGCGATCCAGCAGACCCTGTACGCCCGTAGGAGCTTTCAGCGGCTGCTGATCGGAACCAGCGGGCTGACCCTGATCGTCGTGCTGGTGCTGGCGTTGTCGCTGCGGCGCTGGGTCAACCGGGCTTTCGCCCGCGCCTACGCGAAGGTGGTGGCCGAGGTCGACGAGCGCAAGCTGGCCGAGCAGGCGCTGCGCGAGAGCGAGCAGCGCTTCCGGGCGCTGGTCCACCAGGCCTCGGACGTCTTCACCGTGATCGACCGCGACGGGCAGATCCGCTACCAGAGCCCGGCGGTGGAATCCGTTCTCGGCTACCCGGCCGACAAGCTGGTGGGTACCGGCATGGACGCCTTGATCCACCCCGACGACCACCAGGGGTTCCGCGAGCTGCTCGGCAAGTCCCTTGCGCGGCCGTCGGCGTCGGTGGTGGGCGAGCTGCGCATGCGCCTCCACGCCGACGCGCGGCTGTCGCGGCGGTTCGAGATGACCATCACCAATCTGCTGGGCAACCCGACGGTGGGTGGCCTGGTGTTGAACTACCGCGACATCACCGAGCGGGCGCTCTACCAGGAGCAGCTCACCCAGCAGGCGTTTCAGGACTCCCTCACGGGCCTGCCGAACCGGGCCCGGCTGCTGGAACAGCTCAGCTTCGCGCTCCAGCAGCGAGGATCCTCGGTCGGCCTGCTGTTCCTGGACCTGGACGGGTTCAAGCAGGTCAACGACACGTTCGGTCACGATGCCGGGGACGAATTGCTCCGGCAGGTCGCCAGACGCTTCTCTGGCTGCCTACGCCCCAGCGACACGCTCGCCCGGCTCGGCGGGGACGAGTTCGTCGTACTGCTTCCCAGTGCAGGCAACGACGATGCGGCGGCGGTCGCCCGGCGGCTGGAAGCCTGCCTTATCGAGCCGTTCGTGCTCGCGGATGGGACAGTCACGATCGGAGCCAGCATCGGCGTGGCCCTCAGCCCGGCCGGCCAGTTCACTCCCGAGCAGTTGGTGCGGGAGGCCGACAGCGCCATGTACCGGGCGAAGGTGGCCGCACGGGCCGCGGCGCGCTAGCGCGAAGAGCCCCACGGTCTGTGGGGTGCTGTCCTGCCTTGGACCGGGAGTCCACCGCCCGGATCGCCGTGGCGGAGCGGCCTAACGACGTGGCATCAGCCGCCGGAAGAGGCCTCGGGTGACCTGTGCGGGGCGTTGCTGCTCGCCCGTTCGGGCGTTGACGACCAGCATCGCGCCGGTCAGGGTGGGGATCACCCACTGCAACGCCGTGAGCCGCCGCTGGGCGCGGCTGGCCTCCGTCGGGGTGTCGGCCGACGGACTGGTGCCGCCCTCCACTGGGACGCTGGTCGCGTTCTCGAGCCCTCTGCCCAGCAGCCGCGCGTAGGCGGTTGCGCCGAGGGCGGCGACGGTCAGGGCGGTCTTGACGATGCTTGCGGTCGCGGTGCCCCGCTGGCCCACGAGCCGACCCCTGTTCGCCGCTGTCAGCGCCGCGCCGCCGGCCAGGCCGACGTCGTGCAGCGTGCGGGCGAGAGTGTTGTCCTCCATGAGAAGTCCCCTCCTGAAGCTACGGTCGGATGTCCTGGACACTCTCCTTGGCAAGTTTGGTCACCGCCTGACCGTGCTGGTGGCCCTGCTCTTTGGCGGTGTCGACAGCGCTCTGAGCGGCCTGCTGGACGACGTCCTTGCCGCGTTCCAGTGCTTCCTGCCCGGTCTCCTTGACCCGGTCCTTGACCTGGTCGGCGGCCCTGCCGAGTCGCTGGTTCTCGACCCGCGTGGACGGTGCGGCCAGGCCAGCCAGGAAGCCGAGAGCGACGGCACCGACAGTCAGCCCGAGCGGGTTCTCCTGGGCCAGGCCAACCGCCCGCCGGGCCGTCCGCTTGACCTGCCCGCGGCTCGGGGTCGCGTCGCTCACCCGGTCGCCGGCCTGCGAGGTCGTCCCAACCACTGTCTCCCTGGCACGCGTCGCGGTGTCGCTGACCTTCGCCTTGACGTTGTCCACCGCTCCGCTCACCTTCTCCTTGGCCCGTGCGGGCACGTCGGCCTTGTAGCCGATGGCATCGACGGTTTGGCCCATCTCGGCCCGGGTGCGCTCTATCTCCTCGCGGATCTCGTCTGGGTCTTGGCCCATTGCACGTCCTCCTTCACGGTCTCCATCGTCTGTTCGGGCACCATCGGAGTTGCCTGCCTGACCTTGACGCGGCCCCGCGCGGCCAGCACCGCCGCGGTGACGCCGTAGACGACAGCCACGATCAGGGCGGCCAGCCATGCCGGCATGGCGGTTGCGAGCGCCAGGATGAAGCAGGTCGTCAGGGCGGCCAGGCCGAGCAGCCCGATCGCTCCGGCGCCGCCGAACAGGCCGGCGCCTGCCCCGGCCTGCCTGCCCTTTTCGGACAGCTCGGCCTTGGCGAGGTCCAGTTCCTGACGCACCAACTGGGTGGTTTCCTGCGACAACCGCTTCAGCAGGTCGGGCAGAGAACGCTCGCGGAGGCTGTCGGCGGTGTCGCCGGTCATGTCGGGGTCGCCGAGATCACCGGGATGCTGGGTCGTCATCGTCACCTCCCCGGCGTCACGTCGGCGGTGCCGGGGACCGGTGAGGCATCGTGTGACCAGTTCTGCCCGGCCTGGTAGCGCCGGCTGCTGGACGCCTTCAGGAAGCGCGAGGCCGCAAACCCCAGCGTCACGCCTCCGACGACCATGACCCATGGCTGCCGTCGGGCGAAGGTCTCGACGTCGCGCAGCAGCCGCTCGCCGTCGGCGCCGCGCAGATAGCCGCCGAATGACTCGATGCGGTCGGCGAGCTGGTCGGCCAGGCGAGCCGGCCAGTCCTTGCCCTGTCCTCGAAGTTGCTCGGCTACGCCGCGCACCTCCTGCGCGGTGGCGTTGACCTGGTCGCCGGCCTGCGCCGAGCGCTGACCGACCTGCTCGCGCAAGCGGGTGCGGGCCTGGCCGAGCGTGCTGCTGGCCTTGTCCTGAGCTATCCGGGCCGTGTCGCGCACCTGCTCCTTGGCCTGATCAGCGGTCGACTCGCTTGAATTGGCGGTCGAGCCGCGGGTGGAACGGGTCATGGGGTCCTCTCCTGTCCTGCCGTGCGGCGGCAGCCGGACGCGTGACAGCTCCACGCTCGGCCGCCGATGGGTGATGCGGAGCGCCAGCGATCAGCCGGCCAGCCGCGGAGGGCGGATGCAGTGATCTCTTCCCGCGGGCTCCGCGGGTCCAGGGCGGGGATCACGGCCCTGATGGCTACCGGGGCGGATCGTCCCGGCAGGGCGTGACTAACCAGGCTCGCCCTCCGCAAACCTCCCGTGACACTTGATTTGAAGGTTGCCTTCCATGTGCCGCTGGCTGGTGGTGCGTGGCGCCTGTTCGGCGCGTACCCTGTTCAGGTTCTGCCGTCGCCTGATCAGCGCCATCCGTAGTGCTTGGGCCTGCTGACCGGTCCGCCAGTCCAGAGGCCAGAAGGGTTGGCACGCCATGTCGATCGACGCCGCCGAGCTCGGCGTCGGGGTCATGGCAGCGCTGAGCGTGCCGGTCGAGGTCGAAGGGGGCCCGATCGGGACTCTGGACGTGTACGCCCGCTCACGGCGGGACTGGGACGCCAGCGAAGTCGCCGCGTTGCAGGCCTATGCGGGCGTGGTCGGCAGCCTCCTGGCCAGCGTGTCGGTCGCCCGCGTCCAGGGGCGGCTCGCAACGCAGTTGCAGACGGCCCTGGAGCACCGCTCGGTGATCGAACGGGCCAGGGGAATGCTGATGGTCAAGTACGACCTGGATGCCCAGACCGCGTTCGAGCGACTCCGCGGACAGGCCCGGTCGTCACGACGCAAGGTGGTCGACATCGCCACCGAGCTGCTGGCACGGCACGAGGACGGCTTCCGGCCTCGAGCCTAGGCGGCCGGTCAGGGAGTGGCTCAGGATCGGGCGGTCGCTGCGTGCCCCCAGCAGGCGGCCGGTGGCAGGGTCCAGGAGCAGCTCGTCGCGCTCGTGGAGCGGTTGGTCGAGGTCGATGGCGACGCTGACAGCATGGCGGCCGGCCAGGTCGGTGACCCCACCGATCAGCCTGACCCCGTCGAGCCGGGTCAGCACCTGGTACAGCGCAGCCCGCAGCTCCGGTGGGAGGGGGTAGTGCTCCAGCAGGTAGCTGATGGTGCCGAACAGCACCTGCGTCTGGCTCGGGGGGCGCTTGGAGGCGGTCGAGAAGGTACCTGGGTGGTAGGTGCGGATCCGCTCGGTGAGCGCAGCCAGCAGCCGTGCCGGATCGGTGGGCAGCTCGACCAGGTCCTGGTGGGAGGAGGGCAGCCAGCCGATGCCCGCGATCAGCATCTTGACCTTGGGCGAGTAGACCTCGGTGTTGGGCAGGCCGAGGTCGGGGCGGCCGGCGGCGATCCAGGCGGCCCGCTCGGTGTCGTTGAGGAACTCGGCGCGGCCGTTGCGGAGGTGGCCAGACAGCGAACCGTCCAGGGCCCACCACGTCTCGCTCTCGTAGCCGAACCGGTAGAAGAAGCTCTGCTTCGACCCGGCCTGGTCGAGGTTGGTGCCCAGCTTGACGCCGCGTTCCAGGACATACCAGTACTTGCCGGGGCCGAACGCGGGCATCGGCGCGCGGGCCGCGGCCAGCGCCGCATTCGTGAGCAGCTTGACCGCGGTCGGTGAGGCGCCGGGCTTCGTCCCCGGCGGCGGCGTGACCGCTCCAGGCCCTTGGGTGACCGTGGCAGG
>WNGB01009326.1_pt1 | contig 13779 bp, 7 predicted proteins | sample 5400681 | NCBI WGS metagenome assembly WNGB01 (sample SAMN13153367, study PRJNA577476) | soil metagenome | isolation source: 115 cm soil or saprolite under grassland replicate 2 | place: USA:California | collected 2016-06-15 | reverse complement strand
GCATCCGCGTGGTGCGGTGGGCGTCGTGACGCGCACTCCGGCAGGCGCAGAGACGCACTTCCTTGTGCGCTTTCCTGACGGGTTTGAAGCGACGCTTGAATGTTCGCAGCTCGAAGTGCTGAAACATTTCAAGGATCGGCTGGGCGCAGGAGCGGAAACGGGCGCTCCGTTCGATCTGGAGCAATTCATTCTTTACCGCTGTGTCGTCGGCTCGCGCGCGTATGGGTTGGACAACGACGAATCCGACACGGACCACCGTGGCATTTATCTCGCGCCGGCTGTACTGCAATGGTCGCTTTTTGGAGCTCCCGAACAGTTCGAGGACAACGCCACGCAGAGCTGCTATTGGGAATTGCAGAAGTTCCTGATTATGGCACTGAAGGCCAACCCGAACATCCTTGAATCCCTCTACTCGCCGATGGTCGAGAAGGTGACGCAGCTGGGCGAGGAACTCCTGGCGATTCGCGAGCGCTTCCTGTCGCAGATGATTTTTCAGACCTTCAACGGCTACGCGATGTCGCAGTTCAAGAAAATTGAGCAGGACATCCGCAACCATGGCGAGGTCCGCTGGAAACATGCGATGCACCTTCTACGTCTGCTGCTCACTGGCGCGGCCACGTTGCGCCAGGCCCGAGTGCCCGTGCGCGTCGAGGCGTACCGCGACCGGTTGCTCGCCGTCAAACGTGGCGAACTGCCGTGGGCCGAAGTGGACGCCTGGCGCAAGGAACTGCACCGCGACTTCGAACGCGCCCTGGCCGAAACCAAGCTGCCTGAGCGTCCCGACTACGAAGCAGCGAATCGCTTCCTCATCAAAGCACGGCGAGAAATGGCAACTTCGAGCGGTGTAGTTACAATATGATTGAACAGCTAATTCCGTGGAAGCGTTTTTGGGCACCACTTGGTGCAGCGCTCAATCTCGGTGACGACGGAACTGGGTTTCTGGCGGACCCTGAAAGCGAGCTTGGAAAAATCTGGAGTCCGAACACGTTCTGCCTCGACGAACTCCATTCGCTTCAGTGTCTGGTCCTGTGCGGTGAACCCGGAATGGGTAAGACCTCAGCACTCGAACTCGCTCGTCCGCAAATCATCGCGGCTGCTGGCGGCGAGGCAAACCTGGTTTGGCTTCGCTTCCGGGACGTTCCTGACCGGGGCGTTTTCGATGAATTGGTGTTTGGCTCGGCAAAGTGGAAGCACTGGCAAAGTTCGGGTAGCGCAGCGCTTACGCTGCTGATTGACGGACTGGACGAAGGATTGATCCGTATCCCACGATTTCTGGAGTATCTCGCGACGAGACTCAGTGATGTAGGTGTCAAACGGCTGAACCTGCGACTCATCTGCCGAGTTGCTGAGTGGCCCGACACTGAAGGAGATCGTGTCCTGTCGCTTTGGGGCGAATCGAAAGTGCCTCAGATCTACGAACTCTGTCCTCTGCGTCACCGCGACGCGTTGGAAGGTGCGAGGTTCTGGGGTGCATCACCGGAACGGTTCATCGAAGCTGTGTATGAGCGCCAAATCGTTTCTCTTGCGGCGCGACCAGTCACGTTGCGGCTCCTTGCCCGTGAGTTCGAGCGCGGGAAAGTGCTCGGACGCACTCGCGACGAGATTTATGAAGTCGGCTGCACACGTTTGTGCGAGGAACCGGATCGAGCACGTGCTACCGCGCTTCGACGGAGCGGTGCGGTCGAGCCAAAATTCGCGACGCCTAAGATCAGAAGAGCCGCGAGCCGCATAGCGGCACTCGTTCTATTGAGCGGAAAAACCGGTGTCTTCACAGGCTCGCCGGACGACGCTCCGTCTGGAACGCTCACGCTCGAAGAGATTTGCGGACCAGACACAGACCAGCTGAACCTTTTCGCCACAGCCTTGGCCACGGGCTTGTTCACGTCCGTCGGGTCACAACGGCTTGGATTCGCACATCAAACTTTTGCGGAGTATCTCACTGCCGAGTTTCTGTCTCAAATGCCCTTACCGCAGGTCCGCCGGTTGTTGTGCGACCGTGACAACGGCCGCGAGCATCTCGTCCCACAACTTGCTGAAGCCGCTGCCTGGCTGACGTTGCGCAAGCCCGAGTTTCTTGAGTGGGTAATCCAAAACGAGCCGGAGTCTCTCCTGCGTGCTGATACATCACGTCTCGTTCCGGCTCTCAAGCTTCAGTTGGTTCGCTCGCTTCTCGAGCGCGCCAAGCGGGAAGAGTTGTTCGACGAGCGCCATAGCGACAGATTCTACAGCAGCCTTGCTCATCCCCAACTGGCGCAGCTTCTTCGCCCGTATATTACCGACGCATCGCTCAACATCGTCGTGCGCCGAATGGCCATCGGGATCGCTCGTGCGTGCAAACTGAGGGAACTGATGGACGATTTGATGGTAATCTTGAAGACTGAACAAGGAGACAGCATTCGTCACTTCGTTGCGTACGCACTTGAGGAACTTACTCCTGATGCCCGCGTGTCCGAATTGATTCCTCTCGCAAAGGGTGAAGCTGGGCCGGACGCGGATGATTCGCTTCGCGGGTGCGCGCTCAGGCGACTGGTTCCTGCCGTGTGGTCGGTCGCAGATGCAGCCGATGCTTTGGCGTGGCCGGGCGACGCAAACCACTTCGGATCTTACCACGCAGCTCTTGCATATCACTTACCACAGCATCTTCAGCCGCGAGACGTTCATAAGCTGCTGAAACGGCTGACCGAATTCGATGATTGTCTCGACACGTGTGGATTTTTCCGTGAACTGTCAACGCATGCACTCATTGCTGGAGCGAAGGGATTGGATTCGCCGGCCGTTGATTCAGCCGTCGTAGAGTTCTGGATTCAGCAGTCGCGAGCACATCACCACCTAACGGGCCACGAAACTCGGGAGTTCGTCAGCTTCCTGCAAGAGAACCCGGCACTGCGCTTCCGCCTCGCCGAGAAGCTACTGCTCGCGCCTTCGGTTACGACGGATCAGGTCGAGAAGATGGCGGCGAGTGGCAATCTGCCTTTAAGCGGAGATGATTTGGAATGGATGCTTCAAAGACTGCCGCAGGTAACCGCAACACGCCGGGCTGCTTGGGCGATGGCGACGCAGTGGTATTGCCGTGCTCCGGCTATCCACAGGCATTGGGACTTGTTTTTGCAACGCCTTGATGAGGTTCCCGAACTGAAAGCGCATTTTTCATGGCTGCGTGCATGGAACCTTGATGAAGAGATTGCCCGCAAAGCAAAAGCCCAATCACTCAAGTGGAAGCGCTGGGAAAAACAGTCGCAACGTCCACGGCCTCCATCGCGAGCTCAAAGAATCCAGCACGACTTTGATGCTTTGGCGCAGGGGGAGCCACGCCGCTGGGCGAGCCTTGTCTGGAATCTGTGGCTCAGTGACGATGGAACTCGTTTTGAATCGGTCGAGTACGACCTTACGAAATCGCCGGGTTGGAAGAATAGCACGTCCGAGCAGCAACAATTCTTCCTCACCGCAGCGGAAAACTTTTTGCTCAATTGCAGCGACAACGGCGACTATCGACAATCCGCCTATCCGGCGGTGTGGGCCGTCAGCTTGTTGCACGACAAAGTCCAGAGCGATCAGCAATTGCGGAGTGCTATTGCATCGAGATGGATTGGCGCAGTTTTTGATGGCCCGAGTCTTGGCCGCGAGTTCCATCAGGATTTGGTGGCCATAGCCTTTGCCTTGGCGTCTCGACCTTCGACTGACCACCTGTTCAAAGAGCTTGATCGCCAGAACGCGGAGCATGGTGACCTGTTGGAATTGCACGCGTTCCGCAAATGCTGGAACGCCGACCTGAGCGCGCGCTTGGTTGCGTGGATGAACTGCACACCTCTCAAGCCAAAGGCACTTGGTTATTGTCTCTCCCATCTGTGTCTTTGCGACCCGCCCGTAGCAGCGAAGGAGATTCGCTCCCGCTTGGTGCCGCCCCCTGCGTTGACTGCGGACAGCATTCCTGCCGTGGCAGAGATCGCCGATGCTGCTCTCGCGTACTTGCACAACGACACTTGGGACTTCGTGTGGCCGATCGTTCAGGCGAACGATATACTTGCGAAAGATGTCATCATAAAGCTGAGCAGCAACATCCGGCACTCCCTGCGGGGCGACAAGGCGAAGTGGAACGAAAAGCAACTCGCAGATTTGTACTGCTTGTCGCGGAAGTTTTTCCCGAATGAACCGCAACGCCGAGGCGGGGACTATACGCCAGAAATGTCGGCCGACGATCTGCAGCGCGGTTTGCTTGGTGGCCTTGTTGCCGCCGCGAGCGAGGAGGCATGCAAGCAACTTCTCCGTCTCGCGAACGAACTGCCCAACGAAAGAATCTGGCTCCGTTGGCGTCACATGGAATGTCTGCGAGCAAAACGGCGAGTGAGCTGGAATCCACCGCCGCCCGGGCTTGTGGTCGAGCTCCATTCAAGAGCAGAAGCCCGACTTGTTGAAGATGAGGATGACCTCTTGGAAGTCGTTCAGGAATCGCTGGACCGGTTTCAGAAGCAGATTACGCACACCGTCAATCCCGAAGCCGAAGTATTTTGGCACTGGGATGGCGCTGACACGAAGCGTCACAATTTCCGCCCGCGTGATGAGCTGTTCCTTTCGAACCGTGTTGCCGCCTGGCTCCGGCGCGATTTGGTAGAACGGAAGGTCGTCGTGGGACGAGAAGTTCAGCCGCGGACCGGCAAGCGCACGGACATCTATCTGGCGGCCGTCCCCCAACCGGCGCTCGGCACGAATGCGCGCGAAATCACAGTGGTGATCGAGGTCAAAGGCTGTTGGAACCAAGACGTGCGGACGGCACTTGAGGCACAACTCGTGAACGACTATTTGAAGCCTCACAGTCTCACACACGGAATTTACTTGGTGGGATGGTTCGTTTGCCCAGCATGGGCGAATCCAAGGAACCACCTCAACGCAACCACGTTCGAACATGCGCAAACCGAAGTTGCGCAGCTTGCATTCGCGTACGACGGGACAGCTAATCCAGAAAAAGTCATCGGATACGTTGTCGATTGCCAATATCCATCATGACCATTGACAAACGCCTTCACCGCATCGTTGCAGCGCAGCCGTATCCGCTGTTGTTCGCCACGATCAGCGGAGCGCACCTTTACGGGTTTCCGTCGCCAGACTCGGATTTTGACCTGCGCGGGGCCCATGTGTTGCCGCTCGAAAAGATCATCGGCCTGGAGGCCCGCGATGAAACGGTCGAGGACTCGCGCATCATCGAAGGTCTGGAGATGGACATCGTAAGCCATGACGTGAGGAAGTTCTTCGGCCTGCTGCTCAAGAAGAACGGTTACGTGCTGGAACAGCTTTACTCGCCGCTCGTCGTCCACACCATGCCAGAACACGCGGAGTTGGAGATGATCGCCAAAGGCTGCATCACCCGGCATCACTCGCATCATTACTTCGGCTTCGCGGAGACGCAGTGGAAGCTGTTCGACAAGGAGCGACCGCGCCGGGTGAAGCCGTTGCTCTACGTCTATCGCGTGCTGCTCACGGGCATTCATCTGATGCGCACGGGAGAAGTGGAGGCGAACCTCTTGACGTTGAACGAGGAATTCCGGTTGCCGTACGTCGCCGACTTGGTGGCGCGAAAACTGGCTGGGCCAGAAAAATCGCCGCTCGCGGACGCGGACTTTGCTTTCCACGAGTCGGAATACCAACGGTTGCGGGCCGATCTGCAAGCAGCGCACGAGGCCTGCAAATTGCCGGAGTTACCGAGCGCACAGACCCGCGCTGCGTTGGATGATCTGCTCGTGCGTGTTCGGACGAAAGGTCTGCCATGATGGAATGGAGCACTCTGCTGCGTCTGGTCCCGTTTGCTCTGATTCAATCAGAACAATGATGGCGGCTGTTCCACAAGGCGCTTGGCCGATTCAACGTGATACGTTGTCCCACATTTCGGGCAAAACAGGTGGAACTCATAATAGTAATCCCGGCTCGGCTTCCATTTGACCTTCCGCTTGCTGACGGGTGTTGAACATTTGCCGCACGCGTCTCCTTCCTGCATGTCGGGGCGGACACCTTCGGTTTCGGGTTTGTTCTCGTAACCGTCGTCCACCGGAAGATTCGGCTTGACGCAAGGCGGCTATCGAGAGTTGATCACAACGCTCGTTTTTCGGCTTGCCCGCGTGACCGCGGACCCAGCGAAATTCCACCTGATGCGTCTGGCACAACGCATCCAGCCGCCGCCACAAGTCCACATTCTCCGGGCGTTCGGTCCTGGTGCGCCACCAACCCTTCCGTTTCCACGTCGCCACCCAGGCCTCGGTCATGGCTTTCACCAGATACTGCGAATCGCTGTAAAGCGTGACCTTGCAGGGCTGCCTCAACAATTCCAGGCCTGCAATTGCGGCGAAAATTTCCATCCGATTGTTGGTGGTTAACCGAAACCCACCGCTGACCTCGGCGCGCTTTCTGGGATGAATCAGCACCACCCCGTAACCGCCCGGACCGGGGTTCGGTTCGCACCCCCCATCGGTGTAAATCTCAACGGATGGCATCGCTGCCGCCTTCAGGTTTCCGTTCGTGCTCATTCAGACATCGAACTGGTTCAAATCCAGCCGTTGTTATCCAGTGTGACATTCAACCTGCCCGTTTGCCAGCAATCAGCTTGGAGCTTCGGTTACCACGGATCGTCGCACCAGGCGTGCCTCGCGCCTCGATTGTATGGCTCGCTCGCGCCGTCAAGGTTGTTCGCCCCTGATGCCCTTGCGACTCCACCGTTGACCGCGCTCGCTTCGCCAAGAGGGCCGGCGCTTAGGAAGGCACGCTTGGAGTGCATGTCTGGCCAGGAAATTTTAGCCATGATTAACGCAAAGATTCGTTATACGCTTGGGTCATGCTGCTGACCTTGACAACGACACATCAGCCGGCCACGGACCTGGGTTTCCTGCTTCGCAAGAATCCTGCGCGGCCGCAGTCGTTCAGTCTGACTTTTGGAAAGGCGCACGTGTTTTATCCCGAGGCCAGCGCCGAACGCTGCACTGTCGCGCTGCTGGTCGAAGTTGATCCGGTCGGCCTGGTTCGGAATCGTCGCGGTCCGCGCGGAGAAGGCGGCGCCTTGGAGCAATACGTCAATGATCGTCCCTATGCCGCCTCCTCCTTCCTGAGCGTTGCGATTGCAGAGGTTTTTGGAAGTGCCCTCGCTGGCAAGAGCAAAGAGCGCCCCGAACTTGTGGATACCCCGTTGCTGCTGCGCGTAACATTGTCCGCACTGCCATGCCGTGGTGGCGAGGAGTTCTTGCGAAAGCTGTTCGAGCCCCTTGGCTACACAGTCTCCGCGCGGCGGCTGCCTTTGGATGAAAAATTCTCGGACTGGGGCGAGAGCGCGTATCACCGTGTCGAGTTGGAAGCCCGGTTACCGTTGCAAAAACTCCTCACGCATCTTTACGTGCTCGTTCCGGTGCTGGACAACGACAAGCATTACTGGGTTGACGATGACGAAGTGGAAAAGCTGCTGCGTCACGGTGAAGGCTGGCTGCCAACGCACCCCGAACGCGAAACCATCACACGCCGTTACCTCAAGCATCAGCGCAGCCTGGTGGACGACGCCCTCGCCCAACTGGTGGATGAGAGCGACCCCGACCCCTATGCTGCCGCTGAAGGTCACGCGTCGGAAGAGGAAGCCATCGAGCGGAGCATCAGCCTCAACGAACAACGTCTTGGCTCTGTGCTGGCCGCGCTGAAAGCCAGTGGCGCAACACGCGTTTTGGACCTGGGCTGCGGCGAAGGCCGATTGCTTCAGGCGCTCCTCAAAGAAAAGCAGTTTGCCGAAATCGTAGGCATGGACGTGTCGCATCGCGCGCTTGAAATCGCCCGCGACCGCCTGCATTACGACCGCCTGCCGCCCGTTCAGAAGGAACGCGTGCGTCTCCTTCACGGTTCGCTCATCTACCGGGACCAACGCCTCACCGGTTTCGATGCTGTCGCCGTCGTAGAAGTGATTGAACACCTCGACACACCGCGCCTGGTCGCATTCGAGCGCGTGCTGTTCGAGTGCGCCAAGCCAAAGACCATCGTCATCACGACACCCAATCGCGAATACAATGTGAAATGGGAAATGCCTGCCGGCAAGTTTCGCCATCGCGACCACCGCTTCGAGTGGGCGCGCGCGGAGTTTCAGGACTGGGCGAATCGAGTCGCCGCGCGTTTCGGTTACAGCGTGCGCTTCCTGCCTGTCGGTCCGGAAGACTCAGCAGTTGGTTCGCCGACTCAGATGGCGGTGTTTGCGTCAGCAATTTGAATCATGTCGCACCAGCCGGACAACATCTTTGCCGGGACACAGGTCGTGTCGCTGGTCGAAGTTCGCGGGACGAACAACTCGCTCGTTCATCCTCGCGGCGCGGTCGGTGTCGTCACGCGCACGCCCACTGGCGACCAGAAGCAATTCCTCGTCCGTTTCCCAGATGGCTTTGAGGCTTCGTTCACCCGCGAGAAGCTGGAAGTCCTCAAACACTTCAAAGACCGCCTGGGAGATGGCCCACAGAGCAACGGGGTGCAGTCACTGCCTGCCTTTGAGTTGGAACAATTCATCATCTACCGCTGTGTCGTCGGCTCGCGCGCTTATGGATTGGACAACGACGACTCCGACACCGACCGGCGGGGCATCTACCTCGCGCCCGCCGACCTGCAATGGTCGCTCTTTGGTGCACCGGAACAATTCGAGGACAACGCCACGCAAAGCTGCTACTGGGAATTGCAGAAATTCCTCACCATGGCGCTCAAGGCCAACCCGAACATCCTGGAATGTCTCTACTCACCGATGGTCGAGAAAGTCACGCCGCTGGGCGAGGAACTCCTGACCCTGCGCCAGCAATTCCTGTCGCAGATGATTTTCCAGACCTTCAACGGCTACGCCATGTCGCAGTTCAAGAAGATCGAGCAGGACATTCGCAATTCCGGACAGATCAAATGGAAACACGCCATGCACCTGCTACGCCTCCTGCTTACCGGCGCGGCCACGTTGCGCGACGCTCGCGTGCCCGTGCGCGTCGAGACGCACCGTGACCGCCTGCTGGCCGTCAAACGTGGCGAACTGCCGTGGGTCGAATTGGACGCCTGGCGCAAGGAACTGCACCGCGACTTCGAACGCGCCCTAGTCGAAACCAAACTGCCCGAACGCCCAGATTACGAATCGGCGAATCGCTTCTTGATCAAAGCACGGAGCGAAATGGCAAACCACAATTGAGATCGTTTATGAGTTACTCAACATGGTGTAAAGGAAAGGATTTGCGAACATGGGCTGATTCGCTTGAAGCCCGGCAGAAGCTTCCAGCCCTTGTGCGAAGGCTGATTCACGCGACGATAGAAAATCCCAAGCTGGTTCAGTTCCCAGCAGACGAGGGAACTCAACGTCGTGGTTGGGATGGCATTTTGGACACCGACCTCGACAATGCGTGGATTCCAAAGGGGAAAAGCGTATGGGAAATGGGGACAGACCAAGACCCAGAAACAAAAGCCAACGGAGATTACAAAAAGCGAACTGAAAATCCGGGGGTGATAAAGATGAGCGATACTGCGTTTGTTTTTATCACGCCGCGAAAATGGGAGGGTAAAACCAAGTGGCTTCAAGAAAGGCGGGCTGAAAACAAATGGCTGAATATTTTGGTGTGGGATTGCGATGACCTTGAACAATGGCTCGAAACTGCACCAGCAGTTGATGCATGGCTTGCTCGTCTGCTTGGAAAACTTCCAACGGGTGTCCGCGACCTTTCAAGCTATTGGTCAAGTTTATCGGCAACGAGCAGCCCGCCGCTTCCGCCTGCGGCTTTTCTCGCTGGAAGAACGAAAGCTGAAAAAGATTTGCGTGAAGCGATGGTTGGTGCGCCTGCCGAAATTGCAGTCAGCGCGCTGTCACTCGCCGAATTGCGCGATTTTGTGTGCGCGGTTTTGGCAAACGCTGATGAAGAAGCCGCAGACGCTAACTCAGCGAGAGCCTTGGTCGTTGAGAATGTTGATGCGTGGAATCAACTTTCAGCAACCAAGAACCGGCTGCTCCTCATTCCAAGTGATCAGTTGGCTTTGGAAAAACCGATGGTCGCCGAAGCAGTCAAGGCCGGTCATCAGGTTTTGACTCAACGGCCTTACACCGTTGTTCGTTCGGAGGCTGGCATCCGGTTACCACGCGCCGACCGCTGGGAACTTCAAAAGACACTTGAAGCCGCAGGTTTTTCTGACGAGCGCGCAAGTCGGCTAGCGCGTGAAGCTGGAGGTTGCATTTGTGTTCTCGTCCGGCTTGCATCGCAATTCGCAGGCCAAACAACTCCTGCTTGGAGTAAGCCGAATGAAGTCGCCCCACTGCTGCCGTTGGTTTTGATTGGAGCATGGTCTGACCGAAATGATGAAGATCGGAAACTGGTTGAGCGCTTCACTGGCCAGTCGTATGCAGGCGTCCAGCAACTCGTGACACGCTGGGCGAATCAAGCCGACGCACCGCTGCGCTTGGCTGGTGGGATTTACAGTTTCGTCTCCCGCGAAGATTCGTGGCAACTCCTTAACCAAAATTTTACAAACGATCTACTGAATCGTTTTACAGAAATAGCAAAAGAAATCCTCGGAGAGGATGATCCGCGTTTTGACGTTCCTGCAGGTGAGCGGTATCTCGCTGGCATCTACAAGAAGTTGCCGAAGTTTTCGCCCCAACTTCGCGAGGGCATTACGGAAACCATCGCGCTGCTTGGAACTCGTGGGGAGCATACGCCGCAAGGCGTGCCCGAAGGTTCAAGTGGGCGTGCCGCGCGGCTCGTGGGTGAGTTACTAGGGCAAGCATCTCCGAAACGGTGGTTTTCTCTAGCTCACACTTTGCCGCTTCTCGCCGAAGCTGCACCGGATGAATTCTTGTCCGCCTTGGAATCAGACTTTCAACAAGCTGCCCCGGCCATTGCCACTTTGTTTGAAAAAGATGCCGACGGATTTTTCTCATCAAGCCCTCACACGAGTTTGATGTGGGCGGTAGAACTCCTTGCATGGGATACGACACATCTCTCTCGCGTCGTTCTTGTGCTCGCAACGCTGATCAAGCTTGATACGGGTGGACGTATCAACCCGCGACCAGCGGGCGTATTGTTCGATATCTTTCGCTTCTGGTTTCCACAAACCTCCGCAACTCTTGAGCAGCGTTTGCAAGTTCTCGAATTGCTTTCAAAACGTGAGCCGGATGTCGCGTGGACATTGTTGCTTGGGTTGATTCCACAAGGTCACGATACAGCGATGGCATCAGTCAAACCGCGCTGGCGAGATTGTGATTCGTCGCAGACAAAAAAGATAACTGACGGGGATATGAGACGGCAGATTGAATGGGCGGCGACCCATCTGATTCAGATAGCAGAAGCACATCGCGAAAAATGGCCGCTGATGTTGAAAGATTTTGCGAAGCTGCCTCCAATTGCCCAGAACGCCGTGCTCACATGGCTGGGTGAACTTGACGTTGACTCGCTGTCTGAAAATGCTCGGCAGGAAACTTGGGAGCAGGTGCGTGAATTGGTTCAAACACATTTGTTTTTTCATGACGCTTGGTGGGCGATGCCCAAACCCACCGTGGAAAGCTTGGCAGTGATTGAGCAGAAACTTATGCCTTCCGACCCCCTTGCTCGTTCAAAATGGCTTTTTGAAAATGGAACAACTCACGCATTTGGCAACATGGAGACGCCACATGAAGAACGTGAGCGGATGCATACGGAAGCCCAAGGAAAAGCGGTTCGAGAGGTGTATGAAAAGCTGGGCTTGGACGGATTGTTCAAACTCGGCTCAAATTCGCAGTTTCACTTTTGCACGAAAATTGGCGACTGCCTCGCAAAATCAGGACTACTCCCCGACTGGCAGAAAGTGCTGCCCGAAAAACTTGTCTCAAAAATAGATCATGAGCGTGGCATCGCTCTTGGATATGCAGCCGGGCGACGAGTTGTCGAGGGCGATGCGTGGATCGAAAGCCTTCCGCTAGAAGAATGGTCGGCGGAAGCCGTTGGAGCGTTCGCCTTAATCTTAAACTTTGAGCGGCCAACATGGCAAATGCTTCGACGACGGAAGGCGGACGCAGAGCCATTCTACTGGCGTCGCGTGCATCCGTGGACAAACCAATTGTCTGAAGATGAATTGGAAGAAACGATCAGAGCATTGCTACAAAACGGTCGGCCTAAAGCTGCGGTTGATGCGCTTTCGGGGGCGATCAATGTCCACAAAAAGAAACCGAGTTGGAAAATCGTCGCTGATGCCGTGGATTTAGCGTCATCGTCACCGAGCAGCGCTGCTGAAGGTGATTTCAATACCATGTCGGTTTGGGAACTTTGTGAAGTCATGAAGTATTTGCAGGCCGATCCAACAGCCGACCAAGAACGACTTGTAATTTTGGAATGGCGACTTCTGCCACTCGCGCGGCACAATCATTTTGAGCCGAAGATTCTTCATGCTGAATTATCTCGAAGCGCCAATTTCTTTGCGGAAGTTCTTTCTGTGGTTTATCGCGCAAAAGATCAACCGAAAAACGAAAGCCCTGACCCAACAAAACAAAATCTCGCTGAAGCAGGAAATAATTTGATCGAGTCTTGGGTTGGAATTCCCGGTAGTAAATCTGACGGATCGGTTGACGCCGATATTCTCAAAGATTGGGTTTCAGAAGCCCGCAAGATATGCGCAGCGAATGGTAGAATAGAAGTTTGCGATTCCTGCATAGGCGAGCAGCTATCGTATGCTCCACTTGATGCGGATGGTTCGTGGCCATGCCAAGCGGTGCGTGAAGTTCTTGAAACTGTCACAACAGAAGAGATTGTTCGCGGATTCTGTAGAGGGCGTCACAATCAGCGTGGAGTAACTACAAGAGGAATGAAGGACGGCGGAGAACAGGAGCGCGATATCGTGAAGAAACACCGCGAGTATGCCGAGAAATGCAAGGTGTCTTGGCCACGAACAGCATTGGCGCTACGTCGCATCGCTGAACATTACGACGCACAGGCGAAATGGCAGGATGAGCAGGCCGAGACACGAGATTGAGATGAATTGATTCGCGCGTCCACTTTCCTATGTCCACTGACCCACGCCTTGACCGTATAGTTGCGGCGCAGCCGTATCAGCTGTTATTCGCCACCATCAGCGGCGCGCACCTTTACGGGTTTCCGTCGCCGGACTCGGACTTTGACCTGCGCGGCGCGCATGTGTTGCCGCTCGACGCAGTCGTCGGCTTGGATGTCCGAAACGAAACGGTCGAAGACTCGCGCGTCATCGAAGGGCTGGAGATGGACATCGTAAGCCACGACGTGCGGAAGTTCTTCGGCCTACTGCTCAAGAAAAACGGCTACGTGTTGGAGCAGCTTTTCTCGCCGCTCATCGTCCGCACCACGCCGGAGCATGCGGAGTTGAAGATCATCGCCCGTGGCTGCATCACGAAACATCACTCGCATCACTACTTCGGATTTGCGGAAACGCAGTGGAAGTTGTTCGACAAGGAACGTCCACGCAGGGTAAAGCCGCTGCTCTACGTCTATCGCGTGCTGTTGACGGGCATTCACCTGATGCGGACGGGTGAAGTGGAGGCCAATCTCGTCACGTTGAACGAAGGTCACAAGTTGCCTTACATTACTGATCTCGTAGCGCGCAAACTCGCCGGACCGGAGAAATCCAAATTGGATGATGCGGACATTGCGTTCCACGAAAAGGAATACCAACGACTGCGCGGTGTACTGCAAACTTCGCACGACGCGAGTGGCCTGCCAGAACTGCCCGACGAAAGGACGAGGGCGGCCTTGAATGATCTGCTCGTTCGTGTGCGTACAAAGGGATTGGCAACTGCCAAACGAAACTGACGATTCC
>WNGB01040991.1_pt1 | contig 13781 bp, 15 predicted proteins | sample 5400681 | NCBI WGS metagenome assembly WNGB01 (sample SAMN13153367, study PRJNA577476) | soil metagenome | isolation source: 115 cm soil or saprolite under grassland replicate 2 | place: USA:California | collected 2016-06-15 | reverse complement strand
ATGGCAAGCCGCTCGTCTATCTCGACTCGGCATCCACGAGCCAGAAGCCGCAGATCGTCATCGATGCGCTGGACGGCTTCTACCGCGAATACAACGCGAACGTCCACCGCGGGATCTACGACATCGGCGAGCGGGCCACGGCGGCATATGAAGAGGCGCGCGTCCGGGTGGCCCGGTTCATCAACGCGCCCGATGCCCACGAGATCGTGTTCACCCGGAACGCCACCGAGGCGATCAACCTCGTTGCCTACAGCTGGGGCCGCCGCAACATCAACAAGAGCGACGCGATCGTCCTGACGGAGATGGAGCACCACGCGAACCTCGTTCCGTGGCAGCTCCTCGTCCAGGAGAAGGACGGCGACCTCGAGTTCATCCCGATCACGGACGACGGCATCCTTCGTCTTGACATCTTCGAGGTCCTGCTGCGCCTCAAGCCGAAGCTCGTGGCCTTCACCCATGTCAGCAACACGCTGGGGACGATCAATCCGGTGCGGGAGATGGTCGAGATGGCCCACGCGGCGGGCGCACTCGTCCTCATCGATGGCGCCCAGGCATTGCCCCACGTGCCGGTCGACGTCCAGGCGCTCGGTGCCGACTTCTACGCGTTCAGCGGCCACAAGATGCTCGGGCCGATGGGCTCCGGCGCCCTGTGGGCGCGTCGCGAGCTGCTCGAGGCGATGCCTCCCTTCCTCGCCGGGGGCGAGATGATCCGCGAGGTCCACCTGCGGCGGAGCGAGTGGAACGACATTCCCTGGAAGTTCGAGGCAGGCACCCCGGACGTGGCCGCGGCCATCGGCCTGGGAGCCGCCACGGACTACCTGTCCGGGCTGGGGATGGGTCGGGTGCAGGCGCACGAGCGCGATCTGGTCGAGTACGCACTTGACGTGCTGCCGCGAGAGGTGCCGGAGATCGTCCTCTACGGCCCGCCGGCCGAGGTGCGAGGCGGTGTCATCCCGTTCAATATGCCGGGCATCCATCCCCACGACGTCGCCCAGGTGCTGGACCGGTCCGGAGTCGCGGTTCGGGCCGGCCACCACTGCACGATGCCGCTCCACGAGCGCCTGGACCTGCCGGCCACCGCCAGGGCGAGCTTCAACGTCTACTCGACCCGCGAGGACATCGATGCGCTCGTGGCCGGCCTCCACGACGTCCAACGGGTCTTCGGACAATGAACGGGAGTACTGACGCGCGACCAGGCTCCGGGCCGGAAACTCTGCCAGATTCCCGCCACATGAACGTTGGGCATCGTTCCAGGGCCACTTTGCCAGCGGTCGCTTCGGCTGTTAAACGAAATCGGCTATCCGGGATGCCGCGGTGTGCTATTCGAGCGGTCGTCATGGGCCGATCAGCTCCTGTCACGATGCCTAGCGTTCGCCACACGAGAATTTGGCAGGACTTGGAAGTCCTCGGGCCGGGCCCGGGACTTGATGTGGTGGGTTGACGATGCGACGAAGCTGGCTCCTGCCGTGGCTGGCGCTCGGGGCGCTCCTAGCCACGACCTATGTATTCGGCCTTCTCTTCTTCGTGATGGCGTGGATCGATTGATGGACGACCTGTACCGCGATTACATCCTGGAGCACTACCGGCGGCCCCATAACTTCGGGGTCATTGAGGACCCGTCGGCCTCGAGCGAGGGCTCCAACCCGCTCTGCGGCGACCGGATCACGCTCCAGCTGGGCGTTCGGGACGGCGTCCTGGAGCGGATCGGCTTCACCGGCCGGGGTTGCGCGATCAGCCAGGCGTCCGCGTCCCTGCTGACCGACGAGATCAGGGGCAAGCCCCTGACCGAGGTCGCCGCCTTCCGGGCGGACGACCTGCTGGACCTGCTCGGCATCGAGATCAGCCCGGCCCGGCTCAAGTGCGCGATGCTCAGCCACGAGACGCTCCAGGACGCGCTGGCCGAGCTCGGCGGCCAGGATATGCCCGCTGCCGGAGCAGAATCGCCGGCCGCCGAGGTACCCCAATGATCCTGTTCGGCAGCCCGATCAGGCGGTGCAGGTGTACCGAGCCGGCCGGCCTCGGCCGGAACCGGCGCTAAGCTCGAACAGACCGGCGGTCAAAGTCGAACGCGGTCCGTTCACCACCCTGGCGCACAGGCGCCAGCTCGTCGAACCATCGGAGTCAGCAACCCACATGCCCAAGACTTACGCCGAGATGCTGCGCGAAGCCCGCGCCGTCGTGCCCGAGATCACCCCGCTCGAGACCGAGCGCTTCCGTGAAGCCAATCCGGGGGCCGCGCTGGTCGACGTCCGCGAAGATTCCGAGTGGGAGCAGGGCCACATTCCGGGCGCCGCCCATATCCCCAAGAGCTATATCGAGCAGCAGATCGAGGCGGCTGTGCCCGATCGCGACCGGCCCGTGATCCTTTACTGCGCCAGCGGGGTCCGCTCGCTGTTCGCGGGCCAGACGCTCGCCGAGCTCGGCTACACGGACGTGCGATCGATGTCCGGCGGCTTCCAGGAGTGGAAGGGCCGAGGCCTGGCGTGGACGCTGCCGGTGCTCCTCACCCATGACCAGAAGCAGCGATACAGCCGGCACCTGCTCATCCCGGAGGTTGGCGCCGAGGGCCAGGCTCGCCTGCTCGACGCGAAGGTGCTGCTCATCGGGGCCGGCGGCCTGGGCTCGCCGGCGGCGCTCTACCTCGCCGCGGCCGGGGTTGGCACGATCGGCATCGTCGACTTCGACATCGTCGACCTCTCCAACCTCCAGCGCCAGGTCCTCCACACCACCGACCGCGTCGGCCAGAAGAAGGTCGATTCGGCGCGGGTCGCAATCAGCGCCCTCAACCCGGACGTGGACGTCGTCGCCCACGAGGAGATGCTGACCGCCGAGAACGTGGAGCGGCTCATCGCCGGGTATGACGTCGTGCTGGACGGCACCGACACGTTCGAGACGCGCTACGTCCTCAACGACGCGGCGGTGGCGGCCGGGATCCCGGTCGTCCACGCCTCGGTGTTCCGGTTCGAGGGCCAGCTGACGGTCTTCGATACGGCGGTCGGGCCGTGCTACCGCTGCCTCTATCCCACGCCGCCGCCTCCGGAGCTCGCCCCCGGCTGCTCGGTCGCCGGCGTCCTTGGCATCGTGCCGGGGATCATGGGGCTGCTCCAGGCCAACGAGGTACTGAAGATCCTGCTTGGAATCGGCGAGACGCTGGCCGGCCGGCTGCTCCTGTTCGATGCGCTGGACGCATCGTTCACCGAGCTGAAGCTCCGCCGCGATGCCGACTGCCCGGTCTGCTCGGACAAGGCGATCGCGGCACGGGCCGCGGGTCGGCCACTGCCGGTGCCGGCATTCGGGGGCGAGGAGCCGTTCGCCCTCGGCGGGGTGGAGGCGGAGGTCGAGGCGGGTGTCGAGGCTGCCACGTGACCACGGTTCGCATTCCCCCGGTCCTGCGCGCCGCAGCCGGCGGCGCCAAGGAGGTGGAGGTCGGCGGCGCGACCGTCGGCGAGATCCTTGCCGCGCTCGTCGAGCGCTATCCCGGCCTGCGCGGCCAGCTGCTGACCGACGAAGGCGACCTCAATCGTTTCGTGAATGTCTACGTCGACGGCCAGGACATCCGCTATCTGGACGAACGGGCGACGAAGGTGGCCGAGCGCGACACCCTGATCATCCTGCCGGCGATGGCGGGCGGCTGAGGAGTGGCTCTCCCGCTGGAGCATCCGGCGGCGGCTCCCGGCGGGCGATACGACTCGATCCTCGACGCCATCGGCCACACCCCGCTCGTCGAGATCCCGCGCCTGTCGCCGGTCGAGGGCGTCCGGTTGTTCGCCAAGCTCGAGATGACCAATCCGACCGGTTCGGTCAAGGACCGGGCTGCGAAGTACCTGGTGGAGGATCTCGAGCGGCGGGGTAGGCTGGGGCCGGAGTCGATCATCCTCGAGCCGACATCGGGCAACACCGGCATCGCCCTGGCGATGATCGGACAGCGGCGGGGCTATCGGGTCACCCTCGTCATGCCCTCCAACGTGACGCCCGAGCGGCGGCAGATGGCCGCGCTCTTCGGTGCTCGAGTGATCTCGTCGCCCGCCGAGCGTGGCTCCAACGGCGCCGTCGAGATGGCGCGCCGCCTGGTGGGGGAGGACCCCCGCTACGTCATGCCCGATCAGTACGCGAACCCGGCCAACCCGCAGGCGCACTACGGGACGACCGGCCCGGAGATCCTGGCCGACTGTCCGGAAATTGACGCGTTCGTGGCCGGCCTGGGCACCGGCGGCACGCTCATGGGCGTGGGTCGATACCTGCGCGAGCGGCGGCCTTCGGTGCGGATCTTTGCCGCGGAGCCGATGCCGGGCGAGAACGTCCAGGGGCTGCGGTCACTCGACGAGGGCTTCGTGCCGGAGATCTTCGACCCGTCGGCGATCCACGGGAAGTTCCTCGTTTCGAACCGGGAGGCGATCGTCACGGTTCGGGAGCTCGTCGCGCAGGAGGGGATCTTCGCCGGCCCCTCGTCTGGCGCCGTGCTGGTGGCGGCCGCCCGGGTGGCCCAGTCGTTGGGCAAGGGGACGATCGTGGCACTCCTCGCCGACGGCGGCTCGCGCTACCTCTCGGTTGGAACCTATGACCGCGACCTCGGCACCATGGGTGCCGAGCTCGAAGGCGAAGTCCATTGGTGGTAGGCCGGCCACTCCGGCGCCTGGCCGCTCTCAGGCGGTGGGCGCCCTCGATCGATCGGTCGGAGGGGATGGGGTCCTGGGCGATGCACGTCAGGGCATATTCCCGACAGGTCGGTTCTTGATCGTGAACCCTGCCCGATTTCATCCCGAGCTGATGCCCTCCGGGGCGTGCCACGACGTCGTCGCCTGTTCTGAGGGCGGCCGGGGGTACGGCAGCCGGGACGCCACCCTCTGGGCGGCGATGCGGCCGTCGCTCCGGCGATCGCATCAGCGGCTCGGCTGCCGGTGAATCCTGGGTGTGCCCCGCGGCGCATGACCGGAGGGGCTCCGGAGGCGGACGGCGACCGATTTCCCGCACGACCGCAGGTCGGTGCTCGGTATGCCCCGACGCCCATCACGGGTGAGCCACTCGCTCCTGGGGTCGATCGGGCCGGGAGCGAGGGCGACCGACCCCCGGGCGTCGCCGCCGCGCATCCCGGGCCCCGGTCGGTCTCCCTGAGCGACGAGCTCCGGCGGGCCCTCATCGAGCACGCTCGACGGGAAGCTCCCAACGAGATGTGCGGCGTGATTGCCGGCACCGCCAACCCGGCGGATCGTCCATTCCCACGTCCGATCGCCCGCCGTTCCGTCCCGAACGGACGTCGGGCTCGCCCAGTGGCCCGATTCCCTGTACGTCCTCGTTTCGCTGAGCGAGGCCGCGGCCGACCCGGCCACGGGCGAGCCTTCGGTTCGGGCGTGGCGGATCCTCGAGGGCGCCATCCACGAGGTGACGCTGGAGCGCCCCGAATGACGAGAGGACGCGTTCACGCCGAGCGCCTCCTGCCGCTCGCGATCGGCCTCGGCGTGCTCGTGGCCGGGACCGCCGCCGGCTGGGATGCGCGGCTCGTCCAGGCCGTGGCGTCGCCGCCGGCGTTCCTGCGGGCCGGCCTGGTCGCCCTCTCCGTCGTGCTCGGGTTCGCGCTGCTCGGTCGGGCGCTCACCCGACTGGGCGCCGCCGATCCAGTGGGTGCCCGTGAGCGCGATCTCGTCTCGCTGACTCGCGGCGTGCGGCTGGCGTTCCTGGCCGTGGCGGCGTTCTCGGCCGCCGGCGGCTGGGCGCTGGGCCACCCTCTCCCGATGGTGATCGCCCTCGTCATCGCCGGCGTCGACATCCTGGAGACGTCCTTCCTCCTCCTCGTCATCGCCACTCGCCGAGCCACCGAAGCCACGGACGACCACAACCCCGTGTCGGGCGCCTGATACGCGGACCGACCGGTCGTAGCGCCCCTGCGACACGCGGGCGCGGAGGATCGCGGCCGGAGGCGGGACCAAGGGCCAGCGCAAGCGCTCAAGCTGATCACCAATCCTGCCTACCCCAGGTCGGCGCCGCGGTTTCCTGACTGCCTCGGCGCCGACCGTTGCTATGTTCGCGCGGCCAGCCCTTCGATCAGCGACGACTCCGAGGGCGTCGACCCGAGCCCGGCCGCCGCACCGACTCGCGCGGCCAGCGGCGGCTCCAGGTAGGTTGACGCCAGCACCGGCCAGCTCGGCTCGGCGAAGACCTCCGCGGGCGACCCGTCCAGGACGACCATGCCGGCCCGCATGACGACCACCCGCTCGAACGTCTCGGCCACGAACCGCATGTCGTGGCTGATCGCGATCACCGTGCGCCCTGCCGACGCGAGGCCCGTCACGATCGCCTGTACCCGAGCAACCCCACGCGCATCCTGGCCTGTCGTGGGCTCGTCGAGCACGACGGCCGGCGTCTCCATCGCCAGGATGGAGGCAAGTGCGAGCAGCTTCCGCTTGGAGTAACCGAGGTCGTAGGGGTTGTCGTCGATGTTGCTCTCCAGCCCGACCGTCGTGAGTGCGGCCACGACGCGTTCCTCCAGGGCGTGGCCGGACAGGCCAACGTTCCGCGCGCCGAACGCGACCTCCGCGCGAACCCGTCCCGAGAAGATCTGGCGGTCGGGATTCTGGAATACGACCCCCACGAGCCGGGCGAGCTCCGCGACGTGCCGCACACCCACCTCTCGCCCATCGACCATGACTCGGCCCCGGGTTGCGCGGAGCAGCCCGTTGAAGTGCCGCACGAGCGTCGACTTGCCGCTGCCGTTCTGTCCCACGAGCGCCACCCGGGCGCCCGGCGCGACCGCCAGATCGACGGCTTCGAGCGCTTGGGTGCCGTCGGGGTAGACGAAGCCCACCGACTCGCAGGCGAGCGCCACGCCGCGCGGACCAGGTCCAGCCGCTTCCGCTGCGCTCACGCCGCTACCTCAGGAACGGATACGCCCGCCGCCGCCGCCGCTCGAGCGATCCGAATGCCCGACGGCGGGGAGATCCCCCAGTCCTCCAGCCGCGGATCGGCGAGGACCTCCTTCGCGGGACCTTCGGCGACAACCCGGCCGGTCTCGAGCACGGCGATGCGGTTCGCCATCCGAGCCAGCAGGTCGGTCTTGTGCTCGACGATGAGGATGCCCGCCCCCGTGGCCTCTACGAGGCCAGCGAGGATGTCGCTCACGAGGTTCGTTCCCCGCGGGTCGAGTTGGCTCGTCGGCTCGTCCAGGACCAGATAGGGCGGGCGCAGCGCGATCACTCCGGCGAGGGCGACGAGCTGGGCCTGCCCGCCCGACAGGCGCTGGGGGTCGCGGGCCGCCAGGCCGCCGATCCCAAGGTCGGCAAGCGCCAGCTCCACACGATCCACGACGTCGTCGAGTGCCAGCCCCAGGTTCCGTGGCGCAAACGCGACCTCCTCCCAGACGGTGGAGGCGGTGCCGGACAGCTGGGTCACCGGGTTCTGAAACAGGACGCCGCATCGCTGCGCGAGCTCGTACGGCCGGGCCCCCGCAGTCGACAGCCCGTCGATCGTGACGGTTCCGTCGAGCCGGCCGGCGATGGTCGCCGGGGCGAGGCCGGCGGCGACCAGGCACAGCGTGGACTTGCCCGACTCGTTCGCGCCGACCACACCCAGAACGCTGCCCGAGTGGAGCACGAGATCGATCCCGTCGAGGGCGGGCTGGCGAGCGCCGGCGTACCCGTAGCGCACGCCCTCGAACGCGATCGTCATGGCAGGAACTCGAGGCGACCCGCGATCGAGAGGATGAGAACCACGATCGACCCGAGGAAGAGCGCCCAGCGTGCGCCGCGTTCCCAGCCGCTATCGGGGAAGACGCGCAGGACCGTTCGCCGCGTGGGAGCCGTGAAGCCGCGCGCCTCGAGGGCCATGGTCAGCTCTTCGACGTCCGTGAGCGCGCCGAATACGAGTGGCCCCGCGAGCGGAACGACCCCACGAGCACGCCGCCAGACCCGGCCTTCCGTGTCGAGCGCGCGGGCGCGCTGGGCCTCCGTGATCTCACCGGCGCGCTCGATCATCCGCGGAATCATCCGCAGTGTGGCGCCCACGACGAACATCACGCGTCGTCCGGCACCACGTCGCTCGAGATCGGCGATCAGGTGGTCGGGCTGCGTCGTGAGCCCGAGGAGGGCTACGGACATCGCAAACGCCACCACGCGCAGCGTGGCCTGCGTCGCGGCGACGAGACCCGTCCACGTCGGCGCCAGCGGCCCGACGGTCACGATCCGGTCCGTCGCACCCGGATAGAGGAACGTGTTGATGAGGAGGATGCTAGCCACCAGAGGGATCGTCGCCAGGAGATACGGCAGGAGCGCTCGTCCGATCCTGGCCGTCACGGCACCGGCGAGGATCACGCCGAGCACGACGAGTGGCCCGGTCCAGCCGCGGACGCCAAAGGCGACGAGCGCCTCCGCAAAGGCGATGACGAGCTTCGTCGTTGGATTCAGGCGGCGATACGGCCCGGTCGGTGGACGGGCGACGAAATCCGGGAGGCGCCCGGAGATCGCGGTCGACCCGTCCGACGGCGCGGACGGCGCGGCCGGTGCCTCGAGCTCGGCCAAGAAGCGGCGTCAGTAGGCGGCGGCGCTGCCCGCGATCCGCTCACCCAGAGGGAACCGGGCGAGGACGCGGGTGGAGAGGCTGGCCAGGACGATATAGACGACGAAGCTCGTGATCGTCTTGTCGATCGGGTCGCTGAAGAACCCCTGCCCGAGCGATGCGTTGAATACGTCCGCGCCTCCCTGCCGGAGTGCGGCGACGATGAGGTCGACACCGGATCCGGTGACGCCGCCGAACAGGTATGCGGCAATCGGGGCCGACACGATGGCCGCCACGATCCCCGTGACTGCCCCCGCCACCGCGACCCACGCGCCCGCGGCATCGCGGCGCAGGATGATGAAGCCACCCACGGCGAGCGCGGCCACGACGCCGATCCCGACGATGACCAGATAGACGCCCGATCCGTAGCCACCCGTGCTGGGATCGCCGCCGTAGACCGGACTCGTGTAGATCCGCCAGGCGAGGACGAGGATGATCGCGACGCCCACGAGCGCCGCTCCGTAGAGTTGCGTCCCGGATGCCGGCCGCGGGCGGTAGACGCCCAGGTAACCCCAGAGGCCCGCGAGCAACCCGATGACGCCCGCGGTCACGGCGAAGGGACCGATGGTTCCGCCGCCGATGCCGGGCGCGTACTGCCAGATCAGGTTGGACAGGATTCCCGTCAGAGCGCCCGCGATCGGGCCTGCCAGGACGCCGACGAGGATCGTCCCGATCGAGTCCATGTAGATCGGCAGCTTCAACACCGTCTGCACGGTGTAGCCCACTGCGATGTTGATGGCGATCGCGATCGGCATGAGCACGATCACGCGCGTGCTGAACTGTCGAGATAGCCAGTCCATGGCGTTCTCCGTTCCTCCTTCCGATCCGGTGAGCATGTCCCTCGCCGATCAGATTGCCACGTTGATGGACCGGCCGCCACCCTCGGAGAGCGAGATGCACTAGCTCCGTACTGCGGCCAGGCGGCCGACCCGGTCGATGAAGCGTTCGAAGAACGTGGCAGCGTCGGCGGAGACAGCGACGTCCAGGTTGGGCGGCCGCTTCCAGTGATGGCGCCAGTCAGCGACCGTCTCGCCCGTCGTCAGCTCGCCAGCAACCTCCACGTCCACCGTGAGGGCTTCCGAGCGGACGAGGCTCGGGTCAAGGGCAGCGGCCAGGGCCATGGCGTCATGGATGTAGGCGCCGTAGAACCCATCGAACTCGGCGTGGAACTCCATGTACCAGCGCACGGCGTCGGCGACGAACCGGATCACCGGGTTGGATGCCACCGATCGGGTGGTGTGCATCGGCTCCTCGCCGCGGGCGAGCGCGAGGGCATCGTCCGGCGTGCTTCCGGCGCGGCGGGCGAGGGCGACCATGTGGTCGGGCGTGAAGCGCGCCTGCTCGCAGTGGATGTTCCACTCCTCGCGCGGGCTGGTGTTGCCGGCGACGCGATACGTGCCGCCCATGAGGACGAGCCGTCGCAGGAGGCGCGGCAGCTTTGGCTCGAGCAGGATCACGACCGCCAGGTTGGTCAGCGGCCCGAGCGTGACCAGCGTTACCTCCCCGGGCCGCTCCCGGGCGGCATCCAGGATGACCTCCACGCCGTGGCGCTCCGAGACGGAACGGGCGGCCGGAGGCAGCTCGGCGTGGCCGATGCCGCGTGGGCCGTGGGTCTCGGGCGTGATCTCGAGGGGCCGCAGGATCGGGGTCCGTCGGCCGATCGCGACCTCGATGTCGGGACGGCCGGCCAGCTCCAGCACGGCCAGCGTGTTCGTCGCCACCTGGCTCGCCTCCACGTTTCCGGAACAGCACGTCACTGCCAGGATCTCCGCCTCCAGCGAGGCGCAGGCGTACAAGAGGGCCAGGCTGTCATCGATGCCGGTGTCGCAGTCGATGAGCAGGGGAATTCGATCGGCCACGGAATGATCCTAACCCGACCAGGCGGTGCCCAGCGGCGGCCTAGCCGCCCCCATCATGCTGTCAGTGGGAAACCCGGGCTTGCGGGACCGCAAGCCACCGGCACGGGGCTGCCGGCGGGCCGCGCTGCGACGAATCGTGCGTGGGCGGACTCGCTCGCCGCGGACCCATGGTGGCCCGGGTCATCTTCAAGCGTGGCTAGTCTGGTTTTCACAGTCTGAGCAGGACCAGGGGACACAAGCCGCCGGCCAGGGAACTCGAGACGGAGGACCCAGGCGACTCGATCGCGGTCGACGAAAAGGCGCCGGGCCCAGCTCGAGTCGATTGCGCGGAGATCCGCGCGGCTGAGAGAACGGACGTCGCACAAGCGGAAGCCGAGGTCGACGTAGGTCCTGCGGATGCGTTCGATGTCCGGTTCACCGAAGGGACCGGTGGGCCGACCGTCTCCGACGGCATCCCGATCCGTGATCGAGACCGTCATCTCCAGGGCGCCCAACGCCGAGACCAGCCGGGCGATGGCAATTGCGGCACGATCGTCGAGACCGAGGGTGCCGCGCAGCAGTGAGCCCCACGGGAAGCGGACCGTGACGAGGTCGGCGAGGCCGGCCAGCTCGCACGGCAGCATCTCAACCCCGGCCGCAACGAACACGGCGTTGGGCAGACCGCCCTTACTCGAGTTTCGAGCTGCCCGGCGAGAGACCTCGGCCATGGCTCGGGCGTCCGCATCCACACCGACGGCCAGGGTCGACGGATCGGCAGCCGCAGCCGCGAGGACGGCACGGCCGTCCCCGGTTCCAAGGTCGATGATGGTCCGGCGGTGGCGCCGGGCCAGTGTGGTCAGTTAGCCGACGTCGACGTCGACGATCCGGCGGCCGGTCACGATGCGCATGGCGCGCAGTATGCCTCGAATCAGGGCGGTGGCTCGATCACGCTGGCCGCGGCTCCAGGATGACGATCTGGATCGGGCGCGTGGTCCCTTTCCGGTAGCTGGCGTAGTTGGGATTGACGCGGTCCAGCCTGGGCCACAGGTCGGTCGCCTCGGCGTCGGTCGCGACCCGGGCGACGACCTTGTGCCGATCCTGGCCGATGCGAACGTTGACGGCCGGCGACGCGATGAGATTGCGGAACCAGGCAGGGTCCTCGTCCGCACCGGCGTTCGAGGCGACTACCACGTAGTTCTGCCCGTCAGCCAGGTAGAAGACGGCATTCTCGCGGACCGTGCCACTCTTCCGGCCGACGGTCGTCAGCCACAGCGTGGGCGCGGTGAAGCGATCCAGCTTCAACCGGCCGCCGGAGACTCGATCGAGGAACCGGTGAAGCGCCCACATCGCCCGGATGCCCCAGCGCCGATCTGCCACGCCGGTACGATACGACCCGTCGACGCAAAGCGGGACGGAGGAGCCACGTGGCGAATGCGAACGCGCCGCTCGTGGGCATCGTCATGGGCAGCCGCTCGGACATGCCGGCCGCGGAGAAGGCCGTGGTCGTCCTCGACGAGCTCGGCGTCCCGTCGGAGGTCCGGGTGATCTCCGCCCATCGCGCGCCGGCGCTGCTCGCGCGGTACGCAACCACGGCCGAGGAGCGCGGTCTGGGTGTCCTCATCGCGATCGCCGGCCTGGCCGCGCACCTGCCGGGCGTCCTTGCCGCGCAGACGATCCTGCCCGTCGTTGGCGTCCCGATGCCCGGTGGGGTCGCGGATGGCCTGGACGCCCTGCTCTCGGTGGTCCAGATGCCAAAGGGCGTGCCGGTCGCCACCGTCGGAGTGGGCAATGCTGAGAACGCGGCGCTGCTTGCCGCGCAGATCCTGGCGGTCGAGGATCCCGAACTGCGCGAGCGCTTCCGAGCCCGCCGTGACGCGCAAACCCAGGCGATCCTCGACGACCCGACCAACGTCGACGGAGCAGTTCGAGCCTGACGCGTACACTCGGGTCGATGGACGACTCACGTTGGGAGCCGGGCATGCCCGTGCTCGACCGGCAGCCCGTGGGCGGCGCGCCGACCCGGCCCAGCCTCCGCGACATGCCCGTGCGCTCGGTACCCGAGACCGCCCCGACGCCGCTCCAGCGGCACTACGTCAACCTGTCGGCCGTGGCGCTCGTCTGTGGGGCCGTCGCGATCACCGCGCTCGAGCTCGGCACGCCGCCCAGCAGCCTCCTCGTCAAGCTGTGTGTGCTCATCGGCGCCCCGATCCTGGCGGCAACGACGGCCGATGCTGCCCTGCGCATCTGGCGGTCGGCCTGGGCGTGGATGCCGGTGAACCGCGGCCGAGCCCTGTTCCGGCTGAGCTGGGTCGCCGCCACCGTGATCTTGCTGGCCGTGCTCGTCGTCGTCACCGTCCTCGTGTTGATTGCCTGAGGCTGTGGCGCGCCGGCCGACCATGAGCGACGAGTTCCTGCCTCGAGGCCCCGACGGGCGCTCGACCGACATCGAATCCGGGCACGGCGTTCCCGCCTGGATGGCGGCCACGCTCCGGCACTGCTCCCGTTGCGGCGCGGCGCTCAACTTCGGCCCGATCGAGGGCGAGGATCGCCACCGCCTGGCCTGCGACAACTGCGGCTTCATCGCGTACGTCAACCCGCGACTCGTCGTCACCACGATCCCGGTTACCGACGACGGCGACGTCATCCTCCTTCGGCGCGGCATCGAGCCCGGCTACGGAGGCTGGGCACAGCCCGGCGGCTTCCTGGAGGTCGACGAGACGGTCACAGAGGGCGCCATCCGCGAGACGCTGGAGGAGACCGGCCTGGACGTTCAGCCCGGCGAGATCATCGGGCTCTATTCGCGCCTGGAGGCCGCGGTCGTCGTGATCGCGTTCGAGGCTCACGTGGTGGGCGGAAGCTTCCGACCCAATCCTGAGGCGATCGAGATCGCCGCGTTCGCGCCCGCCGAGATCCCCTGGCCCGGCATCCGCGTTCGCGCCCGCCGAGATCCCCTGGCCCGGCATCGCCTTCGCCACCAGCCGCTGGGCCCTCACCGATTGGCTCCAACGCCGCCATCCCGAGCTCAGGGACGCGCTCCGCTGATCGGGTGACATCACCCATTGCGATCGGAACGACCTGTACCCTCAAGCCTGTGGATGTGGCGATCAGCGAGATCTTGTGGGCATTCGAGGTCGGAGGCCACCCGCATCAGCTGACGTGCCTCTATGACTCGCGGGCTGACACATTGGCATTGCGCCTTGAGCGCCAGCCCATCGGCGATCTCCTGGATGCCGACGCCTGGCGGTCGGGAGCGACGATCCGTTTCGACGTGGATGGCGCGGTCGTGACCGTGGCCGTTCGGTCCCGCGCGGTGGCAATGATCCCACCCACTGACGTTCCATTCCTGCGAGCGTGGCTCGATGGGCGTCCGCTCATAAGTCAGGAGGCCCGCGAGTTCGC
>WNGB01012936.1_pt1 | contig 13782 bp, 12 predicted proteins | sample 5400681 | NCBI WGS metagenome assembly WNGB01 (sample SAMN13153367, study PRJNA577476) | soil metagenome | isolation source: 115 cm soil or saprolite under grassland replicate 2 | place: USA:California | collected 2016-06-15 | reverse complement strand
GAAGAGCTGCTTCATCGAATCGAGCGCGCCGGACAGCTCCTTGCGCTCCCGCGCGAAGCAGAACCGCACGTACCCTTCGCCACTGGCGCCGAAATCGACACCGGGCACGCAGCCGATGCGGCCGCGCTTGATGAGATGCTCCGCCATTCGCCACGAGCGTGAGTCGCTCATGGCGCTGTTGTGTCGAAGGGTCGCCGGGTTGCGCTGATCGTCGGTCCACGCTGGATCGATTCGGAGGAACGCATAGAACGCGCCCGCCGGCGGCTCGCCCGCAAAAACTCCGCCCGCCGCCTCGCGGATGCCCTGGTAGAACACATCGCGACGCGCGCGCAGCTCCGTGCGAAACGCCTCGATGCAGTCCTGCGGCCCCTCGAGCGCGCCGATGCCGCCGAACTGCACGACGGACGCGATGTTGCTCGCGGTGTAGAACAGAATCTTCTTCGCGCGGTCGCGGATCGTGGCGTCCCTGATCGCGACATAGCCGAGCCTCAGACCGGTCATCGCGTACGATTTGCTGAACGTGTACATCGGAATCGTTCGCTCGTACATGCCAGTCAGCGACGCGATGCTGACGTGTTCGCCGTCAAACACGACATCCTCGTACGCCTCGTCCGAGATGACCCAGAGATCGTGCTCGCGTGCGATAGCGGCGAGCCGCTCCAGATCGGGACGCGTCAGCACGCCGCCGGTCGGATTGTTGGGCGAGTTCAGGTACAGCCCCCGCGTCTTCGGCGTGATCTTCGACTCGAGCTCGTCGAAGTCGTAGCGCCAGCCGTTGGCTTCCCGCAGCGGACACACCACCGGCACGCCTTTGGCCGCCAGAATGTTGCCGGCCGCGGCGGGCCACTGAGGGTCGGGCACGATCACTTCGTCGCCCGCCTCGAGCAGCGCACGGAACGCGATGTACAGGCCATGGATTCCGCCGTTGGTGACGAGCACATCGTCGGGGTCGTCGATCGGGATACGGTTCTTGTCGCGCAGCTTCCGCGCGATCAGCTCTCGCAGCCGCGGCACGCCGGTCGTCTGCAGGTAGTGGGACTTGTTCTCGACGATCGCGCGCGTCATCGCCGACTTGACGCTGTCGGGCGCATCGAAGCTGACATCGCCCTGGTCGAGGCGAAACGGATCGGCGACGGAGTACATCATGTCGCGGATGCGGATGATTCCTGAAAGCGGGACGGTGTCGAGGTACGCGGCCATTCAGAAAGAGTACCCGAAGGCAGGACCGGGCAGGAAGGGTTACCGTTCAACCCTTGGGTTTCCAGTTCAGGAGGACCGTGACGGGCAAGGTATTCGTTTCTCCGGACACGACCGTGGCGCCGAGAAATCGCTGCCCGTCCGGCGCGACCAGATAGTGGGTTCCCGGCCGACCTTCATTGCCGGTACGCAAAATAATCCGCGATGTCCTTTGCGACGAGCCCGATCGCATTTTCCAGCGCTTCACCCGATCCGAAATGATTCGCGGTGAAGACGCTCAGGATGATCGTGCGTCCCTGCGCCTCGAGCACACCAACATCGTCTCCAACGTAGGGCAGGAAGTCGCCGGTCTTGTGTGGGATCTGATAACCGGTGACATACCGGGGTATGCGTGTGCGGTACACCTGACCGCGCAGGATGCGCAGCATCAGATCGGATGATGGTTTGTCGACGAGCGTGCCGCGCTCCATCATCTCCAGCAGCCGGCCCATCTCGCGTGGCGTCGACAGGCCGAACGGGAATTTGCCGTCCCGATAGAACTGTTCGGTCGATGCCGCCGCCCGCAGCGATGGAAACCATTTCGAGGGAACGCTCATCGCGCGGATGGTCTTGAGTCCCAGCGCGTCCATGCGCGCGTTGACGGCCTCGGGTCCGCCGACCATCCGGTACAGCACCTCGGTCGCCGTGTTGTCGGAGACGATGACCATCATCGTGATCAGATCCTTGACCGTCATCACGGCACCGGGGTCGAGCCGTTGAATCGTGCCTGTCCCTGGCTGCGAGTCTTCGCGGACGAAGGTGTACTTGTCGGTGAGCGCGAACTTGCCTGCTTTGATCTGCTCGAACACTTCCGCCATGAGCGGGATTTTGATCGTGCTCATGGTCTCCATCTGCCGGTCGGCGTCGAGTGCGATCTCTTCACCGGATTCGAGCGACTTCACGTAGATGCCCCACGTCGCGTTCACACTGCGGGTCGTCCGTTCGATGGACGCGCGCAGCCGTTGGAGCGGCGGCTGCGGTGTCTGCGCCTGCAGCGGGCCGGCCTTGAGGTCGGCTCCTTCAAAACACAGCGTCACGGCCGCGATGATGGTGGCGATCGTTCTCATGCCGTCACTCCGACTTTTTCGAGCACCGCCGTAAGGACCTGCTGTGCGCGGCCGACCGGTAGATTGCTGAGATAGAAGTGCCTGACGCCGACATCGATCAGCGAGCGAATCGTCCGCGCGCACACGTCTTCGGGGCTGGCGCCCGCCGCGAACTCACGAGTCAGCGCTTCAGCGGGCACGGGAAGGAAACTCCTGAGCGCCTCGAGGCGTCAGGTAGAACTCAGCGCTGAAGTCGGCGGCGGCGAGGTAGTCGACCTGCTGCTTCGGATCCGCGTGCGGATTCGCCCAGCCGCCCAGCATCATCGTCGAATTTCGCGCGCGCAGCAGTTGACGAAGCTGCCACGCGTGCTCGACACAGCGTGGCGCGCCCACCGATTTGTCGCCGCCCAGCACGACGAGCGCGGGAAAACCGCTCTGACGCGCCCGCTCGGCGTACGACACGCAGTATTCCATCGAATGCTTGGCGGTCAGGAACGGCACGATGCGCTCTCGCGGCACGTCGTGGCCGAGATTGGTGACGAGATGACGGAGATTATCCTCCTCCGACGATCCCACCGCGCTGTCGGTAAGGAAGACGAACGTCCCCTGCCGCGTCAGCCGCCGCACGGCGTGGTACGTGTCAATCCATGCGTCCATTCCCTCGGTAGTTGCGAGCTCGGCGCGCGGCGGCCGGAGTTCCGCGGCAAATACAGACCCGCCCGACCGAAGTGCGGTCAATAAATCCATGTCAGATCAAAACCGCGTTCCCAATGCAACCGAAGGCGCGAAGACACGAAGAAGCCATTCAGGTGATTGTTCTACTATACGTCCGCGATGACTACGACCGAGCTGCGCCGCCTGCTCGCCACGTTTCCGACGTTGCCATTCGTCCCCGCGCCATCGCTCGTCGAAACGATGCCGCGATTGTCGGCGGCGCTCGGCGGCGGTCCGCGTCTGCTCATCAAGCGCGACGATGCGATTCCGTTCGGGTTCGGCGGCAACAAGGTGCGCAAGCTGGCGTTGGTGGCGGCGCGGGCACAAGCCGACGGCGCCGACACGCTGATCACGGCCGGCGGCGTGCAGTCGAATCACGCCCGCGCGACGGCAGCGGCGGCGGCCAGGCTTGGAATGCATGCGGTGCTCGTGGCTAATGGCACCGCGCCGTCGCGGCCGACGGCTAATGCGCTGCTCGACGCGCTGCTTGGCGCGGAGGTTGTCTATGTGGCGGCACGCGACGCGCGTGCGCCGAAGATGGTGGAGATTGCGGATCGGCTGCGAACTGAGGGGCACCGTCCGTTCGTCATTCCTATCGGCGCGTCGACACCACTCGGCGCGCTCGGCTTTGTGCTCGCCGTCGCCGAACTCGTCGAGCAGATGCAGGCGCCGGACGTCATCGTGCACTCGACGTCATCGGGTGGCACGCAGGCGGGTCTGGTGGCGGGCTGCCGCCTGCTCGGCCTGTCGACGCGCGTCATCGGGATCAGCGCCGACGAGACGTCGGCCGCGCTCGAGGCGGACGTGGATGGCATCGTGCACGGCATCGTCGGCTTGCTGGGCGTCGATCCGACGCTACTGGCGCGCGGAACCGCGATTGAGGTCGACGACCGGTTCGTGGGCGGCGGCTACGGAATTCCGACGGAGGCCTCGCGCGAAGCGATGGAGCTGGCCGCGCGCACCGACGCAATCTTCCTCGATCCGACCTACACCGCGAAAGCCATGGCGGGACTCATCGCGTACGTGCGTCAGAAAAGATTTGCCCCCGAGGAGACCGTTCTCTTCTGGCACACGGGCGGACAAGTGGCGCTGTTTGCGTAATCGTGTCTTCGTGTCTTCGCGGTTGCGTTTAGGTTGATCGGTTTTTCAGGACTTCGTCTATCAAAAAAAGATCTGTCAGCAACGCCCGCAGGTGGATCGACGCGTTCAAGTTGTCCACCACCTGCGAGCCGATGGCCGGCTGCGCGAGCACGAGGCGCACCGCCGCCTGCGCATCGCGCGCGTCGCGATCGATCACGCGGATGAACGCATGGTACGGCGCGGACGGTTCGGCGCCGAGACGGTTGACCGACTCTGTCAGGAAATCGCCGAGATCGTTCAGCGCGGCGTCGCAGCGGCGGAGGTACTCGCGCGCCTGACGGCCGGTGTCGCTGCCATGATCTGAGGGGAGGCCTTGCGAGGCGTACGCGAGAAAGAACTCGTACGCCTCCTCGATGGTGTCGCAGCGCGCGCGAAATCCAGCCGTGACGTCCGCGCGCTCCGGGGGATCCCCGGACGCGCTCACGCCTGGCCCGCCGGCTTTGTTGACGTCGGCCCGCCGCCGACCTTCCAGCGTGCCGGTTCGTGATGCTCCAGATACTGCCGGCGCGTGATCCAGCCGAAGATCATCGCCTTGGTGATCCACCACTTCTCGGGCCGCACGGCGAAGTACACATGCGCGATCACGAGTCCCACGAGCCCCACACCCGCGAGCCCGTGGCCGACGTAGGTGAGGCCCCACGTCGAATCGCTGAACACATACGGGTTGCGCGTGAACAACGGCGTCCGCACGCGCACCATCATGACCATGCCGGTGGCGACCACGGCGAGGCCGGCGACGACGATAGCGGTGTGATACAGCCGGTTGCCGAGCGGGTACTTCCCGGGCTTCGGACCGGGAACGTCATGGCCGAACTCGCGCATGATCTCGGCCCGGAGCTCGGGGATGTCTTTCGGACCCACCCAGATGGACCAGAAATCGAGGAAGAACGACGCGTGCACGATGTGGAACAGGATCGACGCGGTGAGCACGAGCCCCGCGATCCAGTGCCACTGCACCCAGGGGAACCGCACGCCGGCGACCGGCAGGAAGGCCGTGAAGAGCAGCACGAACATCGACGCGGCCATCACCCAATGGAAGAGACGCGCGGTGAGATTATGTTTTTCGATTTTTGCCGGCAGATCCTTGCGCGCGGCCTCCAGGGCGTCGGTTTCCGCTGCCGAGCGCTTGCGGTGCGCCGAGAACAGCATGTAGCTCGCGTGCGCCACAAAGAACAGCACGCCCGCGAACAGCGAGGCCCAGAACAGATTCCATGAAACGTGTGTGAGAACCCACTCGCCCCACGGACTCCGTCCCCACTTTAGGAGGTCCATGTCCCGCCCTCCGACCCGCGAATGGCGCGCTTCACCAGGTTTCTCATGAGCGGCACCTTGTACCCGTTGTGCCGCAGCGTCTGCGCGCCCTCCACGGCCATCTGGCCGGCCATGACGGCCGTTTCCTCATTGCGCGGTTTCCCGGCGATGGCCGCCTCCACGTTCTTCAGCCGCTTCGGCGTGGCCGCGACGGCGTTGACCACCAGGCGCGCTTCGCCAATGTTGCCGCCATTCGGTTTGATCGCCGCCGCCACATTGACGAGCGGGAAGTCCCACACCTGACGGTCGCGCACCTTCTCGAAATAGAACTGCGCGCCCGCCCAGGTTGCCGGAATGCGAATCGCGGTCAGCAGCTCGTTCGGCGCCAGGACGTTCATCCGCGTGATGTCGATTCCGGGGCCAAGCCAGTAGTCTTCCGCGTTGACCACGCGTTCGCCCTTCGAGCCGCGAATGACCATCTGCGCGTCGAGGGCCACGAGGGCCGGCGCCGTGTCGGACGGGTTCACCGCCACGCAGCGGTCGGCGTCGAAGATTGCGTGCTCGCGGTTGATCGCGGTGGGCGTATCGGCGTAGCAGATGTTGCCGCCGGCGCGGTAGCAGTTCCAGCCGCCGCGGTAGTACCAGCAGCGCGTGTCCTGCGACACGTTGCCGCCGATCGTGCCCTGGTTGCGGATCTGCGGCGAGGCGACGAGCTCGGCCGCCTCCATCAGGATCGAGTACTTCTCGCGGACCACCGGATGGCGGACGATTTCGGTGAGCGGCGTCATCGCGCCGATTTCGAGGCCGCCATTGATCTCTCGTACGCCGTGCAGCTCTTTGATCTGACCGAGGTCGACGACGGCCTTCGGCCGCTTCAGCCGATCCTTCAGCCAGTCCATGCTGTCGAGGCCGCCTGCCAGCACCAAGGCGTCCGCGCCGAATCGGTCGAGCAGCTTCAGCGCATCGTCCACGCTCGCCGGCTGGTAGAGCTCGAATGCCGGAATGATGTCGCGAATCACGGCCATCGCATACTCCTTGTCAGGGATTAGGGCTTAGGGGTTGGGGATCAGAAATCCCGCCGCCCCGGTGCCCTGCTGATCCCTAATCCCTAATCCCAAACCCCTAATCCCTGGCTAGACATGCGCCGTTAGCGCCTCGTGCGTTCGCTTGCCACCGTTTTCGAGCGCGTCGAGGACGATGTCGGGCGAGACCGGCGACTTCCGGAAGATCTCATCGCCGATCGCATCGGCGATCGCGTTCATGATCGCGCCGTACGCGGCGCCAACCGGGGGCTCGCCGACACCGCGGATGCCCGTCGGCGTTTCCGGATCCGGAATATCCACCGCGTCGCCGCTGAAATTGAGCGGCGCGTCGAGCATCGTCGGCGGCTTGTTGTAGTGGAACCGCGTCGCGAGCGCCAGGCCGTAGTGCTGGTCGTACGCCCAGCGTTGCAGTTTCGCGTGGCCCAGGCCGAGCATCGACCCGCCGAACAGCTGACCCTGGAGGCCGCGCGGGTTGAGGATCGTGCCGACGTCGCCCATCGCCGTGTAATCGAGGACCGTCACCACGCCGGTTTCCGTATCGACTTCCACTTCCGCGAAGCCGACGACGTAGGACTGGGATTGGCCGTCGCGGGGATACGCGTCCTTCGCAACCGCCACCAGGCCCTGGCCTGCGAGCGCCTTCGCCGACGTTTTCGTGAAGTTGTTGATGTCTGCTGGTACTTCGTGGCCGTCGTACTTCCCGCCCAGCTCGATGGCTTTCTGCGCGGCCTGCGCGAACGTCATGCTGCCGCCGGGTCCGGACACCTTCCCGTTGGCGACCTTGTACGCCTCCGGATTGCCGCCGCGCGTCGTCGCGGCGATCTCCTGCAGCTTCGTGATCCCGTCCTTCGCCGCGGCGTGCGCCGCGCGCGTCATCGCGTGTGCCGTCTGGCTGCCGGCGGAGACACAGGTCCACGGCAGATTCTTCGTGGTGTTGCCGAAGACGACGTCGCACTGGTCCCACGGCACGTCGAGCATTTCGGCCGCGACCCGGTGCACGTCGAAGGCCGAATGCGTGCCGAGGTTGCCGATGCCCGACTGGAACTGGATGCGGCCGTCCGGCTTGATGATGAACAGGCCGTCGAAGCCGATCGATCCGCCCGAGTACGGGCTGACGGCGACGCCGATACCGCGCGCCTTGTTCCCCTTCTTGTGCGTGGTGGCGAGCGCGGCTTTCTTCTCTTCCCATTTGAACACGTCGCGGCCCTTGTCGAGCGCTTCCTTGACGAACGCGCTCGTGACGTAGGCCTGTTTTCCGGTCGGCAGCGCAGGACCGAACGGCGCCTTGCCTGCCGGCGCGTTGATCTTGCGGACCTCGACCTGATCGAGCCCGAGCTTCTTCGCGGCCTTGGTGATGATCGGCTCCATGATGCCGATGCCCTGCATGCCACCGGGCGCGCGTTGCGAGACTTTCGGTGGCGTGTTGGTCACCACGGTCAGCCCGCGCCATCGCATCGTCTCGGGTTGATACGCGAGCGACACCGTCGTGCCGGCCGATCGCACATCGCCCTGGGGATCATAGGGGCCGTTGTCCATGACCGCGTACATGTCGATCGCGGTGATGCGGCCGTCTTTTCTGAAGCCCATTTTCACGCGGGCGAGGATGCCGGGCCGCGCCCGGCCGATGAAGTGCTCCTCTTCGCGCGTGATGCGCATCATCACGGGCGCGTTGGCTTTCTTCGACAGCAATGCCGGGATCGCCATGAAGATCGAGCCCGGAATCTTGCTGCCGAAGCCGCCACCGGTGTACTCGCTGATGATGTGCACCTTCGATTGAGCCTCGGCCGGCGTGACGGACGGTCCGAAGACCCAGCGCGCGACGGAGGCCACGGTCTGCACGGTGCTCTGCGTGGAGCCGTGCAGGTACAGCCTGCCGTTCTGCCAGTACGCCATCGCGGTCCGGGTTTCGAGCGGTTGATGGCCGGTCGATTGCGTCATGAACGTTTCGTCGAGGACGAGGTCCGATTTCTTCAGCGCTTCGTCGACGTTGCCGACCATCCACTCGTCGGTGAATTTCCCGAGCGGCATCTGCCCTTCGGGGGCGTTCTTGAAATCGTCGTCCGTCCACTTGAAGACGGCCAGCTGGGGAGCCGCGGGTGCAGCCGCCGCGCCGCGGCCGCCGCCGCGCGCGCCGCGTCCTTCCGGTCCGCCGCCGCGCCGTCCATCGGGTGCCTGACCGGCGGCGGCTCCCGCGCCGGCCGGTGGCGGAGTCGCCGGAGCCGCGTTGGCTCCTCGGGCGTCGTTCGCCGTACCGCGTGCGCCGGGAGCCGCGGCGGGCGGCGGCGCGGGCCGCACCCAGACGTTGCCCTGCGCGCGCGCGTTCGCGCCGCCCGGTCGCAGACTTTCGATGGGATCGACCACGAAGGGCAGCGGCTCGAATTCGATATCGATCTTTTCGATGGCTTCAGCGGCGGTGAATTCGTCGACAGCGGCGATGGCGAGAATCGGTTCGCCCTGATAGAGCGGCTCGTTGGTGAGGCCGCGCTCCGCTTGCGGCGTCGCCTGCACGCCTTCGCCGAGCGTCGCGCCGGCGGCGGCGCCGGGCATGTCGTCGACGGTGAGGATCGCCTTCACTCCGGGCATTGCGAGCGCCGCGCTCGTGTCGAGCCGTTTCACCCGCGCGTGAGGCATCGGGCTGCACAGCAGCTTGGCGAACAGCATCCCGTCGACGCGGTAATCCTCCGCGTACTTCGCTTTGCCGGTGACCTTCGCAACGAGGTCCGGCGTCGTGTAGTTCTGGCCGATCAGTTTGTTGTCAGCCATATCACGCATTCCTCATGTGCTCTGCGCCGCGCATCAGCGCGGTGAGAATTTTGTCGTAGTCCTGACAGCGGCACAGATTGCCGGAGACGCCATGCGCCAGTTCCTGGCGCGACGGGTTCGGGTTGGTCTTCAGGTAACCGGTGGCGGCCATCACGAAGCCGGGCATGCAGAACGCGCACTGGAAGCCCTGTTCGTCGACAACGCCCTGCTGGACGGCGCTCAGTTTGCCGGTGGCCGGATCGGCGAGGCCCTCGATGGTGACGACCTTCCTTCCGCGCGCTCTATGGGCGAGGAACGAGCACGAATAGTGCGGCACATCGTCGATGAGGACCGTGCAGGCGCCACACTCGGCGCGATCGCATCCGATCTTCGTACCTGTGAGGCCCAGCTTGTAGCGGAGCGTCATGGCAAGTGTGTCCTGCGGCATCACGTCGACGCGACGATCCTGACCGTTCACGTTGAGTGTGATCAGGCGCTCGACCGCGCCCGCAGCCGACGGCTGGCCGTGCAGCGTCGTGGAGCGGAATAGGTACGCCGACGAAGACGCGACGGCGCCTGCGGCGACGACCCCTTTGATGAAGTTCCGCCGCGAAACCGAGCTCGGCACGTCTTCCGACATCTTGTTGTCTTCCATCGCTGGATCACCTCGTCGGCCCGGAGGTCCGACCGGAAGGAGAGGGATTGAGTCCGACAAACGATAATCCCATACGGCTCCGTGGTTCAATGGGTTTTGAGGGGAGATCTGCAGAGGCTTGAGGCTGGAGGCTCGAGGTTGGGGCTGTCCCAGGACCTGACGGCCCGAACCCCGACCACGGCTCCAGCCTCTAGCCTCCAGCCTCCAACCCCCGGAGAATCGCCTTTGTCACAACTATCGCTGACCTTCCTTTGGGGGCGGCCGGGACCGTCACCGGCTCCAAGCATCTGCTGGCGATCGGCGACCGCCGCGTGCTCGTCGATTGCGGCCTGTTTCAGGGGCTGAAGGAGCTGCGCCTTCCCAACTGGGCACCTCTACCGGTCGATCCGAGCTCGACACGGACCTCCAACGTCCCGGTCCGAATCTGCCCGCGGGCTACCGTCAAGCGGCCGCCTCCGCGACGGCGCGAATGGTGACGGTCAGCTCGCCGCAGCAGTCGGCGGATCTGATCGCCTCGCATCAATCGGGGATCGTCGTCTCTTCGAGCGGAATGGCTACGGGCGGCCGCGTGCTGAGACACCTTGCGGCCACGGTGTCGAACCCGAAGAACACCGTGTTGTTCGTCGGCTATCAGGCCGTCGGCACGCGCGGCCGCGATTTGACCGACGGCGCGAAGGAGATTCGTCTGCTGGGCCGTGTCGTTCCGGTGCACGCGCGCGTTGAACGGATCGACTCGATGTCGGCGCACGCAGACGCCGCGTAGATCATGCGCTGGCTCTCGGGCTTCGCGCGACCGCCGCGGATGACGTACCTCGTGCACGGCGAACCGAAAGCGCTCGACGCGCTTGCCGCGCGTATCGCCGCGGATCGTCAATGGTTTGTGCATGTCGCCGGGTACTTGGAGACCGTTTCACTCGACGTGGCATAGGCCATCGAAAAGGGGCCGGATCACTTTTCGTCTCATCGCCGCGAAAAAGGGTACGGCCCCTTTTCGGATCCCTATAGGCTATTGAGAGAATGGGACGCACGACCCCAATGCGCGCGACGAGGGCGGCGCCGTCAGATCGCCAGTATCTGGTCGAACAGGTGGACGAGGCTGCCGTCGTCCAGCTCTATGCGGAGGGTTTCGCCGACCTCCTGCTGCGCGAGAAGACGCTGGTGTGGCATCTCACGCAGGCGGCGATCGCGGGCCGCGATATCTTTTACGACCAGCGCTACGCGCACAACCTCGAGATGCGGGACATCCTCGAGTCCATTCTCGTCCACGCCGAGGGCGTCGACAATGAGACGCTGGAACAGATTCGACGGTACACCAAGCTGTTCTGGATCAACACCGGGCCGTACAACAACTTGACGTCGCGCAAGTTCGTGCCGGCCTGTTCGCCGGATGCGTTTGCCGCGGCCGTCCGTGCGGCGGCGCAGTGCGGTGCCACGTTTCCGCTGCGCGCCGGCGAAACGCTCGATCGGCTCATCGAGCGCCTCACGCCACTCTTCTTCGATCGCAGCCGCGATCCAACCGTGACCAGCAAGACACCGCCCTCGGGCGAGGACATTCTCACGGCGAGCGCGAACAATCTCTACGTCGGCGTCACGATGCAGGACCTCGACGCCTTTCAGGAGGCGCATCCCCTGAACTCCCGGCTGGCCAAACGGGACGACACGATCGTCGAGGAGGTGTATCGCATTGGTGGACGCTACCACTCGCATATCGCCGCCATCGTCCGGCATCTCGAAGCGGCGATACCGTATGCGACTGCGCCGATGGCCACCGCGCTGCGCGCGCTCGTGCGCTTCTATACGACGGGAGAGGACGCGGACCGCGAGGCGTACGATATCGCGTGGGTGCGCGACACGGCGTCGCCCGTCGATACGATCAACGGCTTCGTCGAAGTGTACATGGACGCGCGCGGCATCAAAGGCGCCTGGGAGGCGCTCGTCTTCTACGTCAATCGCGAGAAGACGTTCCAGATCCGGACGATCGCCGACCACGCCCAGTGGTTCGAAGACCGCATGCCTTGGGATCCGAAATACCGGAAGGACGACGCGCAGGGCGTCAGCGCGACGGCAATCGACGTGGTGATCGAGACCGGCGAATCGGGACCGATTACACCGGTGGGCATCAACCTGCCGAACGATCAGCGAATCCGCGAGCGCTACGGCAGCAAGTCGGTATCGCTGACGAACGTGAACGAGGCGTCCGACAAGTCGACGCTGCCGGAGTTCCACACGGAATTCTCGTGGACGCGCGACGAGGCGGAACGCGCGAGACAATGGAGCGCGTTCGCGAGCGAGCTGACCACGAACCTGCACGAAGTGATCGGCCACGGTTCCGGCAGGGTCGACGAGCGGCTGAAGGGCAGTCCGCAAGCGGCGCTCAAGGAACAGTACTCGGCGCTCGAGGAGTCGCGCGCAGATCTCGTGGCGTTGTATTTCCTGCCGGATCGCCAGATCGCGGAGCTTGGACTCGTGCCCGTCGAGGACCACGACGCCATCGTCCGTGCCGAGTACGAGGGGTACACGCGAAACGCGCTCGTGCAGCTGCGCCGGGTGCGCGAGGGCACGCAGATCGAGGAAGACCACATGCGGAATCGTCAGATGGTGGTCCGGTGGCTCATGGCGCACACGGACGCCGTCGACGTCCGCGTCCGGGACGGAAAAACGTATTACGTCATGACTGACGTGGGGGCGTTTCGGGAAGGTGTCGGCCGCCTGCTCGCCGAGGTGCAGCGCATCAAAGGTGAAGGCGATTACGCCGCCGCCCGCGCCCTCGTCGAAACCTACGGCGTCCATTTCGATCCTGCGGTTCGCGACGAGGTGGTCGCGCGCGTGGATCGGCTGCATCTTCCGTCGTACACCGCGTTCGTCATGCCGCGTCTCGAGGCAGAGCGGAGCGAATCGGGAGACATCGTGGATGTCACAATCTCCTACCCGCTCGATCTCGAAGCGCAAATGCTCGAGTACTCGGCGGCGACGCGCCACCTGCGATCGTGAACATGGCAAAACCCCTCGCCACCACAGAGGACACTGAGGGCACGGAGGACAAAACCGGTTTGAACCTCAGTGTTCCCCGTGCCCTCCGTGGTGAAGAGGTTGAACGAACGTTATTCTGCGTGCTCTGGCTTCTAGTCGTCATTCTCGCCGCGCCCGCGTCCGCGCAAACAACGCGGCTCGCTGTGCTGCAAGCCGAAGATCGCCGCGCCGACACGGCTGCCGATCTCGCCACGATTCGGGCCGGTGCCCGCAGCGCCGACGCGCAAACGGCGCGCATTGCCGTGCGCGCGCTCGGCCGGCTCGAACGGCCGGCGCTCATCCCGGACATCCTTCCGGCGTTGCGCAACAGCGCGCCGGAAATTCGCGCCGAAGCCGCGACGGCCCTTGGTCAGGCGGCGCAGGGCTGGACGCGCGACAAGCCGTCGGCCGCGGCGCCGGTCGAGCCGGTCGTCACCGCGCTCGTATCACGGCTGAAAGTGGAAGCGGACCCGGACGTCCGCAGCGCGATCTGCGAGACGATCGGGCGCCTCCCGTATTCGACCGCGGCCCACGTCGACAGCGCGGAACGCGCGCTCCTCGACATGGCGTCGCGCGCACAATCGGTCGCCGATCGGCTTGGCGTCGTGAAAGGCTTCGAAGCGCTGACGCGCACCCAGCGGAGGCTGCGGCCGCCGGGCAATGACGCGATCGCGTTGCTCCGCCGGTTGGCCATGCCGGCCGCCGGCGAGCCGTCGACCGGCGCGCGTATCCGGCGGCTGTCGCTCGAAGCGCTGATCGCCGCCGGCGCCATCGACGATGAGCTGGTTGGCGCGGCGTCGCGCGATGCCGACGCGCAGGTGCGGCGCCTGGCGATGCGCGCCGCCACCGCCGGCTCCCGCACCGACGCGACGGATCGCGCGATCGCGACGGCGCTTGCCGATGATTCGCCGATCGTTCGCATCGACGCGCTTCGGGCGTTTCGGGC
>WNGB01011158.1_pt1 | contig 13782 bp, 12 predicted proteins | sample 5400681 | NCBI WGS metagenome assembly WNGB01 (sample SAMN13153367, study PRJNA577476) | soil metagenome | isolation source: 115 cm soil or saprolite under grassland replicate 2 | place: USA:California | collected 2016-06-15 | reverse complement strand
GTTTTCTTTCCGAAGGCCGGACACACGAAGCTCGACCTGGCGAGGTACTACGTTGCGGTCGCCGACGGGGCGCTCCGAGGAATCGCGGAGCGGCCGATCGTCTTGAAGCGCTACGTGAACGGCGCGGAAGGTGAGCCTTTCTTTCAGAAGCGGGCCCCCGAGCGCCATCCCGATTGGATCGAGACCGTCGAGCTGCGCTTCCCGTCGGGCCGGACGGCGCGAGAGATCGTCGTCCGCGATGCGGCACAGCTCCTCTGGATCGTCAACCTCGGGTGCATCGACCTCAACCCGCACCCGGTGCGCATCGACGACCTCGAGCATCCGGACGAGCTCCGCGTCGACCTGGATCCGACCAAGGGCGTCGACTGGGACGCCGTCCGGCGGGTGGCGCTCGACGTGCGCAGCGTGCTCGACGAGCACGGTCTCTCCGGCTGGCCCAAGACGTCGGGATCACGCGGCATGCACGTCAACGTTCGCATCGAGCGGCGCTGGAGCTTCGGGGAGGTGCGTCGCGCCGCGCTGGCCCTCGCCCGCGAGGTGGAGCGGCGCGCGCCCGATCTCGCGACCAGCAGGTGGTGGAAGGAAGAGCGCCACGGCGTCTTCCTCGACTACAACCAGAACGCCAAGGACCGCACGGTGGCCTCGGCCTGGTCGGTGCGGCCGACATTCGATGCACGCGTGTCGATGCCGCTCGATTGGGACGAGGTCGCCGGCTGCGATCCGGCAGCGTTCACGCTGGCGACCGCACCGGGACGCATGGCCGAGCGCGGCGACGCTGCCGCAGGCATCGACGGCGCGGCGGGATCCCTCGACAAGCTGCTCGAGCTGTCCGCCGCGCAGGAAGCCGCGGGCTTGGGTGACGCGCCCTGGCCGCCGCACTACAGAAAGCAAGGCGACGAACCGCCGCGCGTCGCGCCGTCACGGCGGAGAGGCGCGAGCGTCCAAAAGAGGGGCGGTGGCCGCCGCCAATCGACCCAACCGCTCGTCACCGTCGCGAAGGCCAGGCTCAAGGAAGACGCGGTCGCCGGACTCGAGCGCTGGAAGGCGCGCCATCCGGAGACCGCGGCGCTGCTGCAGGAAGACGACGTCCTCGTCGACTCCATGCGTGGCCGTTCGAGCACGTGGACGCGCATTCGGGTCAACCTGCGCCACGTTCCGGAGGCCGAACGGCCCGCCGAGGAACCGCCTGATCCCGACTACGATCCCTGGCGCGACTTCCGATCCGCCTCCTGGGGGTCGCGCGCGCCGAAGACGCGCTCGAGCTCGTAGGCCGGCGTGACCTCCAGCTGATCGTAGCGGCACTCTTGCGGTCGCTTGTCGGGTCGCCAGCGCACGAAGTGTGCGGCGTGCCGGAAGCGAGTCCCCTGCATGTGGTCGTACGCGACCTCGCAGACGCGCTCGGGCTTGAGCGGTTCCCAGGAGAGGTCTTTGCCGCGATTCCACCGGGTCGTCGAGCCGGGCAGGCGTTGCCCCTTCGCGGCCGCTTTTTCCTGCGCCTCGGCCCAGCCTCGCCAGGGATGGCCTTCGAGCGCCTTCTCTCGTAGCGGAGCCAGCTCGGCGACGAGCTCCCGGCGCACCGCGTTGGTGAACGCCGCGGTGACCCCGACGTGGTGCAGGGTGCCATCGTCGTCATAGAGGCCGAGCAGGAGCGAACCGACCATCGTCCCCGCGCCGTTCTTGTGCCAGCGGAAGCCGGCGACCACGCAGTCGGCCGTGCGCGTGTGCTTGACCTTGATCATTTTGCGCTCGCCGGCGCGGTACGGTTCATCGAGACGCTTGGCCATGACGCCGTCGAGCCCGGCGCCCTCGAAGCGACGGAACCAGTCGAGGGCTACGGCGCGATCGCGCGTCGCCGGCGAGAGGTGAACCGGCGGCACGGCGGGGGCCAGCACCCTCTCGAGCCGCTCGCGTCTTACCGCGAGCGACGTCTCACGCAGGTCTTCGTCGTCGAGGGCCAGGAGGTCCCAGGCGACGAAGGAAGCCGGCGTTTGCGCGGCGAGGAGCTTCACGCGCGACTCGGCGGGGTGAATGCGGAGGAGAAGCGATTCGAAGTCGAGCCCGGCAGAACCCACGATGACGATCTCGCCGTCGAGGACGCAGCGCGCCGGCAGCGCGGCGGCGAGCGGCGCGACGAGCTCCGGGAAGTACCGGTTCATCGGCTTCTCGTCGCGGCTCTGCAGCAGGATCTCGGCGCCGTCGCGAAAGACCAGCGTTCGAAACCCGTCCCACTTCGGCTCGAACTGCCAGCCGTGACCCTCGGGGAGAGACTCCGCGGCGCTGGACAACATCGGTGCGAGCGGCGGCGTGAAGGGAAGACGCACGACCCGAATCCTAGTGCCGCCTCACCCGGGCCGTGGCGTCGGCAGGATGCGATGCCGATACTCCAACCACGCCAGCGACGTTCAACGCTTCCGTGTGTACTCGTACTCCACCGCGAGCCATTCCCGTCCGGTCCCGTCCGCGCGCGTCCAGAACTGCCGCGCGAACTCGTGGTCGTCGTTTTCGCGCGTGATCACGTAGTTCGAACGCATCAACCACCCCTCTACCTCCCTTCCCCAACCGGCGAAGGCGAGGCCCTCGAATTGAAGGGTGAGCTTGCCGCCGACCTCGTTCTCGAAACTCCAGGCCGGCATGATCCCGGCGGGGAAGCGCGTGTCGAGCGAAACGTACTGCCACCGGCCCTCGACCCGGTTGTAGTGCAAGTACGAGATGCGGCGGAAGTCGGGCGTCGTCGATCCCGGCGCCGGCTTCATCACTTCCTGGAGAAAGAGGCCGATCATCGTTCGCTCGGCGATGAGGCCGCTCGTGACGACCGGCGCTGCGTCCGGCGCCGGACGGAGAGTGACGACGACGTTCCACACGCCGGCACGGCGCGCGAGCTGTTCCGCCTCGGGGCCGGGCTTCTGCATGCGCTCGATGGCCGAGCGGGAGGGGGTGCTTTCGGCCGTCTGGGCCAGCAGAGTCGGCGCGGCAAACGCCGCCGCGAAACCAATGCTCAGGCAACGCCCGAGCGCGTTCGAGAACCGAACCCGAGTAGGCATAGATCCCCCTGCGGATTTGATTGCCGTGATGCGAACCAAGTGCGGTGGGCTGTGATTATCACGAGGGCAAGCCAAGCTGTTCTCCCAGCTCCCGGGTCGCTCCCGCTTCTCACGTCTCACGGATCGCCTCGGCATCGACGGTGATGGAGACATCGTCACTCACGACCACGCCGCCCCGATCGAGAATGTCGTTCCAGTTCACTCCGAAGTCCTTCCGATTGATTCGCGCGGTGGCCAGGAAGCCGGCGCGAGTCTTGGGACCCTTGTCGACTCCCTCCTCCCACCATGATGTTTCCCATTGACCGAGGTAGCGCACGTCGAGACCGACTGGTCGGGTGACGCCGCGGATCGTCAGCTCACCGCGCAGCTTCCCCTCGTCGGCGCCGACGAGCTCGACCCCGCTCCCCCGGAAGGTGATCTTCGGGTGGTTCTCGACGTCGAGGAAGTCGGCGCTCCGCAGGTGCGCGTCGCGATCCGGTTCCCCGGTCCACAGGCCGCCAGCGTCGATCGTCACCTCGGCGGACGTCGCGCGGGGGTTTTCGGGATCGAACTCGAGTGTCCCGCGGACGTTCTTGAAGTGGCCGCGCACCCAGGTGACCATCATGTGGCGGGCTCGAAACTCGACCGCCGTGTGTCCGGGCTCGAAGAACCACTTCGACATCGCACCTCCTCCACTTTCCGGGCGATCGCTCTCACGCCCGAGTCTCCCGGCTGCACGTGCTGTACCGGCCTCGATGACTTCGGAGAGAAAGGATGTCCCGGGCACGGAATCTCGCGGCCATCGAGCCTCACGTTCACTTCGCTCTGTGCGGGTCTTTCCGCACCTTGTCGATTTCCGGACAGATTCGCAGCGCACGAACCGCTGGCTCCGGCCGACCGGTGTTGCATAAGTACTTGAGCTTCAGAGAGTTCCCTGATCACTGGCTCCGTCGCCTCTCCGGCATGGCTCCTGTAATGACGAGGGTCCTGGAGAAGCCGAAATGTCACAGAAGAACGTCGAGATCCTGCTCGGAAAGATCCTGACCGACGACGGATTCCGAGAGTCGTTCCTCCCCGTCAGGCCGCGGAGCTTCGAGCTCGCCTCTTCTCTCGGCCTGGAATTCTCGGCGGTCGAGCGAAGCGCGCTCTCGACTTTGCGCCGCCGGGCGTTCGAGTGTCTCGCACGGACCCTCGATCCGCGGATCTCGCGATCGTCCGCCTCCGTGGAGCGACTCGCTGCCGGCGGGGAGGGAGGAACCTGAATGCTTCGCCTTCGACGAATCGTTTCCGTCTCTCTTTTCGCCGCGGCGGCGGCCGTCGCCTCCGGGCAGACGACCACTCTTCCGCTGACTCTCGAGGAGGCCACGCGCCGCGCGCTCGAGCGCAACACGACTCTGGCGGTCGAGCGCGAGAACGTCGAGCAGGCCGGCTTCGCGATCCTCGGCGCCCGGGGCGCGTACGACGTCCTTTGGAGCGCCGACCTGGGATGGCGGCAGCACACCGACCCGGTCAACTCGGCGTTCTCCGGGGCGCCGTCCGGAGGGCTCGCGCCGGAGACCGAGAGCGCGACCGCATCGACTTCGTTCTCGCGGCTCCTTCCGACGGGCGGCACCGTCTCGATCTTCGGCAGCGGGGACCGCTCGACCACCGACAGCGTCTTCACGATCCTCTCGCCAGTTTATTCGACCGACGTCGGCGTCACGCTCCGCCAGCCGTTGCTGCGCAATTTCGCGATCGATCCGGCTCGCGAAGCGATCCGCGTGGCGGCCGCAGATCGGAGCGCTTCGGAGGCGCGACTGACTCGCATCGTCTCGGACACCATCCGCCAGGTCGACGCGGCGTACTGGAGCCTCGTCGCCGCGCGGCGCGACGTGGCCTCCCTCGAGAGCGCGGTCGCGCTCGCGGAGAAACAGCTCTCCGAGACGAAGAGCCGCGTCGAGGCGGGGGCGCTCGGCGAGACCGAGATCGCGCAACCAACCGCCGAGCGCGAACGCCGCAAAGGTGACCGCGCTCTGGCGCGCCAGCGCGTGGCGGAGGCGGAGAACACGCTGAAGCTGCTGGTCTTGGGCGACCCGAGAGACCCCTCTTGGTCGTCCGAGATCGTCCCCGCCGACGACCCGGAAGTCGCGATCTCCCCCCCCGACGTCGAAAAGGGGCTCGAAACGGCCTTCGCGCGGCGGCCCGAGATCGCCGAGGCGAAAGCCCGGCGGGAACGCTTCGACGTGCAGGTCGAGGCGCGCAAGAGCGACCTCAAGCCGCGCCTCGACCTCGTCGGCGCCTACGAGCGAAGAGGGCTGGCGGGGCGAAGAAATCCGAACGCGATCGGACTTTCGGGGCAAGCAGTCGTCGTGCCTCCGGCCCTCGAAGGCACGTGGGGGCGTTCCTACGGAACGATCACCGACAATGAGTTCCCCGACGCGTCGGTCGGACTGTCCTTCTCTCTCCCGATCGGCAACCGGACCGCTCGCGCGAACCTCGCGATCGCCAGATCGGCTCTCTCGCAGGCCACGCTCGCCGTTTCGGGCGAGGAACAGCAGGTGCAGGCCGAGGTCCGCAACTCGGCCTTCGCGCTCGAATCCGCCCGGCAGCGGATCGAGGCGGCGCGGGCCGCCCGGGCAGCGGCCGAGACGCAGCTCTATGCCGAGCAGGAGCGTTTCGCGGTGGGGATGTCGACGAACTTCCTCGTGCTGACGCGGCAGAACGATCTGACCAACGCGCGGGTCACGGAGACGTCGGCGCTGACCGACTACCGCAAGGCCGCGACCGAGTTCGCGCGGGCGACGGGCGTGCTGCTCGAAGAGCGCCGGATCGAGGTCGACCATCCAGCCAACCCGGCCAATCCGGTCGGTTCGCGTTAAATCCGGCCTCGTCGCGTCGTCGAAGCCGGTCTCGGTCTTCGCGGGAATCCGCGAGGCCGAAGAGCCGGGATCCTTCGCGTGCTCCGGATGACAGGGGAGAGCAGAGGATAATCGGCGCCCATTCGAGAGGGGGAGGTCCTGCATGCGTCTGGCCGTTTCCGCCATCGCCGCCGCGCTCTGCCTTTCCGTCCAGCCGGCTCGTGCGGTCACCGTCGACGAGCTCGTCGCCAAAAATCTCGAGGCACGGGGCGGCGCTTCGAAGCTCGACGCGATTCGCTCGGTCCGGCTCACGGGCAAAGCGGTGTTCGGCTTCGGCGACGCCCAGATCGAAGCGGGTTGGGGACAGCTCCGGAAGCGGCCCGGGATGATCCGAACCGAGGTCACGCTTCAGGGCCTGACCAACGTCGAGGCGTACGACGGGCGCGATGCGTGGACGCTCGACCCGTTCCAGGGACGCCGCGACGCGCAGCGGGACTCCGCCGACGACGCTCGCGAGCGGGCACGCGAAGCGGACATCGAGGGCGCGCTCGTCCGTTGGCGCGAGAAAGGACACAAGATCGACTACCTCGGGACCGAGGACGTCGACGGCACACCGGCCCACAAGCTGCGGGTCAACCGGAAAGATGGGGACACGGAGTACGTCTTCCTCGATCCGGATTATTTCCTCGAGATTCGGATCGAGACCGTCTCGCACGTTCGCGGCACCGAAAGGATCACGGAGGCGGACCTCGGCAGTTACGAGCAGGTCGAAGGCATCTGGATCCCCTTTTCGATCGAAGCGGGTCGGAAAGGTGAGCCACGCACCGCGCGAATCACGATCGAGCGGGCGGACGTGAACGTGGACGCGGAGGACGCGATCTTCCGCTTTCCCACTCCCGGAACGCCGATCGGGCGCGTCATCCGCGCCGCGGAGGGAACGCGCGAGCCGTCCTCCGCAGCCGCTCCACCCACGCCGTCCGCGGAGCGCTCGCCGGTTTTCGACTCCGGGGTTCTCTCCGGACTCGGAGCCCGCAACATCGGCTCGGCGACGATGAGCGGCCGGATCGCGGCTGTTGCGGCGGAGAACGATGGAGGGAAGACGACTCTCTTCGTCGGCGCCGCGAGCGGCGGCGTCTGGAAATCGTTGGACGGCGGCACCACCTTCAAGCCGGTCTTCGACAAACAGCCCGTCCAGTCGATCGGAGCGATCACGATCGACCCCTCCAACCCGAAGACGATCTGGGTGGGCACGGGGGAGTCCTGGATGCGCAACTCCGTCTCGATCGGGGACGGCATCTACAAATCAACCGACGGAGGCGACACCTGGTCGAACACTGGACTGCGCGACTCCGAGCACATCGTGCGCGTCGTCGTTCACCCGCACAACGGCGACGTCGTGTACGCGTGCGTGCCCGGAAAGCTCTGGAGCGACAGCGCGGAGCGCGGCGTCTATCGCACAGAGGACGGCGGCAGGTCTTGGAACCTCGTCCTGAAGGGGGCGAACCTCTCGACCGGCTGCTCGGGCTTGACGATGGACCCGAAGAACCCCGACGTTCTTTTCGCCGGGATGTGGGACTTCCGCAGGAAGGGCTGGACGTTCCGGTCCGGCGGCGAAGGCCCGACGACTCCGAGCGGCAGCGGCCTCTACCGTTCGGCCGACGGCGGGAAGACGTGGTCGGAGTTGGCGGAGAATGCGGACGCCGGGCTCCCGGCGAAGCCGTGGGGTCGTGTCGAGGTGGTCGTCGCGCCTTCCGACCCGAAAGTCGTGTACGCGCTCGTCGAGTCGACGCATTCCGCGCTTTATCGTTCCGCCGACGGCGGGAAGACCTGGGAGGCGCGAGACCGGAGCCAGGGGATGATCTGGCGGCCGTTCTACTTCGGGCGGCTTGTCGTCGATCCGACCAACCCGGACCGCCTCTTCAAGCCGGGCGGCGACCTGATCGCGAGCGAGGACGGCGGTCGCAGCTTCGCCGGAGCGAGCGGCAGATCGCACGGCGACTGGCACGACCTCTGGATCGATCCGGACAACCCGAAGCACGTCGTCGGTGGAGACGACGGCGGGCTCTGGCTCTCCTACGACGGCGGGAACCGGTGGTGGAAAACGAACAACCTGCCGGTCTCGCAGTTCTACCACGTCAGCGTCGACGGGCGGGACCCATACCAGGTCTACGGCGGGCTGCAGGACAACAGCTCCTGGGTCGGAGATTCCGCTCACCCGGGCGGGATCTCGAGCGCGCGCTGGGAGAACCTCTTTGGCGGCGACGGATTCTGGACCGTGCCGGACCCGACGGATCCCGATGGCGTATATGCCGAGTCTCAGGGCGGTTACATTGGCCGCGTCGATCGGAAAACCGGCGCCGCGCGCGACATCCAGCCGAAGGCCCGCTACAAGGAGAAGCTCCGATTCAACTGGAACACGCCGATCTTCGCTTCGCCGACGCAGAAGGGAACGATCTACATCGGCTCGCAGTTCCTCTTCCGCTCGCGCGATCGCGGAGACACGTGGGAGCGCGTCTCACCCGACCTGACGACGAACGACGCTTCGAAGCAGAAGCAGGAGGAGTCCGGTGGGGTAACGGTGGACAACTCCTCCGCCGAGATGCACACGACGATCTACTCGATCTCGGAGTCGCCGCTCGACGCGAAAGTGATCTGGGTGGGCACGGACGACGGCAACGTGCAGTTGACGCGCGACGCCGCGAAGACCTGGACGAACGTCGTGTCGAACGTGCCCGGCCTGCCGAAGGGGTCCTGGGTGAGCTGGATCGAAGCGAGCCGGTTCGAACCGGCCACGGCCTACGCGGCCTTCGACCGTCACACGTTCGGGGACCTGACGCCGTGGGTCTACCGAACGTCCGACTTCGGAAGAACCTGGACGCGCATCGTCGCGCCCGAGCAGGGCGTCCGCGGTTATGCGCACGTCGTGAAGGAAGATGCCGTCAAGCCGGACCTTCTCTTCGTCGGGACCGAGCTCGGGCTCTGGATTTCTCCAGACGCCGGAAAGACCTGGGCGGAGTTCAAGGGAGGAAACTTCCCGAGCGTCGCGGTCCGCGAGGTTCAGGTCCATCCGCGCGAGCACGACCTCGTCTTGGCGACGCACGGTCGCGGGATCTGGATCATCGACGACCTGACGCCGCTCCGGAACCTGACGACCGAGATCATGGCGAGTGAGGCGACATTCCTGCCGGGACGTCCCGTCCAGCAGCGTATGCCCGCAAACGGCGGCTGGGTCGAGGGTGACGCGAGCTTCGTCGGCCAGAACCCGCCCGGCGGCGCCGTCATCACTTACTACCAGCGGACGCGGCACCTCTTCGGACCGATCCGGCTCGAGATCTTCGACTCCACGGGAAAGCCCGTGGACTCGATCACGGCGACGAAACGCAGGGGGATCAATCGCGCCGTCTGGACCATGCAGGTCAAGCCCCCTCGGGTGCCGCGCGCCGCGAGCGTCGCGTTCTCCGCCTCGCAAGGTCCGCATGTACCGCCCGGCACCTACACACTGCGCCTGACGAAGGGCAGCAACTCGATTGAACGCAAGCTCGAGGTCGGTCTCGACCGCCGGGCGCCCTACAGCGTCGCGGACCGAAAGGCGCAGTACGACGCGGTCATGCGCGCGCACGCGCTCTTCGAGGAGATGAGCACGCTCGTCGACAGGATCGAAGCCGCCCGGACCGCCGCCACGGAACGGGCGAAGACGCTTCCCGAGTCCGATGCGCTGCGACAGCGCCTCCAGGCCGCGGTGAACCAGCTCGACTCGATCAAGCGCGAGATCGTCGCGACCAAGGAGGGAGGCGCGATCACCGGAGAGGAGCGCATTCGGGAGCACCTCGACATCGTGTACGGCGCCTTGAACGGGTGGGAGGGCAGGCCCGCGCGCTATCAGGTCGACCGAATCGAGGCGCTCCGGCGCGAGCTCGCCGACGTCGCGAAACGGTTCGACGCGCTAGCGGGAAGCGACCTCCGCGCGGCAAACGAGGAGCTCGAGCGCCGCAAGCTCGATGGAATTCCGCTGCCAGCCTTCGGGCACGAGGGGAATCCGCGAGCCGTTCGATGAGCAGCTTCGGGTTCGGCCTCTTTTGCCTGCTGGGATTCACCCTGCCGGTGCCGCTTCTCGCTTGGCTCGACCGCGCGCGGCGCCGGAGAGACTGATGTACGCGGGCCACTTCGCGGCGGCGCTCGCGATCCGGGCGAAGGAGCCGCGCGCGCCCGGCTGGGCCCTGCTCGCCGGCGTCGGCTTCCTCGACGTGCTCTTCGGCATCTTCGTGATGCTCGGCATCGAAAAGGTCACGATGACCCCTCACGTCGGCCATGGCTTCACCCTCGACTTCATCGACTGGTCCCACTCGCTCGCGATGTCGCTCGTGTGGGCGGTGTTGTTCTCGATTCCGTTCTGGCGGCGCGGTTCGGCAGTCGCCTTGGCCGTCGCGTTCGCGGTTTTCTCGCACTTCCTGCTGGACGTGCCGATGCATCCGCCGGACATGGCGCTCTGGCCACACTCGGCCGTGCATCTCGGTTTCGGCCTGTGGAACCGGCTGCCGACGAGCTGGTGGTGGGTCGAGCTCGGGGTGATCGCGGTCCTCTGCGCCTATTACTTCGCGCGGGCGAGGACGGCGAAGACTTTCGGCGGCCGCGCGATCTGGGCCTGCGCGGTGATCCTGGCACTGCACCTTTTCAACTCGCCGATCTTCTCGCCGGCGAAATGACCTAACCGGCGCGCGCGAGATCCTCCTCGGGCGCGGCGAGGCGGTCGACCTCCGCCAGCTCCTCTTCGGTGAGCCGCCAGCTCGCCGCCTTCGCGTTCGCGCGCACCTGCTCCGGCTTCGTCGCGCCGGCGATCACCGATGCAACGGGGGGGTGCGCGAGAAGCCAGGAGAAAGCAAGCTCGAGCAGCGTGTGGCCGCGAGACTCCGCGAACTCGGCCAGCTCTCGAGCGATCCGCCGGTTCCGCTCGTTCAGGAATCGGTCACGCGCGCTTCCCGGCTCGGACAGTCGGCCCTTTGCCGCCGGTCCGCCGCGCGTGTATTTGCCGGTCAGCGCCCCGCTCGCGAGCGGAAAGTACGGGATGAATGCCAGGCCGAGGCGTTCGCATTCGGGCAGGACCTCCAGCTCGGGCTCGCGGTGCAACAGACTGTACTCGTTCTGCACGCTGACGAAACACGCGGCACCGTACCGGGGCAGCTCGTGCGCTTCCCGGATCTGCTCCGCGGAAAAGTTGGAGCAGCCGATCTCGCGCACCTTGCCGGCACGCACGAGCTCGTCGAGCGCCGCGAGGGTTTCGCCGATCGGGGTCTCCGGGTCCGGCTGGTGGAGCTGATAGAGGTCGATCCGATCGGTCTGCAGGCGGCGCAGGCTGTCCTCGCACGCGCGATGCACGTACGCGGGCTTCGCCCCCCGGCGTTTGTCGTCGATTTTCATCCCGAACTTCGTCGCGAGGACCACCTTGTCGCGGCGCCCCTCGAGCGCGCGACCCAGGAACTCCTCGCTCCTCGTCTCCCCATAGATGTCGGCCGTGTCGAGGAAGTTGATCCCGGCGTCGAGCGCGGCATCGACGACGACACGCGTCGCCTCCGAGTCGAGCCGGCCTCCGAAGTTGTTGCCGCCGAGACCGACCACGGTCACTTCGAGCGATCCGATCCTTCGCTTTTCCATGCAGCGTTTCCGCTGCAGGATGCGTGCCTCTTCTCGAGTTGGTCGTGCGCGGCTTCCTCCTGAACCGGAACAGAGCTCGCGCCGGCACCGATAGGATCGGGGAGATGTTCCTCCCGAGCTCCTCCGGAGCTCCCGCTCTCTTCGGACCGCTTCGCGGCTCGAAGATCCGGTGCGTTCTCGCAACGAGCGGATGGGCTCTCCTCCTTCTGTTCTCTCCGCTCCGGTCTTCCGCCGAGGACCCGAGCCCGTTCGGTCGCAAGACTCTGTCGGTGATGGCCATTGGCGGGAAAAACTTCGCGCCCGGCCGCCACGGGCTCGCCGAATCGTTCCTTCCCACGATCGACGCCGGAAAGTTCGTTTCCCGCCGCATCGAGATCGGCCTCGACTTCCATCCCTGGATCGGGATCCGGCAGCCGGTCAACGACAACGGCGACGGGGGATACAAAAACGTGAGTGCCTTCGCGCTCGACGTCTACGGGCGATGGTATCCGGCGCCGGTCTTCTGGACTTACCGTCCTTACCTCGAGCTCGCCGAGGGCCCGTTCTACGCGCCGCGCCGCGTGCCGCCCGCCGGATCGCGCTTCAACTTCCTGACCCAGATCGGCGCCGGCGTCTCCGCGCCGATCCTGCCCGGCGACGCCTGGTCGGTAGTCCTCGGCTATCGCATTGTGCACATCTCCAACGGCGACACGTATCGGAGGAACCCGTATCGGAGGAACCCCTCTTGGAACTTCAACGGCGTCCTGCTGGGTCTCCGGAAGTTCGTGGGCACGGGTCGAGCGCAATGAAGCCGGACTCGACGCACTCGGCGTTACCGGGAAGGAAGTCGCTCCTCCCCGACCTCGCCTCGATCCCCGCCGATCCGCCATTTCTTCTCGGCCGTACGCCGGTGACCAATCGCGAGTACGCGCCATTCGTCGGCTCCAGCCGGATCCCGGCGCCGCCGTGGTGGACGGATCCGGATTTCTCGAAGCCCGTCCAGCCGGTCGTCGGCGTTACATGGGACGAAGCAATGGCGTACTGCCGGTGGCTCGGCGAAAGGGACGGCGGGCGTTGGCGTCTTCCGAGCGAGACAGAGTGGGAGTTCGCGGCATGCGGAGGATTGACTTCACCGCGCACCCCGTGGGGAGATGCCCCTCCGGCAGGGGAGATTCCGGAGGGGCCGCTCGACGGCCCCTGGGAGGTCGGGCAGGGCACGCCGAACGGTTACGGGTTGCTCGACATGGGAACCGTCGTCCACGAGTGGTGCCTCGACTGGGACGACGCGCCGCGCGAGCCGCGACGCCGCGCGAGCCGCGGCGGATCGTGGCGGCACCGGGTCCGCTGGTCTTCGCCCTCCGCGCGGTCGAGCCTTCCGCCGGGCTACCGTTACTCGGACTACGGGTTCCGCGCGCTGCGGGAAATCGACTGACCGAGCTGCCCCCTCTCGCCTTACGAGCCTGACTTCGCCATCGATTCGTGCGCCTGCCGATGCCACTCGTCGAAGCGTCCGCGAGCGTCGCCGTTCCAGCCGCGGCCTCGGAATCGTCCTCCCCAGAAGAACCACCGGCCGACGCCGAAGATCAGGAAGAAGAAAAGAAGCGGAAAGACGAACCCGAAGGGGTGAAAACCCCAGTAGGGGTAGGGATATACCCCGGGCGCGCCGGCAGGAAGCTTTCCGCTCATCGCAACGCCGTGCGCGACTCCGAGTCGGTACTCGTACGCACCGACGGCGACGAAAAGCCCGAACACCAGAACGGCGATCAGAATCCTCGAAATCAGTCTCTTGTCCATACGAAGTCTCCTTTCGAGTCATTTATACGTATAGTCTAGTCAAAAGATTCCGAGTGCGATAAATTCCATGCAATGAGGGGGTTGTGAGTCCCCGGCCCTACCGTCTCGGCCGCCGGGAAGCGGCGAGCGAAAAGACGCGAGCCCGGATCCTCGTGGCGGCCCGACGTTTACTGCTCCGTCCGCGAGGCCTCGCGGAGTTCAGCATCGACGCCGTCGCTCGGGAAGCCGGCGTGGCGCGCATGACCATTTACTACCGATTCGAATCGAAGAGAGGATTGCTCCAGGGACTGTTCGACGATCTCGCCGCGCGCGGTGGGATGAGCGACCTCGCTCGCGCGTTCCGGCAGGACGATCCTCTCGCCGCGCTGTCGGAGTTCATCTCGGTATTCGCCCGATTCTGGAGGTCGGGTCGCCTCGTGATCCGCCGGCTGCGCGGCCAGGGCATTCTCGACCCGGAGCTCGGAGAGGCGCTGCGCGAGCGCGAGGAACGGCGGCGCGAGGGC
>WNGB01022536.1_pt1 | contig 13787 bp, 12 predicted proteins | sample 5400681 | NCBI WGS metagenome assembly WNGB01 (sample SAMN13153367, study PRJNA577476) | soil metagenome | isolation source: 115 cm soil or saprolite under grassland replicate 2 | place: USA:California | collected 2016-06-15 | reverse complement strand
TCGACGATCAGGTTGATGAGCGTGTAGATCACGGACGTGACGAAGACGGCCGCGAGCACCACCGGGAAGTCGCGATTGAGCAGCGCTTGCACGGTCAGCCGGCCGAGACCGGGCCAGGCGAAGATCGTCTCGGTGATCACCGCGCCACCGAGGAGCTGGCCGACCTCGAGCCCGGCCAGCGTCACCACGGGGATGGCCGCGTTGCGGAGCGCGTGCTTGCCGATGACGCGCCCGGCGCCCAGGCCCTTCGCGCGGGCGGTCAGCACGAACTCTTCGCCAAGGGCGTCGAGCATCGTCGAGCGCGTGAGTCTCGCGATGCGCGCCGCGAAGAAGACCGCGAGCACGATCGAGGGCATCACCAGATTCGAGACGCCGCCCGTGCCGCCCGTCGGTAACCAGCGGAGCTGGACGGAGAACACGTAGATCAGCATCAGCCCGAGCCAGAACCCCGGCACCGCCTGGCCGAGCACCGTGGCCAGCGTTCCCGCGTGATCGACGAACGTGTCTCGCCGGACGGCGGAGAGGATCCCCAGCGGCACGGCCAGCACCAGCGTCAGGACCACCGCGGTGGCCGCGAGCAGGAGCGTCGCGGGCAAGCGGTCGAGGACGAGCTCCATCGCGGGCCGCTTGTAGCGCAGCGATTCGCCGAAATCTCCGCGGAGGGCACTGCCGAGGAACCGCGCGTATTGAACGGCCAGTGGATCGTTGAGGCCGAGGCGCTGGCGGAACTCGTCGACATCCTTGGCCTGGATGTCCGTCGGCATCAACAGGAGCACGGGATCTCCGGTGAGACGCACGAGGCCGAACACTGCCGTGAGGGAGAGGAGGACGACGAGCAGCGTCTGCGCGAGGCGCCCCAGAAGATAGGCCCGCATCCAGCTCAGTCTTCTATCACGGGATCCGCGCCCGCACGCCTTCCCACATCAGCTCCGCCCAGCGCTGGTATCCCGCGTCGGAGGGATGATAGCCGTCGGCCGACACGAGCTCCGGGCGCTCCGGAACTTCCTTCTGGCTCGCGGTGTACAGATCGACCACCTCGGCCCCGTGGGCGACGGCCTGTCGGCGGAGCGCCTCGTTGAAGAGCACGGCCTGTCGCCCCACCACTTCGCGCGCCTCGGTCGAGCGAAAGCGCGGCGTCACGGCGAGATCGGGCAGCAGATTCACGACCACGATGGCGGTGGTCTCGCGCTGCAGCGTGCCGAGGATCTCCCCGATCCGCTGCTCGAATCTCTCGACGGGAACGCGGCGCGTGATGTCGTTCGGCCCCACCGACAGCGTGACGAGATCCGGGCCGGCGGCCACGGCGCGCCGGACCTGCGCGATCGCGACGTCGGTCGAGGTGGCTCCGCCGATGCCGAGGTTGACCATCCGCGCGGCCGGGTAGATGGAGCGTAGGCGCGCGTGGAGCCGGCCCACGTAGCTGGCGTCCTGGCGGCTCGCGCCCTCGCCCTCGACGGTGCTGTCACCGAGCGCGACGTACACGATCGGCGCGTCCCGCCGCTCCGGCAGCATCCCCCGCCGCTCCTGCCGCTGCACCCCGCACGCCCCCGCCCCCAATCCCACCACCACGACCGCCAAGAGGAAGCGGCCAGCTAACACCTGCCGGCGCGGGGAGGCGTTACAGGCCGATCAAAACGACCCAGATGCTAGGCGGCGAAGGAGGGGCGACTGAGGCGTATTCCGAGTACGCCGCAGGGAGCCCCCGACTGAGCCAACGACGCAGATGGGTCGTTTTCATCGGTCTGTCAGAAGTTGAAGGCGAAGCCGGCGTTGAGGCCGTGCGCCCAGAAGTCCGACCCCTGGAACTTGAACGCCGGCCGGGCGGCCCCGACGAGCGGCGCCGGATTGTTCAGGCTGATGGCCTGACTCTGCGTCGGGTTGATGACCCGATCGATCTGGTTGCCCGGGCGCACGACGTTGCTGGCGTAGAGGAAGCTGTACCCCAGGACGATCGAGGCCCAGTCCGTCAGCCGGAACCCGACGTTGACGCCGGCCTCGGGAACGACCGCGATGACGTTGCGCGAGTACGACCCGATGTTCGTGGGCTGGGCGAAGAGGCCACCGGGGAAGGACCGGACGAGCGGGGGATTGAAGAAGTTCGTGGTGAGGCTTCCCGCGACGTCGACGTGCTGGCGCATCGCGCCCACCGCCACCTTCAGGGTCGCGTCGGTCGTGAAGCGGCCCCACAGATAGCGTCCACGCAAGCCGATCTGACCTCCGTAGAAGTCGTTGTCGGCGTCGAAGCTGTCCTTCGTCAGAAACACCGTCGTGGGTCCCGGCGGCAGATCGGGGCTACTGGTCGCGAAGGAGAATCCCTCGGACAGGTTGAGGTACCGGATGCCGCCGAGCAGGTCGAAGCGCCAGGGACCGGGGTTCGCCAGCGACATGACGACGTTGCCCTCGGCGCCCCACACCCTGGACTTCAGCCGTTGCGTGGCCGTGCCCGAGAACTCACCGGCCGAGGACACGTCCGAAAACGCCTCGGTGTTGCGCGTGGGGTCGAAGAATGGAACGACCAGGTGCGTGCTGCCCGGAGCGCCCGAGCTCGAGACCGTCTGCCGCGACGTGACCGTCGGGAGATAGAAGCCGCCCGCCTCCACGCCCCATGCGTGATCGTCGGTCAGCCAGTAGCCGAGCGTGAGGCGCACGCCGTTGTGACGGCCGAGGTCGATGTCGTTGCCGCCCATGATCACCTGCGTCCCGGGCTGGCCCAGAAGGCCATTGCTGACGAGCGGCGCTCGCTGGGGGCTGTCCTTCACCCACCACATCAGGTAGTCCACCTGCCCATAGAAGCGGCCGCCGTCGGCGCCGAGATTCGTCTGGGCCGCGGCGGAGCCGATGACGCCGAACACGGCGGTGAGGACAGCGACCACGATCTTCGTCACGCGAGGCCTCCCTCGATCGGAATGGTGGAGCGGGAGCCGGAGGGCTCCGTGCGGCACATCAGTAGGCGCAGCCGTCCCTTGGCTTGTCAAGATTTGATGTCGGGGACGTCCTCGAGGGTGCGCCGGTACCAGGGCGCGTCGGGAAAGGTGATGGGGCGGATCGCGGGAAGCGTCACGCCGGCCTCGCGGTACGCCCGGATGTACGCGCCCGCCGTGGACGCCTCGCCGATGGCGCCGAGCGCCTGCGCCACCGCGTCGGACGTCTCACCGGTCTCGTCGAAGCGCCGGAGGGCCTCGGTCAGGCCGGAGCGCTCCATCATGGCGCGGTAGAACGGCAGCTGGATATAGCGCGTCAGCTCCGATCGAAACGCCTTGGAGGCCGCCTCCCGGTCGTCGGTGATCGCGAGCGGCACCGCGGCCACGATCTCGAAGCCCGCGAGCGGCCGACCGGCGCGCCGGCGTCCGCGCTCGATCGCGGGCACCGCGACGTCGCGCACGTACGTCGGCGAGCACAGCCAGAGGATCGCGCCGTCGGCGATCTCGCCGGCCAGCTCGCACATCTTCGGAGACAGCGCGGCGAGGTAGATCGGGGGCGCCGCCGGACGCTGGGGCATGGCCACGCTCCAGCGCACGCGATAGTGGCGACCGTCGACGTGGGCGCCCTCGCCGAGGGCGCCCCGCAGCACCGCCACGTACTCACGCATCACCGCCAGCGGCTCCCGCAGCTCGAGCCCCAGCATCGCCTCCATCGAGGCCCGGTGGCTCACCCCGATCCCGAGGCGGAAGCGGCCGCCGCTGATCTCGGACAGGGTGAGGGCCGCCTGCGCCATGGAGACGGGATGCCGTGGATAGATCGGCACGACGCCGTTGCCCAGCCCGATCCGCGGCGCGGCGGCGCCGTACGCCTGCAGGACGGCGAACGAATCGCGGCCGGCGCCGTGGGTGACCCAGACGCTCTCGTAGCCGAGCGCATCGGCCCGGCGCGCCAGGTCGACGGCGGCGGTGAGGTCCCGGCCCGGATTCAGGTAGGCGGCCGTTCTCAGCGCGCGGTCAGTCACGGATCCAGGACTCGGCGAGCGGGATGTCGTCCGGCATCCGTCGGGGCGGGCGCCGGTCCGCGCTCTCGGCGGTCGGCCCGCTCGGCGCCAGCCGCAGGAGGCGCGTGATCTCGGCGCGCCGGTAGAGGCGCTGACGCTTGATGCCCTGCCGATAGCTGCGGACGACACCGCGGCTGACGTAGGCGTACAGCGTCGCGCGCTTGATGCCCAGCAGGCGCGCCGCCTCGTCGACCGTCAGGTACTCCTCGCCGTCCAGGACGACCACGGCTCCCAGGCTATCAACGGTCCTGGGCGCGCGTCTAGTCACATCAAGTTGAATCAATCTAAATCATGTATAGTGCAGCTATGGGCGCCGACGGGATGGCGCCGGGGAGGCAGACATGGCCGACATGCAGGCGGACTGGAAGGCCGGACTGGAAGACGTCATCGCGGCCCGCTCGGGGATCTGCGCCGTCGACGGCGATGCGGGCCGACTCTACTACCGAGGCTACGAGATCGGTGAGCTGGCGGGGCGCGTGAGCTACGAGGACGTGACGTGGCTGTTGTGGCACGGCGAGCTACCGGCGCCCGAGCAGGGACGCGAGTTCGCGGCCCGGCTCGAGGGGACGCGCGGCCTCCCCGCCCCGGTGCTGGAGCTCCTCGAGCGACTGCCGCGCGACTGCCATCCGCTCGATGCCCTGCGGACGGCCGTCTCACTGGCGGCGAGCGTCGATCCCGACGTCCGGTCGAACGACCGCGAGGCGACGCTCCGCAAGGCGTGCCGGCTCATGACCCTCATTCCGGCGACGGTGGCGGCCTGGCAGCGCATCCGGACGGGGCGCGAGCCGGTGCCCGCGCGCCGCCCCGGCGCGCACGCGGCGTGGTTCCTCTCGCTGCTGGACGGCCGCGACCCGTCGCCGGAGGTCGCGCGGGTCATGGACCTCGTGTTGACGCTCCACGCCGATCACGAGTTCAATGCCTCGACGTTCGCGCTCCGCGTCGCCGTGGCCACGCTGGCGGATCTGCACGCGGCGGTCGTGGCGGCGATCGCGACCCTCAAGGGTCCCAAGCACGGGGGCGCCAACGAGGACGTTCTGACGATGCTGCGCGAGATCGGCGATCCGGCGCGGGCGGCCGCCTATGTCCAGGCGCGGCTGGGCGCGCGGGCGGGACTCTCCCGGGCCGAGCGTGGTGATCCGCGCGCCCGCGTGCCGGGCTTCGGGCACCGCGTCTACAAGGTCGACGACGCGCGGGCCCGGGTGCTGCGGGGCATGGCCGCCTCGATGGCGGAGGCGACGGGCCGGGGCCGCCTGTTCGAGGTCGCCGAGCGGCTCTACGACGCGATGAAGGCGGGCACGGAGCTGCCGGTCAACGTCGACTTCTTCTCGGCCGTCGTCTATGACGCGCTCGACATCCCGCCGGATTTCTGCACGTCGATCTTCGCCGTCGGACGCGTCTCGGGCTGGTGCGCGCACGCCCTCGAGCAGTATGCCGACAACCGGTTGATCCGCCCGCGCGCGGCTTACGTCGGCCCGGCGCCGCGGAAGATGCTCACCTCCATGGCGTCGTCGGCGACGGCGTACTCGCGCGAGACATAGCGGCCGCCGGGGGCGCGCACGTGCTCGAGATATGGCGCCAGCTCGCGGCGGTAGATCCCCGTGTTGTCCGATGGGGATCGCCCGCAGCGCCTCGCTCGCGATCACGCGGACACGGCGGGCGAGGCCCGCCTCGTCGACGTTGGCCTTGACGAGCCACGCCAGGAACTCGTTGGCCTCCAGGCACGTGAGACGGCCGGCCGGCGGCAGGTGACCCGCGATGAGAATGGCGGAGTAGCCGAGCAGGGAGCCGAGCTCGAGCGCGCGCGTCGGGCGGTGGCGCTCGATCAGACGCCGGATGATGCGCCCCTTGGCGCGACCGACGATGGGAATGTGCCAGAGCGTGGTCGCGCGATCCAGTAGCGCGAGCATGCGGACGATCTGACCGGGGAGGGCGCGCCCGACGATCTCCTGGACGCGACGGGAGACGGCGACGAGCCGATCGAGGTCGATCCCGGTGTCGATCTCCATCGCGTGCAAACAGTGCACGAGATCCTCGCTGCACACGTTGCCCGACGCGCCCGGCGCGAACGGACATCCGCCCAGGCCGCCGATCGAGCTGTCGAAGTGCGTGACGCCATACTCCATCGCCGCCAGGATGTTGGGGATGGCCATCGCGCGCGTGTCGTGCGTGTGGAGCGTCCACACGACGTCGGGGAAGCGGGGCACCAGGCGCTCCAGCACGCGCCCGACCTGTCGCGGGTTCGCCATGCCCGTCGTGTCCGCCAGCCCGATCGCTCCCGCACCCATCCCGACGAGCTCGGCCACCACGTGCTCGAGCCGTTCGACCGGAACCTCACCCTCGAAGGGGCACCCGAACGACGTCGAGATGCCGCAGGCGACCGGCACGCGAGCGCGGTCGGCGACCTGCATGACCGCGCGGAGCCTGTCGAGCGACTCGGCGACGGTCATGTTCACGTTGGCGAGATTGTGGCTCTCGCTGGCGGAGAGCACGGTGTGGATGGCGTCGACACCCGCGTCCACCGCGCGCACGGCGCCCTTGTCGTTGGGCACCAGCGCCGCGTAGCGGGTGCCCGGCCGCCGACGAATCTTGGCCATGACCATCTCGGCATCGCGCAGCTGCGGCACGACCTTGGGATGGACGAACGAGGTCACCTCGATGCGGGGCACGCCGGCTTCGGACAGCCGGTCGACGACCTCGATCTTCAGCTCGGTGCCGATGAAGTCCGGCTCGATCTGAAACCCGTCCCGGGTCCCGACCTCACAGATCGTCACTCTCCCCGGCAGCTTCATGCCCCTACTCTAGCAGTCCAACAGGGTCAGGCTTTGACTTCTTAACATCTCGGCGAACGCGCGCGTCGTCGGCGGCAGCGAATTCACCGAGATGTTAAGACGTCAAAGCCTGACCCCGTCATCTCGATCTGAGTTTGGGGTCGAGAGCGTCGCGCAGGGAGTCGCCAAAGAGGTTGAAGCCGAAGACGCCGAGGCTGATCGCGATGCCGGGGAAGACAGCGATCCAGGGCGCCTTCTCGGCATACGACAGGGCGGAGCCCGAGAGCATCAGCCCCCACGACGGCGTCGGCTCGGCCGCCCCCAGACCCAGGTAGCTGAGCGCCGCCTCGGCCAGGATGGCCCCGCCCAGCTGCGCGGTCACCAGGATGATGTAGGGCGCCACGACGTTGGGGACGATGTGACGCAGGATGATGCGGGGCCGCGCGGCGCCCAGCGCTTGCACGGCCTCGACGTAGACGTTCTCCTTCACCGACAGCGCGGTCGAACGCACCACGCGGGCGGCGCGCGGGATGATGGGGATGGAGATCGCGATCACCACGTTCTGGACCGCCGGGCCCAGGATCGAGGCGATGGCGAGAGCGAGGATCAGCTGCGGGAACGCGAGCAGGATGTCCATCAACCGCTCGAGGAAGAGGTCCACGCGCCCGCCCCAGTACGCGCTGACCACGCCGAGCAGGCCGCCGATCGTGCACCCCGCGAACGACGCGGTGAAGCCGACGAACAGCGCGATCCGCGCGCCGTACATGATCCGGCTCATCAGGTCGCGCCCGAACTCGTCGGTGCCGAACCAGTGCTCGAGGCTGGGCCGGGTGAACTGTCGGCCGTAGTCGGCGTGATACGGATCGTACGGGGCCAGCACTCCCGCCGAGGCACCGACGACGAGCATGCCCAGGATGATCATCGCCCCCACGGCGCCGAGCGGCTTGGTGCGGACGAACTTCAGCACCGCCCTGGCGGCGGTGAGCCGCGGGGCGAGGCCGGCCGAGGCCCGCGCGTGGACGAGCGTCGTCTCCGTTGTGGCCATGATCACCGGTACCGGATGCGCGGATCGAACCACGCGTAGGTCAGGTCCACCAGCAGGTTCACGATCACGAAGCTGAACGCGGTCAGGAAGATGAGGGCCTGCACGACCGGATAGTCCCGGTGGGCGACGGCATCCACCACGAACCGCCCGACACCATTCAGGGTGAACACGGTCTCCGTGACGACGAGGCCGCCGATGAGGAAGGCGAACTCCGTCCCGACCAGCGTGATCACCGGGAGCATCGAGTTCTTGAGCGCGTGACGGATGACCACGGACCGCTCGGCCAGGCCCTTCGCCCAGGCGGTGCGGATGTAGTCCTCACGCAAGACCTCGAGCATCGTCGATCGGGTCATGCGCGTCGTCACGGCCGCGTAGCGATAGCCCACCGTGACCACCGGCCAGACCATCATCTGGAAGTTCAGCCAGGGATTGATCCACGGCGGCGTGAACTCCAGCGGCGGACCCCAGCCGAAGAAGATGACGAGCAACAGGATGCACAGGATCCCCACCCAGAAGCCCGGGATGGCCAGGCCGCCGATGCTGACGACGCGGATGACGTAATCCACCCAGGTGTCCTGGCGGACGGCGGCGAGCATGCCGAGGGGGATCGAGATGATCACCGACACCATCGTGGCCAGCAAGGCGAGCTCGAGGGACAGGGGGAGCCGGATGAGCAGCTCGTCGACCACCGGCTGCCCCGTCCACAGCGATTTGCCGAAGTCGAATCGTAGCACCCCCCACAGCCACGTCCCGAACTGCACGACCAGCGGCTGATCCAGCCCGAGCTGCTGGCGCATGGCCACGAGCTGCTTCTGATCGATCTGACCCTGGTCCCCGCCGAGGATGAGCAGGGCCACGTCCCCCGGGATCACGCGCATGATGAGGAACACCAGCGTCGCCGCCCCGAGCAGCGTGGGAATGATCAGGAGGAGTCGCTTCGCGATGTAGGTACCCATGGGGCGATGGCCTCCGCTCAGTCCTCTGCCAGCCAGACGTCCTGGAGCTTCTGGTTGGAGTAGTGATTGGGCGGCGCCACGTAGTTCTTCACCTTGGCCCAGTGCACCACGCTGCGCCGCCACCAGAGCCCCGTGATGTAGTACGCGTTGTCGAGGACGATCTTCTCGATCTCGTTGACGAGCTTCTTGCGCTCGGCGGGGTCGAGGGCTCTCGCCTGGCGCGCGAAGAGATCGTCGATTCTCGGATCGGAGAATCGACCCCAGTTGCTGGCGTCGGCCGTAGTGTACCGCTCGAGGAACAGATCGGGGTCATCGGCGTAGTTGAACACGCCGCTGACAATCAGCTCGAAGCTCGCCGTGTCGCGCCCATCCGCGAACCAGGTCGCGGTCTCGAGCGGCCGGTGCTCGACCTCGATGCCGATCTTGCGCCACTCCTGGATCGCGAACACTCCAAAGTCGATGTACGGCACCCTCACGTTGCGATTTTTCAGGGTCGCCTTGAAGCCGTTCGGGTAACCCGCCTCGGCCAGCAGGCGCTTGGCCTCGGCCCGGTTCTTCTCCATGTCCTTGCCGTACCCCGGCAACCGCTGAAGCTCGACGTCCGACATCGACCATTCCGTGCTCGGACGCATCAGGCCCCCGACGTCCCTCAGGCTCGCGAGCGGGTAGAGCACCCGGCCGGCGGTGTAGCGATCGAAGGCCAGCGTGAGGGCCTTGCGCACGCGGACGTCGGTGAACGGCTTCACGGTGTTGTTGATCGCGATCCCGAACAGGCCGGTGCCGGGGGTTTCCTGCACGACCACCTTGTCCCCCAGCGTCTTCCGGATCGATTCCACCTCCGCGGCGGGCATGGTGCGGAACTCGATCCAGGCGCGCCCCGACCGCAGGGCCGCCGCGCGCACGGACGTCTCCGTGCTGACGAAGAACTTGTAGCCGTCGAGGTAGGGGCGGTCCTTGATGAAGTAGTCGGGGTTGCGCACCCCTTCGAACGTGGAGCCGCGCGTGTGGCTCTTGAACTTGAAGGGCCCGGATCCGACGGCGTTGGTCTTGAAGTAGTTCGGGTCCTTGTCCAGGTACTTCTTCGGGTAGATGACGTTCCACGGCGAGGCGAGGTTCGCCAGGAGCGAGGCGGACGGGTACTTGAGCTTGAAGACGACGGTGCTCGCGTCGGGGGCCTCGACGCTGGCGACCGCCGCGTAGGCGTTCTTGCGTATGCTCCGGACGCCTTGGGGCGGGAAGACGATCTTGTCGTAGGTGGCCTTGACGTCGGCGGCCGTCAACGACGAGCCGTCGTGGAACCTGACGCCCTGGTGGATCTTGAAGGTGTACGTCAGGCCGTCGGGCGAGATCTTCCACTCCGTGGCCAGGTCCCCGATGATCTTCGGATAGCTGTAGGGGTCGATCTGCAGCAGCGTGCTGTAGAGCGGGGCCACCAGCTCCATCGTGGCGAAGGTTTGCTCCTGATGAGGATCGAGGCTCGGCGCGTCGGCGGCGATGGCCGCCAGGAGGATGCCACCTCGACGCGGAGTCTCCGCCGCGTAGACGGCCGGGGCCAGCGCGCCGATGAGGGCGGCGAGAGCGAGGACGGGAAGAAGCGCTCGGTGATGTCGCATGTCAATCCTCCGAGAGCCAGACGTCCTGGAGCTTCTGGTTCGTGTAGTGGCTGGGCGGCGCCACGTAGTTCTTCACCTTGGTCCAGTGCACGACGTTGCGCGTCCACCAGAGGCCCGGCATGTAGTACACCTGCTCCAGCACGCGCTTCTGGAGCTCGATGAGCAGCTTCTTGCGCTCGACCGGATCGAGCGTCCGGGTCTGCCGCGCGAACAGGTCGTCGAGCACGGGATCGGAGTAGCGGCCGATGTTCCCGATGTCGCCGGTGGTGTACCGGCGCAGGAACACGTCGGGATCGTCGATGTACTCCACGGTGGCGCTGACGATCAGCTCGAAGTTCCCGTTGTCCCGTCCGTCGGCGATGAACGCCGCGGTCTCGAGCGGCCGGTTCTCGGCCTCGACCCCGATCTTCCGCCACTCCTGGATCACGAAGACCGCGAAGTCCTGGTACGGCAGCTTCACGTTGCGGTTCTTCAGCACGACCTTGAAGCCGTTGGGGTAGCCCGCCTCGGCCAGGAGCTTCTTGGCCTCGGCCCGGCTCTTCTCGGCGTCATGGGAGAAGCCCGGGAGCTTCTCCAGCTCGGCCGGCGGGATCGCCCAGTCCGTGCCCGGGCGCATCAAGCCCCCGACGTGCTTGAGTCCCGTGAGCGGGAACAGCACCCGGCCCGCGGTGTACCGATCGATCCCCAGCGTCAGGGCCCGGCGCACGCGAATGTCGGTGAACGGCTTGATCGTGTTGTTGATCGCGATCCCCCACTGTCCGACCAGGGGCGTGTGCTGGACGGCGACCTTGTCGCCGAGCTGCCGCTTGATGGCCTCCACCTCGCTGAGGGGCAGGTCCCGGAACTCGATGTAGGCGCGGCCGGATCGGATCGCGGCCGCGCGCACGGACGTCTCCGGGCTGATGAAGAACTTGTAGCCGTTGAGGTAGGGCCGGTCCTTGACGAAGTAATCGGGGTTGCGCGCGCCCTCGAAGGTCGCGCCGCGCGTGTAGGCCTTGAACTTGAAGGGCCCCGAGCCCATGACGTTCTTCAAGAAGTAGTTCGGATCCTTGTCGAGGAACTTCTTCGGGTAGATGACGTTCCACGGTGAGGCGAGATTGTCGAGCAGGGACGCCGACGGAAACTTGAGCTTGAAGACCACGGTGCTCGCGTCCGGGGCCTCGACGCCGGCCACCGCGGCGTACGCGTTCTTCCGGATGCTGCGCACGCCGGGCGGCGGGAACACGATCTTGTCGTAGGAAGCCTTGACGTCGGCGGCCGTGAGCGGCGAACCGTCGTGGAACCGGATATCCGGTCGGAGCGTGAAGGTGTAGGTCAGGCCGTCCGACGAGATCTTCCAATCCTTCGCCACGTCGCCGATGATCCTGGGATAGCCGTAGGGATCGATCTGCAAGAGCGTGCTGTAGAGCGGCGCCACCACCTGGAGGGTGGCGAAGGTGCCCTCCTGGTGAGGGTCGAGGGTCGGCGGGTCCGCGCCGATGACGGCCAGCAGCACGCCGCCCCGCCGCGGGGGCTCCATCGCCGCGGCGGCGGAGCCCGAGATCGCGAGGATCAGCGAGCCGACGAGGACGGCCACGAACATCTCAGTCCTCCGAGAGCCACACGTCCTGGAGCTTCTGGTTGGTGAAGTGACTCGGCTGGGCGACGTAGTTCTTCACCTTGGCCCAGTGCACGACGTTCCGTGACCACCAGAGCCCGGGCATGTGGTACGCGTTCTCGAGCACGATCTTCTGGAGCTGGATGACCAGCTTCCGGCGCTCGGCTGGGTCGAGCGCCCGCGCCTGCCGCGCGTACAGATCGTCGATGCCGGGATTGGAAAAGCGGGCCCAGTTCTGGGGCCCCGCCGTGATGAAGGGCGCCAGCAGCTGATCGGGGTCGTCGATGAAGGCGCCGTACGGAAAGACCATCAGCTCGAAATTGCCCTTGTCCCGTCCGTCCGCGTACCAGGTCGCGGTCTCGAGCGGCCGATGCTCGGCCTCGATCCCGATCTTCCGCCATTCCTGGATCACGTACACCGCCAAGTCCTGGTAGGGGAGCTTGACGTTGCGGTTCTTCAACACGACCTTGAAGCCATTCGGGTAGCCCGCCTCGGCCAGGAGCCGCTTGGCCTCCGCCCGGTTCTTGTCCATGTCCTTGCCGAAGCCCGGGAGCTGCTCGAGCTCGGCGGGCGGCATCGCCCATTCCGTGCCCGGACGCGTGAGGCCTCCGACGTCTCGAAGCCCCGTGAGCGGGAGCAGCACCCTGCCCGCGGTATAGCGATCGATTCCGAGCGTGAGCGCCTTGCGGACACGCACGTCGGTGAAGGGCTTCACGGTGTTGTTGATCGCGATGCCGAAGTTGATCACGAACGACGACTGCTGCACGACCATCTTGTCACCGAGCTGCTTCCGGATCGCCTCCACCTCGGCGTTGGGCAGGTGGCGGAACTCGATGTAGGCGCGGCCGGACCGGATCGCCGCCGCTCGCACGGAGGTTTCCGGGCTGATGTAGAACTTGTAGCCGTCCAGATACGGCCGGTCCTTGACGAAATAGTCCGGATTCCGCTCGCCCTCGAACGTGGACCCGCGCGTGTAGTTCTTGAGTTTGAACGGGCCGGAGCCGATCGCGTTGGTCTTGAAGTAGTTCGGATCCTTGTCGAGATACTTCTTCGGGAAGATCACGTTCCACGGCGAGGCGAGATTGGACAGGAGCGAGGCCGACGGGTACTTGAGCTTGAATACGATCGTGTGCGGATCCGGCGCCTCGACGCTCGCGACCGCCGCGTAGTGAGGGGCGCGGATGCTACGCACACCCGGCGGCGGCCAGAGGATCTTGTCGTAGCTGGCCTTGATGTCGGCGGATGTCAGGGGCGAACCATCATGGAAACGAACCTCCTGACGGAGCTTGAACGTGTACGTCAGCCCGTCGGGCGCGATGTTCCACTCGGTGGCCAGATCGCCGATCACGTTCGGATAGCTGTAGGGGTCGATCTGTAGCAGCGTGCTGTACAGCGGGGCCATCGGCTGGAGCGTGGCGAACGTCTGCTCCTGATGGGGGTCGAGGCTCGGCGCATCGGCGCCGATGGCCGCAAGCAGAACGCCTCCCCGGCGCGGGGTTTCCGCCGACTCGACCGCCGCCGGGACGGCCCCGACCAGGACGCCGAGCAGGATACCGATCGTTAGGACGGCGAATGACGTCCGGGATCGTTGGAGCGTTGCCATCTGACACCTCCCACGGCTCAATCCTCCGAGAGCCAAACGTCCTGGAGCTTCTGGTTCGAGTAGTGATTGGGCGGGGCCACGTAGTTCTTCACCTTGGCCCAGTGCACCACGCGCCGCGTCCACCAGAGGCCGGGCAGGTAGTACGCCTCGGACAGCACGCGCTTCTGCATCTCGATCACCAGCTTCTTGCGCTCGGCGGGGTCCATCGAGCGAGCCTGTCGCG
>WNGB01016979.1_pt1 | contig 13788 bp, 14 predicted proteins | sample 5400681 | NCBI WGS metagenome assembly WNGB01 (sample SAMN13153367, study PRJNA577476) | soil metagenome | isolation source: 115 cm soil or saprolite under grassland replicate 2 | place: USA:California | collected 2016-06-15 | reverse complement strand
GGCGATCTTCCTCAGTTGACGCCGAGGGCCCTGAGCCCGCTCCGCGCCGCGGCGGCCAGCTCCGGCTCCACGCCCGAGGCGGCCAACAGCTTCTTGTAGACGATCACGGCGGACTCGGACTGCTTGAGGGCTGCGAACGACTGGCCGGCGCCCAGGAGCGCGCGCCGCGCCCAGCTCGAGTCGGGCCCCAGATAGGCGGCCGTCATGTACGCCTCCGCCGCCTCCTCGTTCTGCCCGGCCGCGCGCAGCGCTTCTCCTAACCGATAGGCAGCCTCGGTGACGACGCGAAGGTCGCTCTGGTTGAGGACGCGCTCGAGCACACCGCGCGCCTCGCGCCATTTCCCGTCGGCCTGGAGCAGCCGGGCCGCGCCGAGGAGCACGGTCCCCAGGTCCTTGCTGTCCGGGTACTCGCGCTCGACCCGCGTGTAGAGGTCGAGGGCCTGCGCGCGGTTGCCGGTGGCTTCCTGGGCCTGGGCAAGCAGGAGCAGGGCCTGCGGCATCCGCGGATCGCCGGTCGAGGCCTTCACGAAGGCCTCCAGCTCCCGCCGCGCCTCGGCCGGGGCGCCGGTGCGCAGGAGGGATTCGCCGAACGTGAAACGCCCGGTCACACTGCCCGGATGGCCCGGATAGCGTTTGGCCAGCGTCTCGTACATCTCGCGCGCCAGGGGCCATTGCGCGTCGGCCCCGGCGGCAGCCCCCACGTCGGCGAGCGCGGCGGCGGCCGCCTCGTGCTGAGGGAAACGGCTCGTCAGCCGGAGCGCCAGGCTCTTGGCCTCGGGCCAGCGCTTTTCCTGGGCGGCGAGGGCCTCCATCCCCAGCAGGACGGGTGGCGTGAGGCGGGGATCATCCGGGCGCGAGAGGAGCGAAGTCGCCAGGCGCTTGAACTCGTCGGTCTTGCCCGCGTTGAAGGTCGCCGCTGCGAAACCGTATTCGGCGGTGGCGGCCGCGACTCCCGACCCCGCGTCGCGCGCGGCGGCGAACTCGCGCGCCGCCGCATCCCACTCCGACCCTGCGAAGGCCACCACGCCGAGCCCCAGGTGCGCCAGCGCATCCTCGCCCTGCCCGAGCGCCGCCTGGAAATCGGGTTGCGCCGAGGACGCCCGGCCGGTGGCCACGAGAGCGGCGCCCTTGGCGAGGCGCGCACGACCAATGTAAGGCGACAGGGGCGCGCGCTGGACGAGTAGCGAAAGCTCGGGCAGCGCTTGCGCCGGGTGGCCCGCGTTGATGGCCAGGATCGCGCGGTTCAGCGTCGCCACCTGGGCCTGGTCGGTATTCTGGAACTTCAGGATGATCTCACCCAGCAGGGCCTGAGCCGTCGAGACATCGCCGGCCTCGGCCGCCAGTTCGGCCGAGAGCAGCAGCGCCTCGGCGGCGTGGGGATCGGAGGGCGCCCCTCGAGCGAAGCTCGTCCAGCGTTGGCGCGCGGCGTCCAGCTGGCCGCGGCGGAACTCGGCCCAGCCCAGCGCCAGGCCGACCCTGGCCGCCTCGGGATGATTCGGCAGATCCGTCAAGAACCGGCTGTAGAACCCGACGGCTTGATCATAGTCGCGCGCCCAGTAGGCGGCTTCGCCCCCGAGCACGAGCACTGCGGTACGGAGGTCGGGCGACAACGCCTCGCCGAGGAGGCTTTTCGCGCCGGCTTCGGCCTGAGCGAACTCGCGGAGCTCGAAGTCGAGCTGGGCGAGGCGAAGCACGGCATGCAGGCCGAGGAACGGGACGGATGGCGACTGGCGAACCAGCTCGAAGCGGTTCCGTGCCTCGTCAGGCTGGCCGGACTGCCGGGCCAGCTCCGCGCTCACGAGCAGCACCCAGGCGCGCGTGCCCGGCTCGAGCGTCCAGGCCAGCAGCTGATCATCGAGGGCGCGGGCGTCCTCCGGCCGGGGCTTGTCGGTGAGCCACCTGCGGATGAGGAGCCAGGTCGGCAGCGAGAATGTCCGGCTCCGGTCCGCGGCTTCGAGGTGGCGCGCCTCCTCGCGCGCCGCCGGGTAGTCGTCCAGATCCAGGAGCGCCTGGACCAGGCCCGCTCGCGCCCACAGCGCTTCGGCGGAATTGGGATAGGCGTCGAGCAGCGTGCGGTACGCCTTCGCCGCGTCGGCCGGCTGACCTGCGGCCCGGCTCCACCAGCCCAGGCGCACGAAGGCGCTCTCCATCAGGATCCGAGGGCCGGGAGCGGCCGTGAAGGACTGGAGCGCCGCGAGGGCGCCCTTGTAGTCGCCGAGCCGCCCGAGCGTCTCCCCCAGCCAGAAGGTGGCCTCGCCGGCCACGCCGCGGGGGCCGCTCGGCGGGGAGAGCCCGCCGACCTTCAGCAGCGCGGCCCACTCGTCGCGCGCCTCGGCATAGCGCTTGAGGCCGTAGAGGGCCATGGCCCGCCCGTGACGGGCATAGACCATGAGCACGGGTGGCGGGCCCGTCTTGAGAAGCCCGTCGAAATAGCCGAGCGCGCGCCGCGGATCACCCAGCTCGAGCGCGACCCAGCCCAGCTCGCTGGCGGCGTAGCGGCCGAACTCCGAGCGCGGATCATCCTGGACCACGAGCAGGAAGACGCGCTCGACTTCAGCGGTGCGCCCGAGGCGCAGCAGGGTCTCGCCAAGCCAGTAACGCGCTTCCCTCAGGATGCGCCGGTCGCTGGACTTCAGGGCGCCCTCGAACGCCTCACGCGCCTCCTCCAGCTCTTGGCGCTGGTAGCGCGCCCGGCCGCATTCGAGCAGCTCGGGGGTGACGTGCAGCACCGTGCCGATCGGATTGCAGGCGAGGATCCGTGGGACCGGCAGCGGCGCCGTAGGCCGCTGGCCCGGATCGGTCACGAGCCGCGGGGACGGCAGCTCGGGCAGGCCCTGTGGAAGCGGCGGCAGCGGGACAGCCGGAAGCGGGACGGGCGGCTTGTCGAGCGGAAGGGCGGCCAGCGGCACGAGCCCTCTCAGATCGGGCGGCGGCAGCTTGAGCGTGCTCGCGGCCGACGCGCCCACGCTCCACCCGAGGAGCACGGCTACCGTCACGAGGGCGCGGCGCCACCGGATCATCGCTCGGCGGTCCCCCGCGAGAGCCGGCTCCTCCCGCCGGTCGAGCTCTTCGGCGCGGCCTTGCCGTCGGGAGCGGGCTTGAGCTTGCCGGCGACGGCCGCGCGCCGCTCTTTGGCCCAGGCGCGCAGCGTCTTGTCGGGACTCCCGGCGGCCACCTCGTCGTAGTAGCGGGCGGCCTGCGCCCACTTCTGCTGCTCCTCCAGCGCGAGCCCGCTGCCGGCAAGCGCGCGGAACCGGAGCCCGGACTCGAGCTCTCCACCTTGGAGGGCTGACTGGAAGGCCTGAAGGGCGGCCGGATAGCGTTTGAGCCGGAGCTCGCTCTCGCCCAAGAGGAGGAGGCCTTCGCCACGCACGGCGCCGTCACCGCTCTTGGACGCGGCCTCCGCGAGAGCGGCCGCGTCCTTGAACCCGTTCCCGCGAGAGCGGCCGCGTCCTTGAACCCGTTCCGGCTGAACGCCGCCAGAGCCAGATCGAGCGCGGCGCGCGAAGCCAGCGGATGATCCGGGAAGTCCTTTCGAAGCCGCGCCCACGCCGTCTCGGCGTCCCGCCCGCGGCCGAGCCGCGAGGCGATGACGCCGGCGTCGTAGAGCGCCTCGGCCTTGGGGGCCGACTGGGCCATCAGCTGCTTGTACTCTTCGGCGAGCTCGGCCTTGCTGCCCTTGCGGAGCACGGTGTCCGCCACCCGCCGCCGCGCCTGGGGGGCCAGCTCGTGATCGGGATAGGCCGCGACGAAGGCGCGCAGCTCGGCCAACCCCTCGTTGCTCTCGCCCGAGTCGAGCAGCGCCTGAGCGAGCGTGTAGCGGGCTGCGGGAAGCAGGGTATGACCGGGGTACTTGCCCTGGAACGATTGCAGGAGCGGCACCGCTTCCTCCGGGCGCTTCAGCTCCACCAAGGTCCGCGCCAGATAAAAGGTCGCCGAGGCGGCGGTCCCGTGCTCCGGATAATCCGCGAGCAGCCGGCGGAAGTCCGCCGCCGCGAGATCCGGGAGCTTGAGCTCCCGATTGCACCAGGCGCGCCCGTAGAGCGCATCCGGGACGAAGGGCGAGGGCGGGGTTTCGCCGAGTACCTGGTCGTAGGCGTCGCGCGCCTCCGAGTACCGGTCCATGCGGAAGAGCGTCTCCGCCTCCCAGAACCGCGCTTCCCCGGGCCGGCCGGGCGCGGGTGAGAAGCTCTCCGCCTGCCTGAATGCTTCGAGGGCCGCCGGGAAAGCCTTCTGGGAGAACCGCGCCTTGCCGAGTAGTAGCGTCGCTCGCGCGGATAGCGTTCGATCAGGCGCTCGAGCGCGCGGCGCGCCAGCGGGTAGAGCCCGTCCTGGAACGCATGCTCGCCCACCGTCCACAGGCGGTCGGACTCTTCCATCGCGACGGCGGCCGGCGGCGGGCCCGAAAGCACGCCCGCAGCGCAGCCCAAGCCGAGGAGGAGCACGGAGCAGAGAACCCGAGCCCGCACCATACGCTTGCTTTTACGCTAACACGAAACCACGTCAATACGAAAAGGGCGGTCGCCGATAGCGAGCGTGGCTCGCCGTAATGTCTTAGCATAGAGGACGTGCTCGAGAAGACGCGCACCGCGGTATGCTCCGAGCAGGCGGCGGACCACATCCGCGGGCAGGTGCCGCTCGATCCCACCCGCGTCGACGTCGAGGTGATCCTCGCCGACCGGCGGCTCGAGATGCTGCGCGATCTGCTCTTCCAGCTCGACGGGGACCGGCCCTGACCGCGCCTGCCCCGGCGGTCTCCGGGAGGGCCTGAGTGCCCGGCCGCGCCGTCTGCGTCTTTGACCTCGACCACACCCTCGTGAGCTCCCCGCTCGACCTGCGCGCGGTGGCGCGGGAGATGGAGGCGTTCGTGCGGAGCCGCGGGGTGGCGCTGCCCTCACGGCAACATCGCTGGTCGGCTCCCGAGCTGTTCGACCTCGTGCGCCGCGAGGCCGCCCATCTCACCGCGGACGTGATCGCCATCCCCGTCGCCCACGAGCGGCGCGCCATGGAGCAAGCGACGCTCGAGCCCTTCGCCGCCGAGACCCTGGCGGCCCTCAAGCAGCTGGGTTTCGCGACCGCGGTCTGGACCAACAACGATCGCGTCGTGGCGGACTTCGTCCTCTCGCGCTTCGGCCTCAGTCCGCACCTCGATCTGGTGGTGACGCGCGACGACGTCGCCCGCCTCAAGCCCGACCCCGACGGCCTGCGCGTGGTACGTGCGCGCTGGCCCCTGGCCTCGCGGCTCGTGGTGGTGGGCGACTCCTGGGTGGATGGTGTGGCAGCCCAGGCCGGAGGGGTTCCCTTCATCGCCTATCGGAGCGATGCGACCGAGCTGGACCGGCGCGGCGTCACGGTCGCCGCCCGCATCTCCTCGCTCCTCGATCTACCCACCGCGCTCGCGTAGGCTCCGCGAAGAGAGGTCGGGCATCCACCCCGGCGCGCGCGCCGGCAAGGGACGCCTCTCCGATGCTCGACCGCCAACGCGGGTATAATTCAACGGTGGACGGACATGGACTCGATGCTCACCACTTGGGTCGTGTTTCTAACGAGCCGCTCCAGCCGCCAGCGAATCTGCGTCGGGCGTTGCACCCCGCGGCGCCGCTGCGGCTGAGCGCCTGACCCGGTGGACCTGTTCGACCGGCCGGCCTCCGATGCCCCCAAACCGCCCGCGCCGCTGGCCGACCGCATGCGGCCCCGACGCCTCGACGAGGTGATCGGCCAGGAGCACCTGATCGGTCCCGGGAAGGTACTGCGGCGCGCGCTCGAGGGCGGCGCGCTCCATTCCATGATCCTTTGGGGGCCGCCGGGTACCGGCAAGACCACCCTCGCCGGGCTCATGGCCGAGGTGGCCGGCGCGCGCTTCGTGACGTTCTCCGCCGTGCTCTCGGGCGTCAAGGAGATCCGTCAGGTCACCGCCGAAGCGGAGACCGAACGCGCCCTCCGGGGGCGCCGCACCATCCTCTTCGTGGACGAGATCCACCGCTTCAACAAGGCGCAGCAAGACGCCTTCCTGCCCCACGTGGAGAAGGGCACCATCGTGCTCGTGGGTGCCACTACCGAGAACCCGTCCTTCGAGGTGAACGCCGCGCTGCTCTCGCGCTGCCGCGTCTACGTGCTCAACCCGCTCGGCGAGGACGATCTCGCGCGCATCCTCACGCGCGCCCTCCGGGACGGGGAGCGCGGCCTGGCCGGCACCGGCGTGGCCGCGGAGCCGGACGCGCTCGGGCTCATCGCGCGCCTGGCCAACGGCGACGCGCGGAGCGCCCTCAATATCCTCGAGCTGGCGGTGACGCTCACGCAGGCTTCCAACGACGGCCCCCGCGTGACGGAGGCCGCCATCCGCGAGGCCGCTCAGCGAAAAGCGCTCTTGTACAACAAGGCGGGCGAGGAGCACTACAACCTCATCTCGGCCCTCCACAAGTCCCTCCGCGATTCCGATCCCGACGGGTCGCTCTACTGGCTCGGGCGCATGCTCGAGTCCGGGGAGGATCCGCTCTACATCGCGCGCCGCCTCGTGCGCTTCGCCTCCGAGGACGTGGGCAATGCCGATCCGCTCGCGCTCCGGCTCACCCTCGACGCCAAGGAGGCCTATCACTTCCTGGGGACGCCCGAGGGCGAGCTGGCGCTGGCGCAGGCCGTCTGCTACCTCGCGCTCGCCCCCAAGTCCAACTCCGTGTACGCGGCGTGGAACGCGGTGAAGGACGATATCCGCGAGAAGCCGGCCGAGCCTGTCCCGCTTCATCTCCGCAATGCCCCGACGGGCCTCATGGCCCACCAGGGCTATGGCCGAGAATATCAATACGCCCACGACGCCCCCGACGCGCTGGTGGATCAGGAGCACCTGCCGGATGCGTTGCGCGGGCGCACCTACTACCGCCCCACCGATCGCGGCGCCGAACGAGAGCTGGCCGACCGCCTCAAGAAGTGGAGGGAGTGGCGGGACGAGCGGAGACGCCCGTGAGCCATCGACGATGAGGAACGAGCGCGCGTGGCTCGCCGCCGTTTGCGCCTCCGAACTGGGGACCATGCTGGTCTTCTCCAACTTCTCGGCGCTCCTGCCCCTGCTCAAGAAGGAGTGGGATCTCTCCAACACGCAGGCCGGGTTGATCCTCGCCTTCTACCAGATCGGCTACATCGCGGCCGTCGCCATCCTCGCGACGCTCACCGACCACATGCCTGCGCGCAGCATCTATCTCTGGAGCGCGGCCTGGACCGGGCTCACCAGCCTCGCCTTCGCGTTCGGGGCGCGGGGGTTCCTCTCGGCCCTCGTACTGAGGGGGGTGGTGGGCCTCGGGCTGGCCGGCACCTACATGCCCGGGATGCGGATGGTGGCCGAGCGCTTTGCGCGAGGCGGGCGCGGCTTCGCCATGGGCTGCTATATCGGCACCTTCACCGTCGGCACCGCCATCTCGCTGCTCCTCACCGGCTGGGCCAACGGGCTCTGGGGCTGGCGCTGGGCCTTCGCCGTCACGGGACTCGGCCCGCTCGCGGCCGCGATCATCGGCTGGTGGGTCCTGCCGCGTGGCATGGCGCAGTCGGCGAAGCGCGCGCCCCGAGGGCCCGGCCTCGGGCCGGTGCTGAGGAACACGAGCGCCCTCCGGCTCATCGTCGCCTACGGCGGGCACACCTTCGAGCTGATGGGCATGCGCGGCTGGATCGTGCCGTTCTTCACCGCGAGCCTGGTCGCGGCCGGCGCGGGGCTCACCGAGGCGACGCAGAAGGCCGGCTTCGCAGCCTCGGCGGTACTCGCCATCGGCGCCGTGCCGCACCCGTTCTCGGGCCTGCTCTCGGACCGGCTGGGGCGGGCGCCGCTCATCAGTGGCTTCATGCTGCTCTCGGCTGCCTGCTCCCTCGCCATCGGCTGGGCGCTCCACTGGCCCTTCGGCCCGCTCCTGGGCCTGGGACTGCTCTACGGGCTTCTCGTGACGGCGGAGTCGGCCGTCATCTCCACTGGGATCGCGGATGCGGCCGAGCCGGCGTACCTCGGCCGCACCATGGCGCTGCAATCGAGCGTGGGCTTCACCGCCGGCGCGCTCGGCCCCGCCGCCTTCGGGGCGATGCTCGACTGGGCGCCGCGCCTGGGCTCATCGGCGGACGGCAAATGGGTCTGGGCCTTCGGCCTTCTGGGTATCGTGGTCCTGGCGGGGCCTCTCGTCGTCGGCTTCAGGGAAGCTCGACCCGAAACGCGGCCGATCAGCTCCGAGAGAGTCCGGCGCGGTGAGGGCTGAACCGGCGTCCGAGCAAGCTTGAATCTCTCGCCCCTGCCGAAAGTTTGATACAAGAGAGTCATGGGGAAGAAGCTCCGCGTCGGGGTCGTCTTCGGTGGGCGGTCGGGCGAGCACGAGGTCTCCCTCGCCGGCGCCGCCTCGGTCATGGCCGCCATCGACCGCTCGCGCTTCGAGGTGGTGGCCATCGGCATCGCCAAGGACGGCCGCTGGCTCGCGGGTGGCGATCCGCTGCGCGCCCTGAGCGAGGAGGCGGGGCGCCTGGCATTGGGCTCCGGAGGCGCCGAGGCGACGACCAAGCAACAGCTGCTCGAGCGCGCCGCCGCGGTCGACGCCGGCACGGCGCTCGCCCGGATGGAAAGCTCGGAGAGCCTGCCGCCCGCGCTTCGCACGAGCCTGGACGTGGTCCTGATCATGCTGCACGGCCCCCAGGGCGAGGACGGCACCATCCAGGGGCTGCTCGAGCTTGCGGGGATCCCGTACACCGGCGCCGGAGTGCTCGCCTCGGCGGTAGGGATGGACAAGGGCGCGATGAAGGACATGTTCCGGGCTCATGGGCTGCGGGTGGTGGAGTACACCATCGTCCGCCGCCATGACTGGCAGCGCGACCGGCAGGCGGTCGAGCGGGCGGTCGCCCAGGAGATCGGCTTCCCGTGCTTCGTCAAGCCGGCCAACCTCGGGTCGAGCGTCGGGATCAGCAAGGTCAAGGCGGCCGAGGACCTGGCGGCGGCCATCGACCTCGCCGCTGGATACGACCGCCGTGTCCTGGTGGAGAGGGCGGTGCAAGGGCGCGAGGTCGAGGTGGCCGTGCTCGGCAATGACATGCCGATGGCCTCTCTGCCCGGCCTAGTCTGCTATGCGGGAGAGTGGTACGACTACGAGACCAAGTACGGAGCCGGCCAGACCACCTTCAAGGTGCCGGCGCCGCTGCCGCCCGCCACGACCGAACTCGTGCGCGCGCTCGCCATCAAGGCCTTCCGGGCCGTCGACTGCGCGGGCATGGCCCGCGTGGACTTCTTCATCGAGACCGACGGCCGCGTGCTCGTCAACGAGATCAATACCATCCCGGGCTTTACCCAGACGAGCGCCTACCCGCGGCTCTGGGAGGCCTCGGGCCTCGCCTACCCCGAGCTGATCGCGCGGCTCATCGACCTGGCCCTGGAGCGGCGGCGCTAACCCATCCCGCTGGAACGGGGCCCATCGGCACCGAGGAGTCTCGCATGGCCTACGGCGGCTACGAGTGCCCGGAGATGCGGGCCCACTACTTCAACCAGTCGGTCGCGACCCCCGCGGCGCGGAAGCCTATGCGGAGGCTCCTGGAGCTCGGCGGTCACACGGGCGAGTTCGAGCTGGTTCCGGGCGGCGACGTGGAGCGGCGCAGAGACCTGATCCGGCGATGCGCGTCGTGATCGCGGGAGGCGGAACGGGCGGGCACACCAGCGCGGGGCTCGCCGTGGCGGCCGCTCTCAGGGAGCGCGCCGCCGACATCCACTGGATCGGCAGTCGCGCGGGGATCGAGGCCCGGCGCGTCCCCGCGGCGGGGCTCCCGTTCCACCCCATCCACGCCGGGAAGCTCCGTCGCTACTGGAACTGGCAGAACGTGCCCGACCTCGCCCTGCGCGCGCCGGCCGGCGCCGCCCAATCGTGGCGGCTCCTCCGCCGGCTGCGGCCATCGCTCCTCTTCGCCACCGGCGGGTTCGTGGCCCTGCCCCCGGCACTCGCCGCCCGCGCGCTCGCCATCCCCATCGTGGTCCATGAGCAGACGGCCGTCCCCGGCCTCGCCAACCGGATCGTGGCGCGCTTCGCTCAACGGATCGCGCTCAGCTTCCCGCTGAGCGGCAACGAGTTCCCACGCGAACGGACCATCCTCACCGGCAATCCGCTCCGACCCGAGCTGCGGGGCGGATCCCGGGAGGTCGCGTGCCGGCACTTCTCGCTCGACCCGGCGCTGCCGATCGTCTACGTGACCGGCGGCGCCCAGGGCTCCCACAAGATCAACCGGACGGTGGGCGAAATCCTGCCGGAACTGCTCGCGGACTGCCAGGTCATTCATCAGTGCGGGGACAACGCCGAGACCGGAGACCGCGCCTGGCTCGCGGGCCGCGCTCGAGCCCTGACCGAACCCTTCAGGCGACGCTACGCGCTGGTTCCCTACGTGGATGCCGACCTTCGCGACGTCTATGCGGCCGCCGCCCTGGTCATCGGGCGCGGCGGCGCCGGCACCGTCAACGAGTGCGTCCACCTCGGCAAGCCGGCGATCTACATCCCCTTACCCGGCGCGAGCGGCGATGAGCAGACAGCCAATGCCCGCCTGGTGGAGGCCGCCGGCGGCGGCGTCCTCTTCCCTCAGGTATCGCTCACTCCGGAGGGACTGCTGGAAGTCGTAAGGCGCCTCCTGGCGGACCGCGCGGCGTTGAGCGTGATGGAGGAGCGCGCCCGGAGCCTGGCGGTGCCCGACGCCGCGGAGCGCATCGCGCGACTCATCTTCGAGGTGGCCGCTCCATGAGACCGCGAATGAACTCCCCCCTGACGCAGAGCCGCGGGACCGCGTGATCCCCTGGCTCGTGCTGCTCCAGGCGTCGCTCACGATCGCCACGGCCGGGCCGGCGACCACGCCCGAATATCTGCCGCTCTGGGTGGCCCAGGCCGAGGGCTACTTCGCTCAGGAAAAGCTCGCCGTCTCCATCGAGGGCACGCGCGCCGAAGCTCCTGCCGCCGAGGTCCTGGCCCGAGGCGAGGCGGACCTGGCTGCGACATCGCTCGACGCGGCGCTCCTGCTGGGAGCTGTCGACGGAGCGCCACCGAGGCTCGTCTTCGGGCTGACCGCGACGCCGGCCGTGGCGCTCCTCGTGCCGGTGACCAGGCGGGAAACGATCCGCAGTCTGGGCGACCTCGTCGGCAAGACCGTCGGCGTTCCGGCGCCGGGCACGCCGGCCGAGATCATGCTCTTGTCCCTTCTGACGAGGGCCCGCATCCGAGTACCCCAGGTCACCGTGAAGAGCTATGGCGAGCGAGGGCTGGCCGGCGCGCTCGAATCGGGGGAGGTGGCGGCCGCGATGCTCGGCGATCCCTATGCGACGCGACTGGTAGAAGAGGGCAAGGCGGTCGCCCTCGTGGACTTGCGAAGGCGCGGCGAGTCCGACCACTGGCTCGGGGAGCCGGGGGTCTATGCCGCACTCTTCGCCCGGGCAGACACCAGGCTCGGCGCGGCCGAGCTCAAGCCCCTGGCTCGCGCGCTCTTGCGAGCTCTGGCACGGATTCAGACGGCCACGCCGGAGGAGCTGCAGGCAAGGCTCCCGGCGGCGACCATCGGCATGCCAGAGGACTTCAGCGCGCGCTTCCTCGGAGCCCGCCAGATCTTCCTCCGCGACGGCTGGGTGACGCCCGAGATGCTCAAGGCGAGCCTCGCCTTTGTTCGAAGCCGCGGTCCCATCCCGGCCAAGGTCAAGCTGCCCCGCAGGACGGACCAGCTCCTGCTGACCGAGCCCCTCAAGGAGGTCCTGGACTCCGGACGTCGGTGAGGACAGGGTGCGGGTCACAGGAACCCCCGGCCCGCGAGCAGCCGCCGCGTCGTCGAGAGCGGCAGCCCGATGACATTGCTCAGGCAGCCGTCCACCTCGGCCACGAGCCGGCTCCCGAGCCCCTGGACCGCGTAGGCTCCCGCCTTGTCCAGCGGCTCACCCGTCTCGACATAGGCGAGGATCTCCGCGTCGCTGTAGGCGTGCATTCTGACCCGGGTGGTGACGGCGGTCGCCTCCTCGAGGTTTGCCGGCCCGACCTCGACCAGCGCCACGCCGGTGACGACTTCATGGACCCGTCCGCGCAGCGCTCGCAGCATCCGGACCGCGTCGGCGGCGTCCCGGGGCTTACCCATGAGCCGGCCCCCGAGCACCACTTCGGTGTCAGCCCCGAGGACCAGCGCCGGCCGATCTCCCCGGAGCGCCCGCGCCACGGCTCGCGCCTTGGCCAGGGCGACGGCGGTGATGGCCTCGGCTGGCGGAACGGGTGGATGCTCCTCGGGAATTCGGCTGGGCAGGACGGTGAAGGGGATGCCGAGCTGGGACAGGAGTTCCCGGCGTCGGGGCGAGGCCGAAGCCAGGATCAGCGAGGGGGGACCGCTCAGCCGAGGACTCAGCCGATGATTCAGCCGATGATGAGGGGGTTCGAATCCGTGATCACCCGGTCGCTGGTCTCCAGCGCCCGGCGGAGGAACTTCGGCAGGCTGAAGGAGTGCAGATGGGCCTGCCCGTCCCAGTATCCCAGGTCCTTTGGGTTGAGGCGCAGGGATATCAGCTGGTCGATGTCGGCGGCAGATTGCCGGCGCGGGTCATCATCACCTTTCGAGGTCAGGATGAACCCCCAGGGCGTGCCAAAGCAGGAGATGAAGCCCTGGTAGGGCGCCACCACCGGAAAGACCTCGCGAAGGGTGCGGTGGACGGCGCCGAAGAAGGAGATTTCGTTGACCTTGGTCATCCCGGCCTGCATGGTCATCACGCCGCGCTCGGTGAGCCGGTCCCGGACGAGCGTGTAGAACTCCTTGGTGAAGAGCAGGCAGGCCGGCCCCTCCTCAAGCGGCTCGACCAGGTCGATCACGATCAGGTCGAAGCGGTCCCCGGTCTTCTCCAGGTAGGCGCGGGCGTCCTCGTGCAAGAGCCGGGTGCGCGGGTCGTCGAAGGCCCCCTGGTGCATCTCCGGCAGGTGCCGCCTGCACTCCTCCACGACCTCCCCGTCGATGTCCACCATGAGGCAATCAATGATGCTCTTGTGGCGCAGGATCTCGCGGACCGTGGCCCCCTCGCCGCCGCCGATCACCAAGGCGCGCCGGGGGTTGGGGTGAGCCAGGAGACCGGGCTGCACCAAGAGCTCGTGGTAGATGAACTCGTCGGCCAGGCTCGACTGGATGCGTCCGTCCAGGACGAGGCACTTGCCGTAAGAGTGGGTTTCCAGAATCTCCATGAACTGGAACTTCGTGCGGCGGGAGACGATGGTCCGGGCGATGGCGTGCATGTGGCCCTCGACCGGGGTGGTGGTCTCGAAGAACCACTTGTACTGCAGGGGAGCGGTCATCTTCGAACGGCCATGGGCTTAACGGCCATGGGCTTGTGGAAGATGGAGCTGGGGGCCTGGAGGAACACGCCTCGCTGGAGCTCGACGACGGAGGCCCGGGCGGCCCCGAACTGCTCCACGAGGTAGTCGACCGCCACCTGCGGCTGGAGGGTCTCCCCGCAGGAGAACACATCCACCGCGGCGTAGCGGTACTCGGGCCATGTGTGGATGGCCAGGTGCGACTCGGCGATGACGACGACTCCGCTGATGCCGAACGGATTGAACTCGTGGAAGACCACATCGACGATGGTGGCCTGCGCGCGCTTAGCAGCCTCCACCATGGACGCCTTCACGATGTCCAGACAGTTGATGGCTTCTGGGTCGCAGTCGAACAGCTCGAGCAGCAGGTGTCGCCCCAGTGCTTGCACTCTTTCCCTCCTCTCTGGCGTTTCCTCTGCCGAAAAAATTTTCGGACAGAATTTTGCTCACTGTGGGGCAATTTTTTTGGCATTGCAAG
>WNGB01010197.1_pt1 | contig 13791 bp, 10 predicted proteins | sample 5400681 | NCBI WGS metagenome assembly WNGB01 (sample SAMN13153367, study PRJNA577476) | soil metagenome | isolation source: 115 cm soil or saprolite under grassland replicate 2 | place: USA:California | collected 2016-06-15 | reverse complement strand
GTGGCGAACCGGCGCAGCGCCGTGCGGGCGTCCTCCAGGAGCCGGGTGTAGACCTCGGCGCTGATCCGTTCGCCGAGCGGGGTGCCCTCGACCTCGGTGCGGACCAGGTCGTCGGCCGAGGCGAAGCGGACGGCGCCCTCACGGGTGCGGGTCGCGGTGATCCGCAGGCCGGCCGCCTCGAACAGCGCCGCGACCAGCTCCAGGTCGCCGAGCGCCCAGTAGGAGCTCCAGAGGTCTATCGCCTCCTCGCCGGCATGCCGCACCACGACCTCGAAGAACGGCTCGTAGCCGGCCTGCGCCTCCAGGCGGTCCCACACCTGGACCGCGACGGTGCCGCCGTCGGCGGCGACGCGGGCCATCTCGCGCAGCGCCCTTGCCCGGTCGGGGAAGAACATCAGCGCGGCCTGGCAGAGGACCACGTCGAACGAACCGTCCTCGAAGGGGAGCTCGGCGGCGTCGCCCCGGCGCCACTCGATGTCGGGACGGAGCCGTCCGGCGACCGTCAGCATGCCCTGGTTGAGGTCGAGCCCGACGACGCTGCCCCGCCCGCCCATGCGGTCGGCGGCCTCCCTGGCCACCATGCCGGTGCCGCAGGCGACGTCGAGCACGGCCTGGCCGGGCGCCACCCCGGCCGCCTGGACCAGGTGCGGTGCCCACTCCCCGAAGATCGCCGGGACGAACCGCGACTCGTAGACCTCCGCCGCCGCCAGCGAGAGCTGGAACGTTCGTGCCGGCCATCGTGGACCTCCTGGCTGGGATCGGGTTGCGTGCCGCCAATGATGGCCAGCGCCCTGACGGGAAGCATGGGGCAGCTGCCCTATTCCGGGGCCGGCTCGTCGGCTCATACTTTCGAGCCATGACCGCAGCGCAGGCGATCGCGGACGGGTACGCCGCCTTGCAGGCGGGACAGTGGGCGCGGGCCCGTGCCGCCTTCGAGGCCGCGCTGGCCGAGCGGGAGACGCCGCGGGAGACGCCGGAGGTGTTCACCTGTTGCGGCATGCTGGTCGCCTGCGACCTCGCCGGCGACCTGCAACGGGCCACGCAATGGTGCCGGGTCGCCGACGACTTCACCCGCAGGTACGGCTGCCCGTTCCTGTACGCGCGCTGCCGCACGCTCTACGGCAGCGTCCTGGTCGGCAAGGGGCAGTGGGCGGCGGCCGAGCAGGAGCTGGCCGCCGCCATCCGCATGGCCGAGGGGGCCGGCCCGGCGGGTGCACGGCGAGGCGCTGGCGCGGCTCGCCGACCTTCGCCTCCGCCAAGGTCGCCTGGAGGAGGCCGAGGCGCTGCTGCCCGACCTCGGCGGCGGGCGGGTGGCGGCGCGGACCGCGGCCAGGCTGCGGCTGGCGCGCGGGGAGCCGGCGGTCGCCGTCGGGCTGCTCGAGCGGTCCCTGGAGGACCACGGCGAACCCAACATCCACGGCGAGAACCACCTCCAGGCCGCAGCGGCGCTGGAGACGCTGGTCGCCGCGCAGCTCGCCCGCGGCGACCGGACGCGGCCGCCGAGGCGGCGGCGCGCATCGCCGCGATCGCCGGCGCCCAGGACCGCGGGCACGTCGCGGCGCTGGCGGCGCTCGGGTCGGCGCGGGTCGCGGCCGCCGGGGAGCGGCCCGACCACGCCAGGAGCCAGCTCGAGAGGGCGCTGGGCCTGTTCTCCCAGCTGGACCTGCCCCACGAGACGGCCCTGGTGCGGCTGGAGCTGGCCCGTGCCCTGGCGGCGAGCCATCCCGAGATGGCGGTGGCCGAGGCGGGCGGCGCCCTGGGCGTCTTCGAGCAGCTCGGCGCCGACCGCGACGCCGACGCGACCGCGTCGCTGCTGCGGTCGCTGGGGGCGCCGGCACGGACCGGGCCAAAGCACGTCGGCGTGCTCACCAGGCGCGAGCAGGAGGTGCTCCGCCTGGTCGGCCTCGGGCTCTCCAACCCCGAGATCGCCCAGCGCCTGTTCATCAGCCGCAAGACCGCCGCCCACCACGTGAGCAACCTGCTGGCCAAGCTCGGGGTGCGGAACCGCGCCGGGGCGGTGGCCTATGCGGCCAGGGCCTTCGACGGGCCGCCCGCCGACGGGCCGACCCCCGGCTAGCGGATCGGCCGCCGGCGGGTCAGCGGCAGGCGCTGGCGGGTCTCGTCGTCCATGGGCGTGTACACCACGATCCGCGCCTCCGGCATGTCCGCCACCGCCAGGCTCGTCGACCGCAGGCGCAGCAGCCCCGCCTCGGGGTGCAGGAAGTGCTTGGTGCGCGACCCGGGGCTCGCCACCTCGTGGCGCGTCCACAGCTTGGCGAACTCCGAGCTCGCGGCGCTGAGCCGCTGGATGAAGCGGGTCCAGGCGGGCTCGTTGAGGTGCTGCCCGAACGACGCCCGCAGCGTCGCCACCATGAGCGGCGCCTCCTCGTCGAAGTTCACCAACCGCCGCCGGACGTCCGGCTCGGTGAAGCAGCACCACAGGATGTTGCGGTGCAGGCAGGGCACCGCGTGCCACTGGTAGAAGAGGTCCTGCTGCGCCTGGTTGCTGGCGAGCTTGTCGTAGCGGGCGTTGAGCAGCATCGCGGGCAGCGGGTCCAGCGACTCGAGGATCTCGTGCAGCGCCGGCGGGACGGCCGCGACCGGCGCCTCGGTGGGCGCGACCGGGACGTCCGCGAGCCGGTAGAGGTGCTCGATCTCGGCCTGGTCCAGCCGCAGGGTGCGGGCGATCGCGTCGAGCACCTGGACGCTGGCGCGGATCGGCCTGCCCTGCTCCAGCCAGGTGTACCAGGTCACCCCGATCCCGGCGAGCTGCGCCACCTCCTCGCGGCGAAGCCCTGGCGTGCGGCGCCGCGACCCGGGCGGCAGGCCCACGTCGGTGGGGCGGATGCGGGTGCGGCGGGCACGCAGGAACGCGGCCAGCTCCGTGCGGCGGCCGTCACGGGTCTCGTCGGTGGTCGTCACGCTCCTAGTGTGCGGCGTCGCGGGCGGTGGTGCCAGGTGCTGGCAGTACCAGGATAACGAGGCTCCTGGTAACCCTCTCGGGGCCGTCGCAGACTCTCGGCATGACCACCGCGACCACCATCCCCACCGGCGGTGACACCGCCGAGCGCCGCCGCTGGCTCATGCTCGCCGTCCTGATCACCGGGCAGTTCATGGCGCTGCTGGACGTCACCATCGTCAACGTCGCCATCCCAACCATCCAGGCGAAGCTGCACGCGTCCGGCGCGGCGCTGCAGCTCATCGTCGCCGGCTACACGGTCACCTACGCGATGCTGCTCATCACCGGCGCGCGCCTGGGCGACCTTCGAGGCCATCGACGGCTGTTCCTCGCCGGGCTCGGCACCTTCACGCTGGCGTCGCTGGCGTGCGGGCTGGCGCCGACCACCGGCGCGCTGGTCACCGCGCGGTTCGTGCAGGGTGTGGGCGCCGCGCTGATGGTCCCCCAGATCCTCAGCGTCATCCAGCGGCAGTTCGCCGGCGCCGCCCGCGCCCGCGCGCTCGGCGTCTACGCGGCGACGCTCGCCAGCGGCGCGGTGGTGGGCCAGGCGCTCGGCGGGCTGCTGGTCAGCGCCAACCTGCTGGGTGCCTCCTGGCGTCCGGTGTTCCTGGTCAACGTGCCGGTGGGGGTGGCCGCGGCCGTGCTGGTGCCGCGGCTGGTCCCCGCCGACCAGGTCCCCGGCGGGCGCCGCCTGGACCTGCCCGGCCTGCTCACCGCCTCCGGCGCCGTGCTGCTGGTGGTGCTGCCGCTGGTCCTCGGCCACGAGCAGGGCTGGCCGGCGTGGACCTTCGTCAGCCTCGCCGCCGGGGTACTGCTGGCCGGCGTGTTCGTCCAGGTCGAGCGGTCGGTGGCCGCGCGGGGCGGCGACCCCCTGCTGGACCTCGGGGTGCTGCGCGCGCCGGGGCTGGTGGCGGGGCTGGCCGCGCTCACCGCGGCGATGGTCGGCTACGGCGGGTTCCTGTTCACCCTGGCGCTGCACCTGCAGCTCGGGCTCGGCGACAGCGCGCTGCGCGCCGGGCTGACGTTCGCGCCCGGCGCCGCGGCGTTCGGCGCGACCGGCTACCTGTGGCGGCGCCTGCCGAGCCGGGTCCATCACGCGCTCGTCCCGGCCGGGTTCGCGGTCGCGGTGCTGGCCTACCTCGGGCTGGCCGCCACCCTCCAGGCAGGCACCAGCGGCGGCCCGTGGCTGCTGGTGCTGCTGGTGATCTACGGGACGGGGTTCGGCGCGGCCTTCAGCCCGCTGCTCACCCAGGCGCTGGTGCACGTGCCGCCCGCCGAGGCCGCCGACGCCAGCGGCGTGCTCACCACCACCATCCAGCTCTCGCAGGTGATCGGGGTGGCCGTGTTCGGCAGCGTGTTCCTCAGCCTCGCCGCGCATCCTGGTGCCCACGCCTCGGCGGCGGCGTTCTCCACCGTCGAGCTGTGGCTGGCCGCCCTCACGCTGCTGGGGATCGTGGGCGCGCTGCTGCTGGCCCGGACCGTGCGCGGCGCCACGCGGGCGGCGCCGACGAGCTGAGGCTCGCGCCGTTCACCTCCCCCGCAGGACCCGCCACAGCCGCTCCGGAGTGTACGGCGGGTCCACGTGGCCGACGCCGAGGGGCGACAGCGCGTCGGCGACGGCGTTGGCGATCGCCGCCGGGACCGCGATCGCGCCGCTCTCCCCCAGCCCCTTGACCCCGAGCGGGGTGAACGGCGAGGGGGTCTCCAGCAGCTCGCTCTCGACCGGCGGGACCTCCACCGCCGACGGCAGCCCGTACACCGCGAGGTTGCCGGTGAGGAGCTGCCCGGCGTCGTCGTAGACGGCCTCCTCGAACAGCGCCTGCCCGATCCCCTGGGCGGCCGACCCCATGACCTGCCCCTCGGCCAGCAGCGGGTTCACGACGCGGCCGGCGTCGTCGACGCCGACCAGCCGCAGCACCTGGAGCCTGCCGGTCTCCCGGTCGACCTCGACCACGGCCGCGTAGGCGCCGAAGGGGAACACCGGCCCTGGCAGCTCGAAGCGCACGTCGGCCTCCAGCCCCGGCGCAAGGCCCGGCGGCAGCCGGCCGGGCGCATGTGCCGCGGCGGCGACCTCCGCGGGGGTCGCCGGCCGGCCGCTGGACGCCGTCAGCCACGCGGCGACCCGCGCCGCCTTGGCCGCGACCTGCCGGGCGGCGAGGTGCACGGCGGACCCGCCGGTGGTCACCGAGCGGCTGGCGTAGGTGCCCATCCCCTCCGGCACGGTGCGGGTGTCGCCGGCCTCCACGGTCACGTCCTCGGGCGCCAGCCCGAGCGCGTCGGCGGCGATCTGGGCGAAGGTCGTCTGGTGGCCCTGCCCGTGCGGCGTGGAGCCGGTGCGGACCAGGGCGTGGCCGTCGGGCCCGAGGGCGACGAACCCGCGCTCCCACAGCCCGGCGCCGGCGCGCTCCACGAACACGCACACGCCGATGCCGACCAGCCGCCCGTCCTTCCGGGCGGCGCGCTGCCGCTTGCGGCGCTCGCCGTAGCCGAGCAGCTCGCAGGCGCGGTCCAGCGCCCGCCCGTAGTCGCCGGAGTCGTAGGTGAAGCCGAGCGCGGTGGTGTGCGGGAACCGCTCGGGCGGGATGAAGTTGCGCCGCCGGATGGCGACGGGGTCCACGCCGAGGTCGGCCGCGGCCAGGTCGGCGAGGCGCTCGGCGACGTAGGCGCCCTCGGGCCGCCCGGCGCCGCGGTAGGGCCCGGTCGGCACCTTGTTGGTGGCCACGCCGAGCAGCTCGACGTCCACGGCCGCGACGTCGTAGGCCCCGGTCAGCAGCATCGCGGTGGTGACCGGCGGCGCCGGGGTGATCGGATAGAGGTAGGCGCCGAGGTCGGCCACGACCCGGGCCCGCAGGGCGAGGAAGCGGCCGCCGGCGTCGACCGCCAGCTCCGCCTGGATCTCCTGGCCGCGGCCCTGGTAGGAGGCGAGGAAGCTCTCCGAGCGCCCCTCGACCCACTTGACGGGGCGGCCGAGGCGCATCGCCAGGATGGCCGCCACGGCGGCCTCCGGGGCGAGCGTCCCCTTGCTGCCGAAGGCGCCGCCGACGTCGCGGACGACCACGCGGCAGCGCTCGGGTGGCCGGCGCAGCACGGCCGCGAGGTGCCGCAGCGGGCGGTGGGGGTCCTGCGCCGACAGCCACAGCGTCAGCAGGTCGCCGGCGGCGTCGTAGGCGGCGACGGCGCCGCGGGGCTCGATCGGGGACGCCACCAGCCGGGGCATCCGGAAGCGGCCCCGCACCACCCTCGCCGCAGCGCCGAAGGCGCCGTCGACGTCGCCGTGGCGGCGCCGCCAGCGCAGCAGCACGTTGCCGTCGAGGTGGTCGTGGAGCCGCACGGCGGCGTCGAGCGCGGCGTGCGGGTCCACCACCACCGGCAGCGGGTCGTAATCGACCGACACGAGCTCGGCGGCATCGGTGGCGGCCGCCCGGGTCGTGGCGGCGACCACCGCCACCGGCTCGCCGGCGAAGCGGACCCGCTCGGCGGCCAGCAGCGGGATCGGGGCGTCGGCGACGTCGGCGCCCTCGATCGCGTTGACCGGCATCGGCCCGACCCGGCCGGCCAGGTCGGCGCCGGTGAGCACGGCCAGCACGCCGGGCGCCCGTCGCGCCGCCTCCACGTCCACCGCGCCGAGGCGGGCGTGGGCCACCGGGCTGCGCACGGCCACCATGTGGGCCGTGCCCGCCGGCGCCAGGTTGTCGACGTAGGTGGCGCGGCCCCGCAGGATCGCCTCGTCCTCGCGGCGCCGGAGCGGCCGCCCCACCCAGGGTTGGCTCATGCCGTGATCACCGGCTCGAAGGGGACGCGGTGCAGCGTCTGCGCGCCGGCGTCGGTGACGACGGTGAGCGCTCCGAGCTGGAGGCCCATGCGCTCGTCCGGGGTTACCGGGTTGGGCTGCACGACCACGGCCATGTTCCGCTCGAACCGGCGCCCGACCGGGGCGGGACGGGTCTCGTCCCACGGCCAGAAGCGGCAGCAGGAACGGTCGACGACCGGCGGGTGGATGTCGACGCCGTAGCCGTGGACCAGGTCGTCGTAGATGGCGTAGCCGCGCTCCCCGATGACCGAGGCGGCCCGGACGACGTCGGCCTCGTGGGCGCCCGGCCGCATGACCCGCACGATCCCCTGGTAGGCGTCGAGGGCGGCGTCGAACAGCCGCTGCCACGCCGCGGTCGGCTCGGCCCGCACGAAGACGGGGCGGTGGATCTGCCCGGAGTAGCCCCAATAGGACGCGCTGATCTCGGTGATGATCACGTCGCCCTCGGCGAGCAGGCGGCCGGAGGGGTTCTGCGCGGGCAGGCAGCCGTTGGGCTCGGCCATCGGCATGGAGCGGACGAACGCGATGTGCGGCAGGCCCCCGTCCGACCGGTACGCCCCTTCGACGATCCCCAGCAGGGCGTACTCGGGGATGCCCGGCGTGACCTCGGCGCGGAGCGCGTCCACGGCCCGGTCGGTGTACTCGGCGGCGCGGCGCAGCCAGCGGATCTCCTCCTCGGACTTGACCGCCCGCAGGTCGGCCAGCTCGGCGGTGAGGTCCACCAGCTCCAGGTCGGGGAGGGCACGCCGGAGGGTGGCGTGATGCTGGTACGGCATGCCGATCCCGAAGGTGGCGTTGACGCCGACGACACCCAGCCGTCCGCGGGTGATGCCGGTGGTCCGCAGCCGCTCGGCCACGGTGGCCGCCGGGTCGTGGCCGCCCCACGCCACGGCCGGGATCTGGGCGATCCGCCTGGCGTCGGGGACGTGGTTGCCGAGGCCGACGTACAGGGCCGGCTCGATCGCCTCGTCCCTGGGCGCCAGCAGGTAACTGTGGTGCAGGTCCAGGTGGTTGCTGAGCCAGAAGACGTTGGCCTGGTTGTGCCGGTTCACGCCGGAGTTCCCGAACAGCAGCAGCGCCAGGACGTCGTGGCGGTCCATGAGCCGGCGGGCGAGGCCCCAGCGCCGCGCCATCTCCGCCGGCGTGAACCTAGCCCACATCGGCCAGTCGCTCCCCGATCCAGTCGGCGGCCAGGGGCTGGGAGCGGTAGGGCAGGTTGTTGCAGACGTGGTTGCCGTCCTGGAACATGACCAGCTCGGCGTTGGGGGCCTCGGCGGCGACCCGCTCGGCCTGCCTGAAGGGGATCAGGCGGTCGAGCTTGCCGAAGATCACCAGCAGCGGCTGCCGCAGGCGCGGCAGGACCGGGGCCAGGTCGAGGGCGCGGGCGGCGCGCTCCCCCGCCGCCTGGTCGGCGGCCCCCGAATGGTGCACGAAGGTCTCGCGGGTGAGCTGGGGCAGGCCGCTCCAGCAGTCGCCGAAGTTGTACGGCCCGCCGATCGCCACGGCGGCGCGGACCCTCGGTTCGAACGCCGCCGCCCGCGGCGCGTAGTAGCCGCCAAGGCTCACCCCGACCGCCCCGACCCGGCCGAGGTCCAGGTCGTCGCGGCCGGCGAGGTGGTCCAGGGCGGCGGTCACCGCCACCTCGTAGTCGGGGCGGATGTGGGTCGCGTAGCCGGTCTCCCCCTGGCCGGGGCCGTCCAGGGACAGCGTCGCCAGGCCGCGCTCCAGGAACACCCCCTCCCAGTTGAAGAACTCCTCCTTGGTGGAGTCCAGGCCTGGGAGCAGCAGCACCAGCGGCGGCCGGCCGCCGTCGCGGGGACGCCGCAGGGTCGCCACCATCGTGGTCGCCTCCAACGGCACCTCCAGCCGCTCGGCGGTGGGGTCGAGCAGGGCGTGGGCGCGGCGCAGCGCCGCGACCGCGCGGTCGGCGGCCTGGCGGTGCCGCGCCAGGTCGACCATCCACACGAACTTGGCGAAATGGTAGGAGAGGGCGGCCCGCACCCAGGCCCGCCCGGCGGTCAGACGGCGCCGCGACCGCTCGGCGTCGCGGGCCAGCGCGGCGTGCTGGTCGCCGTTGGCGACCCAGGCGTCCAGCCACTGCTCCCAGCGCTCCAGCGGCGCGGTCACGCGCGTGAAGTCGTTGGGGTCGACCCCCTGGGCCAGGAACCGCGGCGCCCAGTTGGCCACCGCCGCCTCGATCCGCGCGTCAGGCACCGGCGAGCACCTCCTCCGGGCGGAACCCGAGGTCCCGCAGCATGACCATGGCGGCGTTGCGGCCCGGCGCCGCCGACACCGACCCGCCGGGGTGGGTGGTGGCGCCGGTCTGGTACAGGCCGGGGATGGGGGTCCGGTGGTCGGCCCACCCTGGCGCCGGCCGCAGCGCCCCCGACTGCGCCGGCCCCATGTCGCCGCCGTGGCAGGAGCCGTGCCAGTTGTGGGCGTTGAACCGCTCCAGGTCAAGGGGGCTCTTCACGTGGCTGGCCAGGATGACGTCGCCGGTGAGGTTGGGGGCGTAGCGGCGCAGCTCCGCCAGGTTGGCCTCGGCGACCTCGTCCTTCAGCTCGTCCCAGCGCTGCGGGCCGCCGGCCAGCTCGTAGGGCTGGAAGCCGACGATCTTCAGGGTGTGGCGGCCGTCGGGGGCGCGGGTCGGGTCGGCCACGGTCGGGGCCAGGACCAGCAGCACCGGCTCGTCGGTGGCGACGACCCCCCTGGTGTGCTCCGCGCCGACCCGCAGCAGCCGGTCGACCGAGTGCGGGGTGCCGCTGGCCACCGCGGCGACCTCGCCGCCGCCGGTGGGGAACCTGGGCGGCTGGGTGGTGGCGTAGTGGGCGACGAACATCGACACGCCGGCCCGCCAGGTGTCGACCCCGTAGCGGAAGTCGTCGTCCCACGCCGACGCCGGCGCCATCTCCACGAGCTGCTTGACGTGGACGGTCGACAGCACCGCGCGGCCGGCCAGGTGCCGCCGCCCGTCGGCGGTCTCCACCCCGACGCAGCGGCCGCCGCGGACGACCAGCCCGGTCACCGGCGCGCCGCAGACGACCACGCCGCCGTTGGCCTCCACGAAGCGGGCCAGCGCGGTCGGCAGCGCGCCCGAGCCGCCCCTGGGGAGCGTCCAGCTGTGCCGCTGGCGGCCGTAGACCAGCGAGTAGGCCAGCGCGCCGGTCCCCGGCCGGTCGACGGGCTGGACGGTCATGAAGCTCATCCACAGCATGAACGCCCTGATGTGCTCGTCCTGGAAGGTGTCGCGGACCACGTCCCAGGCGCTCATCGCCTGCCGCCGCAGCCACCTGGCGCCGTCCGGGTGGCCGGCCAGCAGCTCGGGCAGCGGCGGGCCCCAGCCGACCGGGGTGTGCCGCCAGCGGCCGAACAGCGGCGCCACCGACTCGTAGGCCCGCAGCAGCCCCCGGTAGGCGTCGGCGTCGCGACGCGAGAAGCGGGCCAGCTCCTCGCAGGTCCGGTCGGGGTCGCGCCACTGCGTCAGCCAGGCGCCGTCGGGGAACGGCAGGTGCACCACCGGGTCCGGGTGCAGGTACTCCAGGCCGTAGTCCGCCAGGGGCAGCTCCCGCCGGGTGAGGGTGGGGCTGGCCTGGATGAGGTTGTGGGCGGTGGAGCAGGTGTCGTGCAGGAAGCCGGGGAGGGTGAGCTCCTCGGAGTTGGTGTCGCCGCCCACCGTCTCCCTGGCCTCCAGGACCAGGCACCGCAGCCCCGCCTTGGCCAGGTAGGCGGCGGCGACCAGGCTGTTGTGCCCGGCGCCGGCGACCACCACGTCCGGCTCGAGGCTCATGGCGCCGGCACCGCCGTGCCCGTGCCGGCGCCGAGGCCCAGCAGCGCGGCGGCGTTGGCGCCGAGCACGGCGCGTTCCGCCTCGGCGTCAAGGCCGAGCGCCTGGACCTCCCCGACCGGGTCGGGGGTTCCCATGTCGAAGGGCCGGTCGGAGCCGAGCAGCACGTGGTCGGCGCCGGCGTACTCGACCAGGGCCCGCAGCAACCCGGTGTCGTGGGTGACGGTGTCGTAGTAGAGCCGCCGCAGGGAGGCGTCCGGGGTCCCGGTGAGCCGGGAGCGCGCCTGCGGCTGGAACGAGTGGGCCTTGCGGAGCCGTCCCCGCAGCGACAGCAGCGCGCCGCCGCCGTGGGCCAGCACCACCCGCAGGCCCGGGAACCGTTCCAGCACCCCCGCCATCACCAGGTGGGCGCCGGCGACGGCGGTCTCCAGCGGGTTGCCGACGCTGTTCCACAGGTAGTGCTGCTGCAGGACGGGCAGGTCGAACCCTCGGGTGGTCGGGTGGACCAGGACGACCGCCGCGGTGGCCTCGGCGGTCTCCCAGAACGGCAGGAACCGGTCGTCGCCGATGGAGGCGCCGCCGACGCTGGCGGCCACCTCGACCCCGCCGAGGACCCGCTCCCCCATCAGGCGCTCCAGCTCGGCGGCTGCCGGCTCGGGGTCCTGCAGGGGGACGGCCCCGAGCGCGCTGATCCGGTCCGGGAACGCGGCGCAGCGGGCGGCGAGGGCGTCGTTCTGCACCCGGCAGGCGCGCAGGGCGGCGGGCGGGTCGAGGTCGTAGGGAAGCAGGTTGACCCACGGGGACAGCACCAGCCGGTCGACGCCTTGGGCCGTCGCCTCCTGGAGCATCCGCTCGACGTGCACGAACTCGCCGACCGCCGAGCGGATCGAGCGGCCGCCGAACTCGACCACCTGCGCGCCGCGGTCGCGGCGCACCGCCGGTCGCCAGGCGTCCGGCGGGCCCGAGTCCCGGGTGATCTCGGGGACGATGATGTGGGCGTGGACGTCGACGATCACGACAGCCCCCTCATGCCACGGCGCCGATGACCAGGGCGCCGGCCACGACCAGGGCGGAGCCGGCCAGCACCGGCGCGGTGACCCGCTCGGCCCGCCGGCCGACCAGCGCCGGCGCCACCGCCATCACGGTCGGGACCGACAGCAGCCCGAGCGCGAGCACGACCGCCACCGGGACCAGCGCCACGGAGTACCAGCGGGCCCAGGTCGACACCGCGACCAGGACGCCGGCGGCCAGCTTCCACGCCAGCGCCTCCCGCGTGAACCGCAGCCCTAGCGCGCCGGTCAAGTACCCGCGGTGCGCGCCGTCGCCGCATCCTGTTACCCCAGGTGATCGAGGCGCGGCACCGATACTTGACCACCGCGCTAGGCGACCGCGGAGCGGCAGCGTCAGGCCATAGGCGAGGGTGGCGGCGACCATGCCGACCGTCACCCCCAGCAGCGGCGACGGCAGGTCCCGTAGGCCCTGCCGGATGAGGATCGGGCTGACGGCCCAGCACAGCGCCGTGCCGAGACCGAACAGCGACGCCGTCCAGACCACCGCCGGGCTGGAGCTCCGCGAGCCGGCGCCGCTCCCGCCCTGCGAGCCGGCGCCGCTCCCGCCCTGCGAGCCGGCGCCGCTCGAGCTCTGCGGGCCGCCGGCGGCGGCCGGCTCCTCCACCCGGTGTGCGCGCCGCAGGCGATCGACCTCCATCGCGTACACCCCGCCGACCATCAGCGCCACCCCGGCCAGCTCGAGGCTGCTTGGGACCTCCCGGAGGGTGAGGGCCGCGACCACCACCCCGAACAGCGGCACGGTCGCCAGCAGCGGGCTGGTGCGGGCCGCGCCCAGCCGCTGCTGGCTGAGGTTCAGCAACGTCCAGCCGACCGAGAAGTGCACCAGCCCGGCCGCGGCGAAACGCCACCACGCCGACAACGGTGCGGCGGCCAGCCGCCCGGGGTCGCCGAGGGCCAGCGACACCACGACCAGGATGGCGGCGCTCACCAGCACCTGCAGGAAGGTGGAGGCGTAGGCGTCCATGCCGCGCAGGGCGGCGCGGTTCACGCTCTGGAACAACCCGAACCCGATCCCCGCCACGGCCGCCCAGACCACGCCCGTCATCGGCCGGCCCGCTACCCATCGCCGGTCGGCGCCGGGCCTTGATGCACCGGGGCACCCCCCTGGGGTTCCCCGGACCCCTCCGACTGACTCACCGGGGCACCCCCTCGGGGTTCCCCGGACCCCTCCGGCTTCACCGTCCCGCCCAGGTACAGGTCGGCGATCTCGGGGTTGGCCAGGACGTCGGCGGCGGCGCCGGACAGCCGCACCCGTCCGCTCTCCATCACCACCCCGTGCGTGGCCGTCTCCAGCCCCAGCCGGACGTTCTGCTCCACCAGCAGGATCGTCTTCCCGTCGGCGCGCATCCGCCCGATGAGGTCGTAGACCTGCCGCAGGCTCCTCGGCTCCAGGCCGAGGGACGGCTCGTCCAGCAGCACCAGGACCGGGTCCAGCATCAGCGAGCGGGCGAACTCGATCAGCCGCCGCTGCCCGCCCGACAGGTTGCCGGCCTTGTCGGAGGCGCGTTCCCGCACCAGCGGCAGCAGCTCCTCGAGGTCCCGGTAGCGGCGCCGCACCAGCGACCGGTCGCGGCGCCGGATGTAGCCGCCCATGAGGACGTTCTCGCGCACCGTGAGGCTGGGGAACAGGCCGTGCTGCTGGGGGACCTGGACGACCCCGCGGGTGAGGACCTCGGCGGTCGGCAGGCCGGACAGCACCGTCCCGTCCAGGGTGATCGTCCCCTCTTGAGGGCGCAGCAGGCCGCTCACCGTCTTGAGCAGGGTGGACTTGCCGGCGCCGTTGGGGCCGATGAGGCAGGTGATCGACTGCCGCTCCACCGTCAGGTCGACGCCCCGCAGGACCCTCGCGCCGCCATAGCCGGCGCTCACGCCGCGCAGCTCCAGCAGCGTCGCCATCACACCTCCACCGGGGCGGAGGTCGTGCCCCAGCCCTCGCCGAGGTAGGCGTCCAGGACCACCGGGTCGCGCTGGATGGCGCCGGGCGGGCCCTGGGCGATCACCCGGCCCCGTGCCATCACCAGGATGGGGTCGCACAGCTCCAGGACCATCGGCATGTTGTGCTCGACGATGAGGAAGGTGATGCCCCGCCGGTTGAGCTCCAGGATCAGCTCGGCGATGCGCTGGATCATGCCGGGGTTCACGCCGCCGGCCGGCTCGTCCAGCAGCA
>WNGB01011361.1_pt1 | contig 13793 bp, 12 predicted proteins | sample 5400681 | NCBI WGS metagenome assembly WNGB01 (sample SAMN13153367, study PRJNA577476) | soil metagenome | isolation source: 115 cm soil or saprolite under grassland replicate 2 | place: USA:California | collected 2016-06-15 | reverse complement strand
ATGGGCATCATGACTGTCAAAGGCGCCTTCACCGGCGTGGACGCGGTGATCGACTTCAACGAACATGATTTCACGGCTTCCTCCGTCCAGGCCACCATCGATGCCAGCACCCTGAGCACACACGACAACCAGCGCGACGGGCATCTGAAGTCGCCGGACTTCCTGGACGTCGAGCACTTCCCGACGATCACATTCAAGAGCGAGGCGGTCCTTTTAAAGCCTGCCGCGGTCGCTGTCGCCTGATCATCGTTGTCGATCCGCGTTCGATCTAAACAACGCTGCAGCACATGACGCATCAGAGGCATGCACCATCAAGCCCGTTATGATTCTGCCCACGTGAGGCTGGAGGTCTTACAAGAAAGTGGTATCAGGACTATCGAAGCTGGGTGTCGGGATCATTGGTGTCAGCCCCACGCGCGGTTGGGCCGCCACCGCCCACATCCCGGCACTGCGCGCGCTTGCGAACTACGAAATCCGCGCCCTGAGCGCGCACAGCGCCGAATCGGCGCGTGCTGCAGGCGAAGCGTTTGCGATCAGCAGTGTGTTTTCGGACCACGAGCAGATGGTGACCCAGGCAGACATCGACGTGGTCGCGGTTACTGTCAAAGTCCCGCAGCATCGAGAGCTCGTCTCCGCCGCCCTTGCCGCCGGCAAGGCCGTCTATTGTGAGTGGCCGCTTGGCCGCGATCTCGACGACGCGCGGGCGATGGCCACGCTCGCCGCCGAGCAGGGCGTGCGCACTGTTGTCGGGTTGCAGGCCCGCCAGGCCCCGGCGATCGAGTTCGTCCAGGAGCTGCTCCGCAACGGATATGTCGGCGAGGTCCTGTCGACCACCATGGTTGGGTTGTCGGTACCGGGCGACGTCGTGGTCAAGCCCAACGCCTACATGCTCGACAAGACTAACGGGGCCAACCTGCTGACGATCGCCCTGGGCCACAGCCTGGACACCCTCAACTATCTTCTGGGCGAGTTCACCGACCTGTGGGCGGTGTCGGATGTTCGCCGGCCGCTCATCAGCATCGAGGGGACCGGTGAACAGATCGTGAAAACGGCCGCCGACCAGATTGCGGTGATCGGCACCCTCACGTCCGGGGCGACCGCCAGCATTCACATCCGCGAGGCCGTGGCGGGCGGTACCGGCTTCCTGTGGGAAATCAACGGCACCGACGGAACGCTCCGGATTACCGCAGACGCCGCGTTTCCCGAGCTCTATCCGTTGACCGTCGCGGGAGCACGTGGGCGGGGCGAGCCCGCCGAGCTTGCCGTGCCAGCGGCGCTGATCCAGAAGTGGCCCGCGCTCACGAGCCTGCAAGGATCGCCCGCCTTCAACGTCGCGCGGGCCTACGCCGCGTTCGCAGCAGACATCGACCATGGGACACACACCGTGCCGGACTTCGCGGACGCCGTCCGGCGCCACGAAGTCATCACTGCTATCGAGAGGTCCGCTGCGTTAGCCCAACGCGTGACACCGTAGGCACTGCGCCAAGCTGAATTGTCAGAGCGGCGAAAACTGCGGGCGTCAAGCGTCACCACTGCTCGGCAAGCGTGCCCTGAATGATCGCCGACGATGGTCGACGACTCTCACAGCACCGCAGGTGCGTCGGCATTCCTGCTTAAGCTCGGCCAGCAACGTAGTTCTTGTGCGCATGCTCCGACGAGTCCGAGAGTTTCGATAGCTGGCCGCGATCGAGAGCGACGATCGAGCCACCCCGCTTTTTACACAGTTGACGGGACTCAAACTTCGGGCGAAGGCCTTCCGGTTCTGAATTGTCGGTCAGCGGACCGCCGAGACCGGCTATGCATTAGTCAGCCGGTTCGCTTGCGCAGATGCAATCTGGGTCTCATCGCCGCGTAACAAGGCTGACTGAGCACGTCGAAGCTGACTACTCGGAGCGTAGCGTGCTGGCCGTGCAGCATGACGAGTGGGCCGTTGCCAGGCGCACTTCTCAGCCGAGTCGCTGGTCAGGCTCACAGCCACTAACTCACCTGACCCGCTGTGCGCGCCAGCCTCGTGGAAGACGCAGGCTTGTCAACGTTGCCTGCGTTGCCGGCGGAAAACCGTCGGCTCGCCAGCCCTCCCGGGACACGACCGCACCGCCAGTCGGGCCTCGTGCTATGATCGCCGAACGTTCTCCGTTCAGGGGACCCGCCGAGTAGCGCGGGTGACCAATGCGCACGGGTGAGCCGCGGGTGTGTGGGGAATCGCTAAGGGGCTTAGGCAGGCAAAGCTTGCCCGTTCCATTGACCAGTTTCGTCGGCCGCAAGCAGGAGCTCGCCGAGGTGGGCAAGCTGCTCGAGACCACTCGACTGCTGACGCTGGCCGGTCCGGGCGGCATTGGCAAGACGCGTGTTGCTGTGCAGGTAGTCCAGAACGCCCACTTCGAAGCCATCGAGTTCGTAGATCTAGCCCCACTCACTGATGCGGCGCTGGTGCCCCAGGCTGTCGCGGCGAGTCTGGGCGTGAGCGAGCAGCCCGGCTATCCCATCGTCGCGGCGCTCATTGCGGCTCTTCAATCCCGCAGTCGGCTGCTTATCCTCGATAACTGCGAGCACCTGCTGGCTGCGTGTGCCAGCCTGGTCGAGACACTGCTTCAGAATTGCGCGCAACTCAGTCTGCTTACCACCAGTCGAGAGACGCTTGGAGTTGCGGGCGAGGTTGTCTGGCAGGTGACACCCCTGACGGTGCCGGCTTCTGGAACGCCCCTGCAGCCGGAGCGCCTGCTGAAGTGCGAAGCGGTGCGGCTGTTCCTTGAACGGGCATCCGCCGCCCGCGCCGGGTTCGCGCTGCACGCGCTCAACGCGGCGGCGGTTGCCGAGATCTGTCAGCGCCTGGACGGCATCCCGCTCGCCATCGAGCTTGCCGCCGCTCGAGTCAAAGTGCTCTCTGCCGAGCAAATCGCCGAGCATCTGGCCGATCGCTTCGCTCTGCTTACGAACGGGCCGCGCCAGTCGCCGGCACGTCATCAGGCGCTGGCTGCAACCATTGACTGGAGCTATGCGTTGCTGAACTCCGACGAGCGCAGACTATTCGACCGGCTGTCCGTATTTGCCGGCGGGTGGACCCTCGAGGCGGCTCAGGCCATAGACGGTGATGGGCTGCCGGGCATCTCCCGCGAAGGAATAGTTGACCGACTCACGCGTCTGATCGACACGTCGCTCGTCATCATGGAAGAGAGAAACGGCGTGGCCCGCTACCGGCAGCTCGAGACATCGCGGGCGTATGGCAGCCAGCGGTTGGAGGCGAGCGGTGAGTCCCAGTCCATCCAGGCCCGGCACGCTGCGATCTACCTGGAGCTGGCCGAGGATCTGGCACCTCAGGCAGACGGACCCGAGAACGCGAAATGGCTGCACCAGTTAGACGCGGAATACGACAATCTACGCGCTGCGCTTGGTTGGCTAGCTGCGCACGACACTGCTCGTGGCCTGCGTCTAGCAGTCGCGATAGAGCGGTACTGGTACCTGCGCGGTTTGGCGACCGAAGGCTGCCGCTGGTTGGAGCAACTTCTGGCATGCGTTGCGGACCGCACCGCGCTGTGGGCTACGGCGGCCTTCGCGCTGGCTGGTTTGTTTGACTTGCGGCGCGAGCTGGTCCTCGCCAACCACTACGCGACTGCGAGCGTGGGCATCCTGATCGCAGGCGGCGATTTCTTTGGCGCATCGCGCGCCGCTCGCTTCCTCGGACTCCGTGCCCTCGAGACCGGCGATCCGAGCGAGCGAAGGAGCTATGCAAGGAAGGTCTGGCCCTCGCCGAACGGTCCACCGATTGGCGTGCGGCGGTCGAGGTGCTGTGCACCCTCGGGTTGCTAGCCATCGCGGAGCACGATCTGCCCGAGGCGAGACGGTGCTTCGAGGAATCGATGGCACTGGGAAGGGCGAATGGCTTCCGAGTGGCGGATGTCCAGTGCATCGCGCGACTTGGCATCGTCGCCCGGTTGGAAGGCGACTACGCCCGCGCTCGCGCGCTGATCGAGGAGGGCCTGGCCCTGGCAGAGGCGTTCGGCCATCGGCCGGCTGCGTGCAGCTACCTGACCAGCCTCGGGAACCTGGCTCGATGTGAAGGCAATTACCCGGAAGCCCGCCGGTTGCTCATGGCGTCACTCGAGCTCGGACAGCGCGACGTGTGGCTCCCGCTGGTGCTACAGAACGCGATCGGAAGTCTGGGTGTGCTCGCTATTGCCCAGAACTTATTCCGGCCAGGGATTTGTCTACTCGCGGCCATCGCCGCGGGTGGCGCCCCGTGGGGCACGGCACAAGTGCCTGAGTTGCGGCACGACATCGAAGCCGCGCTCGCGACGGCTCGTGCGGCCATGCGTGATCCGGAGTACGCGGAAGCTTGGGCGGAGGGCCAGGCGTGGTCGCTGGACGAAGCCATCACGCAGGCCTGGGCGGCGACGGACCAATCTGTCGCTCCCGACAGACCGTTTGGAGACGCTATCGCCACGGGCCTACCGCACTCTCTCACCCGGCGCGAACGCGAGGTCGTGGCACTGGTCGCGCAGGGCCGAACCAACCGGCAGATTGGTGAGGTGCTGGTGATCGCGGAGGGGACCGCTCGCGTACATGTCGAACACATCCTGGCCAAGCTAAGCTTCCATTCTCGTGCGCAACTGGCAGGCTGGGCAGTCGCCCACGGCCTGCCGTCGGCCGAATAGAACACGACTCTCTCGCTCGATAGCCGCGAGAGAAACATATGGTCGCGACACATGCCTTTAAGCAGATGGCAGACGCTTCGGCTCCGCGTAGGCTGGGGCCCTTGCACACGAGACACACTGCGAGGAACCCATCGATGACTGCAATTGATGCACGCGGCGAGTTGACTGCCGTTCAGGCCAATGTGAGTGCCGTTCGACGATTCTGGGACGGTTTCAATGACCACGATCTGGCCATCTGGGACGAGGTGTGCGCCGCTACGTTTGTCAATCACGATCCTGGCCTACCAACTCCGGATGCGGATCTGACAACGATCAAGCACACAATTGGAGCGCTCCTTTCCGCGTTTCCCGACCTCCGCTCGACGGAAGATGAGCTGATCATCGCGGATGACACGGTTGTCGTTCGGCGGACGATGCGAGGCACGCACCGGAGCGAGTTTGCCGGTGTTGCTGCGACAGGCAATGCGGTGACATTTGGCGGAATATGGCTCGCGCATCTCGATGGCGGCAAGCTCCAAGAGCAGTGGGTCAGCTTCGATGCGCTCGGCCTGCTGCGCCAGATTGGAGCCATTCCGGCACCTGGCTAGACCCACCCCCATAACAGGCAGCCACTACCATGTATGACGCAATCGTCGTCGGTGCGCGGTGCGCCGGCTCGCCGACCGCGCTCCTGCTGGTTGACATCGATACCAAGCGAGTGACAGAGGCACGAACCGCGGCAGCTGGCCAGGGTCTGAACAACGTTCGATTCGAGACGGCGAGCGTACTGAGCCTCCCGTTCGCGAACGACTCTTTCGACGCGGCTTTTCTGAGCTCCGTGTGCGAACACCTTCAGGATCCGCTGACGGCGCTGCGTGAACTGGTCCGAGTGGTCAAGCCCGGTGGTGTTATCGGCGTGCGGGATCATGAACCGAGCGGAATGCTGGTGGCGCCGTACGATCCACTGTTCCGCGAGATGCTGGATTTGGTGCTCCGGTACCGGACCCACGCGGGGACCGACTTCCAGATTGGCCGCAAGCTGCGCGGGGTGCTGCACGCCGCGGGGCTGCAGCGAGTCACGGCAACGGGCACAGCCGAAGTGCATGGCACACCTGAGGGGACGCGTCAGTTTGGTGAGGCGATGCTCGAGCGACTCTCCACGGCACCGTGGGTATCAGGGTTGATGGCTCTGGGTTGGATCGACGAGAAGCGTGTCGGGCAATTCAAGGAAGCGTGGCGAGCGTGGAGTCAGCATCGCGACGCGTTCGTTCTGCTTCCCGAGTGCGAGGCGATCGGCTGGGTGCCGTGAGCGCCGCATAAGCCGGCCGTTCGACAGCTGCCACCTGCCCGCCAGCGCCTGGCTTGCCCGTGCCAGTGTCTTGCATCGAGACGCGTAGTTTTCCAGACCGCTGACTATTGAGACCGGCTGACTGACACCGGCTGACTGCGCGGCACAATCTGGCGATCCAAACCAGCTGACTATGCAAAATCGGCCTGCCCCAGGGCGGTCCGGATCGCCGTACGCCCACTGGTACGCCGGGCCTCGCGCCAATGCGCTACGCGGCCGTGATCGTGACTTCGTTCGTGAGCAGTGCCCCGCATGTCGCCGCTCTGTATTGAGCTTGTTCAGGCTTCCCCGGCGTCAAATGGCCAGCCGTTGCTGGTCTGGCTCAGACTCTCGGTCGGCACAGGGATGTCGCTCAAACACTCCCCACGCCATAACCATCGCGAACTGGTGTCACGCGTCAAGTAGGTCACCCGGTATGTTCAAACAATTCACCCTGGAGCGGCGTTGCCAGCGTGAGTGCGGCGGATCGGGCTACGCTGGTTCACGCAGAGCCAATGAGCCTGACGCCGTCGCCCGAAGAATTCCTGTTGTGCGTTCGCAACAGGCACTCAGCTGCGGCGGGGAGTCCACCGCGCGTCGAGGGCTTCAATGCCAATAAGTACGGCGGCTTTTTCGAGAACGCGCAGGGGAGCAGGCGTCGGTCAACCATGTCCCTCGGCGCACGGCCCGCCCTGGTGGTCGTGAAGATGCCAGCCAACAACGGTGCGGCTAATGCGATCGGCGTGGCACGGTGCATGGACGAGCGAGCAGTGCTGCTCGATCGGGAACGTGCACGGTTTCCGGGCGGGAACCGGCAGGTCAGATGATGCAGAGCGAGATGACCTCTCGGCTCGTCGCTCTCTGCTTCGATGCGAACGATTCGCTCCGTCTCGCGCGCTTCTGGGCCGAGGCTGTGCGCTGGGAGATCGACGACGACACCCCCGATGCGATCGCTCTCGTGCCGACGGATGACACCAGATTCCGGATCGAGTTCCAGGCGGTCCCGGAGCACAAGGCGGGCAAGAATCGCATCCATATCGATCTGACGAGCACGTCTATCGATGACCAGAAGGAAACGGTCGAGCGGTTGGTCGCGCTCGGCGCCCGCCACATCGACATCGGTCAGGGCCCAGATGCCGATCATGTCGTGCTCGCCGACCCCGAAGGCAACGAGTTCTGCATCATCGAGCCGGACAACTCCTTCCTCGCCGATTGCGGACGTTTCGGATCGATCACATGCGACGGTACGCGGAAGGTCGGATACTTCTGGAGCGAAGCGCTTGGATGGCCGTTGGTCTGGGATCAGGACGAAGAAACCGCGATCCGCGCGCCGGACGGCAGCGGGCCGTTCATCACTTGGGGTCCACCGCTTGCCCCGAAGATCGGGAAGAACAGACTTCATCTCGACATCGCTCCGCCCGACCACATTGATCAGCGAGCGGAGGTAGACCGCCTGGTTTCTCTTGGGGCGAACCGAATCGACATCGGCCAAGGCGAAGTCGACTGGGTGGTCATGGCCGATCCCGATGACAACGAGTTCTGTGTGTTGAGCCCCCGCTAGCGGAAGAGATGGCCCTGGAGTCGAGCCCATGTGGAGGACGTCCAGCTCAGCAGAGGCATTGCTGAGCGGCGAGTCGAACGCGGCAGGTACACCGTCGAAGGGTCACTACACCATGATCACCGTGCATGAGAGTGCGCGATCGGAGTCGAACCGATGAAAAGACCGCTTTGCAGGCGTCTGCCTTGAGCCGCTTGGATACGCGCGCACGTTGTGAAGTAGGTTGCCTGGGATGGATTCGAACCACCACCGGCCTGACTCAGAATCAGGAGGCCTACCGGTTAGCCGACCAGGCAAAGAGTCGGCGAGTGAGGATTCGTCGTTCTGTTGGTGACGGGAGTGTGAGTCGAACACACCAACGTGCTGCTTTTGAGGCAGCTGCTCGAGCCGCTGAGCCATCCCGCCATGAGTGCGCCCACGAGGAGTCGAAACTCGCGCCTCCGGCATCGCAAACCGGTGCTCTGTCCAGCTGAGCTATGGACGCATGTATTTGAAGATGGGGAAACCCCGGCAGGAATCGAACCTGCCAGAATTCGAACCTGGACCTGGATAAAAGCCGAGGTAACAGCTCGGCGCGCTACCGTCCTACTGCACGCGGCAGTGGAGGGGAGAAAGGGATTCGAACTCCTGCGTCAGTCGCACAGCGCTGACCTACCTGGGTAGCAACCAGGCTCCTTCAGCCAGATTCTCTCCAGGTGGAGGAGGGAGAGCGAGTCGAACGCTCATGTAAGGTGTGAGCCCCACTTCCGTTTTCGAGACGGTGGCCCCTGCCAATGGGCGATCCCTCCATAGACAGATGTGCAATGCGGGTTGGTCCAGACGGGAAAGGGGCCGCATTGGGCCCCAGCAGATCGAGTCGAACGAATCCAGTCCGTGTTTCAGCAACTCCGAGGACGCGAATAACGTAGAAGCCAGCGTCGCACCGCTGCGTGCTGGGTGTAACCGGATATGGAGGTGCGGGTCGGTTGTGGCAACGCTGACCCGCCCTGCGTCTCTGCACTACTCTGTCGTTGTTCAGGTGCTCAGTGGTGGAAGAAGGAATCGAACCTTCTTGTCCCACTAGACAGAGTGCAATGCCGTGTCTCCGAACGCTCTTCTCTTGACACCGATCACCGACATGACCAATCATGCGCCGGCCCCAATGCTGCACCGCGTCAAACCTGACCGTCACCCACGACGCAACCACGGGGTACGAGTGCGGCAGCAATGATCTTCAGCGACGTCCCCGACCCGAGGCTCGTCACGATCCGTCGCGGCGGCACCCTCACGGATGCCGATCACCACCTTCTCGCCGTGTGGGCCGCGGATTGCGCAGAGCACGTCCTGCACTATTTCGAGCAAGCGCGACCGGACGACGATCGTCCGCGGCGAGCGATCGAACTGGCGCGCGCCTGGGCGCGGGGCGAGATCAGGATGACGCCAGCCCGCACAGCCGCCGGCCACGCCAATGGCGCGGCCAGAGACCTGGTTGGCGCCGCGCGGGAAGCAGCACACACCGCCGGCCAGGCTGGCGCGGTGGCGCATGTAGCCGCCCACGGACTGGGTGCAGCGGCGTACGCGATCAGGGCTGTACGCGCGGCGGCGCCAGACGGCGAGCGCGACGCGGCCGGTCGCCGCGAGTGCCAGTGGCAGCGCGCTCAGCTTCCTAGTCAGATCCGGGAACTCGTCCTCGACGACCAGCGCCTGCGCAACGACAAATGCTGGTTCGTGTTCGATTGCTAAGCTGACCGGTCAGATCGAACACGATCGCCGCACCTTGTACGTGTGCGCCGCGCGCTGCGAAGCCGCATTCCGTTGCGCCTGACGCGCTTCGAGCAACGCCACATCCTCCGGCGATCTCTCATAGAGTGCTCAAGCGGGAGAAGCACAGCACCGTAGACCAGGCTCCACAAAGAATAGGCGACCGGTCGCAAGCGATCCGCACTTCTCGTTGAAGCGGTGCGATTTGGACAATATTTCTTGTCAATTCGTAGAGTACCCCCGTGCGCGACGTGGAGGTCATCGACGATCCGACGGCTGCGGTGGCGGCTTTGGAGCCGGTGCGGGCGCGGCTGCTGGCGGAGCTGGCGCGGCCGGGGTCGGCCAGTACGCTCGCGGGGCGAGTCGGGCTGACGCGGCAGCGCGTCAATTTCCACTTGCGGACGCTCGAGGCGCATGGGCTCGTCACGCTCGTGCGCGAGCAGCGCCGACGAGGGCTGACCGAGCGGGTCATGCAGGCCAGCGCGGCGGCGTATGTCGTGTCACCGGGCGCGCTCGGGCAAGCCGCGGTTGCACCGGAGCGGGCGGCGGATCGGCTGTCGGCCAGCTACCTGGTGGCGTTGGCCGCGCGGGTAGTCCGGGAGGTGGGCGACCTGGTCAAGGGCGCCGATCGGGCGGGCAAGCGCCTGGCGACGCTGTCGCTGGATACGCAGGTGAGCTTTCGGTCGGCGGCGGACCGCGCGAAGTTCGCGCGCGAGCTCACGGACGCCGTAAGCGGTCTTGTCGCGCGTTACCACGACACCGATGCACCCAGCGGGCGCGCGTACCGACTGATCCTAATGGCGCATCCACCCCACGGGCGGGAACCAAGCTGGAGGACGCATGAGCAGCGATCGAACCGTCGAGCATGAGATCGAGGTGTCGGGCACGCCCGAGCAGGTGTGGCAGGCGATCGCGACCGGGCAGGGCATCACCGGGTGGTTCGTACCGACGAAGGTAGAGGAGCGAGCCGGCGGCGCGTTCGAACTCGACTTCGGACCCGGCATGGGTACCTCCCTGGGCCAGGTCACTGTGTGGGAGCCGCCGACGCGGTTCGTGCACATGGGGAGCGGCGCGGCAGGCAACCCGGTCGCGTACGAGTGGCTCGTCGAAGCCCGTTCGGGCGGCACGTGCCTGGTGCGGCTGGTAGCGAGCGGTTTTCTCTCAGAGGCAGACTGGCAGGCGGAGTACGACAGCACGACCGAGGGGTGGAAGCTGTTCCTGAACAACCTGCGCCTGTACCTCTTGCACTTCGCCGGGCAGCGATGCGCGTCGCTGCTCGTGCAGCAGATGAGCGAGGTCGCGACGGACGACGCGTGGCGCCAGCTCACGGGCTCGCTCCGGTTACCGGAGGCGCCGACAGTGGGGCAGCAGGTGCGCGTGTCGAACGGGCCGCCGCTGAGTGGGCGCGTCGAGCGATTCGAATCGCGGCTCATGACCTTGCTGCTGGATGCGCGCCCAGTCGCGGTATCGGCGTGGTCGGCACCGAGTCGTTCGATGGAAAGGGCTTTCCGATGGTCTACCTGTATCTCTTCGGCGCTGGCGCCGAGGAGGCCATTCGGCGAGAGGAGGCGGACTGGCGGGAGTGGATCGAGCGGACATTCGACCCCGCTAAAAGCATCTGATGGCCATCTGCGCACTGGCGGATTTAGCTCGGAGGGCCACCCAACTCAAGGCGTTCGCGCGGAGGGTCTGCTAATCGGATGCTCAACAGCGCACGTGACCACCATGCTCTTATGTAGAGGCAAGTAAGACGGTCGAGGCTGCGCAGGCGATCGATTGGCTTCAGCGTGCCATAGCTCTCATGCCTGCCCGAATGGAGGCTCCGGCATTGCTGGATGCTTTATTGGCGACCCCGACGCCCATCGTGACCCCCACGCGAATTCCGGTTGCGCCGGCGCCCCTGCCGGTCGCTCCGCGCCCCACTCCGCCGCCGGCCCGTCCACCAACGGCGACGCCAGCCAAGCCCCCGTTTAGCACGCCGTTCCCAACGCTCACAAACCCGGCGTTCTCAACGCCCGAAACAAAGCCCCAGGGCTAAAGCGGCCGCTGAACTGCAGGGGCCTACAGGAGTACCGCCGGGACATCGGGTTGCTGCCTACGCAGCCGGGCGTACGCGCACCGCTGAGCGACTGCCTGTACGAACGCATGAACATCACCGGCCTGGCCGGAATCACGCCGCGCAGCGCGGGCAAGTGACGGTGAAGAAGCGCTGCAGCGGATCGCGCGGCAACTAGCCTATTTCTGCTGTAGCCCAGCGAGGTATCGGTGGACTGAACCGACCGCCACCGAACCTTCGCCCGCCGCTTCGGCGACGCGTTTGAAGGAGCCGTGCCGCACGTCGCCGACGGCGAACACACCGGGAAGACTCGTCTCATAAGGAAGCGGATGCCGAAGCAGCGTCCACGCACTGGCGTCTACATCGGGACCTGTGAGGATGAAACCGCGGTCGTCGCGTTGCACGACGTCTGCGAGCCAGTCGGTGCGAGGTTCTGCGCCGATCAAGACGAAGACGGCCGCGGCGGCGGCCTCCTGGCGCCGCCCTGTTGTGCCATCCTCCACGACGAGAGCCTCCAGGCGCTGCTCTCCACGACCGTCAACCACGCGCGTGTTGAGGCGGACAACGATGTTGGGCGTCGCTTGGACCTGTGTGATCAGGTATTCGGACATGCCGGCAGCTAGCGACGCACCGCGCACAAGGAGCGTCACGCGAGCGGCAAATTTGCCAAGGTGTAGCGCAGCCTGGCCCGCCGAGTTTGCCCCGCCCACGACGAATACCTCCTCGCCGACCATGGCGGGAGCCTCGACACCGGCCGCGCCGTAGAAGACCCCAGCTCCGATCAGCCGATCCAGAGTCGGAATGCCCAGGCGGCGGTACGTCACGCCCGTTGCGAGAATCACCGCTCTAGAGACAACATCACGGCCCTCGGAGAAGGCGACTATGCGTTCGTCGCCGCGCGCACTCAGCCGGGTCGCTGGCTCTGTGAACGCGAAGTGCGCGCCGAACAGGAGGGCCTGCTCCCATGCCCGAAAGGCCAATTCACCGCCGCTGAGTCCGCGTGGAAAGCCGAGGTAGTTGCGAATCATCGAACTGGTGCCGGCCTGCCCGCGAATGGACCAGGCTTCAATGGCGAAGGTGCGTAGACCTTCGGAGGCGCCATAAACCGCGGCAGCGAGTCCAGCAGGGCCGGCCCCAACGATGGTCAGGTCGTACGTTTCGAGCGACGGCTGTGTGTGCACGCCAAGCGCGGCCGCGACGTCAACGAGCGTGGGGTCTTGGAGCACCGTTCCGTCGTGGAGGATGGCCGCCGGGAGCCGCGTCGTGTCGACCCCGTATTCCTTCAACGCGAACAGACCTCCGAAGCCCACGGCGCCGATGACGAAGCCACCCGCCGCGGCGGTGATGGACCAGGTGTTGACCATGAGACATGCGCTGAGGCGGCTCATGCCGCTACAGGCGACGCGGCGGACTGAGTCCGCGCCAGCATCTCGCGGAGATGGAATTTCTGTACCTTGCCACTGGGCGTCATCGGAAACTCAGACATAAGCTCCAGTCGCTCGGGCCAGAACTGTCGCGTCACCTGCTGCTCGGTGAGGAAGATCTGCAGCTCATCAAGCGCCAGGGTCTCACCCGGCTCGAGGATGATGCACGCGCAACCGACCTCACCCAGGCGCTCATCCGGGACGCCGACCAGCGCCACGTTGAGAACTTTCGGGTGGCGCAGCACAACGTCTTCGATCTCCTTGACCGGGACGTTCTCGCCACCGCGGATGATGATGTCCTTGGTCCGACCCGTAATGCGGATGTATCCGTCGGCATCGCGCCTCGCGCGGTCGCCGGTCTTCAACCAACCGTCAGCGGTAAAGCACCGCTCAGTGAATCGGGCGCCCTGCACATAGCCAACAAAGGTGTGCGCGCCGCGGGCGACCAGATCGCCTTCCTGCCCGGGCCCCAGCTCCGAGCCCAACGCATCACGCACACTTATTTCCATTTCCTGGCACGGGCGACCGTCGGTGGTGACCACTTTCTCCAAAGGGTCATCCGGTTGGACGCTGGTAACAATCGCAACTTCGGTCATCCCCCAACACGGCACGAGTCGACAGGCAAGGTGCGCGACGACTTCATCGGCGAGCGGTTGGGGGATTGGTGCACCACCACAGAAGAAGGTGCGCAGCGACTTCACCCGACTACCACTGGTACGACAAGCGCGCAGCGTGTCTGCCAGGAACGGGGTGGCGCCGAGTGTCAGCGTAATGTGCTCTTCGTCAACCAGCCGAACGAAGGCATCAGGGTCCCACCGGTCCTGGTACACGGCGGTTGCGCCCAGAAGCAGCGGTAGCCGCACGCCGTACAGGAAGCCAGTTTGATGGCCCAGTGTTGACGCCATGTGAATGACTTCGTCGCCCGCAAGGCGGGCATCGCGGATCGTCGCCAGCGCGGCACTGTTCAGCGTATTGGCGGTGTGGAGCACACCCTTGGGCTCGCCGGTGGTACCGGAGGTGAACATGAGCTCGGTGACGTCATCCGCACTGGGACGCA
>WNGB01010009.1_pt1 | contig 13793 bp, 9 predicted proteins | sample 5400681 | NCBI WGS metagenome assembly WNGB01 (sample SAMN13153367, study PRJNA577476) | soil metagenome | isolation source: 115 cm soil or saprolite under grassland replicate 2 | place: USA:California | collected 2016-06-15 | reverse complement strand
TGCTGCTGTCGGCGGAATACCTATTGGCCGAAGGCAATCACGACGTGATTCTGTGTGAGCGCGGCGTGCGCGGCTTCGATCCCGCTACGCGCAACCTGTTCGACCTCACGGCGATTCCGGTCGTGCACAAGCTGTCGCATCTGCCGATCATCGCCGATCCGTCGCACGGCACGGGCCTGCGCGACAAGGTGATCCCGATGGCGCGCGCGGCGGTCGCGGCGGGTGCCGACGGCATCATGGTGGAAGTGCACCCCAACCCCGAAGAAGCGCTGTCGGACGGCGCGCAGTCGTTGTTCCCCGATCAGTTCGCGCAGCTGATGCGCGAGGTCCGGATTATCGCTGAGGCTATCGGCCGCCGCGTCGCTGAGCCAGCGGCAGTAGACGCATGAAGGTTGGACGGTTGGAATGTTGGAAAGTTGGAATGATCATGCTCCTTCCAACATTCCAACCGTCCAACCTTCCATCCCAGGATCCGCTCCCCATCCTCGACCGCGCCAGCGCATCCTTCGATACAGTCCGGACTCTCCAGGCCGACTTCGTCCAGATCATCGAGAACCCGATGCTCGGCGATCCCGATACGACCCGCGGCACGTTGTTCCAGCGTCGCCCGAGCCACTTCGCGATGCGATTCACCGATCCCAAGAACGACCGCGTCGTCGCCGACGGACGGCGGCTGTGGCTCTACACGCCCAGCACCACGCCGGGCCAGGTGATCCGCACGGCGATCCCCGGCACGGGCACGACCGGTCCCAATCTGATCGGGCAGTTTGTCGAACGACCGCGTGAGCGCTACGACGCCCGCTATGTGCGCGCCGATTCGCTTCCGGACGGCCCGGTGGACGTCATCGCGCTCAAGCCACACGCGACGGACCTGCCGTACTCCGCGGCGACGGTGTGGATCTCGAAGCAGGATGGACTGGTGCGGCGAATCGAGATCGTGGAGACATCGGGACAACGGCGGACGATCACTTTGCAGCATCTCGCGGTGAACCAACCGATTGCAGCCCGTGAGTTCAGGTTTACCCCGGCGGCCGGAGTATGGGTGGTAGATCAGTAGTCCCCAGCGTAGTGTGCCCCGGCACCATTCCACCTGATGGGTGTAATGTGCCAGACTGAATCAACGCGACCGCGCGAATGACCAAGCAGGTATCGCTTCATGTGATTGCGCATGACTGCACCGCGCTGGCCGCGCTGCTACAAGAGCGGCTGGGCTCGAATGTCAGAGTACGCCGTTACGTGGCTGTCCCTCCGCATCACGCCATAAGTAGTGGCGACGTTATGGTGGTTTATCTCGACAGCCCGCACACCAATGTCGACCCTCGGCGCCTGCTCCCATTCCTGGACGGCCACGACATTTGGCTGGCGTACGGTAACGGCAAAATCTCCGCGGAGTGGCTGGACGCCGTGCGCTGGCCCAACGTGCGTTTTGTACATTGCGATGCAATGGATTGTGAAGTGGGCGTGCGGCCTCTTGCGGACGCATTAGTGAAACGAGTCAGCGGTCCCGGGGCGGACGAAATTCTCGCCCTCGTGCTCGCGAAAGAGCCGTCGCTCGGAGGACTCGAATCGCTTGTGCGGGCGCTATGCGAAAACCCCTGGCGAGTGCGCCACCCGGTGCAGCTCGCTGCGGCTGCCGGCAACTCACTCCTGCACGTCCGGCGAACGCTCAGGCAACGCGGTTTCCATCGGGTCGAGCACTTCATTACCTACGTGCGTTGGGTGATTTACGAGCAGCTTGTCGTGATCCGTCGTCTTCACAGCGCCGTTGCTGAGCACTTGGCGGGAATAACGGATCGTTCAAACTGGCATCGCCAGTTACTGCGGGCGCGAGGGGGCTCACCGCGTGGGCTTCGCGGCTTGAAGAGCGTTGTCGGTTCACTTGCGTTTCTTGGTGTGTTACTCAGCGACCTGGCCTGCCGAGACAAGACAGGCAACCAGGTTGCGTCGGCGGAGACAGTCCGAAGAGATGCGGGAGACAGCGCAGTCGCACTGCCCGTCGTCGGCGCGATCGTGCGGCGCGGCGATCTCATTCTCACCATTCGCACAACCGGGCAGGTGCGCGCCGAGCGCCAGGTGAGTCTCAAGGGCGAGACGCAGGGAACGGTGATTGCCGTTCTCGTGCGGCCCGGCGATCGTGTGGACAGCGGACAAGCCCTGGTCCGCCTCGACCCGCGTCCCTTCGATCTCGCCGTGCGTGAAGCCGAGTCGCAGCTGGGCGAGGCGCTGGGCCGCTACCGCGACGTGTTGCTGGGCGAGGACACCACGGACGCAGCTCCGGTAGCGGTGGAGCGGCGCCGCGCCGCGCGGCTCCGGACGGGGGTGGACGGCGCCGAGGCGCGGCTCGAGGGCGCGAAGCTCGACCGGGAGCGAGCGACGCTGCGAGCGCCGTTCGCCGGGACGGCGGATCAGGTGCAGGCGGTCGTTGGTCAGCGCCTCGCGGCGGGCGAGCCGATCGCCACGATCGTCGACCTCAGCTCGCTCACCGTCGAGGCGGCGGTGTTGGAGCATGACCTGCCGCTGGTGCGGCGCGGCGCCACCGCGACCGTGTCACTAGCAGCCGGTGGGGGGACATTGTATGCTGGCCGAGTACTCGCCGTCCTGCCACTCGTGGACACCACGACGCGGGCAGGTCGGGCGGTCGTGCGCGTGCGCACGGGCGACGGTGTGCTGCGGCCGGGCATGTACGCCGACGTCGAGCTGGAGGCCACCCGGCTTCCCGACCGGGTTGTTGTTCCGGCGCTGGCGATCATCGAGCGCGATGGCCGTCCGCTCGTGTTTCGATACCACGGCGGTAAGGCCGAGTGGGTGTACGTGGCGTCGGGGCGGTCGAATGGGCGGGAGACGGAGATTGTTGCGGACTCGGCGACGGGGCGGCCGGCGGTGGCGGCGGGGGACACCGTGCTCGTCGCGGGGCATCTCACGCTGACGCATGATGCGCCGGTGCGGCTCATTGCCCGAGGGGAGATACGACCGGGGTCGTGAGTTGGGCGGGCGCTCTTGCTCCCGCGGCCTCCCGAGAGGCCGGGCCCAAGTGTGTTTTTGTACTAGCGGATGTCAGTTCGTACCCTTGTGCTGTTCCTGCCTAGAAAGCCACTGTACCTCCATTCGCTGTCCGGCCACCGCACGGCGCGCGCTTGAAGTCGTGCGCAATGCCGGATGCATGATGTCGTCCATTTTAGGGAAAGGAGTCTCCCATGTTGCGCATTCTTAGCTTTAAACAGTGGGTCCTTGGCTGCGGCGTCGCGGGAGCCCTTGCGGGAGCGATGCTCGCGCTAAGTGGGCAGGCGGCCCACGCGTCCACGCTGGCAAAGTGTACCTGCAGTTGCACAATTTCGGGGAGTGGTTCCTACACCTGCGGGTCCCCAAACTCGTGCGCTGCGGGCAGCTACACCTGCGATGCGCATTGCGTATGCCAATAGGTCTCCCCGGCGGGTACGCAAAGCAGAACATCAGTACGACTCGTTGGGCCCACGCGGTCCGATTCTGCAAGCGTTGACCGCGCGTTAGTCGCGTACTTCGGGGACCGCGTGAAGACCGCTAACCGTTTCGGGAAGCTGTGTCCACCGTGGCTGAGGTTCATCCGCGGCGTTGCCCTGGTCGCTTGCGGCTGGGCAGTGACTCTCGCTGATACGGTTAGCGGGCAGGAAGTGATTCGCCTGCAGCGAATAGCTAGAACGACAGCTGATCGCCTCAGGGACTTCGGCGTGGTGGCGGACGCCGCGATGGATCCGCAAGGGCGCGTTTTTGTCCTCGACCGGATCACGCCTCGCGTTGTCGTCACCGATGCCCGCCTCCGGGCACTCGGATACGCTGGACGGCGAGGGTCAGGCCCCGGCGAGTTTCGCGAGGCGGTGTCGATCGCGATAGAACCGGACGGGCGAGTTGCCGTGCTCGACAGAGCGCTACGTCGCGTCACAGTTTTCGATGTCCGCGACGGCGGCAGCTCGCTCGTTCCGTGGCGAACGGTTTCCATGAGGACACCCGCGGAGTCGATGTGCGTGCTGAAAGACGGCACGTTCTTGATCTACGGGCTCAGCGACGGGAACCGATTGCACGTGGTGGATTTGGATGCGCGACTGGTGCGTTCCTTTGGTCCTCCGGATGTGAAGCTTTCCCCAATGGCGCAGGATCAGTTAGCCCAGGGGAGGATCACGTGCGATGTCCCGCGCGATGAAGTGCTTGTGTCGAGTAGGTTCCTGCCGGTCGTGGAGCTGTTCCGGATCAGCACCGGCGCGAGAGTTTGGGTAGACACCCTGCGTCCCTTCCGATCTCTGGCGGTAGCGGATCGTGGTGTCAGCGTCAGCCTGTCGTCGGGCCGCGCAGGTTTCAGCCTCATCGCGAGCCTCTTCAGAATTGGGGAATATCACGTGTTCCAAACGAAGTACGAAGCGCGTCTGGACAGTGCTGCTGTCGACACCATCGTCACGTACATGTATTCCAGACGCGCGCGGACTTGGCTGCCTCTCCAGTTTGATGTGCCAGCCCTATTCCTCGTAAGGGAAGGAATGGCCCTATCGGTGGCGGAGGAGGATCAGTTTGAGATCAACCTGAATCGCGTGACGGCTGGGGATGGCACAGCCAAGTCGCAATCAGGACGCCGCGGTAGGTGACGACCGTACTCGATACCGAGGAGATCCGACCATGTCTGAGGTCATAGCGACGCGATCGTCTCTGGTGTGGCGTACCGTGGCCATCGTCGGCGTTGTCGTCGTCTCCACGTTCGGTTCTTATGGTGTGACCCGAGCGTGGCGAGGCCGGCCTGCACGCACGTCTTCGCGGCCAGCAACGATCCGCAGCGCCGCGGATACATCGCACCGGATTCCGTTTCCTTCTGGTCGTTATCTTGTTGCCTTCGTGCTCCTATCTTCGGAGTGCGGCTTCTGCACGGAGAAGTGGGCCCGCAAAGCGATTGGCGAGCTCCGGGACTCTCTCCAGAGAGTCCAAGGGAAGGCCTTCGCACATACGTCCGTCGTTGGAGTCGCGCTGGACAACGACGTCCGCGCGGGCGTTCGATACCTACAGAACCTTCGGGAAGCTGGAGCGCCTTTTGACGAGCTTAGTGTCGGAGGAAGCTGGCTCAACGAACTCATCACGCGGTTGGTGTGGCGCGACGGATTAGCGACACCGGAAGTTCCACAGGTGGTGCTCGTCGAGCGGAATGTGGACGCCACGAGTTATCCCCGGAACATCGACGTGCACCGGGACTCGATGCTGTTGAGGGTAGCTGGGCACGATGACCTCATCGCATGGGTCAATGCTGGTACGCCGCTCACTTTTCGCCCGCCGCCCCGCACCGCAGTGAGCAGGACGCCGAAGTAGCCGCGCGCCCCGGAAGCGCGGGCGCTCTCCTGCGTCTTGGGGGGGAACGCCGCCGCGACACGGGGACGCCTCGGCTCCTTCGCGTCGGTGGTGCCGCTCGTCTGTGCCAGGCGGCTTGCAGCCCGCCGTCGGCGTTCGGTGTACAAGACCCTTCGCCAAGGTACCATACCGCCGTGGCGCACGCGGCTCCCGAGCGGGTAGACTCGTAGTGCGATGTCCCTCCCCGCCCTCACCCTCCGCCGCCCGGTCACTACCGTGGCCGCGACGCTCGCTCTGGTCCTCCTCGGCGCGGTGAGCCTCGGCCGCCTCCCCGTCTCCCTGCTGCCCGACGTCACGCTCCCTGTCCTCACAATCCGCACAAACTACCCCGGTGCCGCAGCGCCCGAAGTGTCCCGCTTCGTCGCCGAACCGATCGAGGAAGCCATCGCCGCCACGCCGGGACTCGTCGAGTTGCGCTCGGTAAGCCGCAACGGCCAGGTGACAACCACCGCGCGCTTCGCCTGGGGCACCGACATGGCGACCACCGTGCTCAACGTGCGCGAGCGGCTCGACAACGCCCGCGCGCGGCTGCCCGAGCGCGCAGAGCGCCCCACGCTGCTCACGAGCGACCCTGGCCAGCGGCCGATCGCAATTCTCGGGATCACGGGGCCGGGTGACCTGCGCTCCCTCGCGCGCACCGCCCAGGAAGTCCATGCCCGCCGCCTCGAGCAGTTGGATGGCGTGGCGAGCGTGGCGGTCGTGGGCGCCCCCGAGGACGAGATCCGCATTGACCTGGACCCCGACCGCCTGCGCGCCCTGGGCCTGGCGCCGGGGGACGTCGCGCAGGCGGTGATGGACGCGAACGTCGGCGCCCCGGGTGGCACGATTCGGCGCGGGCAGTTCCGCTTCTCCGTCCGGGCGCTGACCGAATTCGCGGCTCCCGACGAAATTGCCAACACGCCGGTTGGCCCTGCGGGCTCCGGCATCCGGCTCGCCGACATCGGCACGGTGAGTCTGGGCGTCGCCGATCCGAAGACACTCGTGCGCCTCGACGGCGCACCCGCCCTCGGCCTCGTCGTCTACAAGGACGCCGGCGCCAACACCGTAGCCGTCACCAAGCGCCTCTACGACGCGCTCGCCACGCTGCGCGCCGAGTTCCCGGATGCCCAACTCACCGTGGTCGCGGCGCAGGCCGGATTCGTGACCGACGCGCTCTCGAATCTCGCCCAGGAGATCGTCGCGGGCGGCGTGCTGTCGATCCTCGTGATCCTCCTGCTGATGGGCAGCATCCGCAGCTCGCTCGCCGTGGCGCTGATCGTCCCCCTGTCCGTGCTGGTGTCGCTCGTGCTGCTTCAGGCGCTCGACGTGACCATCAATGTGCTGTCGTTAGGGGGCCTGGCGTTGGGCGTCGGCTTGCTCGTGGACAACGCGATCGTCGTCGCGGAAGCGGCAGGGCGTCACCGCGAGCAGGGGGCAACGGCCCGGGACGCGGCGCGGATCGGCACCGAAGAAGTCACGGGGCCGCTGGTCGCGGGCACGTTGACGACGCTGCTCGTCTTCGGGCCGATCGTCTTCGTGCAGGGACTCGCGGCCGCGCTGTTCCGCGACCTGTCGGTCAGCGTGGTCGCCACGCTCGCCGCGTCCCTCGTGCTCGCGCTCACCCTCATGCCGGTGCTGATCGTCGGACGCAAGGGTGAAGGGCCGCCGCCGCGCTGGTACTCGGCCGTCCTCGAGCGGTTTGCGCCCACGGGCCGGCGACTCGCCGACTGGTACGAGCGCGGGATGGCATGGTCGCTGGCGCGGCCGCGTACCGTCTTCGCCCTGTCGGCCGTGACTTTGGTCGTCACCGCTGGGGTCGCCGTGCAACTCCCCCGCGAGATCCTGCCGCAGGTCGATGAAGGGATGGTGGTCGCGACGCTCGAGCTCCCCGAAGGGACGGCGCTCGAGGAGACGGCGCGACAGGTGGGACGGCTCGAGCAGGCCGCCCGAGGCCTCGGGGCAAGCGGGGTGTACGGGCGCGTCGGCAGCGCCACGGATGAAGAGATCCTCGCCGGGGCGGACCCCGGGTCGGCGGCCACCGCCCAGCTCATCGTTCCCGTCCCGTCGGGACAACGCGCCGCGGTCTTTGCGGACGCGTTGCGCCGCGCCGTCCCGGACCTGGCGCAGGGTGCTCTGGCGCTCGACCTGGCCGGACAGTCCGAGTTCGGAAGTCTGATCGGCCGCGAAGGACGCGCCGTGCGCGTCGAAATCAGCGCCCCGCGGGCGGCGGATGCGGAGCACTGGGCCGACACTGCGCGTGCGCGGCTGCGCGAGGTATCCACGTTGGCGGATGTGCGCGACGCGTTCAGCGCCAGCCAGCCAGTCGTGGAGATCGGGCTCGACCGGGCGGCCATCGCCCGCCGCAGCCTGACGGTCGAGCGCGTGGCGGGCGCCTTGGCGGGCGGCTTGGGCGGCGTGCCGGCGAGCGAACTGCGCGAGACCGACCGCCGCACACCGATTACGGTGCGCCTCGCGGGCAACGCCAACGAGGACCTCGCCGTTGCGCTGTCGACACTCGTGGGCGGCGTGCCGGTGGGCCAGCTCGTGACTGTGCGCGAGACCCGGGCGCCGATCGAAGTCGTGCGGATCGACCAGCGCCCCGTGAGCGTGGTCGAGGCCGTCGCCGAGCGGGGGGGCACGGCGCGGGCGTCGCGGGACGCCGCGCGCGCGCTCGCGGGACACTTGTCGCCGGCGGGTGTGACGTGGCGGATCGGCGGCGCGGACCTGGAGCGCCGCCGCACCGCGTCGGAGCTGACGCTCGTCGCGGTGCTGTCGGTCGCGCTCATGTTTCTAGTCCTTGCCGGGGAATTCGGTTCGTTCACGACGCCGCTCCTCGTCATGACGACGGTGCCTTTGGCGGGGGCTGGGGGGATCCTCCTGCTCTGGCTGACGGGCCAGAGTCTCAACGCCGTGTCATTGATCGGATTGATCGTGATGATCGGGCTCGCTGACAACGAGGCCGTCGTGAAGCTCGACGCGATCCGGGGATTCCGGGCGCAGGGCCATGCAATCGAAGAGGCGATCCTGCTCGGCGGCCGGCAGCGGCTCCGGGCGATCGCGATGACGTCGCTCACGACAATCGTGGGAGTGCTACCGCTGGCGTTCGGCATAGGCAGCGGTGGCCAGCTCTATCAACCGCTGGCCGCAGGAGTGATCGGTGGTTCGATCACGGCGACGTTGGTGACGTTCTTCCTGCTGCCGACGGCATACGCGGCGGTTGAGCGGTGGAAGGACAAGCGGCGCGTGACGGTCGTTCCCCCTCTCCGCATCGCGGAGAGGGGGCCAGGGGGTGAGGCATGATCCTTTGGTCCACCCATCGCCCGGCCGTCGTCTGGGCCACCGCGGCAGCGATCCTGCTCGCGGGTGGGGTCGCGTTCACAAAGCTGCCCCTCGCCACGCGCCCGCGCGTCGAGTTGCCTCGCCTCCAAATCACCGCCCAGTGGCCCGGCGCCGCCGCGGAGCTGGTCGAAGCGTACGTCACCGCGCCCATCGAGGCTGCCGTCCAGGCCGTGCGCAACGTTCGGAAGATCTCGAGCCAGTCCGACGAGGGGACGACCCGGCTCACGGTGGACCTGGACGAGGGCACCAACGCCCAACTCACCCGCCTCGCGGTCCTCGAGCGGCTCGAGCTCCTGCGATCCGACCTTCCGCCCGGCGCCACGCCGCCCGCCGTCGGGAACTACGTCCCCGAGCAGCTCGCCGAGCAGCCGCTGCTCCGTTATACGTTGTCCGGTCCGTACACCGCGGGGACTCTGGCGCGCCTCGCGCGGGAGCTGATCACGCCACGGCTCGGCGCGGTGGCGGGCGTGGCCGACGTGGCCGTTAGCGGCGGAGCCGAGCAGGGTGTTACCGTTGCCTACGACGCGCGCCGCCTCCGGCAACTCGGCGTTACGCCGGATGCGTTGCAGGACGCGCTGCAATCGGCGCAGCTCCGGCGGGCGCTCGGTGCGGAACGCGCAGGAGCCGCCGAGCGACCTGTTGTCCTCGAAGCGCGGGCGAGCACCGCGGCGGCCCTGGGGGACTTGCCGGTCGCCGCCCGGAATGACCGAGTGTTTCGGCTGGGCGACCTCGCGGCCGTGCGCCTGGAGGAGGATACGCGGGGGTTCTTCTATCGCGTGAACGGCGAGCCCGCCGTCGGCCTCACCGTATCGCGTCTCGCGGGTGCCGACGCCATCCGCACGGCTGCGGCGGTGCGGCACACGATGTCAGGGCTCGCTGTCGCGCTGCCGCCAGGCATCAAGCTGCGCGTGCAGGCGGACGAGAGCGTGGAGCTGGCGCGCCAGCTGCGCACGCTCGCCGTGCGCGGCGCAATTGCCTGCGCGGCAGTGATCCTTGTCCTCGCGTTCACGCTCCGCAACAGGAAGTCCGTCGTGCTCGTCCTGGGGAGCGCGCTCGTGGCAATCGCGGGGACCGCACTCGGACTGTATATCCTGCACATCCCCGCGAACCTGCTCACGCTCGCGGGGCTCGGCATGGGAATCGGGATCCTGGTGCAGAACGGGGTGATCGTGGTGGACCGCCTGCGCACGGCACCCGATACGCCCGAAGGCCGAGCGGCGGCGGGCCGCGCCATCACCCCCGCGGTGCTTGGCGCGACGCTGACGACGGCCGTCGTGCTGTTCCCCTTCCTTTATCTCCAGGGCAACGCCCGCGCGGCGTTCACGCCCTTCGCCGTCGCCTTCGCGCTGGCGCTGGGCTGGTCCGTGCTCTCGTCAGTCGTCATGATCCCCGCGCTCGGCGCGGGTCACGGCCTGCGCGCCGTCGCGTTCCCGCGCGTGCTCCGCGGTTATGCCCGCTCGGTTGTGCTGCTGCTCCGCTGCCGGTGGGCCACGATCGGTCTCGTTGTCGCCCTCCTGAGCGTCGTGACCTGGGGGTTCGTCCGCAAAGTGCCGCGTTTCAATTTCGGGTTCTGGTGGGGGCAGCGGCCCTACCTGTCCGCGCGACTCTCGTTTCCTCGCGGCTCCGACCCCGAGAGTCTCGACCGCGGCATGCGGGAGTTCGAACGCATCGTCGTCGGGCGACCTGGAGTGGACCAGGTCGTCGCCCAGGGGTCGCGTGAGGGCGCGTGGCTGCAGGTCGCGTTCACCCGCGGCGTCGATCTCACACCCACGCCCTACGTGCTTCAGGAGGAGCTGACCCAACGCGCGATCCTGATCGGGGGCGCGAGCGTGAGCGTGCAGTATCAGGGCCCGGGTTACTACTCGGGCGGCGGGGGCGGGATTCCACAATTCCGGATCAAGCTGCTGGGGTACTCCTACGGCGGCGTCGAGGCGATCGCGCGGGATTTGCAGCGGCGGCTCGAGCGAATTCCACGCGTTCGCAGTGTGGACGTCAATGCCGGCCGGTTCTGGGGGCAGGACAAGGCGTATGCGGTCACACTCGAGCCCGACCGGGCGGCGCTCGCGCGCTACGGCCTCAGCGCGCGAGACCTCGCGGCCGCCGTGACCCGCGAGGTGAGCGGGCCCGCCGGCGCCACACGGCTGGAAGTGGACGGGCAGGAGGTTCAGGTGACGCTCAAGGCCGCGGGCGCGCGGGAGCGTTCGCTCGACGAGTTGCGCGGCGCCTTCGCGCCGAATCGCGCGGGAGCGCCGGTGCGCATCAGTGACCTGGCGTCCGTGGACGAGCGGCAAACGCTGGCCCAGATCGACCGCGAGAACCAACAGTACGTGCGCACCATCAGTTACGAGTTCCGCGGTCCCCAGAAGCTCGGCGAGCGCACGCACAAATCGTTCCTCGCGTCGATCGCGGTGCCACCGGGCTACAGCGTGGGCGATGATTCCTGGTTTTCCTGGGGCGAAGATGAGAGCGGCAAGGGACTGTGGCTCGTGTTTACCGCGGGGGTCGTGCTCGTGATCCTCGCCGTCGCGATTGTGTTCGACTCCGTGTGGGCCACCGCGATGGTATTCCTAAGTCTTCCCGTCGCGCTCGCGGGGTCGGCCGCCGCGTTCTGGATCGCGGGCGCGGCGTTCACGCGGGAGGCCGCAGTCGGCGTGATCCTGGTGGTGGGGCTTGCGGTGAACCAGTCCATCCTGCTCGTGGACGCGGCGCTCGCCCGGCGGCGCGTGCGCTCGCTCAGCGGGGCAGATGTCGTCCGGGCGGCCGGCGACCGCGCGGGGATGATCGTGCTCGTGACGCTCACGACGCTCGCCAGCCTGCTGCCGCTCGCGGTCGGCACAGACCCTGACGAGCTGTTCGGCGCAATCGCGCTGGCGACAGCCGGGGGGACGGTCGCCGGGACGTTCGGGGCGTTGTGGGTCGTGCCAGTACTTGTGCTGCGGTGGCAGAGAAGAGTCTGATACCGCGCGTGCTCACGCGCCAGCGTCCCGACCGCCCAGGAAACTGGTCGGAGGCACGCGTGAAACGGGCGGCGATCCTGCGGACGGCGATACTCGTGGCGGTCATCGGCTGCGCAGGAAAGGACGGTGACGAACCAAGCTGGGTAACCATCGACACTCTCGTGACCGGAACGGTCGTCGTTCACAACGCCGCAGGCGGCGGGTGGGACTCGTCCACCGCCTGGCGGCTCATCGAAGACCTCCGGATCGGCAATGCGGCGGGTGAAGGCCCGGCTGGGTTCTCGGACATCAACGGCCTCGCCGTGGACGGCGCCGGCCGAGTGTATGTCCTCGTGCGTGACGCTCAGGAAGTCCGGGTCTTCGATTCCAGCGGCACGTTTGTGCGCCGCATGGGCCGGAAAGGCCAAGGGCCTGGCGAGCTGCAGAACGCCACCGGCATGGGCTGGGACCCCGCTGGTCGCTTGTGGGTGGCCGACCCCGCCAACGGTGGCTACTCCGTGTTCGACACAGCGGGTCGCTTCATCATGCGGCGCTTGCGATCCTCCTCCTTCTACATGGCCCCGTGGCCCGGCGCCTTCCTCGCAACGGGTGAGTTGGTTGACGTGATTGGGCTTCCGGGCGGGTTCCCACCGACGTTCGCGCTCGCGCGCTACGACACCGCGATGGTTCCGCGGGATACAATTCCGCTGCCGCAGTACCGCGGCGAACTGTTCACCCACAGCAGCAAGAGTGCGGGCGGCGTCAGCATGATGTCGGCCGGCGTGCCGTTCACACCCAGCCTCGCGTGGCGCCTCGATGCCCGCGGCTTCCTCTGGTTCGGGATAACCGCACCCTACCGCATCTATCAAGGGCGCCTTGGGGGAGACACCGTGCGAATCGTCGAGCGCGTGTACGACCCGATTCCCGTCACGAGCGCTGAGCGTGCGAAATCGCTCGAGCGGTTCTCGTGGTTCACGCAGCAGGGTGGCCAGATCGACGAATCGCGCATCCCCGCGCGGAAGCCGGCGTTCGAGCGCTTCTACGTGGATGATCGCGGCGGCCTGTGGGTGGTTCCCGAAGTGGCGGCACAAGACACGGCAGGTGGCACGCCGTTCGACGTGTTCGACGGCGAAGGACGCTATCTCGGCCGGCTGCGCGCACCCTGGGCCGTCAGCGGCTCGCTGCCGCCGGTCTTCCGTGGAGACCGCCTCTACGTCGTTACGACCGACGACGACGGCGTGCCCTACGTGGTACGGGGGCGGATCGTGCGCTGAGCGATGTCGGGCACTCCCCGGAACCCCGACTCGGGTGACACAAAAGAGCAAGGAGGATTCGCTAGTGCCGCGCGCGTCCCATCACGGGCGGCACGTCGGTCGCTAACGCTTCAGCCACCTGCGACCGGGCCGGTCAGCGCCTCGCGCGGCTCGTGCCGGGTGAGATTCTCGAACGTGCCTTCGACCAGCGGCCGCAGCGCCGCCCAGGCGTCGGCATCGGATAGCCCGGCGTGGCGCAGCAGCCGCTGCGCGACGGCCTCCACGACGACCAGATAGTTCGAGGCGAACACCGCCCCGGCATGATAGATCGGTTTGGCCTTCGTCGCGATGCGGAACGGCCGCATCCCGAGCTCCTGCGCGATCCGCTCGCCGGCTTCGACGGCGCGCGGCATTCCTTCGACCGCTGCCCACGCGCCCTTCAACCGGGCGGGCGCGAGCTCCGGTTCGACGATCGTTTGCAGCGGATGCAGGGAGCCGAGTGCGGCGCGGCTCGTGACGAGAGGACCGAGTGCTTCCTGACCCTGGGAGCCGGAGAGATGCAGGACGATGTGGCGCTCGCCGATGGCGCGCGCCTGCGCGAGAGATTCCGCCAGTGGTGTGATCGCGTCATCGCGCACCGTCAGGATGACGACGGCAGTGTCGCCGATCCACGGCGGCGCTGTCGCGCCGTCGCCGACGGTGAGTCTCAGTGCTGCGGGTACGCTCTTCTTCTTGCGCCCATGGATGAAGACGGAATAGCCTGCCTGGGCGAGGGCCAGCGCCAGTCCAACTCCCGCGCGACCGGGACCGATGATCCCGATCGCACGGGAAGACTGTTGGATCACCTATTGCGTTCTGCCGTAGGGCGCGGGGTAGCGAGCGTGAGCAGGTCCTGCGGCGACCGGGCGCGATCGGCCAGGGCCAGCGC
>WNGB01009316.1_pt1 | contig 13794 bp, 14 predicted proteins | sample 5400681 | NCBI WGS metagenome assembly WNGB01 (sample SAMN13153367, study PRJNA577476) | soil metagenome | isolation source: 115 cm soil or saprolite under grassland replicate 2 | place: USA:California | collected 2016-06-15 | reverse complement strand
TTGAAAAACATGCTTGGCTAGATCCAGGCCAATCGTCGTAATCTCGCTCATGGATGGCTCCCTGTTCCTGGTGATTCGCGAGAACACCAGCTTGGCACGTCGATGCCGCAAGGGGGCCATCCACCCCATCATTCGATCATCGGAGATTGCCCGCTGACGCACGATGCTAGATCTATCCACTGCGACACTACGCAGCCGCGGGCGGCCTGATTGCCTACGGACTAGAGCCGCGAAATCTTTACCGACAGGTCGCGGTGTACGTAGATCGGGTGCTTAGAGGTGCAAGGCCGGCCGAGCTGCCAGTAACCTCGTCGGCGATGGCGAGCAGGCTCGGCGGTACGTCGAGGCCGAGGGCCCTTGCAGTCCTGAGGTTGATGGCGAGCTCAAACCGGGTAGGCTGCTGTCCCGCTCCCGACAAGGAGGGGTGATGGCCACCTATTTTATCTTCGGTGCAGTCGGCCAGTGCCCGGCCTGCGCAGATCACCGTTTTTCGGGTCCGGCGATGCTCACGCCGGAGACAAGCGTGACCTGTCACAAGTGCGGCCACGCGTGTACCGTAACGACCGCTGTAGAAACCGCGCTCGCGTCAGGCGCCGTGAAGAAACTCAGCGACCACCGCGTGTTTCACGGAAGTTGAAACCGGAGCCGCGGGACTCGCATGACCGAATGTCTTCATTGAAGATGAAGTAGTCGATGGGCTGGCGGAACAAGGGATTTTCACCCGGCCAGCAAGGACCGGTCGATCCCTTCGGCGCGCGTTCCAAATCGAGCGGCGCCGGCGTGCTGTCATCGATCCGAACCCATAATTCGTCCGTCTGATCGTTCTGGTTGCACTCCCCTCGGCACGCTGCGGTCGTGCAGTCGAGGCGTACTACCGAAGCCTCAGCCGTCTGAGTGTGAAGTAGCTCACACATCCCTCCGGGTTACCCTGTTAAAAAGCCCATACACACGAGGGAGAAAGCCAATGCAAGTTCCTGTCATTCTACAAGGAAAACGACCTGTTGATCTGATCACGGGTGGGATCGCCGGAGCGATTCTCGTAACCGCAGTTGGCTTCAATTGGATGGGCTATGGCTTCGGCTGGATGCTCCGCGGCACCGCTGAGCGAATGGTTATTGAGGCAGCGGTTGCCGCTCCGATCCGGCCCGATCCAATGCAAATGATGATGAACTCAAAGGAACTGCCTACTCTGGAGTTTGTCGACTACACCTTCGTGTTCGATTGAGCGGCGTAGCCTTATCGCGAGGCATTGCCGACCTCGCCACAGCGCTAGCCGATGCTCAGCACAGACACCGTCATCGCGCATGATGCACACGATAGTCACATTTTGTTGGTGTGACCGAGGATTGGACCCTCGCGACGACCGATACTGCTCCCCTGACCATCTCATTTTCTGAAGCACAACGCGATAGACATTTGGCCCCTCGCCCGCCGCTGAATGCGCAGCCAGAAATCGGCACGCCGTCAGTTTTAGGGTAGCATCGAGCGGATCATTTGCATTCTGCCCGTTTGCAGATCGCAAATTCCGGCCCGTCGGTTGCATAACGGGGGGTCGAGGCGCTCAGATGACACGAATTTCTGAAGCGTCACGCCTGCGAAGTTTAGGGTTAATGCTGCGAATCACAGCGGACGACGGAGCCCCGAGCATGCCCATGCCCCTGATTCCCGAGATCGCCGTTTTCCAGAGGAAGCTCGCCACCCTTCCGGTCGTAACCTACCAAGCCGGCCCTAACCGGTCAGCAGGGGGTCATATTCGTTCCAATCGCCGAATGGGCGGCTTGCTGATGCGCGCTTGAGGATCAGGGCCATCGAAGCTTCGTGAGCGCCCGCCGGCCTGCCGCGGTAACCCGCATGCGGGTGACTTCAACTCGGCGCCCGCCGGCGATTATGCACTCGATGCTCGCCGTCGCGAACCCAGCGTTGACCAGCTCGACCAGGAGCTCGGCCTTGAACCCGTAGGACAGCATGATTGCCTCGGTGCAGCCGTCGATGGATGCCTCAAGCAATTCGAGCGCTCGACGGCGCTGTTGCTTAGGGGTCGGCATCGGTGCGCGGCCTCCCTAACCCATCAAACCCTGTATAGAGGGGCTCGATGGCTTCTGCAGTGTATCGAAGTATCGAAACAACCGCCGCTGTATTGTAGCGCTTAGGGGCGTGCGTGTTCGGCGTCGACCGGAACGCCAGCCGTGCAGCCGATTGGCCAGCAGCCGAAGCTCCGCGTGCGCGCCTTTTGCGGCAAGGTCATTTTTTCGGCCGTTCACGGGACCTCCAACGCAGGCCATTGCGGCGTCGCTGGCGGTAGAAGGCGCGGTTAGGAAAAATTGGCGGTTGGGAATGTGTTGCGCGCAATGGGATTCAGTCTCCGTGCTCAGCGCGGCACGGGTAGGCCTCTCGCAGGGCTCGAAACACCGCCACTACCGCATTGCCGGGGAGTTCGCTGCGATGCGCGTGCGCATAGCGCACGAACGATTGAATGAGCTGCAGCGTCGACGTCTGCTCCGGCGGACAAGCACCCATAATCCGGTGCCCTTCCTCATCGGAGAGTACCGAGAGGTCCTGCATCGCCTGCATATATCCCCAACAGGTCAGCGCTTCCCGCGTGTGTGGGATGTAGATTTGCCGCCCGGCGCCTTTAGCGCCACGCTCGAGGCTTTGACAATAGCCTGCCAGCTCATGCGCGTTTTCGACTGCGGCCGCGCTCCATGCAAAGGCGACGGTCGCAACCAGCCCAATCGACAGGATGCGCGCATATCTCATTGGCAGCTTGCGCCGTCTTGAATTCCGAGAGGGAGCAGCTTTCCGGTCGAGACCAACTCAGGGAGCCGCGTCGTGACGAGCTGCCCTGAGGCGGCCTCGATGTAGCGTTTCATCGATGGCTAGTCGCTCACTACAGGCACGACGCTAACGGGAGCAAGTCCGGCAAATCCAAGGGCGCCTGCACCGGCCTTGGACAGATCAATGCAGCGGCCTTTAACATAAGGCCCTCGGTCCATGATCGTGACCGTGACGGCATGACCATTCTTCTTGTTGGTGACCTTGACTTTGGAACCAAAGGGCAGCGATTTGTGCGCCGCCGTCATGGCGTTATCGTCGAGAGGGATGCCGCTGGCAGTTTTGGTTCCACGTTGCGATGAGTCACCCACGGCGTACACAGATGCGACACAGTCTTCGGCACGAACTGGAATGTCGAGCAAACAAAGTACGAGCGCGGCGATCAACCGTCGCATGCGTGATCCCAAATTTACTTCGCTCGACGCGCCCGCGGCGAGCTAAAATTTGCGGCATTGCAGCGAAGTGCTGCTGCAAGACGCCGATTAGCTGATCAAACCTAAGCGGTGGTGTTGGTTCCTAACGAGAGTGCAAAAAATCACGCCGGGCTCGGCCTGACACCGTTTTGCCAAGATAGAGGGCGCGCGCGCCGAGCGGGTTGGTCTCGCCGCCAGCCATGAACCGCGGCAGATAGGGCTGGCGCACGATCATCTCCTCCGGCGGATTCCAATCGGGCCATTCCGCCATCTTCGTGACCCGTTCCGCGCCGGACCAGTAACCCTCGCGGCCGACTCCTATAACCCAACGGGCCCTATCATGCTCCTGCTTGAAGGATCTGCCATGCCGGATTCCCGCCACAAACTGCGAAACGCTGGCCAGGTTTTCGCCACAAACCGCGAAACCAGAATCTTTGCGGCGAAGTACGCCTGAAACAGGCGTGCGGTAGATGTTGATCAACAAGACGGTTGCCCGTTCTCGGAAGTGGTAAGCGTGATCGGCGTCCCAGTGGAGGTCCCGCCTATGATCGTTATGCAAGAGAACGGCGTTCGAATAGGGATGGACGTGATGCCTTCCGATTATCGGCATTTGCTCGAATACGATTCCGTGGCGCTTGCTGTGCTGCTGGTCGGTATCGGATTTGTCGAATTGATCGTGCTGAGCATTTGAGGATGGGAGATCGCGCGCTTTTTGTTCTCGCTTGAGGGCTGGAAATGTCCTTCGCGACCGTGAGGTAGAGCGAAATGATCCCGTCGAACAACATCAGTCGTGTCTATGATCCCCACACCATTTCGGCCAATGCTCGCTGTATTGATTTAAAATCAAATATTCAAGTTTTGTGAAAACGCCGCGCCAGCCGGAAGGGCTTCCTCTGGTCAAAGTGTGTCCTCCGTGCCCGAAGTATTGGTGAGTTTGACGAAAAAGCTAGGTCTGCTTCGAAGGCAAAGACGCCGCCCAGCAATGGGCACGTCGGACACGCGAAGCGCAATACCCGCAGGACTCGCTCGATCAAGCTGCTATCAAGGCCGCCTCTGAGAAATTTCCGTCTCAATTCAAGGCAACACGCTACGACTACAGTCTCCCCCGATTGCAGAAGTGTTGGTGGCCATCGAGGCGCTCTAAAGTTCTCCGGCCTTACACTAGCGGGCTCGCGGAGGCGCTGGCAATCAGTAACGGAACGCGGTCTCGCCTAAATAAGTCCGAGCACCAGTGCGAAAAGGAAGCAGAACGCCACCGCGCTCATAATAAAATGCATGATCAGCCCCCATCAGCCCAGCCAACGACATCGGCGTTGATTTAGGCTTTTTTAGCGAGACGGAAAGCAGCCGTACCGAAATCTCGCGCCTCGTTCGAGGGCGAACCTCATTGGCGCGCGTCAACGACGGTATCTTGCCACGTCTGCTGGTAAGGAAAAACTTCGGTAGGTAATTTCAGACCTTCACCACTAAATGATCTGGTCTCGCAAGGGCAGATAACCTGGCCGATGATGTTCTGCCGCTCGATTGCGCCGAACGCTCGGCATCAGGATCAAGCGGACGCCCGAGGAGGTGCGCGAGCAAACCCGCCGACGTGTGGCGGCATGGCGGCAGCGGCACAAAGTAAGGCTAGCGCTCGGTCCGCACCGTCGCGCTTGCCGCCGCCGCGCTCTCGTCCCCCGCTTTGATCGCCCGCTTCGCATCTTCAAGGGAGCCAAGCCGGCCGATCTTCCCGTCCAGCAGCCAACGAAGTTCGAACTGATCATCAACCTAAAGACCGCTAAGGCTCTCGGCCTCGAAATTCCGCCGACGCTGCTCGCCCGCGCCGACGAGGTGATCGAATAACTACGCCTTCCGCACACGGCATATTGCTGCATCTGCTCACGGCCGGTTTTGGCACGACTCGGACGAACTGATCACTGCGGCGGATGTCCGTTCATTGGGGTGAAGCGGTCATGCCGACTTCGCGCTTGAAACGACGCGAATGACCCCGATGTGGACCTCGAAGGACCAAACAGGCTCTCAGCGCTGTCTTCACCACCTGTAGCGAAGCGTGCCGGTGCCGGCATAGGTGGAGGAGTGGGAGGCGAACTCGCCGTCGAATTTGGCAAGCAGCGCGACGCCGTTGGCGAGACGCAGCTCCGCGCCGGCCGAGGTCAGCGCGGAGTTCTTCGCCAGCGTCGCGCCGTTGACGATGAAGCTCGCGCCCGGAAGCGTCTGGAATAGCGGCGTCAGCGTCGGATCGCTCACCCAATCGTGCGCCCAGGCGACCCGCCCGCGCAGCGCCAGCACCGCATTGGTGTAGACCGCCAGCAACCGGTCGAAGCGCGCGCCCAACTCGCTCCTGGTGTCAGTCGCGTCGCGTGAGCCGAAGGCGAGCGCAAAGCCGCTGGGGATCAACCCAGTCTCGGTGTAGCCGGGCGTATGGAAGTTCTGCGCCTGGATCGCCGCATAGGGCGTGATCCCGGCGTAGGGTGTCGCGAAGCGGTAGCCGCCTTCCAGCCGCCCACCATAGCTCTGTGCGTTGAAGTTGGCGGTCAGATGGTCGCCCACGGCGAACCGATCGGTCGACATCCAGTGATTGGTGAAAGCGAACGCCGCGGCGAGATAGGCGGGGCCGGATTTCGTCGCGCCGTAGAGGCCGGCCTGGAAGGCATCGCTTTTGCCGCCGCCGAGCCCCTGCGACAGGCTCCAGTCGGTGCCGGCGCCGGCGAACGCGAAGCCCACCACGGTGTCTGGCGTCAGGCGATAATCGAGGCCGGCCGCGCCGCCCGCCGTGCGCGCGGAAAGATCATGGCTGCCGATCACGGCGAGATCGCCGCTGGTGCGGTTGCTGCCGCCGAAGCCTGCGCCCCATACCGTCCAGCGCGGCTCATAGAGCGGTGCCGGCTTGGGCGGCGCCTTGAGTATCTTGGCATAAGCGAGCGCGATGTCCTCGGGCAGTTCTTCACGCGCTGGCGCAAAGCCGAGCGCCGGGTGATCGGCGCCGCCGACGCCGCTGCGCCCGTCGACAAACGGATCGAGCATCAGCGTCAAGAACTGATCGGTGAGCTGGAAGCCGACTTTCTGCGCGCCGGTGGCGGCTTCGCCGGAGAGCTGACTGAGCCCGCTGGCGAGATTGGCGCCGGTAAGACCGAAGATGCCCACGAAGCTGGCCGGCAGCGTACCGCCGTTGTTGAAGAAGTTGTTGAGCGAATTGGCGACATTGAACTGGTTGAAGCTCAAGCCCCCAGCCCCGAGCGCGTTGGGTCCGCCGGGCGCGCCGGGTTGGCCGAGCGCGGCGGTGAGGTTCAAGATCGCGTTGGTCGCGGTGTAGCTGAGCGACGCGGTGAAGCCGGCGGGGAGATTGCTGGTGGTTAGCGTGTTGAAGGTGGTGCCGTTGAGCCCGCCCGCCGCTGAGAGGATGGTGTAGGTGCGCGACATATAGCTGCCCGCCGCGAAGGCCGCGTTCACTGTGCCGGCGAGCGTGGCGCTGCCGCCAGCGGTCACATTGGTGCTCGACGCAGTCGAGGGATTGACCTGCACCAGATAGAGCGCGCCCGACTGGAAGGCGAGATTGCCCTGGACGGTCATCGTGCCGGGCGAAGTTCCGGGCGCGAAAATGCCGCCACTGTTGATCGTGGTTGCGCCCACCGTGCCGATGCCCGCGAGCGTGGCGCCCGAATTCACCGTCACCGCCGAATTGGCGATCGAGCCGTTCACGAAGAGCGTGCCGGCATTAACGGTAGTGGCGCCCGAATACGTGTTGTTGGCGGTGAGCACCAAGGTGCCCGCGCCGATCTTTTCCAGCGGCCGTGGCCCGCCGAGTTCCGAGATCACGCCGGCTTGCGTCGCCGAGCCAGTCGTCACAGAGAGCTGCGTGGTGTTGCTGTTGACCACGACGGTCGACGGTCAATCCTGATTCCTTGCTCCGCGTGAAACAAACCTAATCCGTGGGATTTCGGCCACAGAGCCGGTCCAACCAATAATGCCTGTGAATAAACCAAAACCGCCAAGGCACTAGGCCTGGACGCGCCACCGACGCTGTGCCCGCGCCGACGAGGTGATCGAATGAAACGGCGCGAGTTCATCATGCTGCTCGGCGGTGCGGAGCTTCCGCTCATTTAGTTTTGATCGGCTCATCAGCAGGAGGCCTCCGCGGGATCGGATATCCGCGCGCCTAAAATTTACCCATCGTTAACTATGCTGGGAGATGAAGAAGGGTCATCATCAGCCAGTTCAAGGGCGTTCACATGGATCAGAACCTCGAAAACCGCATTCGCGAGCGCGCTTACGAGATTTGGGCCGCACATGGCTGCATGCACGGCCAGGCCGATCAACATTGGCTAGCGGCCGAGCGGGAAATCCTGACGGCATCGCTCGCCGGGAGGGCGGCCCCGCAAAAGAAACGCCGATTGCCTGCACGTTCAAAGATCACCAAGACCCTCGCGCGGGCCAGTTAATGCCGGACGGTGCCCGAGAGCATCATGCCCGGGAGCATGGTGCTTCTCGGAAGCCCAACGCTGGGAACTTCCGCTCTCTGTCGGATTCGTTGTAACGATGTCTCCTCCTCCGCTCGCACGCGGAATGGCATTCCGAGATGCGCTGCTCTGGTTATTTTCGCCCAGCGCTGTAGTTCGCCATGATCCGCGGCATCATGATTGTCTTCGGCGGCAATGTACCGCTCTTGGCTGGCGATGTTTGCCGGCGTAATTGGTCGTCGAGGTCGGCTATGCGTGGCGCTTGCCGGATATGACCTTTCACATGGTCTCGCGTATCCGGCTGCTACGGGAGGTTCCGAGCGCCACGTCTCGATTCAGAACGATCCAAGCCGTTCGTTGATGTCTCAGAGCTTTTCGCCGAGAAGTGTCCCCAATAGGCATCCACAGGGTGCATTGAGAACTAAGCGCTTTTTCAGGACAAGTGTCCCCACGGCCATGCTCGCGCCTCGCCGATGACATTGCGCTTGCTCGCTCGGTGATCGCCGCCACCGCAGTGCGCATGGCTTTTCGGTCCGGCAGATAGTTGACATTGTGCGCGCTGGGCTCGCGAATGCGCCAGCCCGCGCGTGGTTGCCGGCGCCGGACGCACGATCGAGGTCGCGCGGTGCGGATCACGGAGATGGGGCAGCGGGCGACCAGCCCGTCCTAAAGCCGAGCGCCTTGTTCATCGCAAAGGTATTACAGCACGACACGCCCATAGTTGCACACACGTCGGGAATCCGACGATTCTGGCGCTGCTTACTAGGTGCCGATACCTCCGTCGTGACGACACATCGGTTCGCGGGCGAGGCCAGTGCATAGGCGATAAGGAAAGGATCGCGACCGATTTGAAGAGTTTCATCGTCGGTCAGATCAGGCGCGTAGCCATTGTTGATCACGTCGGCCACAAGGTTGGGCTCGACTGTCTCGTCAAGCAATATCGCCTCCGTGACATCCTCTCTCTTTACCCACGCAAAGAGCAGGTCTTGCTCCTGGTCTGTACTGCCATCTTTTACTTCCTCATAGTTTTCCAGGGGTATCTTCAAGTCGCCCGCCTGCCCTTTATGAACAAGCCAAGTCCAAAACTCTGGGACGGTGTCGATGGGGTAATAGGAATTATGCGCAGTAATCAAGACGTTGGCGTCGAGCAGATAGAGCACGGCGCGACTACGCCGCCTTTCCACCAGAAAGCGCGGCCGTGCTCAACAGGGGAGCAACGCTTCTTGGGTTTACGCCCAAAACTTTGCTTGCTTTCGTTGGTGTGAGCACACCGTCGCCGATGTTCCGTGACACGAACCGCAGCAATGCCAATCCCAACCTGTGCCGACGCACGACATAATAGTTCGGACCGGAAGCCTCTGATTTACGTTCGCGGCGGGCGTCGCGGCTCCGACGCCATTGCGCTTCGAACAGACTACTCAGCGCGCGCCATGTGTCCTCGGTTAGCGAGCCAGCCCGCAACAAACTGTATGCGACCATAGAACGGCTAAGGTGACGTTCCTCGGCAAACTCGCCGATCAGCCGCGCGGCCGTCGCTTGATCGGTGTCACGATCAACCCCCACGGCGGGAAGCTCACTGGTGGGCAGTAGGAATACTGCCGCAACTTCATTGCAAAATTTTTCGATCCGCGCGTCGGCGAATGCCCCGCTCACGCCCGTTGTACCGAGCCACAGGTGGGCAAGCTCGTGGACCAAAGTGAACGACCACGCTGCCCTCGCATCCTGATCATTCAGGACGATGAAGGGTGCGATTTCATCCGACAGCGCGAATCCGCGAAACGCTTCGACGTCAATCGCTGTATGGTGGCTGCCCAAGTTGCCGACCAGCAAAACGAAAACACCAATTGCCTCGACCCGTGAGCGCAACAAGTCGAAGGCCTCTTCCGGCGATCCCTGAGCCCGAAACTCAGCCAGGTCGAGCCGTATTGTTCGGCGGATCGATGCCAGCACGGTGCCGGCATCATCCCTCATAGTCATCGATCCAATGAAAGGAAGAGGCTTAGCGTCTTCGTCATCGACGAGCACGGCCCGAACCATGCTTTGGCGTGCGCGAATGTCACGAACCAACGCATCTACCAGCGCCTCGGAACTGGTATGCCGATCCCGGACATTGCGAAAATCCTCACCCCGGTCACCCTTACGCGGCGGGGCGCTCATGTAAAAAGTGACAAGTGGCCGCCGATAATGTCTCGCCATCTTTAAGAGGAGAGGTCGACTAGGCTCTTTAGCGCCAGATTCGATTGCCGCAAGCCGGTCCACCGCCGCGACACCTCGAGCGTCATTGATGCCAAGCTTTTCGACGGCATCGCTTTGCGAAAACCCTGCCGTCTTGCGTGCCCAACTTAGAATCTCTGGATTTACTCTCGGCATGGAGACATTTTGGCACGCGAAAGGTGGGTGGCGCGAGTTTTTTTTGAGCACCCTCCGCATACGGCGCCTACCTACTAGACGCTTTGGGCATCGAGGCTACGCAGCGACACGCGAGGCCGCGATGGCGGCATTTGGCAGTCGTGGCGGAGCCAGTGGCCCGCTTGCTGATTTCGACTTGGAGGCGTTGGCGCCAGTTTGTCCAAAAAATGAAGGTGCTTACTACCTAATTCTGCGGTTGCAAAATTGCTAGCCCTCAATCACGTTACCAAAAAAGGGAGAAGTTTGAAAAAACGTTTCTTCCTTCCACCGGGGCTAAATCAATCATGAAATCGAAAACTGTATCGCGGCCTTGCGTCCGACCGCGATTACGTTCGACGTGATGATGGCCGACCTCGCCGGCCGACCTGGTCGAGCGCGTCCGCCGGCTCGTGCAGACGAAGCCTGCAGTCAGATGGAAGCAGCATCGTGACCAAAGTGCTTTACGTGGAAGACAACGATGACAACGTCTTCATGCTCAAGATGCGGCTCGAGCTGCTCGGCGACTTCGAGGTGCTGACGGCGGAAGATGGCGAGAAGGGCTGCGCAATGGCGGTCAGCGAGCGCCCCGATATCATCCTGATGGATCTTGAAATGCCCGTCGTGGACGGCTGGGAAGCCACGCGGAGGCTCAAGGGCGATCCACAAACCCGCGACATCCCCGTCATCGCGCTGTCCGCGCATGCGCTCGCTGGCGAGCGCGAAAAGGCGCTCGCGGCGGGGTGCAACGAGTTCGACACTAAACCGATCGAATTTGATCGGCTGGTCGCAACAGTTCGGCGCATTCTCGCCAACGCCAAATGACGCTTTCAGAACGTGCACCGTCGGAATCGACGTCTCGTTATCGCGACCGGCGCCAGCCTGATAGGTTCCGCTAAGTTAGCAGGCAGCCCTTAAATACGTTCGTGATTTCAAAGGATAGATACCGCTCCTCGGCGGTGGCATCCCGGGGATTCAGAACAATTAAGGTCCGCTCCAAGGACTTGCCGACCCCCCTGCGGTAGATTGGAGCCGGCGGAAGACTGGCACGGGGCCACTCGGCGACGCTGATTGCGCGTAGGGGAGGAAGTCCCCCATGCTCGACACGAACCGGCGTGAGTTCATCAGGCTGTTTGGCAGCGCTGCCGCCGCATGGCCGCTCGCGGCGCGCGGGCAGCAACAGCCAAAAATGCTGCGCGTCGGTTTTGTCGGCATTCAACCCCGGGAGGCCCCGCTCTATACCACCTTCCTCAAGCGGATGGCTGAACTCGGCTATCAGGAAGGCCGCAACTTCGCATTCGATTACATCCAAACACCGGATATCGAAGGCTACGCAAAGAACTATCGCGAGCTCGCGGCGCGCAAAGTTGACGTGTTCCTGGCGGTCGGGAACGAGCGGGCGCTGCGTGCTGCACTCTCGGCTGCGGACGGTAAGCCGATCGCGTTTCTGGCCATCGATTTCGACCCTCTGGCGAAGGGATATGTGGCGAACCTGTCGCGTCCCGGAGGCAACGTCACGGGCATTTTCGTACGCCAGCTCGAGCTTGCCGCAAAACGGGTCGAGATCGCTCGCGAGGCGTTCCCGCGCGCGACTGTCGTTGGAATCGCATTTGATACGGTTTCGCGCGAGCAACGCGATGCATCAGCCGAGGCGGCCCGCAAGCTGGGGCTTGAGCCGCGCATGATCGAGGTGAAAGGCCAACAGGACTACGGTGCTGCATTTAACGCAATGGACGACGCCCGCGGCCAACCGATCATTTTGCCGGCAGGCCCGATGTTCTTCCGTGACCGTGAGGCCATTGCGCAAGCATTGCTCGAGCGCCGGATTCCATCGATCGCGGCGTTCCGGGAGAATACCGAGGCCGGTGCGCTGATCAGCTACGGCTTCGACCTGATGGGACTGTTCTACGACATCGCGAGCTATGTCCACCGGATTGCAGGGGGCGCGAAGCCGACTGATATGCCGATCGAGCAATCGCCACGCTTTTACATGGCGGTCAATCTCAAGACGGCGGCATTGCTCGGGGCTTCTCTGTCGGATGGGTTCATCGCCCGGGCCAACGAGGTGATCGAATGATGAAGCGCCGCGAGTTCATCACGCTGCTCGGCGGCGCGGCGGCGTGGCCGCTCGCGGCGCGCGCGCAGCAGCAGCCGATGCCGGTGATCGGATTTCTCAATGGCGGTTCGCCCGAGTTGTTCGCGCCTTACGTCGATGCATTTTTGCTGGGCCTGAATGAAGCAGGATTCGCCAAAGATCGGAATTGCGCTATGGCGTACCGCTGGGCGCGGGGGCGCTATGAGGAACTGCCGTCGCTGGCGGCCGAGTTGGTCAATCACAAAGTTGCCGTAATAGCAGCTAGCGGTCGAACGGCGGTCATGGCGGCCAAGGCAGCGACCTCAGTCATCCCTATTATATTCTTGATCGGCGGAGATCCGGTCCGCCTAGGCTTGGTCTCCGGCTTATGGAAGCCGGGAGGCAATGCCAGTGGCGTGATCATCCTAACCCTCGCGCTCGACTTGCAGCGGCTCGGGCTGTTGCGCGAAGCGTTGGCAAGAACCGCCAGCATTGCCGTGCTATTCAATCCAAATTTTCCCCGTGCGGAAGGGCGCATGCGCGAGGTGCAAGAGGCCGCGCGCAAGACAATGCAAGATCTGTCCATAACGCCCGCCAGTAACGAAGAGGAGATCGATCAGGCCTTTGCCAAGTTCGACCGGCGACGACCGGATGCGCTCCTAGTGGTCGGCGATCCGTTCTTCAATGCTCGGCGCGACCAGATTGTCGCGCTCGCTGCACGCTATGCCATTCCAGCGATCTACGACCGGCGCGATTTCGTCGCGGCGGGCGGTTTGCTGAGCTACGGAACAAATCTTTCCGAATTGTATCACCAGCAAGGCGCCTATACCGGACTCGTTCTCAAGGGCTCGGACCCTGCCGACCTGCCGGTGCTACAGCTGACCAACTCCGAGCTGGTGATCAATCTCAAAACCGCCGAGGCGCTCGGCCTCATCGTGCCGCCGTCGCTGCTCGCGCGCGCCGACGAGGTGATCGAGTGAAGAAAGAATGCCAGCGCGAGTGGCGGCCTGGCCTTCATTGTTTCATAAGATAAATTGCCATTGTTGAGGGAGGGAACCATGTTCAGGAGAATTGTGCTCTGCACCGCTCTAATCATGTTGGGAATGGCGCTGTCGCTCAATGCGCAGCCGCAGCCTTCGCCGGTCCAGCCCCCGCCAGTCAAGCGCACGATCTTGCAAAAAGCGGACGTGCCGGGAACTAATCTGGAGGTCATCTACGCCAGCGTAGAAATCGCCGCCGGTTTTAAGGCCGGGCGCCATAACCATCCCGGCGTGGTAATGGCACATATCGTAGAGGGTGACTTCTGGCTGCACCTGGACGGCGAGCCGGAACGAGTCGTGCACGCCGGGGAGTCTCTGACAATTCCTGACCGCGCCATTCACAATGAAGGCGCGACTGATAAGCCCGTGAAATTCGAGGTGGTCTACGTCGTTGAAAAAGGCAAGCCGCTCGTGTCGCCAGCTCAATAGAGGGCGTCCGCCGACGAAGGTGATTGAATGATGGGGTGGATGGCCCCCTTGCGGCATCGACGTGCCAAGCTGGTGTTCTCGCGAATCACCAGGAACAGGGAGCCATCCATGAGCGAGATTACGACGATTGGCCTGGATCTAGCCAAGCATGTTTTTCAAGCTCA
>WNGB01015368.1_pt1 | contig 13795 bp, 14 predicted proteins | sample 5400681 | NCBI WGS metagenome assembly WNGB01 (sample SAMN13153367, study PRJNA577476) | soil metagenome | isolation source: 115 cm soil or saprolite under grassland replicate 2 | place: USA:California | collected 2016-06-15 | reverse complement strand
ATCGAGGCGCTGGTCGCGCTCGGCGAGCTGGAGCGGGCGGAGCGGCTGACGGCGCTGCTCGAAGCGCGCGGGCGGGAGCACGGCCACGCCTGGGCGGTCGCGACCGGCGCCCGCTGCCGCGGGCTCCTGCGCTCGGCCACCGGAGACCTGGACGGTGCGCTGGAGGCACTCGAGCGCGCCGTGCAGGCGCACGGGCAGCTCGCCATGCCGGGCGAGCGCGCGCGGACCCTGCTCGCGCTTGGGCGGCTACGCCGGCGGCGCCGGGAGAAGCGGCTCGCCGCCGCCGCGCTGGCGGAGGCGCTGGCGGAGTTCGAGCGGATCGGCGCGCCGCTCTGGGCGGCGCAGGCGCGCGCCGAGCTGGCACGGGCACGCCCGGTCCACCGGGCGGCGGGGGAGCTGACCGCGACCGAGCGCAGGGTCACCGACCTGGCCGCCGAGGGGCTCACCAACCGCGAGATCGCCGCGCGGCTGTTCCTCAGCCCAAAGACCGTCGAGGCCAACCTGGCCAAGGCCTACCGCAAGCTCGGCGTCCGTTCCAAGGCGGAGCTGGCGCGGCGCATGGCCACGCTGCCGACCGAGGAGTAGGGAAATCCCGGCTTCCTCTCCGCGGGCTCGGCGATACGCTCCGCGCGGTCGACGCGTGGGGGGAGGACGGGATGGACGGGGGCCTTGCACCGTTCGCGAGGCCACGGCGGGTCCGGCGGGCACTGCTGCTCGCCGGGGTGGTGGTCCTGTTCGCCGCGGCGGTCGGGGCCGGCGTGGCGCTCGACCGCCCTGGCAAGGGCGGCGGCAGCGGTGACGGCGCGGTGGCGGAGCCGGCCAGCACCCTGGCAGCCGGCGGCGACGGCAACGGTTCGGGCGCCGCCGGGAGCGGCGCGGGCGGCCAATCGCCGTCGGGCGGTGGCGGCGGCACGGGCGGCGGGGGCTCGTCGTCGCCGACCACCACCTCGGCGACCAGCACGACCACCGGGGCCACGACGACCACCGAGGTGCCCCTGGCGTTCGCAGAGCCCCCGTCGGCCGGCGCCTCGGCGTCGTGCACGCCGTCGAAGTTCGGCGGCTACGACTTCACCGTCCGTTTCATGGTGTCAGCCCTCTTCAACCACGGCGGAAGGTTCAGCTTCCAGTGGGGCAGGGGAAGGGGCGACGTCCGGGTGGACCCGGTGGGTACGGAGACCACCGACGGGCGGCGCATTTTCCAATTCCAGGACCAGATCTCCGGGAATCGCCCCTCCAGGACCGACACGGTCGTGGACCACCTCCACTTCCTGGACCCGCCGAGCCTCGCCACCACCCTGACGATCACCCACTCGATCTGCCCGAGCCACTGATCGCGGCCACTGGATTGCCGGTGGATTGCCGGTGGATCGCCGGTGGATTGCCGGTGGATTGCCTCGACGGCGACGGTCCGGGCGCGCGACCGCGAGCATCAAGCGGGTGGCCGCGGTGGCGGGCGAGCCGGTGCCACCGGCGCTCGCCTCCGTCCTCTCCCCGGCTGCCGGCAGCGTGCCGGAGGGAAAGCTCGTCGTGCTCGGTGACGGGCCGACCAGCGTCGACTCCAGGCAGTGGGGCTACGTCCCACTCGAACGGGTTCACGGGGTGGCCGTCCAGAGGCCAGCCAGCCGGCGACCGCTGTCCCGTCAGTGAGGAGATGTTCCCAGGGCTTACCGGGACCGCTTGGCCGGTGCGGAGCGGCCGAACACGCCGCTGGCCGTGGTCCTCGCGTGCTGGTCGAGCTCGAGCGCCTGGGCGCTGAACTCGGCCAGCCCCTTGGGGGTCAGCTGGACGACGTTGATCAGCGCTTCCTTCTCCTGCTCCCCGCCCGAGTAGTTGGGCTCGGTGGCGATGCCGCCCACGCCAGGGGCGTAGTACTTGAACTCGGTGCCCGCCTCGAGGATCGCCAGCGTCTTCGGGAAGCAGCGGAAGGGGACGCACTTGGACTGGCCGAGCTTCGCCACCTGGGCGGTGAGGGTCTCACGGCCGGGGATGCGGGCCTGCAGGTAGGGGGGCTGCCCCGGCTTCGGGTTGGCCATCATGGCGACGCCCGCGGTGGCGCCGTTCACGCCGGCCAGCCAGGCGTCGTTGGCGTTGACGAACTGGCCGCCCTCGTAGGCCTCGGTGTAGGAGCCGAGGTACCAGACGTTGCCGTTGGAGTCCTGGGCGAAGTAGTCGAGCGCCTGCTCGGCGATCTGGCCCGCGTCGATGTCCTGGTCGAGGGTGAGCACCGTCCGCACCCCGTCGATCACCTTCTCGACGTCGGTGACGATGAAGCGGCGCCGGTGGTGGAGCTCCCGGTGGCCACGGAAGAGCGTGCCGTCCTGCACCGACTGGTAGCCGGGGACCAGCGGGAACCAGCTGTTGGCGTCGCCGGTCGGCGCGCCGAAGGCCTTCGGGTCGAACTTCGAGGGGTCGGCGTTGACCAGGTGCCTCGCCTGCGTGGTGGCCGTCGACGACTCCGTGGGGGAGGGCGCCGAGGTGGTCGTCTCCTGGCTGGCGGCCACGGTGGACTGCGGCGTGGAGGCCGGCTGGCCGCGGTCACACCCGGCGCCGGCCACCGCGAGGCACAGCGCGGCGGCCACAGCGGCGACCGTGCGGCGCGGTCGTGGTTGCCCGGGCATGCGCCCGACGCTAGCACGCCGTTCATGAAATCTAGCTGAGTACGGCTCACTCATCGCGCAGCAACTCCGTGGGGGGCAGGCGGTTGACCAGCGTGGTGGCCGCGAGCGAGGCGACCAGCGACACCCCGAGGACGAGCGCCGCGAGGGTGGCGACCTCGCCCGGCGGCAGCACGACCGCCGGGCGCAGCACGAACAGCGGCCGCAGCACGTTGACGAGGAAGTACGCCATGGCGGCGCCGACCAGCAGCCCGGCGAGGCAGCCGAAGGCGGTGACCCCGCCAGCCTCCACGACCAGCAGGGAGCGGATCTCCCCCGCGCGCATGCCCTGGGCGCGCAGCGTGACGTACTCCCTCCTGCGCTGCAGCAGCAGCCCGAACACGAACACCGTGACCGCGGTCGCCGCCATCGCCAGCGCGTAGGCGGAGTCGAGCGTCAGCAGGCCGTGGATGTTCAGCGCCGCCAGGCTCGACTGGTCCTTGTCGAGCGCGGTCTCGCGCGTGTCGATCTGCAGCGCGTCGACCGACCCGGGCCCCTCGCGCAGGGCCGAGGCCGCCCGCGCCAGCGTGGCGTGGCCCGGGTCGGCCGTGCGCGCCAGGAAGAAGCTCGCGTTGGTCGAGGGGATGAGGCGCACCTGCCGCTGGAGGTTGGCGAGCACGTCGGCGCCCTCGGGGAAGCCGGGGAGGCGCTCGAACAGCCCGATCACCTTCATGTCCGCCAGCTTCTGCTGCTTGGTCCCGCGGGCGAACAGGACCTTCACCGGGTCGCCGGGCGCGACCGCGAGGTAGTCGGCGAGGTCGCTGGTGAGGAAGACGCCGTCGGGGTGGCGTCGCAGGGCCTCCATCGCGCCCGCCGCGGTCGCCTCGACGAAGTTCGAGTCCGCCAGCGCCGCGACCCGCGCGAAGCCGGCGGGGTCGACCGCGGCCAGGTTGGCCGCGTCCTCGTTGAACCTGCTCTGCAGGACGGCGTTGTCGAGGCCGAACACCACCGGGGTCGACTCCTGGACGCCGGCGACCTGGAGCGACCCGGCGGAGCGCGGCCCCGCACGTCGGACCCGACCACGAACCTCGCGTCCGCCGCCTTGGCCCGGTCGTACGAGGCGGTGAACGAGGCGACGCTGGTCCCGAGGGCGAAGATCAACGCGACCACGACCACCCCGCCGGCGGCGGCCCAGGAGCGTCGGCGGACGCTGCGGGCGAGGATGCCCCAGAGCGGCCGCCCGAAGCGGGGCCGGCTCGGCAGGTGGGAGAAGACCCGCTCGACCGCCCGCGCCAGCAGCAGGACGCCCGCGACCCAGACGCCGATCGGGACGATCACCAGGTGCATCCGCAGCGACACCGCGCGCCCGTTGTAGACCGAGCCGGCGACGCCCTCGAAGGCGCCGGTGCGCAGCGCGAACCCCTCGGCGACCGCCAGCACCAGCAGCACGGCGACGTCGAGGCGGAGGCGCCGCCAGGTGGGCGGGCGCGAGGCGAGCTGCGCCCGCTCCTCGCTGATCTCCCGGTTGATGGCGCGGCGGCCCGAGGCGTACAGCGCCGCGCCGCAGGCGGCGAAGCCGCCGCCCGCGCCGAGCAGCGCCGAGGCGACCAGGCTGGCGGTCGAGGCGCGCGCGAGCGCGTCGGCGGAGAGGACGGCGACGGCGGAGGCCATCCCGACGACCAGGCCGACGACCGAGCCGACGGCGGTGAGCGCCAGCGTGCGCAGGGCGTGCATGCGCAGAAGCTGGCGGCGGTCGGCGCCGCGGATCCGCAGGATCGCCTGCTCACGCCGGAGGGCGCTGGCCAGGACGCCGCCGGCGTAGGCCGCGAGGATCGCGGCCAGCAGCGCGCCGGGCACGCCGAGGAACACGAACATGCGCTTGGCGACGCGGGCGTCGTCGCGCGCCACCTGCAGGGTGTTGGAGATGTTGTCGATCAGGTAGTCCTGGCCGGGCGCGACGCCGGTGACGGCGGCGGCGACCGCCTTGGTCTGCGCGAGCGCGGTCCCCGGGTCGGCGTCGAGCCGCCCGCGCTCGATGCCGACGTCGACCTCGAGGATCGGCCTGCTCTTGACGACGTCGCCGCCGCTGGTCGTCCTCTGGAAGGCGGGCACGATCGCCTCGGCGAACAGCCGCGGCTCGATCACCACGGCGTTGCGGACGTAGACGAACTGCTCGAGCTGCTGGCCCTGGCGGCTGTAGAAGAGCGACCTGGCGCGCGACAGGTCGGTGATCCCGCTGATCGGGACGGAGAGGGGCCGGTCGAGGCCGGCGACCTCGACCTGGACGGTGCCGCCCGGCGCGACCGACAGCGCCCTGGCCGCCTCCGCGCTGAGCAGGCCGTGACCCGGCTGGTAGGACCCGCTGACGATCCGGATCGAGCCGTCGTGCCGCCGGTAGGTGTCGTCGAAGCCGAAGACGCGCACCGCCCCGGCCGCCGGCTTCGTGCCCGACCGCAGCGTGCCGGGCGCGAGGTCGACGAAGGAGAGCTGGTCGGCCTTTGCGACGCCGGGGAGCGCGGCGATCCTGCGGGTCAGCTCGGGAAGGCCCGCGGGGCCGGGGGAGTTGGCCGGGACCGGCGTGACGACCTCGCGGCTCGAGAAGGTCGCGCGGAGGTCCAGCGCGCCGGCCGAGCCCAGCGCGGACCGCACCGTCGCGGCGTAGGCCACCGTCACGCTCGACCTCGGCGGCACCGTGCCGAGGTTGAGGCCGAGCTTGGCCGGCCCCTGGGCGAGGGGGATGTCGCCGCCGGGGTCGGGGATGCGCGCCCGGTCGACCGTGGTCGAGCCGGGGACGTAGGCGAGGGGCGGCGCTGGCTCGTCCCTGACGACGACCTCGTTGGCGGGCCGGACGCCGTGGTTGGCGAGGACGAGCTCGACGCGGACGGTGCCGCCGGCCCGCAGCGGCCCGGCCGGGGTGACCCGTTCGGTCAGCCGGACCTGCTGGCCGAGCGGGGCCGTCAGCACCCGCTGCATGTCCAAGGGCAGCGGCGCGAGGGCGCGCTGGGTCATCGACGCCGAGGAGCCGTCGATGAAGAACAGGACCGCCGAGAACAGGCCGACGCCGAGCGTGATCCCGGCGAGCGTCGCCAGGCTCCGCCTCGGGTTGCGGACGAGGTCGCGCCAGACGTACCTGGCGATCATCGGGTGACGCGCCCGTCGCGCAGGCCGATGCGCCGGTCCATCCGGCTTGCCGCGACCGGGTCGTGGGTCACCACCACCAGGGTCGCGCCGACCTCGTGCTGGACCTCGAGGAGCAGCTCGACGACGCCGGCGGCGTTGGCGGCGTCGAGCGAGCCGGTCGGCTCGTCGGCGAGGATCACCTCCGGGCGGTGCACCACCGCGCGCGCCACCGCCGCACGCTGCCGCTGGCCGCCCGAGAGGTGGTCGGGAAGCCGCCGCGCCTGCTCCGCGAGGCCGAGCCTGCCGAGCAGGTCGAGGGGCCGGTCGGTGCCGTGCGAGCCGCCGTCGAGGGCGAGCTGGAGCTCGACGTTCTCGACCACGGTGAGGAACGGGAGCAGGTTGTCGGCCTGGTAGACGAAGCCGACGTGGCGGCGGCGGAAGTCGGAGCGGCGCCGCTCCGGGAGCGACGAGATCTCCTCCCCGCCGACGCGCACGGTCCCAGCGGTCGGCAGGGCGAGCCCGCCGAGGACGCCGAGCAGGGTCGACTTGCCGCACCCGCTCGGTCCGGTGACCGCCACGCTCGAGCCCGCGTCGACGGTGAAGGAGACGCCGTCGAGCGCGCGGACGGGACCGCTCGGGGTGGCGTGCTCGACCACCACCGACTCGACCTGGATCGACGCGTCCATGGTCAGGCCGGCACGACGCGGCGGTCCGCGAGCCGCAGCGGGTGCTTCGCCTCGCGGGCGAGCCGCTCGTCGTGGGTCACGTACAGCACGGCCAGGTCGCGCTCGCGGGCGGCGCTGAACACCAGCTCGGTGACCTGCGCGGCGGTGGCGGAGTCGAGCTGCCCGACGACCTCGTCGGCGAGCAGGAGGTCCGGCTCGTTGGCGAGCGCCACGGCCACCGCCACCCGCTGCGCCTCCCCGCCGGACAGCCGCCGCGGGAGGTGGTCGGTGCGGTCGCCAAGCCCGAGCTCGCCCAGCAGCTCCCGGGCCCGGCGCAGCGGCCGGCGGCCCGGGGCGAAGCCCATCGCCAGCTCCACGTTCTCGACCGCGGTCAGGAACGGCACCAGGTTGTCGGACTGCAGGACGATGCCGATCCGCTCGGCGCGGAGCCGTGCGCGGCCGCCCTCGTCGAGCTCGTCCATCCGCTGCCCGTCGAGGTGGACGTGTCCGGCGTCGGGGCGCATGAGCCCGGCGATCAGCGAGATGAGGGTGGACTTCCCGCTCCCCGAGCGGCCGACCAGGCTGGTGGTCTCGCCGCGCCGCAGCTCGAGCTCCACCCCGTCGAGGACGTGGAGCTGGTTCGGACCGGTGCCGTAGGACTTCGACACCCCTTCGAGGCGCACGAACGGTGACACGCGATTGAGTCTATCGGGCGGCGAGGTAGTTGCGCCCCTGGTCAGCGGGTTCGCCAGTCAGCTCCCGTTCAGGAAGCTCGTGGTATGCGACGTCCGGCGGTCAGGCCCGCACGCTGTCGCGCTGTCGGGCGAGTTGGATCGCGATGTCGATGATCATGTCTTCCTGGCCACCGACGTAGCCGGCCTCGCCGACGCGTTGCAGGATCTCGTGCGTGGCGACGCCGTAGCGTTCGGAGGCGCGTTCGGCGTGGAGCAGGAAGCTGCTGTACACGCCTGCGTAGCCCTGGACGATGGCGGAGCGGTCGGCGAACGGCATCCGTGGGACGATCGGCCGCAGCACGTCCTGGGCAGCGGCGAGCACGCCCGGGACGTCGAGGTTGGTAACGATGCCGAGCCGGTCGAAGGTGGCGGCGAGCACCTCGGTGGGTGCGTTGCCGGCGCCCGCACCGAGCGCGCACAGCGCGCCGTCGACCTGGCGGGCGCCGGCCTGCACGGCGAGCACGCTGTTCGCGACGCCGAGCGAGAGGTTCTGGTGTCCGTGGAACCCGACCTGCGCGTGCGGGCCGATCTCCCGCAGCAGCGCCTGGACGCGCGCCTGCGCGTCGGCCAGCACCAGCGCACCGGCGGAGTCGACCACGTAGACGCACTGCGCGCCGGCGTCGACCATGATCCGTGCCTGCTGGGCCAGCTCCGCCGGTCCGATACGGTGGCTGAGCATCAGGAATCCGACGGTTTCCATGCCGAGCTCGCGGGCGGCCCCGAAGTGCTGGACGGAGACGTCCGCTTCGGTGCAGTGGGTGGCGATGCGGGCGATGGACGCGCCGACCTCACGGGCGTGGCGCAGGTGCTCGACGGTGCCGAGCCCGGGCAGGAGCAGGACGGCGATCTTGGCGTTGTCCGCCTCCTCCACCGCGGCGGCGATGAGGTCGAACTCGCTGGCGCGTGAGAAGCCGTAGTTGAAGCTGGACCCGCCGAGCCCGTCGCCGTGGGCGACCTCGATGACCTCGACGTTGCTGCGGTCCAGGGCGTGGACCACGGCGCGGACCTCCTCTTCGGTGAACTGGTGGGCCACCGCGTGCGAGCCGTCGCGCAGGGTGGAGTCGGTGAGGCGGACGTGGGCGGCTTCCGCGTCGGCCTGCGGCTTGCTCGCTGCAGCGAGCAAGCCCGGGAAGGTCGCGTTCACGCGCTGGCTCCTTCCCGGCCCGCGGACAGGTGCTCGGCCATGAGGTCGGCGACCTGGGCCGCGGCGGCCGTGATGATGTCGAGGTTTCCGGAGTAGTCCGGCAGGTAGTCGCCGCGCCCGCGAACTTCGAGGAAGACCCCGACGCGCGCCATGCCTCGCCAGCGGTCGTCGGGAGCGTCGAACTGGGGGGCGGCGCGCAGCGTGTAGCCGGGAACGTAGCGTCGCACGGTGTCGACCATGGCGTGCACGTTGGCCTCGATCGCGTCGCGCTGGGGGCCGGGCGCGGCGGCGTCGGCGGGAATGGCGCAGAACACGGTGTTGCGCATGATCATCGGCGGTTCCACCGGGTTGAGGATGATGATCGCCTTGCCCTGCCCGGCGCCGCCGACAGCTTCCAGGGCGCGCGCGGTCACCTGGGTGAACTCGTCGATGTTGGCGCGGGTCCCCGGCCCGGCGGAGCGGGAGGCGATGCTGGCCACGATCTCGGCGTAGGGGACCTCGACGGCTCGGCTGACGGCGGCGACGATCGGGACCGTCGCCTGCCCGCCGCAGGTGATCATGTTCAGGTTCGGGGCGTCGAGGTTGAACTCGAGGTTGACGGCCGGGCACACGTACGGGCCGATCGCGGCGGGCGTGAGGTCAACCGCGCGGATGCCGGCCGCGGCGTAGCGGGGAGCGTTGGCGGCGTGCGCGCGGGCGCTGGTCGCTTCGAAGACGACGTCGGGCCTCGGGCGCTGTTCCAGCAGCCAGTCGACGCCGCCGGAGCTGGCCTGCAGGCCGAGCCTCTCGGCGCGGGCGAGACCGTCCGAGGCCGGGTCGACGCCGACCATGTAGCGCGGCTCGACCGCATCGCTGTGGCGGAGCAGTTTGACCATCAGGTCGGTGCCGATGTTCCCGGAGCCGACGATCGCGGCACGCAGCTTCTCGCTCATGACGGGATCTTCCGTTCGGTCAGTCGAACACGGCGGTGACCGTGCCCAGGTGGTCGAGCGTGGCGGTGATGGTGTCGCCTGCCTGAACGGCGACGGCGGCGGTGAGGGAGCCGGTGAGGATGACGTGGCCCGCGGCGAGCTCCACGCCGCGGGCGGTTAGCGTGTTGGCCAGCCAGGTGGCGGCGTGCAGCGGCGAGCCCATCACCGCGGCGCCCGCCCCCGTGTGCTGGATTCGTCCGTTGCGGCGCAGGACGCAGCCCAGCAGGGACAGGTCCAGGCCGGCGATTGCGGTGGGCGTGCCGCCGAGAACGAGGCCGCCGCTGGAGGCGTTGTCGGCGATGGTGTCTTCCAGGCCGATGCGCCAGTCGGTGATGCGGCTGTCGATGATCTCGATGGCGGGCAGGGCGTAGGCGCTCGCGCTGAGGACGTCGGCGACGCTGAGTCCTGGACCTCGCAGCGCCTGCGCCAGGACGAGCGCGACCTCCGGCTCGGCACGGGGCTGCAGGAATGCGTTCGCCGGGATCGGCGAATCGGCTGCGTGGAGCATGTCGGTGAACAGGTGGCCGTAGTCGGGTTGGTCGACGCCGAGCTGCTGCTGCATCGCCGCGGAGGTGAGCCCGATCTTGAACCCGACGATGCCAGCGCCCGCGCTCGTGCGCCTGTCGGCTTGCCTGCGCTGGACGGCGTAGGCGTCGTCAACGGTCATGTCCGCATAGGTGCCGGTCAGCGGCGGGAGGGTCTTGCCGCTACGGTAGGCCGCCAGCAGCTCGCCGGCGACGGAGTCGATGTCGAGGGCGCTCATGCCAGGCTCCCTTCCCGAGGCGCTTCTCCAGCCGATGGCTCGCGCGTTCGTCGCAGGTGCTGCCACAGCCGCGGCAGGAGCTCGTCGCGAACCGCCCGCCACGACGCGACCTCCTCAGCGGTCAGTTGCCTGACCCGACCGGCCGCCCGCGCGGCGAGCCAGGCGTCGCAGGCGGCCGAGAGCAGCCACATGCGGGCGACCGCGACCCCGGGTGTCGCGCCGAGGGTGAGCGCGCCGTTCCCGCGTAGCAGCAGCGCTTCGCCGGTCGGCAGGCTGCCGGCTGCGCGCTCGGCGAGGTCCGCCGACCGGAGCAGCTGGGCGTTGTCGTGGACGGGGATCGATTCGCCCAGCCAGGCCGCCTGTCCGTGCAGCGGGGGCAACGACGTGGTGGTGGCTGCCGCGGCGAACGCGCTCGCGGGCTGGGCGCGCGCGACCGACCCGGTGTCGGGCCGGGCGCGGTAGAGGGCGAGGTGTGCCCAGGCCTCGGCGGGAGCGGCCGTCGGTAGCGCGGTGGCCTCGAGCGGCACCTCCACGACAGTGGCCTCGGTGACGGTGGCCAGGTCGGCGGCGGGCGTGATAAGCATCGAAGCATCGGCGCGGACTGACACGTGCCCGTACGCGGTGACCAGCCCGAGGCGGGACAGCACGTGCGCCGCCTCGACGACGGCCCTGCGCTGCGTCGATGCCGGAATCACGGGTCCTCTCCCTCTTGCCAGACGATCGGCCAGTACCTAAAGTGTATGCAGTTATTGAGGAAGGGGGAAGGGCCGTGATCTCAGGGCTGCACCACTACGCGCTGGAAGTGCCTGACCTGGAGGTGGCGGAGGGGTTCCTGCAGGACTTCGGCCTGGAGACGGGGGAGAAGGACGGCAACCTGGTCGCCCAGTGTCCCGGCCGTGACCAGGAGCAGGTCCGGATGGTGGAGGCGCCGGCCAAGCGGCTGCACCACGTCTCGTTCACGTTGCGCCCGGGCACGCTGGACCCGGTCCGCGAAGCGTTGGAGCGGGCTGGCGCGCCGGTGATCGCGCCCCCGGCGGGCACCGGCGAGGACGGCCTGTGGGTGCGCGACCCCGACGGCAACGCGGTGCAGCTGCTCGACGAGGCGCCAGCACCCGCCCGTCCGGTCGCCGAGGTGCTGACCAACATGGGCGCCAGCCGGCAGCGGATCGGTGTGGCGCAATGGCAGCAGGCCACCCAGGACGTCCTGCCACGCCGGCTGGGGCACTCGCTGCTGTTCACGGCGCAGCCGCAGCAGATGACCGACTTCTACACCGAGGTGCTCGGGCTCCGCGTGAGCGACCGGATCCACGGCCTGGTGACGTTCCTCAACGCAGGGCCCGGCGACCACCACATCTTCGGGTTCATCGCCAGCAGCCACCGTGGCTTCCACCACGCCAGCTTCGAGGTGCCGTCGATCGACGCGATCGCGCTCGGTGCCGACCGGATGCGCGCCAAGGGACGCGAGGCCGGATGGGGCCTTGGCCGTCACACCATCGGCTCGAACTTCTTCCACTACAACCCGGATCCCTGGGGCTCCTGGATCGAGTGGTTCTCGGACATCGACCAGATCGACGACAGCTGGGTCGCACGCGAGTGGGACGTCCCTCCGCACCTGTGGGGCACGCCACCGCCGGAGACGTTCCTGAACAACCTCGAACCCGGCGACTGACCTCAGCCCGCGAGGAACGGCTGCACGACGGCGAGGAAGTCGGCCGTCCTCTCGATCATCGTCCAGTGCCCGCAGCCGGAGAGGACGTGCAGCCGCGAGTCCGGGAGCAGGTCCACCAGCTGCGCGGAGGAGCTCCGCCAGGGCACCACACGGTCGTCGCGGCCGTGCACCAGCAGCACCGGTGTCCTCACCGCTGCGAGCTCGGCACCGGACAGCGCGAGGTCGTCGACCCAGCGTTGCCGCGGCTCGGGGAACATCGCCTTCCACGAGTCCCGCACCCGCGGGTCGAGGCTTGCCTGGTAGCGCATCTCGACGAGCTCGTCGGTGACCAAGGCACGATTGTGGGCGAACAGCCCGATGACCCGGCGCATCTGCTCCATTCCCGGGGTGTAGCCCCACACGGCGTCCAGCCCGTGGGGGAGTGCCATCGCCACGCCCATCGAGCCCATCAGCACGATGCGCCGCACCGCTTCGGGCCGGGCGGTCGCGATCGACAACGCGATCGCGCCGCCCATCGAGTTGCCGATGACGTCGACGGTGCCGATCCCGAGCGTGTCGAGCAGGGCCAGAGCGTGGTCGGTCCAGGCCCTGCGGCCGTAGGTGCGTGGCTCGCCGGTCGCCGTCCCGCCGAAGCCGAGCTGGTCGGGTGCGATGACGCGGCGGCTGGCGCTGAGCGCCGGGATGACCGGGCGCCAGTTCGCGGTGGCGGTCACACCGGGCCCGGACCCGTGCAGCAGCAGCACCGGTGGCGCGGTTGATTCCTGCGGCGTGCCCGTGTCGATGACGGCGGTGGAGACGCCCGCCACGTCGAGCCGGCCGGCGGACAGGGCGGCCGCGGTCACGAGGTGGAGCCTGCGAAGTCCGGTGACCGCGCCACGTCAGGGAGGAACAGCGCCGAGACCGCCGCCTCGCGCTGGCTGTCGGCCCCGAGCCGGCTGATGAGGTCGGCGACCGCCACGCCCCGCACCCCGGCCAGGGTGATCGCTCCCCGGTCCTTGGTGGTGATGCAGCGGTCGACCCTGGCGGCGTGGACCCCCTCACAGTGGGCGGCCAGGTCGTCGGCGGTCCCGGTGAACGCCGGCGAGGCCGCGAACCTGCTCAGGGCGCCCTGGTCGGCCACCACGACCTCGACGGCGGCCTGGTACTGAAGCTCCGGTGGCTTGTACAGGACCACGCCGGGGTGGTCGAGGGTGGCCTCGAGCGGCTCGAACAGGTGCCGCCGCAGCTTCAGGACCTCCGGGGATCCGGCGTAGGCGGGCTCGAGCGTCTCGGTGACGAACCGGCGCAGCTCGGCGGCGGGGACGTCGGCTCGCCGGCGCAGGAAGAGCAGGTGCCGGACCAGGCCGTCATGACCGTCAGGGGCGGCGTCGCCGAGCTTGTCCACGATCGTCGCGCTGTTGCTCCCAACGCTGCCGTAGGTGATGACCTCCCCGAGGAAGTTGATGCCGTCCACCATCTGGACGTGGGCGTAGGACTGGAACAGCTCGAGGTCGGCCATGGTGGGGAAGGTCGCCTCGGGCACACCGTGGAATTCGTCCTCCGGCCCTGGCCGGTTGCTCACCCCGGGTAGGCGAGGCCACAGCTGCCCATCGAACGAGACGACGTGGAGCCAGATGCTGCTGATGCCGGGAAAGCGCGCTGGCAGCGTCACGTGCGCGTTCAGCCAGTACTCGTAGAAGTCGGGCAGCGACATCGTCGCCTTCGCCCGCAGCGGGATGACGAGGGTCAAGGCGACGTCGGACTCGTCGGATGCGGACATCGTTCACCTCCCGGCTGAACCAGATCGCGTCAAGGCACCGGCGTGATGTTGTAGTTCATCCGGAAGAGGTTCTCCGGGTCGTACCGGGCCTTCACGCGGCCGAGCCTGGCGTACTTCTCCGGCCCGCCGAAGGCTTCGACGACCCGGTCCATCTCGTCGAAATTGAGCATGTTGACGTAGATCCCCGTCCCGACCCACGGTTTGAGGTCGGCGACGATCGTCCGGGTGCGGTCGACGTAGTACCTCGTCAGTCGTGGTTTGCGTTATGTGTGGTTCGGTCTGATGCTCCTTGTGGTCAGGGATGCCGCCGCTGAGGAGCCGAGCATGCGCAAGCGCTACGCCGTCGTCCTGTCCGAGCCCGAACGCGCCTGGCTTC
>WNGB01009314.1_pt1 | contig 13795 bp, 16 predicted proteins | sample 5400681 | NCBI WGS metagenome assembly WNGB01 (sample SAMN13153367, study PRJNA577476) | soil metagenome | isolation source: 115 cm soil or saprolite under grassland replicate 2 | place: USA:California | collected 2016-06-15 | reverse complement strand
AAGACGAGGGCGCCCGGTTTCAAGAAAGGAAAAATGGCCTCGACCCGCGTTTCGACGTAGCCCACGTCGGCCCGGTCGTCGTCGTCGACCGGTGTATCGAAGGCCACCCACACGACATCGGCGTTGTCGATCGCCGCTGCGGCGTCAGTGGTAAAGCGCAGGCTGGTGGCACCGAGTCCCGTTCGGACGAGGTCTTCGAGCCCCGGCTCGAACAGCGGCGGTCGGCCTCCGGAGAGGGCCTCCACGACGGCAGGGTCATCGTCGAGGCCGATGACCTGATGTCCGGCTTTGGCCAGACATGCAGCCGTCACCGTGCCCAAATGCCATAGCCCCTGAACGCAAACTTTCATGCACATTTATCCCGTGTGATCCGCTCATTTTTCGGCGAGGGCGATGAATTCTCCGATCTGAAAAGGAATCGGAAGCGCGGTGGTGCCCAGAAACGCCTTGCTAGCCGACTGAAAAAGCTTCACCGCCGTCGGAAAATAGATCTGAAGCTGCCCGACCAAGTAGTCGACTGTCATGACCTTCTGCGCGCTCTTCACCTCGAGTGGCCGCAAGCCGGCGCGAGAGAGGGCGCCAGCAACGGCAGAGCGCGAGAAAAGGAAAGTGTGTTGGAACGGTTGCAACATGGGCCATCGGGAGCCCATCACTTTTCTGAACAGCGAATCGGTGTCGGGGCTGGTGACCACGAGCAAGCCGCTGGGGCGCAAGAGCTCGGCCCACTGCCGGAGACTCGCCAGCGGATCCTGCGTGTGCTCGAGGATGTCGAAGGCGGTGATGACATCGAATTCGCCGGGTTGAAGTCGATTGATATCGCCGTGGCGGATTCGCTCGCGCACGTGCGGAAAGGCCGCCTGAATGGCTTCCTGCGAAAATTCGACACCCCAGGCATCGAAGCCGGCTTCGAGCGCCGCTTCGATCATGAAGCCGCAGGCGCAGCCGAGATCGAGCAGCTTGCCCGAGCTCTTGTATTTCTTGATGAGCTCGATACGCCCGCGGAACGTCGCCAGCTTGAGGGGACGGGCCTTGGCATATTCGGCATACACCCCTTGGCGATAGTGGCTCTCCGCGTAGGAGCGCATCTCCTCGAGCGTAGGAGTAGGATGGAGGCAAATGCTCCCGCACGACGCGCATCGGAAGTAATTGCCACCATCGAGAGCACAATAAAAAGACGCTTCTCGGCCGCAAAAGAAGCAACCGATGGGACTTTTCACGAACATGTGCGGCATGGCGCGGTGTCTTCGTTCTCTGCGTCGACGTTCATGGTGCGCGCCTCGCGGGTCCTCGTGGTGAGAAGCTTTCCCAGCCACGCGTCGAAGAGGGCCGGATACAGATTTCTGACCCACACCGACCAGCCCAGCGTTTTCGGAATCACGGTGAGGAAACGATCTTTTTCGACGGCATCGATGATCGCTTGGGACACCTTCTCGATGGGTACGGTCTTTTCGGTTTCCGGTCGGCGGGGACGTTTCTGGAACGTCTGGTGGTCGAAGAAGGACGTTTTGACGCGGCCGGGGCACACCAGATGTACTTTGACGTCGAAGTCGTGCAGCTCGAAGCGCAGCGTTTCGCTGATGCCGACCAGCCCGTGTTTGGCCGCCCCGTAAGTGGCGCAGGGCGTGATCGGCATGAGCCCCGCGATCGAGGCGATGTTGACGATGTGGCCCGACCGCCGCTGCATCATGGCCGGAAGAAACCCGTGAATGCAGCGCAAGGCCCCGAGCAGATTGACGCTGATCAACTTTTCGATCTCCTCGATCGGGCTTTGATCGAACGAACGGTAAACGGCGAACCCGGCGTTGTTGACGAGGACGTCGGGGCACTGGTAGTCGCGGAGGACGGACTCCACCATGGCGCGTACCGCCGCGGAATCGGAAACGTCGCACGTCACCGACGCGATGTGGCGCGAGATGCGGGTCAGCTCCTTGGTCGCTTCGGCGAGCTTGGCGGCCTTGTCGGCCACGATGATGACTCGGTCGCCCCGCTGCAGATAAGTCGCGGCCAAGTGCTTGCCGATGCCACTCGACCCACCGGTGATCAAAACGGTCAACACACCACGCACCCGTCCTCGACCGCACTCGCCATTAGCAGATCGCCCACCGCTAGAAAACGGTCTTGCCGCCCGAGACGATCGGTCCGTTCCGGCCCATCGCCCGAATTTCGGGCGAGAATCTGTATTTGAGCATTGCCTTGATCCACGTAGGGGGGTCTCGCAAAATTCCGACCTTCTTGCCGTCTTTGAACGAGCGAGCCTGGTAGTTCACCGGGATTTCGAGGGGTGTGTAGCCCTTGCGCAGCAGCTTGCAGACGAGCTCGACGTCGAAATCGAAGCGATTGCACTCGAATTCCAAGCCCGAAAGGCAGTCGCGCCGGAACACTTTGAACATCGTGAACGGATCGGTCATCGATTGCTCGTAGAGGCGATTCATCAAGAAGACGAGGCACCAATGCGCCAAGTTCATCGCATCGGCCATGAAGTAGCTCCCGAATCGCCGAATCTTCCAATGACCCGCATGGCGGGTGCCCAATACGAAGGCGGTGCGTCCCGCCAAGATCGGGTCGATCAGCATTTCGTAGTCGAGAAAATCGTATTCGAGATCGGCGTCCTGAATGAGCACGACATCGCCGGTCGCGTGACGGAGCCCCTCCCTTACGGCGAAGCCTTTGCCGCGAGCGCGCTCCTCCAGCGCGATCGTGAAGCCGGGCCGATCTTTGTACTCCAGCACGATGTCGCGCGAACCGTCGCTCGAGGAGCTCTCGACGACGATGATCTCCAGGTTGACTCCGGGAATCTCTTTCGAGGAGAGCGCATCGAGCACGTGCCGAACGGTTCCCGCCTCGTTGTAGACCGGCACCACCACCGACAACGTGGGCACGGCGCGGCGTTCCTGCATTCGCCCGAAGAGCATTGCGTGGTCTTTGAACCAGCCTTGGGCGCGCATCCGATCTTCTTCTCCGACCCAGTGGCCCAAGAAGATGTTGTCGAAACCCGCCTTCCAAACGATCGTCTGCAGATTGTGATCGGAGAATGAATACCGCTGACGTTGACGCAGAATGCGGCCGGGCTGCGATTGCCAGCCGGGTTTGACGAGCCGCCTCGTCACGACGGCAATGGTGCCGCCGGGGTAGAGCTTGTCGCGCAGCGAATCGATGAACGCGATGGGGTCGAGCGTATCCTCCAAGAGGTCCACTATTGCTATCACGTCGAACTGGCGACCGTGGCCCCCGTCCGGAGCGAATGGGTGAGCATCGAACCCGCGACGGCGCGCCTCCTCTACGAACGCGGGAGAGCCTCTTCCGGTGACTCCAACGCTGCGGTCCGCGCTCCCGACGTATTCTTCCAAGAGCGAGAGGAAGCTTTCGATGAGATCGAGACCTGCTTCTTCGCCAGGCCCGGTGCCGTATTCGAGGGTCGATGTCGCGACGACGCCACCCGCCGCCTTGTGGCTCAGCAAGCCGCAACTCTTGCATTCGTCGAAACGCTCGTCGCCGATCAAAAAGCTGCAGTACCTCTCGGTGCCGTGACAGAGCGGGCACTCGGGCAAAACGAAGCCTCGCGTCGAACAAGGCGGCTCGGGCGCTTGGCGTGCCGCATTCGGAGGCTTTCCGCGGGCGGCCGCGGCCGCTGCCGGTGCCATTTCCACTTCAGTCTTCGAGCTCATCGTTGCCGGCCCGCTCCGCCGGGCTCAAGCCAAAGAGAATCACCCCGGAAAATCATGGTCCTGTTCCACCACCCGCGCTTCGGCGATGGCTCAGCATGATGCCTCGGTTCCCAAAGGTCAAACGGATAATCCAGCGGGATCACGATGGAAATGTACCGACCGTCAGGGCGGAGTCACCTTCCGAAAGCCGACAACGGGATGGCTGCTGACGTTGCCCACACCTTGCCACTTGGGGATTGCATCGAAAGCGCTGGCGAACGAGGTCTCAGGCATCGAGATTGGCCGGAGCGTCCTCCGGCGTGGGAATCGCATCTCGGAGAAACAAGAACGAGTGACCGAGCTCGATCACGCCGTCGTGGCGCATGAGCGCGCGCACCGTTCGTTCTTGGTGCTCGAATCGCGTCGTTCGCTTGTAGGTTTCGCGTAGCGAGGGTACTTTGGGCGCCCCCCAGGCGGGCTGATGTCCGATGTGACCGAAACCAAGAGCGAGACGCTCATCATTCCGACCTTCCGGGAGGCCACGTTTGGCGAATCACTCGATTACCTGCTGGCGCACCTCCAGGGCCCCGTAGAGATCCTCGTCGTGGACGACAGCGACGAGGAAGGATTTGCCAAGCTCGAGGCAGACGTGCGCGAGCGTCTGCCGCGGCTCGCCAGAGGCATCACCATTGCTGTTCATCGTGGACCGCGCTTGGGCAAGGGGGCCGCGATCCGGATGGGAGCGCTGGCCGCGTCGGGTGATTTCGTCTATCTAATGGATGCGGACGTTCCCGTTCTCCCGGAGTTCATCGACGTATTCCGTCAGAAGCTCGCCGAGGGCGCCGACATCGTGATCGGGGTTCGCGACCCGCACCGGTACGCCGGCGCTCCTCTGCGGCGCGTTCTGGCCCTTGGTCTGCGTGCGCTGCAAACCCTCGTCGTGTTCCAACATGCGACGTTCTCGGATACCCAGTGTGGCTTCAAGGCCTTCGACGGGAAGGTCCTTCGATCGCTCGCCCGCTTACAATTCACCAAAGGTGGAATGTACGATCTCGAATACCTGTATGCCGCTACCAAGCGGCAGCTCCGAATCGAACAAGTTCCGGTAGTTCTCCGGGGCGAAGTCCGTGCGTCTCGAATCAACCTTCTGCGCTGCGTGCTGATCGATCCATTCGAGATCTTCTGGTTCAAGGGTTGCGGTTTGTTTGGTTACTATGGGCGCGACCATGCCGGACCATCGACCCGGTAAGCTGCTGGTGACTGGCGCCCCGGGATGGCTCGCGGACGCCTCGCTCACTTCACTGTCGCACAATCCACTTCCGGGTCTGCGCGGCGTTCGATGCTTGGTGCACTACGCGACGGATATGTCGCCTCTTGAGAGTAAACAGCGTTGGGGCGGGCTCGACGTCGAACTGGTGCGCGCCGACCTCACGGAAGTGGCGTCGCTCGAGCGCGCCGTCGAGGGGATCGACACCGTTCTTCACGCAGCGGGGATCATCCACGTCAAGCACATCCGGGATTATTATGCGGTCAACACCGAGGGCGCGCGTCGGCTCGCTGCGGCAGCCGCGCGGGCAGGAGCAAAGAGGTTCGTGTTCATCAGCACGAACGCGGCGGGAGGCAGGTCATCGCGGCGGGACCGGCCCGCACGGGAGACCGACAGTGACAATCCGTTGAGCCACTACGGACGCAGCAAGCTGCTTGCAGAGAAATGGCTGTTCGAGGCACCGGACACCATGCAGCCGGTCGTCCTACGTCCGTGCATGTTTTACGGGCCGCCGGTGCCCTTACGGCACGTAGCCATCTACAGGCGCATCATCGAAGGGCGAATGCCGCTCGTCGGCGGCGGAGAATACGCGCGTAGCCTCGTGTACATCGACAACCTGGTGCAGTGCGTGCGCCTCGCGCTTACGAAAGAGGCCGCCGCGAGGCAGGTCTACTACGTTGCAGATCGTGCGCCGTATACGACGCGAAGGGTGGTCGAAGCCATGGCGCAGGCGCTCGGCGTCGCGCCGCGCTTCTTGCCTCTGCCCGCCGTCGCAGCCGACCTGGCGTACCACGCGGACCGCTGTCTTTCGATGATGGGCATCTACCAGCCGACGATTCATCTGGTCGGCGAGGCGAATTGGAACGTGGGAGTCTCGATCGACAAGGCTCGTGCGGAGCTTGGCTATGACCCTCGCGTCGAAATCGATGAGGGAATGCGCGCTTCGATCGACTGGTGTCGCGAGCACCGACTGCTTTGAGCCGTCATTCGCGCGTCCGCCCCGTCCAGTAGAAGAAGAACAGTCCGTGACGCTCCACCTCGACCGTGCAGCCGAGGTCCTGGAGCAGTACCGGCATCGCATGCCAAGCGTCGAGATACTCATAAAGGTACGACTTCTCTTCTCGGAGTTGGCTTCGGAAGCTTCGCAGTCCAGGCGTGGGCCAAGGCATCCATTCGCGACTCAGCGCCCAGAATGCCATTCGGAGCTGTGGTGAATCGTAGTGATCGATCACCATGAGACGGCCGCCTGGCTTGAGGACCCTAACCCACTCTTCGAGCGCCTTGCCGACGCGCACGACACCACCGAGGTGGTGCAAACTGTGCATCGAGATGACTGCGTCGAAGAGCCCGTCGTCGTAGGGCAGTTCGCACGCATCGGCTTCGATGGTTTCCGCCCAGGAGGCCGACTTGAGGGCATCGCTTACAGTGATGTCCGCTCCGCTCAGATGCGTGAACCCCTCGTCGTGCAAGATCCGCAGTGCCTCCCCGGTACCGCACGCCACGTCCAGGATCCGAGCGCTCCGCGGAAGAGCGAGGGCACCGAGCCGCCGGAGCTTGCGTCTATGCGAAGACTTTCTGCGGCCGAGGAGTTGCTCGGCCTCGTACGCCTCGTGCCAACGATTCGATTCGACCCGGATGGGTGCAGACCGGTCATGCATGACCGACGACTCGCACGGCAGCCGCCTGGTTTGCAAGGGCCACTATGCGCATTGCTTACCAGCGGGTGGACTCTCGCGCTCAGGTCCTCTCGTATTCCACGTAAATAGCCACGCTCGAGCACTGCCACCGAAATATCGGCACCGCTTCAATCCAATGGTTGAACCGAACGAGCGCCGGCAAAAGCGGCTGAGGCACCTTGAACGGAAACAAGATAGGAAAGATCTCGAACGTCTTGATTCGGTATCGCGAATGCCCGTGAAAGAAGCTCCGCCATCCGCGAGGAGTGTGCGATGTTTCCCCTGCCGCCTTGTACGAAGGCGTCAACTCTTTGATCTTCCGAAAGACGCTCAGCCCGTTCGATTCCACCAACATGAGCCGCCCCCGCGCGACCCGCATCATCTCCGCGGCCATGTTGCGCGGCTCCGGCACGTGGTGCATGACGTCCCACGAGATCACGATGTCGAACGCCTGGTCGGCGACATCGATCGCGCACGCATCGAGCAACTCACATTCGAAACCCTTCTCGCGCAAGGCCTGCACGCCTTCGGCATAATGCTCGGAGAGCACGTAGCGACCGATCTGCCCCTGGTTGCTCGCCATGACCGCGCGGCTGATGTCGCCGGTGCCGCTACCGAGCTCCAGAAACGTCAGCCCGCGTTCGCTGCCGAACTTGCTTTGCAAGAACGCGACATAGCGTGGGATCACGAAAAGCTCGCTGATGTCGCCGATGAGCTTTTTTCGCCAAGCCTCGTCGTTGCTGTGCAAATCGGTCCAGCGAGGACCACCTCTCGAGTCGGATCGCGGGGCGTTCATGGCGTCCTCACCCACTGGTCAGATGGCGCTCTGAACCATGGTTGCCCCGCGAGGTCAAGGTAGACCACTCCAAAAGCACCTCCTCACACGCACGACGAGCGGCCAGGCGGGAGCGAGCCACCGAAGCTCGCGAGCGAATGGCGGGCGCCGAGTAAGGAGAGATGCGGCGAAATCAGGCGCGTTTCGCGGATCTGGAGAACGAGCGAGCGGGGTGCTAGGCTCGCGCGCCCTGACTTGGACGGCGGGATAGTTGTCGGATACCTGGTGTGCGCAGTTCTGAGCCTGCTCGCGCTGGTGGCCAGTGCGAGTGCGGCCACCCGTCTCGGCGCAAAACGCGGTGCCGAATTCGTCCTCGCGGTCGTGACCCTCTGGTTCGGAACGATCCTGGTACCCATTCACCTGCTCGGGGTGCTGAATCAGCTCAAGCCGGGACCCCTGGGCGGCGCGAGTGTGGTCACATCCGCAGCCGTGTTCTTGGCTTCGGCTCGGGGACGTTCGGCGCGTGCACAGCTCCAGGACACGGCAGAGCAGGCTCGTGCGACGGTGGATCGGGCGCTGTCGCTGCTCATGCAGATCTTTCGCGCCGGGCCCCTGCCGATCGCTGCGCTGGTCGCATTGCTCTTCGCGCTCGGATGGACGTTGGTCCTGACTTACCTTCTCCCGTCCGATGCATGGGATGCTGTTTGGTATCACGATCTCATTACCGGATACGTCATCCAACAGCACGGGTACAGCGAAGCGCATCTCGTGGTCGGCTCTCTTCAAGGAGTCAACACCTATCCTAGGAATTGCGAGATGACGTCCCTTTGGTTCGTCATCTTCGCCGACCGCAAGTTCATCGAGCTGCCGAGCGTCATTGCCGCTGTGCCTTCGGCGCTTGCGGTTTACTGCTTGTGCCAGCGGTTTTGGCCCGCCAACAAGCCTGCCGCGTTCATTTGGGCGGCCGCGTTCGTACTCCTGCCAGGCGCGCGGCTGGAAATGCGAACGACGTACAATGACGGTCAATTCGCCGCGTTCGCCCTGACCGCCTGCTACTTCGCGTCCAATGCAGAGATGCGGCCTACGAGCGCGATCATGTCTGCTGTGGCGCTCGGCCTCACGTTCGGCGGCAAGGGGCAGGCCTTGCTCTTGGTGCCACCGCTCGCGCTGTTGACGCTGGTTCTGCTGCTCGGGACACTTGGGCGTGGGCGCTTGAAGCAGGCGCTGGCCGTTGCTGCAGTCGGCACGGCCATCATACTTCTCTTGGGTGGAGAAACCTGGATCCTCAATTGCATCCGTCATCACAATCCCGTTTGGCCGATGAAGGTCAAGATCGGCCCGGTGGAGTTGCCGGGCCTGCTCGACCGCTCGGCGTGGGACGAGAACGCCCGGAGGGACCTCAGTCGCGAGCTATTCGGAGCTCCTCAACCTGGGAAGGATTACCCCGACACACGTTCGTCGAGCTACGGGATGTGGCCCCTCTTCGTACTACCGGTGGCCCTATTCGGCGCGGCGGTAGCAGGCATCCTCTTCGCTCTCCGGCTGGTGCTCTTTGGTATCAACAGGCGAACCACGCGCGATACGCGGGAGATACTCACCCTCAGCGCGCTCGCTGCTCTTGCGTGCTTTTACTGGTGGCAATCAACGGCGAACTGGTGGGCACGTTACAATCTGCCCGTCGTGGGGATCGCGGTCGTGCTCGCGCATTGGGTTTTGCACCGCATTAGTGAATGGGGAAAGACGAGCTTCGGATTGGCGTCGTGCGCGTTCATTACGAATGTTGCCATGTGGTGGTGGTCGAGTCCTGGCTGGGGCCCCGCCGGCATCGTCGAGGGGCCCGCGGACATCGTGTCCCTTATGAAGCGTCCTGCCATCGAGCGGGCGGGCACCTCGCCGTTGCACGAACCCGCGGTGGCTCTCGCGCGTGAACGAGAGCTGGGGCGCGGTGACTTGGTGATCTGGACCGATTTCTCGTTCCCCTCCCTATTATGGAACGAACGCTTTTCCAACGTTCTTCTTTACCATACGCCCTCCGACTCGGACTTCCTTGGCTTCGCAGAGCGCATGAATGCCAAGTGGATTGTAGTGACTGGATCGTGGATCGATGCCGCGCGCGCACGTCCCGAACACTGGCAGGAAGTGGGACCGGCGCATCGCCATCATGGCCCACCGACGATTTTTCGCCGGATTCCGTGAGCGCCGAGACGAGCAGATCGAAGCGCCGATCAGGGGCCGAATGGTTCCGGAGTCTAAATTTAAGATTGAATTACCCGGGCTCGACCTCTCGAGAAACTCCATGGGGGGCCCCACGCCCCGAGCGCAAACGCCGCGGGCAAAGCGCGGCCTGATCTATAATCGCCGCGATCATGGTCCGTTGGGCGGCTACCGCGTCGATCGTGCTGTACTTCATCCCTCTGGTCGTTCTTTTTTCCGCACAATCGTTTCGCCGACGTTCGCCGTGGGAGATCGCCCTCGACATTCCGTTTTTCGTCTCGATCGACCTCATCTCGGTGCTGGCGATGACCTTCGTGCTGCATCTGGACGTGGCGACGATCGCGTCGCGCGTCCTGTGGGTCGTAGGAGGCGGCGCCTTCATCCTCTGGAAGCGGCGCACCGCGGGGTGGCGCTGGCACCGGCCCGAATTGCGACGCGGTCAGCTGCTCGGCGTGGGCATATCCGCTGCAGTTTCCGTGTACGTCAGTACGACGCTGTCGCGTACGTACCAGATCTGGGATCGCTATTGGCACATCGGGCTCACCGGAAGCCTGCGAGGCCAGAAGCTCCCTTTCGCCAATGTCTTCGAACCAGGTGGCCGTCTCCAATACCACTTCGCCGCCGACGCGCTGGCGGCCATGATGCAGTCCCTCTCCTTTTGCACCATCTCCTCCGACATGGCGCTCGCGCAAGCGCACGACATCGCCTTCGGCTGTATCGGCGCGACGGTGTCGCTGCTCGCGATTGCGTTCGGTCAGTGGCGCACGCTGGCGCTTGCGCTCGGCGGCTCGGCGATCGTTTTGCACGGGCCAGTGTTGTTGCGCGGAGAGGCCGGAGAATCCGCCGTTCCATTCCACGGATATTCGTACTCGCATTTTCTCACGAACAGTTTTCGACCTCATGTCGCCTTGGCGGGGGTGCTCATCACGGGGTTTGTCGCTGCGGTGGCCATTCGCCTCCGCGACGCGCGAGCCGTTTCCTTCCCCCGCACATTCGCCGTCCTCGGCGCGACGTCGGCCGCGTTGACCATCACCGACGAAGCCTCGCTAGCGGTCCTGGGGGTGTGCCTTTTTTTTGGGTGGCTCGTTCACGAAGACGTTCTGGTCCCCGGGCGCGCTCGCGGCGTCGCTGCGCTTTTGGGGCTCGCCGTCTTGGTGGTCGCCGCGCGAGCCGTGTTCGTGGGCCTCAGCGGAGGACCCGTCGAAAGTGTCGCGTGGGCCAAGGACGGCCGCATCCCCGGTATGCAAGGCGGTTCGTTCACGGGCCTCCATACCTGGGGAGGATTGGTTGTCCTGATTTGTGATTTCTTTCCTTTTCTCTTTGCCAATATCGGTCTGCTTCTCGCTGTCGCGACCCGGCCCGACCGCCGGCTCGCGGCCGCCCTGACGTTCTCGGTGGTGTCGATGGTAATCTGTTTCGTGGCGCTCACGCACGTCGTGATCAACCATGCCCCCACAGAGTCGATGCGCTTCTTCATCGCGCCCTGCTTCATCGCTCTGGAGCTCGCATTCCTGTGGCTGGCGCGCATGGACCAGGGCTCGCCGGCGCGCCTGGCCGTTTTGGGCGCGCTCGCGGTGCCCGCGATTTTCACCGTGTATTGGATTCGCGAGCGCCGACAAGCCGAGCTATGGCCATGGACGGTGCGAGGCGAGTTCGAGCACACGCGACGCGGCGCGTACGGCTTCAATTGCAGAACCATCGCCGGAGCGAGGCTCGGGCAAACCCCCGAGCTCGCTTATGTCGATACGACGGCTTGGTACCGCTATGCCGCTTGCCGCCCCATTTTCGCGCCCGGCATCGTCAAATATCCGTGGCACGTGAAGATCGCGCCTCACATGCAATGGTATCCCAACACGCAATTCGCCGACATTCAGGTGACGGCCGGACCCGATGCCACGATTCCTCTGATGTGCTTGACGGACGCCGGAGAGTCCGATCCCGTTTGTGCTTACGCTCTCGCGAATTGCTCGTGCACGCCGAACGGGACCCAGTTCGTCCGCTGCGCGCTCACACCCGACCACCGCGAAAAGTTGAAGCAACGCGATGTCGAGCACGTGGTGTGGAGGTAATCCTGCGTGTCATGATCATGCGGAGGGTTCCTCCGATGGGTGGAGACCGACGACAGCGGCAGGGGAGGCTTTGATGCGACAACGTGAGTCCGGATTTCGCGCCATCGGTTTCAAGGGAATCCAGGATCATCACGTGACGACGCCCCGGGCGGTGTCTTCGCGCTTCGAAGCGGTCGGGCTGCGCCTCGAGGATCGCAAGACGCTCGATTTTCCAATCAAAGGCCACCATCTCTATTATGTGTGGCTGCTCGGAAAACCGTGCCAATGCTAGACTTTTCGCCATGACGTCCCCCTCAATGGCAGCTTGGCGAGGGAGCAGCTTCGATCGGCGGCATTGGAACCAACGAACCTCGAGCCGCGGCGGCGCGATCATTTTTTGAACCTCATCGAGAGGTGCCCCCGCTTTCCGGGGCCTCGGCGCTTTCTTCGACAGGACATCGCGACCGCGATGAAGCGGCTGATCCACGTGGACGCATCGAGGCGATGGTTTCCGGATTGACCGACTACGTGCAGGGCACGCGCCTCGTTTATCCAATGGAAGAGAAGGCCATGCGGTTTCTCAACAAACTGGGAAGCGCCTTCTTCGCGCGTCGCAAAATCAAATTCGTGTGACGCCGGGCTCGAGGTCCCCTCACGTTCGGTCGCGCGTCGCGTTGACCTCTTCGGCGACGACATAAAGCGGGCGGCGCTTCACTTCTTCGTAGATGCGTCCGATGTACTCGCCCAAAATCCCGGTCATGAGCAGCTGAGTCGATAGCGCGGCTCGAGCCCGCAGAGTCGTTTGAGCTTGTCGAACGACCCATCGCTCGACCCGTCGTCGACGAAGATGACTTCCCAGGGTCGTACCGACTGTGGCGAGAACTTCGGCCAGCCGCCGGTGAAGCTCGTCGACGACCCCTTCCTCGTTGAAGATCGGAAGAACGATGGAAAGCTCCGGGCGATTGCCATCGCTGGACGGCCCGACGCCCCAAAACGGCGCCGCGTGAGTCGCTGAGAATTCGACTTCTGACATGGGGGGCCCGGAGTGTAGCCAGGTTCGACCTTACGAGAAACTCCCTCTGCAGGGCGCCGCAAGACGGGCAGGCCAAGATCCATGGCACGTGAAGATCGCCCTGCGCGGCCAGTGGTATCTCAACACGCAGATCGGTGACATTTCAGGCGATCGCCCGACCCGATGCAACCATTCCCCTGATGTGCTTGACCGACGCCCGGGAATCGGACCCTGTCTGTGCGTATGCTCTCGCGAATTGCGAGAGTGCACGCCGAACGCCACGCATTTCTTCCGCTGCGCGCTCACGCGCGAACACCGCGAAGAGCTGAACCGTCGCGACATCGAGCACCCGGCCTGGAAGTAAGGGCCATCCGTGGCATCATAGTTCGATGGCCAACTTGGGGGCTTCGATGCGACGCCCCGTATCCTTCTCGACGGTGGTTGCCTTCGGTGTGGGTATGGTTTTTCTCGTGAGCTGCGGCTCGAAGGGCGAGCTCGGCGTGGATAATCCGGCGCCTCTGCTCTCGGGGGCCGGAGGAGGCGACCCCTCCGATGCGAGCGCGTCCGGTGGCAATGGCGGATCGACCGCCATCGGGGGCTCGGGGGGTGTCATTCCGCCCCCTGAAAGTACGGCGTGTTGGTTTTCGCAGCTCCCTCCGGAAGTGCAGCCCATTTTGCCCAAAACGAGCGTGGACGACGCCTGCAGGATAGCTTCGACGACCGCCGTCTGGCAGCACCCCGACGGTGGTCTGGGCGGTGTGGGATTCAGCGGCGATGCGCGCGCGGACATCGTCGGCCGCTGGGTTGCGTGCGGCGGCGCCATTGGCGAGACCATCAATCCCATAGCGCACGCGGGCGTCGAGTTTGGCGCCAATGGTCGCTGGCGCTTGCTGACCAGGGACACGACTGGAGCGCTCGTCCCGCTGACCTCGAGCTCCACCACCAGCGGGTTTTATTACGCTCTTGGCGACGGCCAGCTCTTGCTTGGAGGCGGAGGGGGATTCAAAATCAGCTTCGGCGCGGGCCTAGCTCGAGTTTACCGCCCTCGCGCGTAGCCGTCGCCGTGGTCTGACCCCGACGGGACGATCCGAAGCCATTTTGCCGTGGGGTGGCGCCTGGCGCTCCGTCGCGAGCCCGCGAAGCGCATTGTATGACCTAC